>Ga0318548_10000565_pt1 | contig 10095 bp, 11 predicted proteins | sample GRESIP169b2f21_FD_203495 | JGI IMG/M metagenome (GOLD analysis project Ga0318548, IMG submission 203495) | Tropical soil microbial communities from Luquillo Experimental Forest, Puerto Rico - GRE.SIPMG.169b2f21 | ecosystem: Environmental > Terrestrial > Soil > Tropical forest > Bulk soil... | reverse complement strand
TTGCTGAAAAAGCGGGCCCGTAAGTCAGGACCGTGCTCTGTCGCCCCAGCGAGACAACGATGTGAGCTTAAATAGCGTAGCGGCCTTGCCCTCGAGAGTAACAAGCCATTCCTGTAGTTCGGCTTCCGTCTTTGGTCGTCGGCCCTTAACCCCTTCGAAAAGTTCAGCCGACGTTTCGCCTCTTCCGTCCGTAGACTGATTACGCAACACAATGGAATGGCGACCTGAGATTTCAATTGCGCCGCGCCGTTCGAAGTCCCACAGAACGCGCGAGACTGTCTCAATGGTTAGGCCAAGATAATCTGCGATGTCCTGGCGAGACATCGGCAGATCGATGAGATCGTCCTCTCTTGGAGACGCGCGTTGGACCATGTCTATGAGGAAACCGACGACCCGTTCCTCCGCACTCCTGGACAGGAGCAGGACGAGTTCCTGCTTGCGAGCAAGCTCACGGGTCGTCAGCGCCAGCAGTCGATCTGCAACTTCAAGATTGCATGAGGTTAACGCGGCTAATGTTCGTTTTTTGTAAATCCGAACCTTGGCGTTGGTGATCGCTTCGGCGGCGATGCTGTGTATTTTCGCGCTTTCCAGTCCGAAAATATCTCCTGCGAAATAAAAACCAGCAATCTGCCGACGTCCTTCTCTGAGCATCTTGCAGGTGCAAACGGTGCCGCTGACGACCTCGTATAGGTACTTGGCGGGATCGTGTTGGCGAACGATTTCGCTCTTGCGGGCATACGATTTCACAACCCGATGCTGAAAGAACGGGGCGAGCGATTGTGCCTGAATATTCATACGCGGCCTGTTAGCAGGTCGCCCCTTGGGTCTGGTACCGCACAATTCGTCGCGCACCAAGCCCTAGGTTCGCCGCCGCTACCGCTGCCACCCACGCGGAAAAAAGAACCCCAAGCGCGGGGACGCGCTCGGGGGCCACTCGCAGTTTGTCGCCTCGGTCAGGCTTCTGTGGGCTGAGTGGTCACGGGGTTCGGGGGAGTGGGGTGGCCACTCGGCCAGGCCTAAGCGCGCGATGCTTGGCACGCCGCACCGCGATCTTGTTTGATCCCAATCAAAATAGTTCCAGACATTTCTGAACCCGACGTTCAAGTTCCATTCATGCAACTGCAAACCTTAGCTTCGCGTTGTCTGTCGGAAACTGAAGAGGAGGAATCATGCGAACGTTAGGGAAAATTGCTGCGACCTTAGGTGTTGTTGGCGCAATCGCGGCTGGCAGTACCGTTCCAGCCGCAGCTTGGTACGGCCATCATCATCGCTACTACCATCATCGCTACTACGGCTACCATCATCACCACGGTTACCATCATCGCTACTACGCCTACTATCCGCGGCACCACCATCACCGCCACTACGCGTGGTATCGCTACTAAAAAGAGAAGAACTTTGAGGCCGCCCCGAGGGCGGCCTTCTTTTTCACTTCATCCACGTCTCGCGCTGGGGTATTCGGCGAGCAGACGTCCTTCAGTGTGCACATGTCGTGACCCAAGGCGGATTAACCAGTGCGGGATGTCCGCATTGAGTCAGGAACGGAAATGCCGGTCAGCTGCGGACCTCTCTGTGCTCGCAGCGCCTCGCAATGAGTGGTCGCTGCGTGTTGCTTGAATGGTTTTGCGCAGCATGGCTTCTCAATGTAGCCAATCATCGATAATCCGTTAGTCAATCCACCGATTTTCCGCAACCAATACAAAATCATCGAGCAGCAGTTGCTGCCGCCTACTCGACCATCCTACCGGGTAAGCAGCGTGTTTCCATACAAACCGCACCACTACAGGGTTCAACTCGAGGCTCTCAGTCCCCCCACGTTTGATTTCCTCGTACGCTGCCATAGCCGTAATTCTAAAGATCTCGACCACGCGAGCGATAGTGCGTTGTCCATTAATGGGCGCCATCAAATAGCAATGGCCGACTTTAATTTCGTGTGGAGTCATTTGCTGCACTCTGGCGGTAAACAGCGAATGATCAATGCAGGCCCTGGTGAACGACCAGCCACAACCAGTGTGTGACTGCATAGGTAATAACAAGGCCAATCGCCATTGCGCCGAGCACCAGGACTGAACCCAGTAAGGTGCGCCGCAACGGTCCGGGTACGGGGTGTGACGGAGCACGCTCCGGCGGTGAAAGCATTTAGCGACCCCAATCCTCCTCCACCTCGCGCTTCACGGCGGGCGCATTCGGATGTTTGACCTTGATCCAATGCGGCGGGAAGCGGCGAGTGGTCAGCGGCAACCTACAATCTGGACTGGCTTGGTTCCAGCCGCGGAGGACGGGACTGTTAATGTCTCCGCCGTCAAGCGACATGGCGGAGAGGATAGCTTTCTGGGGAGTAGCTTGCGGAAAAGCTACAACCGTAGTGTTGCCACCATCGCCATACGGACCCCAGCCCCAACCCGAGCCCCAGGCAAAGAGAGCCTGATTTTTCAGGAAGTGATTCCTAAAGTTTGGGAAATGATGATTGAAGTGATGGCCCATCATGTCTAAGTACACCTGCCGTTCTTCCTCAGGCAGTCGCTCCCACTGCGAATAAGTGAACAACTGGCCGTAAGCGAGCGACGTGCTCACCAACAGAATAATCCCCGCTAGTTTGCCGGTTTTTGAAATGTCGGCCCCTCGGTGACAGTTCGGCTCAGAGAATCGAGTGGGGCTAAAGTCTCGCTCTAATACCCCGAGTAGTCCGGCGCGCCGTTACCCCACGGCAATGGATAGTGGCCGTGCCCCTGAACATCCGGCCCAAAGAACCAGTTGTGCCGGCCCGGATCGCCGCCGGGCCACGAATAGTAATCGTGGAACTTACGATCACCGACCGAGACCTCGGTCCCGGTGTCGAGGTAAGAGCGCCGCCGCGGGATCACGATCACCCTGGCCCCGCCGGTGCCGTCAGGGATGATCGTCGTGGTCGGCTGGATGATCGTGCCACTCCCTGAGCGCTCGACGACGGGCTGCGCCGCGGGCTGCCGCTTGGCAGCGTCGGCGGGCATCACCCAGGCACCAATGAGGCCGCTGAACGCGGCTGCAATAAGCGGACGCACGACTGACACCATGAGTTTCCTCTCCCGTTCGCACTACTCTAGCCTGATTTGCTAGCCGACAATAGTGTTACGATAGCCTTGATCCCGTACACGCCGCGTTTAATAGCTCCGCCAACTTGGCGACGTTGGCTATCGGGGCAGGCTCAGCGACCGACCAGCACGCCGCTGTTCCATGTGCGCTTTGGGTCAAAACCGGAGATCCTGAGGACAAGCACCGATGTCCGCGTTACCCCCGAAAGCGGGCATGAGTTGAGAGCGTTGGCATGTCCGCTTTGTGCCAAAAGCGGACATTGAGACGCCTCTTGGATATAATTGATAGTGCTGAGAGACCGCCCTGAGATGTGGGTCTGATCATGGCGCAGGACGCCAATCGCGTGATCGTTGCCGGCTGCGGCCCGGCAGGAGCGGTGATGGCGCTCGCGCTGGTCAAAAAGGGCATCTCGGTGACACTGATCGAGCAATTGCCGGACGCTGCCGAGGATCAGCGCGCTGCTACGATCCACGCGCCGACCGTCGAAATGCTGGTCGGACTTGGTCTCATTACCGAAATGTTCTCAGAGACATCGTCGGGAGGGATGCCAGCGCCGCTGTTTCATTTCCGTGATCGCGTGACCGGTAAGTTGGTTGCCGAGTTCGACATCAGCCTTCTCAAGGGTGAAGTGCCGTACCCTTATGTGGTGCAGTGGGAGCAGTACAAGCTGGTGCACGCCGCACTACCCTACATCAACGCGAGCGGCATCGGCGAGGTGCGCTTTTCGACCAAGCTCGTCGGTCTCGTGCAAACCGGCGACGGCGTCGAGACAACGATCATCAATGCCAACGGTGAGACGGAAAAACTTTGCGGCAAATATCTCATAGGCGCGGACGGCGGCAGCAGTACGGTACGGCGCCTCGCTGAGATCGCGTTCGTGGGATTTACGTGGCCCGAACGCTTCATCAAGATCGGCACTAGCTTCGACTTTGGCATGACCGGCAGGGGTTATTGCACGCGCAATTATTTCTCCGATCCCGATGAATGGATCAATCTGTTCAAAGTTAAAGGTCGCGGCCCGCCGGGCATCTGGCGCGGCGTTTTCCCGGTGCCGCAGACGGAGACCGATGAGGAAGCGTTGAGCCTTGCGAGCCTTCAACGCCGTCTGCAAGGTATCCATGAGAAAAGCGGTGATTATGATATTCCCTATTATGCGCTTTACCCGGTGCATCAGCGCGTAGCTGAGACCTTCAACAAGGGTCGCGTGCTGCTCGTTGGCGATTGCGCCCATGTTAACAATCCGATCGGCGGTATGGGTATGAACGGTGGCATCCACGATGCCATCAACCTTGCCGAAAAACTCGCCGAGGTCTGGTTCGGCCGTGCCGAGGTGAGCCTGCTCGATCGCTACACGCGACAGCGCCGCAAGGCGCAGGTTGATTACGTTCAAGCACAGACTATCCAAAACAAAAAATCGCTCGAAGAAAAAGATCCGGCGATTCGCCGTCGACATTTAGATGAATTAAGGCGCACGTCCGAGGACATCACCCTGCACAAACAATTTCTTTATCGCTCGTCGCTGATCGACAGTTTGAATTCGGCGAACGCCGTTGGGTAACCGCCGATCCTGTAGATCCCGAGTTGCTGATGAAGCACCGGATTCAAATTTTGTCGATCTTGCCGACCTCGATCACCCGCTTCCACTTAGCGACCTCGTCTCTTAGGTAGATGACGAAGTCAGCCGAGGAATTGCCATCCGGAATGGTCGCTACATCCAGTAGGCGTCGTTTGACGTCAGGCATGTGGACGATTGCTGCGATTTCTTTCTGTAATAAGTCCACGATGAGCCGCGGCGTTCCGGTCGGGACGAATACACCCGCCATGGTTTCAGACTCTTGGTCCTTGATGCCGAGTTCAGCAAGCGTCGGCACATCGGGCAGAGTTTCCAGACGTTGCTTGCTGGTAAGTGCTAGCGCGCGCACCTTGCCCGCCTGGATTAGGGCCATCGTGCTACTGATGGCATTACAGCTGATAGGCGTGAATCCGCCGAGCAGCGATTGCGCCAGCGGTGCACCACCCGCGAACGGCACGGTGACGAAGTTCACCTCAAGCGCCTGCTTGAGCATTTCGATCGCCAATGATGGCGTCGTACCGGCTCCAGGCGAAGCTACGCTGTATTTGCCTGGGCTGGCCTTTATTAACTCGATCAACTCCTTCATCGTTCTGGCTGGAAACTCGGAGTTGACCTCCCACGAATTTGGTGAGGCACCCGCTTTGGTGACCGGGATGAAATCTTTCTCGATGTCGAACAGAATCGATTTGTACAGGCTCGGGTTCACCACGATGCTCGATGATGAGAGCAAAATCGTGTAGCCATCGTGTGGCGCCCGCGCGGCGGCTGTCATGCCGATGTTGCCACCGGCACCACTGATGTTCTCAATGAAGAACTGCTGACCGAGACGCTCGGACAGCTTTTGCATGACGATGCGTCCGACAATGTCCGTCGCGCCGCCAGGCGGGAATGGCACGATGACCTTCACCGAATGGCCGGGATACTCCGCCGCACGCAGGTTCGACGCAGAGATAATCGCGAGAGACAGCAGCAACAACGAAATCCGAATACCATACGTCATCTTATCTAGGCAGCTCATTGTGTTACCTTGACCGTGCGCGTGTTCTACGCGCGGGTAGCATTGCCTTCGAGGAGACGTAGGTATTGGCCTCGGCTATTCCGCAGGAATCTCTTCAGTCTCGGCCGCCACCACTTCCTTCACGGCGCCGCGCCAGCCATTATGGGTCAAATCGAAAATGACGCCGTCTGGGCTCTTGTATTTGACCTCGTAGAAGGTATTCGGATTGTTATCCGGCCGGCCGCCAAAATATGTGGCGCCCGCATCGGTGACTTTCTTCGTCGCTTCTTCGAGATTATCGACCCACATTCCGAAATGAACGAGTCCGTGATAGCCCCTGTGGAAGCCCGGAACCTCGCCATCATATTTTAATAGCGCCACATTGATGGTGCCATCCGACACATAGCAGCCGATTCCTGCTTTGCCGACGCGCTTCATGCCAAAGGCGTCCTCGAAAAATTTTGCCGCATTTTCGGGATCGGAAACGGACAGCGCGATATGACGAAGCCGAGCGGCCATGGGACTCTCCTCTCGATTTTGGTATCAGCATCTGCTGACCGCTGCGGGGCGTCAAGCTCCCGCGTTTCGTGGCCCTGCTGCACCAGATTTAGATTTCTTGCGCTAGCTACGCAGATCGCGTTTCCGGTTCTCGGTGGCAGGCGCTAACCAGGATCCCGGATCGTTTGCTCGTGCTGCCCGTAAGTTCAGCGCCTCAGCTTGGCGGTGAACGACATCGCGCCGGCGCCGCAGCAGGGGCAGCTCATCGCCACCAGGATGTTCTGCTTCTGCTCCTCGTCGAGATCGGCGCGGTCGATCATCTGTCGCGCCTGCTGCTCGAACAGCTCATGCAGCGAAAGGTTCGAGGACATGACCTGGTCCTCGACCGCCACGTCACTCGGCCAAGAGACCGCGGGTGCCGCTCGCGTGGTTTCCGCGCGTGCCGACGCTTTGCGGGCGCCGCGTCGCGGAGTTGGCTTGACTTTGGCCATGAATTCTACGCCATCCTGTTGGTCAGCCTGCTCATCGATCCGGATCTTCACCACGTCCCTGCTATATGCCGATTTGGCTGGCAAAAGGAAAGCGCCGCGGCGCCGGGCTTCGACCTGGCTTTCCGACCATGTGAGCCAGGATGAAAACGGACCGTTCGCACCCGACTGAAAATGTACGACTTGCAAATGTACGGCTTGCCGCCGATATCGGCGGCACTTTCACCGACATCGCTCTGTTTGACGACGAGACCGGACGGCTCACCTTCGGCAAGGCGCTTTCAACGCCAGATCGGCTGGTCGACGGCATCAGCACAGGCATCGCCAAGGCCGGCAGCGATTATGCCTCGGCTAATCTCTTTTTGCATGGCTCGACTATTGCCATCAACACGATCTTGGAGCGCACCGGTGCCAGGACCGCATTGATCACGACCGATGGCTTTCGCGACGTTTATGAGATAGGCCGCATCAATCGGCCTGACGCCTACAATCTGTATTTCCAAAAACACAAACCGCTGATCGAACGGGCACTGCGGTTTGAGGTCAAGGAACGCATCCGCGCTGACGGGGAAGTGCTGCACCCGCTTGATGAAGCCGCTTTGGCGGGCTTGAGCGACAGGCTCGAACAGCTCGGGATCGAAGCAGCCGCCATCATGTTCATCAATTGCTATGCCAATTCCGCGCACGAGACGCACGCGAAAGCACTTCTAACCAAGCGCCATCCGAGCATGTTTGTCAGCGCGTCGCACGAGTTGTCACAAGAATACCGCGAGTTCGAGCGCTGTTCGACGGTCGCCGCCAACGCCTATATCGGACCCAAAGTGCGCCGCTACATCGGCGAGATCGACAAGCATATCCGCAGCGCCGGCTTTAAGGGTTCATTTTTGATCGTGCAATCGACCGGCGGCCTTTATGAAAGCGAGCAGGCGCAGAGCCAATGTGTTCGCATGCTCGAAAGCAGTCCTGCGGCCGGCGTGATCGGCACGCAATCGCTTTGCCGCGGCCTCGGCATCAAAAACGCCATCGCCTTTGACATGGGCGGCACCACGGCCAAGGCCGGCGTGATTTACAAGGGCGAGGCCCTAACGACGGGCGCGGCGCTGATCGGCGGCTACGACAAGGCCTTGCCGGTGCAGATCGCCATGATGGACATTTTCGAGGTCGGCACGGGCGGCGGTTCGATCGCACGGGCCGAAGATGGACTGTTGCGTGTGGGTCCGCAGAGCGCGGGCGCGCAGCCGGGGCCGGCCTGCTATGGCCAAGGCGGCGAGGAGCCAACCATAACCGACGCTAATCTGATGCTGGGGCGGCTCGCCGCCGATCGTTTCCTTGGCGGCGAGATGAAGCTCGATGTCGCGGCCGCCGAGCGGGCGCTGACCAAGGTCGGCAAGCCGCTCGAGATGAACGCGACCGAAATTGCCGACGGCATCCTTCGTATCGCCGCAACAGCGATGTCATACGCCGTGAAGGGTGTCACCACCGAGCGCGGCCTGGACGCAGGTGACTTCGTGCTCGTGGCCTATGGCGGCGCCGGCCCTTTGCACGCGGTCGATGTGGCGCGTGAGATCGGCATCCGCAACGTCATCATACCCGGCGCGCCGGGCGTGTTCTCGGCGTTCGGCATGCTATTCTCTGACCTGCGTTACGACTACGTGCGCACACACTTGATGCAGCTCGCCGACGCCACGTTCGACGAGATCGAGGCGGTATTCAAGGAGCTGGAGCAGAACGGTCGCGAGGCGATTGCCGCGACCTCTGTCACGCCGCGCCAGATCGTCGTCAAGCGCGCGCTTGACATGCGCTATGTCGGCCAGGAACACCCGGTCACTGTGGAACTGCCGATGCGCATTTTCCAAAAGCAGGATCGCGGTGCGATCAAGCGACATTTCGATAATGACCACATGCAGCGCTACGGGACTTCGGCCCCGAACGAGAATGCCGAAATCGTCAGTCTGCGCGTTACCGTGGCCGGCCTAATGAAGAAGCCGCCGCTGGATAAAATCGAGAAAGGCGACAGTGCGCCGCCGAAATCAGCCTCCAGCGGCAAGCGCAAAGTTTGGTTCAACACTCGCTTTCACGATGCGGCGACATATCGCCGTGCGCAGCTTCTATCCGGCAACAGGATCAGCGGTCCGGCGCTGATCGAGGAGCACGCCTCAACCACGGTGCTGACGCCGGGCGATACGATGATGGTTGACGATTACGGCAACCTGATAATCCGGGTGGCGGGAGCAAGACGATGACCAAGCGAACAAAAGCTGCTGCTGTGAGCAAGCGCAAGGTCGACCCGGTGGTCGTGGAGATCGTTCGCAATGGCGTGCTCGCCGTGACGGAGGAAATGAAAACAAACCTCATGCGCACGGCCTATAACATGATCATCTACGAGGCGCTCGACTTCACCACCGGCCTGTTCACGCCCGCGGGCGAAACGGTCTCGATCGGCATCGGCCTGCCGACCTTTATCCGCGGCATGGCGGAGACGGTGAAAGCGAAAGTCCGGCATTTCGGCATCAAAAACATGAAGCCGGGCGACATCTATGTCACCAATGATTCCTACACCACCGGCAGTCACCTCAACCATTTCACTTTTACCCTGCCAATCTTTCATAAGGGCAAGCTCGTTGCGTTTTCCTGCTGCATGGCCCATTGGCTCGATGTCGGCGGCCAGCTTGGCGGCATGACCACGGATATCTACTCAGAGGGTATCCAGATCCCGATTGTGAAGTACCAGGATCGCGGCAAAGTCAATCAAGATCTCCTCGACATCATCCGCATGAACGTGCGCTTGCCGCCGCGCGCGATGGGGGATCTTCGCGCCCAGGTGACGGCCGTCAAAACCGGCGAGCGGCGGTTTCTTGAGCTGTTGGACCGTTACGGACAGCGAGCAGTGATGAATTCGATTGCTGAGATCATGGACCGTGCCGAGGCCGCTGCACGAGCCCGGACTCTGACCATTCCCGATGGCGTCTACGAGGCGGAGTCATCGCTCGACGATGATGGCATCGATATCGGCAAGCGCATTCCCATCAAGGTCAAGGTGACGGTCAAGGGCGATGAGATGACGATCGACCTAACCGAGGTTTCGAAGCAGGTGCGCGGTTTCTTCAATTCCGCGATCACGACCGGCTATGGTTGCGCGCAGGTGGCTTATAAGTGCATCACATCGCCAACCGATTATCCTATCAACGATGGCGCCTTCCGCAGCCTTAAAGTGATCATTCCGCCCGGCCGAATCGTGAGCGCGACCCGCCCGGCGCCGATGCGGCTTTGGATGTGCTTTCCGATGACGATCATCGACACGATCTTCAAGGCGCTGCAGCCTGCCATTCCCCATCGTGTGATCGCCGGTCATCATGCCGATCTGGTCGCGCCGTCGTTCCACGGCTTCAACCCGAAGACGTCGGAATTCTTCATCGGCAACTTCGGTCCACTCGGCGGCGGCTGGGGCGCAAAGAGAACCGAGGACG
>Ga0318548_10000564_pt1 | contig 10099 bp, 5 predicted proteins | sample GRESIP169b2f21_FD_203495 | JGI IMG/M metagenome (GOLD analysis project Ga0318548, IMG submission 203495) | Tropical soil microbial communities from Luquillo Experimental Forest, Puerto Rico - GRE.SIPMG.169b2f21 | ecosystem: Environmental > Terrestrial > Soil > Tropical forest > Bulk soil... | reverse complement strand
ACTGATCGCTGGCGCGACGGATCGCAGCCAATATCGTTCACCGCACCCGCCAAATTTGATTGTACCGCAGTGTCCTTGAGGTCCGCAGAGATCACCTCCCATGGGAAACGGTAAGTCGAACAGGAACCGGCTGCGAGTGCAGCGTGTGGTCGACGTGCCACTTCGCGAGGTCTCTGGCATTTGCTTGCGTCGCAGCCGAAACGGTCGGATGTTTCTGATCGCGGTCGGCGACCGGTTGGCGAAGATCGCCTGGTTTTCCCAGCCGCGCAGTGATGAGGGTCGAATCGACTGGCATACGAGAAACATTGCGAAGCTCTCTGGTTCGATGCTTCCGAAGCGTGACCCCCAGATCGAGGCCATCTGCGCTGATGGCCTCGGGCGCGTTTTGCTGCTCCAGGAAACACCTCCACGTGTGGAACTCATCGACCCCAAGGCGTTGGAGGTGGTTGCATCGATCGATCTTGCAGTGGAAGGGCGCAGCAAAATTGCGCGAGCGTGGTCCGACCCGAAGGGGTCGCGGGGCGAAGGAGTGGTGCTACTGCCCGGCGGGCATTTGCTCGTCGCCAAGGAGAAGAAGCCAGCGGCTTTCATTGAGTTTGGGCCGCCACATTCGAAGTCACGAGGTTTAGTTCGTGGCGGCGCACTGGCGGACGGCGAGCGATGGCCGATTAAAAACGGGCACCACCGGTTCGTTGCTCTCGCAATCTGGCTTCCCGACAAGAGGCTGGGCAAAACGTGCGACGACTTCAGTGACCTCGAAATAGGTCCGGATGGTTACCTTTATCTGCTCAGTGACAAGTCCTCCACGATTGCGCGGATCGATGATCTCGCGGCGGGCGGCGGCACCGCTGCACTCCTTGATGCGTGGCGGCTCGGCGATCTGGATGGCAAGCCGGAAGGTCTCACATTCACCGCGCAGGGTCGTGCGATCATCGGGCTCGACACGCGCAAGCCGCGCCGAAATCTCGTCCTGCTAGAGCCGGCGGTAGTTGCGCGGCCGCGTCGCCAAAGTCTTAGTTGATCCCCCAGATGTCCGCTTTTGGGAGTAAAGCGGACATCGCGCGGAAGCACTCCAATGTCCGCTTTTGACCCAAAGCGGACACTGGCAGCTCAGAATTGCTGCTGTGCAACTTGATCACTAAACCCCATTTCGCCGGTCGCAAATCCCTGCTGTAATCCCACTTTGAAAATCGGCGTAGTCCTAAGCCTTTAGGGTGGGCGATGCGACGGCGCTCCAAAGCAAGCGGCAAACTGGCTAAAGCACGAAGCCGCAAGGCGCAAGGGCTGAAGCGCCGCAAGGAGGCAACGGCTGCGCGTCGTCGCGGTCCCACTGACGCCCTCCAGAATCAACTCAACCAGCAGACCCAAGAACTCCGAGAGGCACAAAGGCGCCTCGCTGAGGCGCTGGAACAGCAGGCGGCGACCTCTGAGATTCTAACAGTCATCAGGAGTTCGCCTAGCAACGTCCAGCCGGTCTTCGAGGCCGTCGCGGAGAGCGCAGCTCGACTGTGCGAGTCGCTCGACTCAAGCGTCTGGCGTCGGGAAGGCGACCGGCTACTTCTTGTCGCCCATCATGGCGCGATCCCTCAAGCCGGTACCGATTCCCTCCCGCTCGTTCGCGGTACGGTCGGTGGTCGCTCAGTGTTGGACGGGCGGACCATCCATATCGCTGATATACAGACTGAGGCGGATGAGTTTCCCACCACGAGCCAGAACGCGCGGCGTCAAGGCTACCGCACCATCCTCAGCGTCCCCTTAATGCGAGAAGGCGATGCGATCGGCGCGATCGCGCTCCGCCGTAGTGAGGCTCGCCTCTTCAGCGAGCGGCAGATTGCCCTGCTCAAGACGTTCGCGGACCAAGCAGTAATAGCCATCGAGAACGTGCGACTGTTCGAGGCCGAGCAGCAGCGCACGCGCGAGCTTTCCGAATCGCTGGAGCAACAGACGGCAACGTCAGAGGTGTTGAAAATCATCTCAGGCTCGCCTGGCGAACTCGAATCCGTGTTCAACGCGATGCTTGAGAACGCGACGCGGTTATGCGAGGCGCGTTATGGGACAATGTGACTGCGCGAGGGTGATGCTTTTCGTGCAGCGTCGCTGTACGGACCAATGCCGCCGGCGTACACGGACCTGCTGCGCGGTGGAGCACTATTTCACGCAGGCCCCAATACACCTACTGGGCGCGTCGCTCAAACGCGGCAGCCAGTCCAGGTTCTCGATCTACGCGAAACACGTTCATCCGACCCAATACACGTGGCTGCAGTGGAAGTCGCCGGCGTCCGCACGATGTTCGCTGTGCCTATGCTTAAAGAGGGGCAACTGGTTGGGACTATCTCTATTTATCGTCAGGAGATACTGCCCTTCACTAATAAGCAAATCGAGTTGGTGCAGAACTTCGCCGCACAGGCCGTCATCGCCATCGAGAACGCGCGGTTGCTCAATGAGCTGCGCGAGTCGCTGCAGCAACAGACCGCCACTGCGGAAGTGCTGCGCGTTATCAGTTCATCACCCGGCGAGTTGGAGCCTGTTTTCCAGAAGCTTCTCACCAACGCGACGCGCCTCTGCGTAGCAGATTTCGGTCTCATGTCTCAGTACGACGGGAACTCGTTCCAGTTGATGGCACAAGTCGGTGCCAATCAGGACTATGTCGGGTACATGCGCCGGCCTTTTCGCCCGGGTCCCGAAACGCTGAGCGGTCGCGTTATCAGAGCCCGCGCTCCCGTGCAGATAGAAGATTTCGCCAAATCGAAAGGTTACCTCGACCGCGATCCTCTTGTGGTTATGGCTGTCGAGCGGGGCGGGGTTCGCACTTTGCTCGGCGTCCCGATGCTGAAGGAGAACGAGCTGATCGGCATTATCTCTCTGTACCGGCAAGAGGTCCGCTTGTTCACCGACAAACAGATCGAGCTATTACAGAACTTCGCCGCCCAGGCCGTCATTGCCATCGAGAATACACGGCTGCTCAACGAGCTGCGCGAAAGCCTCGAACGTCAGACCGCAACTGCCGACATCCTTCGCGTCATCGCCAGCACACCCGAAGATAGCAAGCGTGCTCTCGACACGATTGCCGAAACGGCCTCGCAGATGTTTGATGCTGCCAACGTCAATTTCCGGCGTTTAGAGGGAGATATTCTCCGCGTTGTCGGTTCGGCAGGTCCAAGCGTCGTGAGAATTCGGGCGTCGTTGCCTGATCTCCCACTCGAACCCACCGATCCTGCAGTGCGCTCTCTGCTCGACAATAAACAGATCGCTTTTGAGGACCGCCGCGCTTCGCTCCCGAATGAGCGCGGAGAAATCGCCCGCGCATTACGCGACCTGCCGGTACGATCACAGGCATTCACGCCGCTGTCGCGCGAGAGCAAGGCTATCGGCGTCATGATTGTCAGTCGAAGCGAGGTGCGGGCTTTCGATCAGGGCGAACTCGAACTGATGAAGGGTTTTGCCGACCAGGCCGTCATCGCCATCGAGAACGCGCGGCTGCTCAACGAATTGCGTGAATCGTTAGAGCAACAAACCGCGACAGCAGACGTGCTCAAGGTCATCAGCTCGTCGCCTGGTGAGCTGGAGCCGGTGTTCAATGCCATGCTCGAAAACGCGACACGCTTATGTGAAGCCAAGTTCGGCACGCTGTATCTTTTCGAGAATGGGAAATTTTGCCCAGTAGCCCTCGTCGGTGCGTCGCCGGAATGGCAAACATACGTCAAAGAGCGCGGCGCCTTCGTGCCCACTCCAGACCAACCGATTGGACAATTGCAAGAAACAAGGCGCGTCGTGCAGGCGTTTGCCGATACCGAGGGCGCAGCATCCATTGCCGCATTCAGGTTTGGTGGGGCGCGGGTCTTCATCGCCGTCCCGATGCTGAAGGACGACGAGTTGGTCGGTGCCATCGCTATCTTCCGACAGGAGGCTCGCCCCTTCACCGAGAAACAGATTGCGCTCGTCCAGAACTTCGCAGCCCAAGCCGTCATCGCCATCGAGAATGCGCGGCTGCTCAACGAGCTGCGGCAATCGCTGGAACAGCAGACCGCGACAAGTGAAATCCTTTCGTCGATGAGCGGATCGATGATGGAGACCAAGCCCGTATTCGACGCCATTGTGCGCAATCTGCTGCGGCTGTTCGGCACGAGGTTTGCGACGGTGCATCTCTTAAAAGATGGAATGGTTCACCTCGCTGCCCTCGATGGGGAGCCGGGCTTCGAGGGATTGGCGGCCCATTTCCCGCGCCCGCTGGACGACAGCACGGCGATCGGCCGGGCAATGCTTTTGAAACAGGTCGTTCAATTTGCACCTGTGATTGGCAACCCAAGCACGCCTCCTGCCAGCCAGCGGTTTGCACGCGAGTACACGTACAATTCCATGCTGTCCGCTCCGATGATGCGAGGAGACGAGGTGATCGGCGGAATTATCACTGCCCGACGCGATCCCACAGCGTTTGACGATAAGCAGGTTGAGCTTATCAAGTCTTTTGCCGCTCAGGCCGTCATCGCCATCGAGAACGCGCGGCTGCTTAACGAACTCCGCCAATCACTGCAACAGCAGACCGCAACCGCTGACGTGCTCAAGATCATCAGCCGTTCGGCGTTCGATTTGCAACCTGTACTGCAAACGCTTGTCGAATCGGCCGCGCAGCTTTGTGAAGCGGATGTTGCCGTGTTAGGCAGGCCGAAAGGCACGGTACTTCATTTTGATGCAACCTACGGATCTTCGCGCGAATGGGACGAGTACATAACGAGTCACCCGGTTGACATCCGAAGCAGGACGACGATTGCAGGGCGGGTCTTGCTCGGACACAGCGTCGTTCATGTTCCGGATGTTCTGGTTGATCCCGAATATAAATACATGGAGAGCCAGAAAATTGCCGGTTATCGCTCGGTTCTCGGCGTCCCGCTCCTTCGAGAAGGAACGCCAATAGGCGTTATTTCTTTGGGCCGTCGCACCGTGCGTCCATTTACTGACAAGCAGATTGAGCTAGTAACAACCTTCGCCGACCAGGCCGTGATCGCTATCGAGAACGCGCGATTGTTCGATGAAGTGCAGGCGCGCACCCGCGAGCTTTCTCAATCAGTTGAGGAGCTGAGGGCACTTAGCGAGGTCAGCCAAGCGATTAATTCCACGCTAGATGTCGAGACGATGCTCACGACGATTGTTACCAAAGCAGCGCAACTATCGGGCACCGAAGCCGGCACAATCTATACGTTCGATGAATCGCGTCAGGAATTCCGTCTGCGTGCGACATACGGAATGGACGCCGCGATTATCGCCAAGATCAAGGATCAGTATATCCAGCTTGGCGACACAGTGCTCGGCAGAACTGCAGCGTCCCGCATGCCGATTCAAATCGCCGACGTTCAGAAAGATCCATCCGCTGCGCTTGACGTCATTCAGCGCGCTGGGTTCCGCGCATTATTGACCGTGCCGTTGCTCGGTGGTGACCGGATCGTCGGTGCGCTCATCGTCCGCCGTAAGGCACCGGGAGAATTCCCGAAAAGTACGGTCGAGCTTCTGCGAACGTTGGCCGACCAATCGGTCTTGGCAATTCAGAACGCGCGACTGTTCCGCGAGATCGAGGAGAAGAGCCGCGAATTGGCCGAAGCGAGCCAGCACAAGTCACAGTTCCTCGCCAATATGAGCCACGAGCTGCGCACCCCGCTCAATGCCATCTTGGGCTATACGGAATTGATGGCTGACGGCGCTTATGGCGAGCCGTCCGAGAAGATGCTGGGCATACTCAAACGCCTTGAGGCCAACGGCAAGCACCTGCTTGGACTCATCAATGACGTGCTTGATCTGTCGAAGATCGAGGCCGGTCAACTTGAACTCGAACTTTCTGATTACTGCATTCAGGACATTGCCCAAACGGTTCGCAGCACGCTTGAGCCATTAGCATCCGACAAAAAGCTCGCATTCAAAGTCGAGATGGCCGGCGAGCTACCGCCGGGTCACGGCGACGGGCGGCGCCTGACCCAAGTCCTCATTAATCTCGTCGGCAACGCCATCAAGTTCACTGATGCAGGCGAAATTGCCATCAAGGCCGAAGCGCACAACGGGTCGTTTCATGTGTCAGTGCGCGACACCGGACCTGGCATTTCCGCTGCCGATCAGGCCAAGCTGTTTCAGGAGTTCCAGCAGGCCGATAATGCGATCACGCGCAAGAAGGGCGGCACCGGCTTGGGGCTTGCCATATCCAAGCGCATCATTGAAATGCACGGCGGCAAGATCTGGGTCCAGTCACAACCTGGCCAAGGCTCGACGTTTACCTTCACGCTCCCGGTCGTCGTTGAGCGGCAGGTGGAAGCCGCATGAGCAAGCGCATTCTGGTGGTCGAGGACCAACCGGATAATCGCCAGATCATCCGCGATGTGCTGGCCCCTACCGACTACGAAATCACGGAGGCGGAGAACGGCGTGGAGGCGCTCGCAGCTATCGCAAAACAGCGACCTGATCTTATCCTGATGGATATCCAACTGCCGATCATGGACGGTTACGAAGCGACCCGCCGCATCAAGGCCGACGCTTCGCTGCGCTCAATCCCGATCATCGCAGTCACGTCTTATGCGCTCAGCGGTGAAGAAAAGAAGGCACGGGCGGCGGGCTGTGATGACTATGTGCCGAAACCCTTTAGCCCACGCCAACTGCTAGCGAAAATTCGTCATTACCTGCAATAGGTCGCTGCGTGCGGCTCGACCCGCAGCCGGGCCCGTCGAGAAATTCGCTACCGGCTACGTCGTAAGGCGAGAATCCCCAGCCTTCGGGCGCACTGTGACATACGACACAGACCGCAGTTCAGAGGCGCGCTTATCTAAATTCACCCGGTTCTGGTTCCAACCGCCCGGCTCGTGTCAGTGGCCCCCGACACCCCAACCTGGGGGCCACACAGTTCAGGCAAAGTAGATCGCGGCTGGCGAAATTGCTTTCACGCTCCCGGCCGTTGTCGAGCACAAGTCGAGGTAGAAACGACCGGCGTTGCGAAAGAGCAAAAGCTAATGAGCAAGACCTACGCCATCGCCGACCTGCATGGTCGCTTCGATCTTCTTGAGATGGCGCTTGCCCGCATCACCGAACGCGCCGATCCCCCGGCCACAGTGGTCACCCTAGGCGACTATGTTGATCGCGGTCCGGACAGCCGCAAGATCGTTGAACGCCTTATGGCTGGTCTAGGGCGTGATGGCTGGCAACTCATCTGCCTCAAGGGCAACCATGAGGACGCCACGTTGTACACGGGCACCATCAGCATCCACATGGGCCGATCTTCAAAAAGAACCGGACCAACCTTGACACGCTTGCGTGGTACACCGGTCGGCTTGCAATCGGCGTCTTTGATGACGCTGCGCCCGGTGGACCGATCGAAGTTTTCGAAGTCAACGGCGAGCCGATTGAGAAGATACTATCGAGCAGACGGTCCATATCGTCTCTTGCCACAAGGCGGCCGCGCCGACGAGGTGATCGAATAACGACGGAAATTGCTGCGGCGCAGAATGTCTGCTTTTGGCACAAAGCGGACATTCCACGACTGAGTTCCGATGTCTGCTTTTGGGGGTAAAGCGGACATCCTCTCAGCTCACCTCGATGTCCGTTATTGACCCAAAGCGGACATTGACCACAGCCAGTAGCGGCGGGCTGCTTCCACGCCCATAAAACGACATCATGCCGAAACCTTCCCGGTATAAGCGGGTTTTATAACCACCTATTGCGGGGCGAGAGCATACCGCCAGTGTTCGACTATTGCTTAGGGAAGAGGGGGAAAACGAGCCCGGGAGGAATAGTCATGAAACTCCGTATCTCACGAACGCATACAGTTATTGTTGCGTTCGCCATCGCTGCTTTGCCGTTAACTGCGATCAACGCCGCGGCGCAAATCGCGGTGTCTTCAAATGACGGCAAGGTCGTGCTCAACAATGGCACGGTCAGTGTTCCCGCGAATCCCGTCGACGACACCGTCACCATTATTAACCTCGGCGTTTCGCCGCCGAAGGTCATTGCCGAGTTTAAGGCGCCGTCGAGTGTCGTTGGGCCGCCGCAAAATGTGGCTGTCGCCTCGGACGAATCCTTCGCGTTGGTCGCAGCAACCCAGAAGCTCGATCCGACCGATCCGAAGAAACAAGTCCCGGACAACCGGCTCTCGGTCATCGACCTCAAAGCCAACCCACCCGCCGTGATCGCGACGCTCGAGGCCGGCCTGGGCCCGAGCGGGACCGCAATCAATCCCGTGGGCACGCTGGCTTTGGTCGCCAACTACCGGGAAGGAACCGTCTCCGTCTTCACGATCTCCGGCAAGACGTTAACCCCGGCCGGTAAGATCGATTTCGGCGACCCGAAAGCGGGGCCGGCCGCTATCGCTTTCACGCCCGACGGCAAGACCGCGCTGGTCACGCGCGACGGCGACCACCGCATTTCCATTTTGTCGGTCGATGGTAACAACGTGACCGACACCAAGCGCATCATGACAGGCGGCCATCGGCCCTATGCCGTCCATGTAAGCCCGAAAGGCGACATCGCGGTGATCGGCAACCAGGGCGCTAATGCCGGGGACATCATGCCAGTGAATGTCGTCGATCTAAAAGGAAAAGCGCCCCGTATCGTCAACACGGTGGACGTGGGGCAGTACATCGAAGGCTTGGCGTTTTCAGACGATGGCAACTATCTGGCAGTGATCCCGCAGAACGGCTCAAATCTGGCGCCGAGCCATCCGTTCTACAACGATCACGGCCTGCTGGTCGTGTTCAGCGTGAATGGGACTACCCTGACTAAGGTGGCCGAAGTCAAAATCGGGCAATGGCCGCAGGGCGTGGCGTGGAGCCATGACGGCAAGACCTTGCTGGCGCAGAGCATGGTGGACAACGCGCTCGCCATGGTCAGCTTCGACGGCAAGAGCCTGAAGGTCACCGATCAAATCAAGGTCACAGGTGGTCCCGACGGCATCCGCACCGCGGGGCGCTGAGCCGTACCAATGTGCCAACGGCCGCTGGTTGGCGACGAAGGTGGCCGAGCGAAGCATCTCTGAGTCGCTCCCAGCGAGTCACTGGATGCGCGTTTTGGCATTGGGCTTCAGAGGCGATCTGGTGAGAACGCGGGGACTGCAATACGCTGCCTTTTGAGCCGGTCGCAAAATCACGGCCAACGTTTAAATCTGTCACGCCCGTTTGCGGGAGCATTCTGTGGGCGGGACCGCTGATGGCCCCAAAGAACAAGTTTTTGTCACGGAATGACAAAACTTTTCCGCGCGGATTCCGATATCCCGATCGTTGCCCGACTGCTCGCCGCCGGTAGGCGATTTGATGACTGAGTGCAGCAATCTAAGCAATGCCAGTCAGTGGTTTCCCCGGACCAATCAATCGTCATCCATCTGGTAAATCATTTCTACAGTACGCATGGATTTTCAAGCTTCCCGACCAGTAACCACTATGTGCAGACTCCCCAGCGTGGTGGTCTTGACGTTGTGCATCACCATGCTTGTTCCAAACCAGTTATACGCGCGTGACGACGGCCGCTTCGCCAATTCTCCGCTGAAGGGATGGTTCGAGCACCTTTGGAGCAGAAACGGGTTGTGCTGCGCTTTTGCCGACGGTGTCGGTGTGCAGGACGTCGACTGGGACACACAGGAGGGCCATTATCGTGTCCGCATTCAGGGAAAATGGTTTGTGGTGCCTGACGACTCCGTTGTAACCGAACCCAACCGTTTCGGCCCTGCCGTAGTGTGGCCCTATCAGGAACGCGACGGCACCACACGAATTCGCTGCTTCATCCCTGGTGCCGGCGTGTAGTTTCATCCAACGGCGGCGATTTGGACCAATATTTGAGCGCACAAGTCGCGTAGCCGCGCTAATGTCCGCTTTTGGCACAAAGCGGACATACCAGTCGCCCTCCGCAATGTCCGCTTTTGGGGGTAAAGCGGACATAGAGTAGACGCTCGGGAATGTCTGCTTTTGACCCAAAGCGGACATGACAGAATTCCGGGAAGTATTCCCGGCGTCGGCCTTATTGGAACCAACTTTAGACCAGCGCGTTTCGGCGTTTACTGAGGGTGCGTACTCGGGAGTCGCACTATGGCAGATCAGAACAAACCTAGCATCGTATTCGCCCACGGACTCTGGGCCGATGG
>Ga0318548_10000561_pt1 | contig 10128 bp, 8 predicted proteins | sample GRESIP169b2f21_FD_203495 | JGI IMG/M metagenome (GOLD analysis project Ga0318548, IMG submission 203495) | Tropical soil microbial communities from Luquillo Experimental Forest, Puerto Rico - GRE.SIPMG.169b2f21 | ecosystem: Environmental > Terrestrial > Soil > Tropical forest > Bulk soil... | reverse complement strand
CAATTAAGCCTTCGGTAGTCGGGCTCATGCATGAAACCGGTCTTTGCTAAGACCAAACGGCGGAGTCTTGCCGCTTACGAGAGACAGCAATTCGCCGACGTATTGGAGCACCAAAAGACCGAGCCCGACCGGCATCGCCAGATACGGGATCCACAGCCGCGCGCGCCACACGGTGTCGGAACGCCAGTTCTTGGACCAAACCTCATACCAATAAAGCGTGCAAAGGACGAACAGCACCACGCAGAAGGCAAGCGCAACCACCGTTGTGATCAAAGCCAGCCAATAGCGCTGGCTCGGCCCGATATGGAGCGGCAACACGTCCACGTTGACGTGACCGCGGGTCATCAGTACGTAGGCGCTGCCAATAAACGTCGCCGCCATGATGCAATAGGTGACGACGTCGATCTGCCAGATCGTGGTCATATTAAGGATGTAGCGCTCGACCACCATGTCGCAGATAACAAGTACGGCGCTGGCGATGAGGAAAGCGGCGAAGATACCCGCGGCGCGAGACAAAAAGGCAACTGTCTGAATATAACGGTCCATAGGTTCGATTTTACCTATTGCCGCTTCGAAATCGTGGCGGAGATGGGACGAACGACCGGCAGCGACCGCACACTCGCCGTCAGATGAGGCGCGGGCCTCATGCTATTTGACTGACAGCGCCCCGTCGATCAGCTTCTGGCCACCGGGCACTTCTTTGTCGAATTTAACATACGAACTTTTTTTCGCGAGCTCGAGCCAAGCGTTGTAGTCGTCATCACTGAGCGTCACGACCTTGACGTTATGGTCTTGGAAGGCCTTGATCGCCTCATTGTTCACCGCATCGGCCTTGCCCTCAAAATAGGCTTGGGCATTCTTTCCGGCTTTGATGATGGCTTCCTGCTGCTGCTTGTTCAGTCGGTCGAAGCTCATCTTCGACATCAACACCGGCTCGTACATGAACCACAATGCATTGTCGCCTGGAGCCGTGAGGCAGTCGGTCACTTCATAAAGCCGCGTCGAATCGAATGTGCTCAGACTCGTGTCGGTGCCGTTGACGACGCCAGTCTGGAACGCGTTGTAGATCTCATTCGATGGCGGGCTGACGATGCTAGCGCCGGCCGCCTCCCACATTGCCGCGAAAGTCGGTCCGGCGGCGCGGAACTTCATCCCCTTCAAATTGTCGGGCTTGACAATGCATTGGCCCTTCGCGGCCATGCCGCCGGCGAACCAGGCATCCGAAAGCACGATGGCGCCGTTCTTTTCGATTTCGGCGCGAATATCGGACATGAATTGGGAAGCGTTGACGCGTTTGGCGCGCTCCTGACTGCGAATTAGGCCCGGCATCAGAGTTGCACTGAACGCCGGTACTTTGCCGCTGGCGTAATCGAGCGGAAACAACGAAATATCGAGCTGGCCGCCCACCATGGCGTTCCACTGCTGGTTAGGCTTGAACAGCGAGGCGCCGGGATAGACCTGCATATCAATCCCGACATTGGCGACTTTAGTTTCCTTGGCGATCATCTGCACCATGTCGTCGCGGACGTCGCCCTTGCCACCTGGAAATTGATGCGAGGCCTTGAGCACCAGTTGGGCATGGGCCGCGGCCGGCATGGCAAGCACAGCAATGATGCCCAGTCGAATTGTGATCATCCTCATTGACATCTCCCTCGCTAACGCGATCGAACGATCGCTCTCTCAAGCATGATCCCGAAAAGTGGATACCGTTTTTCCGAAAAGATCACGCTCAAACAATTTGCTAACGCGAAAGGGCGATTCGCTACGTCCGCCGCGATCCATCGTGCCTCATCTTTGGTGAGCGGCTTGGCCGCGAATCGTCGACGCGGCGCCCAATCCAAAACTCGTGGAGGAAGGCCAGCCAAATACGACCTTCGCGATGGCGAAGAGCGATGCTTTCTTCGAGCGCCCCGAGAATCGTGTTCGGACGCAAGGGTCTCAACTGGCCCTTATCGACGGCCACCACTCCCTCGCCAAGGCCTTGCAAAATTTTGAGAATCTCGAAGCGCTCGCGGCGCCCAATTCGACTATTGCGATCCATGACGTCGTCCCCATGACATGGATGCCAGAACCGCAACGTCGAAGGCCGAGACAACGTTCCATACCGGCGACCTGGCGCCTGATGAAAATGCTCACTGAGGGCAATTGGCGGACAGCGAGTAGCGGTCGACGATAAGGACTATTCCAACGCAGCGGCGAGGCGGCCGTTTATCAGTTTTATGCTGCACCGCATGAGTCTGCTATTGGCACAAAGCAGACGTCCGGACACGCTCAGCCAATGTCCGCTTTCGGGGGAAAGGCGGACATCAGTCGCACCTTCCCCGATGTCTGCTTTTGACCCAAAGCGGACATAGGTGGCTCAGGATTGCTGCCGTGCAAACTGACTCCCGAACCCCATTTATCTGGGCGCAAATCCCTGATGTAATCGCACTTTGAAAATCGGCGTAGTCCTGAGCCTAGGGATGGGCGATGCGACGGCGCTCCCGAGCAAGCAGCAAACTGGCTAAAGCGCAAAGCCGCAAGGTGAAAACCCTAAAGCGCACCACCCTAGCTGTGCGCCACAGCGGTTCCTCCGATTACGGCCAAGAAACAAACGGGTGGCTTCGTCGCGAGCTGGACGATGCACGGGAACAGCAGGCTGCCACGGCTGACCTGCTCAAAGTCATTAGCCGGTCAACTTTCGATCTGCAAACCGTCCTTGACACATTGCTCAAGTCAGCGGCTCGACTTTGCCAAGCTGATCACTCGTTTATCTTTCTAAGACAGGGTGACGGTTATCGTTGTGCTTCCGGCAGCGGCGACATACCGGAATGGATAGAATATCTGAAGCAGCAAACGATCAGACCGGGTCGTGGTACGATTGCAGCGCGTGCGGTGCTCGAGAGGCGCACCGTCCACATTCCCGATGTTCTCGCTGATCTAGAATACACATTCCTTGAGGCTCAGAGACGGGGCGGTTACCGGACAGCGCTCGGAGTTCCGCTGTTGAGAGAAGGGGATCCCGTTGGTGTGATAGTGCTGACGCGCCCGACAGTCAGGCCGTTTGATGCCAATCAAATCGAGTTGGTTACTACCTTCGCCGCCCAAGCCGTCATCGCCATCGAGAACACGCGACTGCTCAACGAGCTACGCGAAAGCCTCGACCGTCAAACCGCGACAGCCGACATCCTACGGGTAATTGCCAGTACTCCCGAGGACAGCACGCGCGCGCTCGACACCATCGCCGAAACGGCCGTGCGGATGTTCAATGCAGCCAGCGTCAGCCTTAGGCGCGTTGAGGGCAATGTCCTTCGCGTCATCGGTGCGGCGGGTCCCAGCGCAGCCAAAGTTCGAGAAATTTTGCCTGACTTCCCACTTGAATCGCCGGATCCAGCGGCGCGCTCTGTCTTTGACAATCGCCAAATCCATATTGAGGGCCGCCGCGCCGTCCTGCCGAATGAAGGCGGAGAAATCGCCCGTGTGTTGCCCGCCCTGCCACTCGGCTCGCAGGCATTCACGCCGCTGTCCAGGCAGGGCGAGGCGATTGGCGTGATGGTCGTCACTCGGAGCGAGGTGCGTCCATTCCAACAAATCGAACTCGACCTAATGAGGGGTTTTGCTGACCAGGCGGTGATTGCGATTGAGAATGCGCGACTCCTGTCCGAACTGAGGCAGTCGCTGGAGCAGCAAACGGCGACATCTGAAGTGTTGACGATCATTTCACGCTCGCCGGCCGGACTGGAGCCAGTGTTTCAAGCCATTCTGGCAAACGCAACTCGCCTGTGCGGCGCCAAGTTCGGTACTCTGAATCTTTACGATGGCGAAGTAGTCCATAGGTCTGCATCTTACAATGTTCCACCCGAATACGCAGAGATGCGTCTGCGAATGGGACGGTGGCGACCTCATCCTGGCAGCGCCACTGCCCAGGTGGTACGGACCAAAGAGTTAATACACTTTGACGACCTGCGTACCTCGCCCGCGTACCTCGAAGGCGATTCGTCCACTAGGGCCATCGTTGACACGGGCGGCGCTCGCACCCTTCTCATGGTGCCAATGCTCAAAGACGATCAACTGATCGGCACTATTGCGATCTATCGCCAAGAAGTTCGGTCCTTTACCGACAAACAGACTGAGTTGGTGGAGAATTTCGCCGCCCAAGCCGTCATAGCCATCGAGAACGCGCGGCTGCTCAACGAATTGCGTGAATCTCTCGAGCAGAAGACCGCAACGTCGGAGGTGCTAAGTGTCATTTCGAGTTCGCCAGATAATATTCAGCCTGTGCTGGAAATCATTGGCGAACGAGCAGAGAAACTTTGCGATGCCGACGTGAGCGTCACATCCATCGTCGACGGCGACCTAATCCGTCTGTCGTCGGTTCATGGCGTGACAGAGGCTGGGGTGAAAGCTGTTCGGCATGCATTTCCAATGCGGCTCACTGACGAGACAGTCACGGCGCGCGCGATCCGCACTCGTAGCGTTTGTCATGTCGCGGATGTGCTGAGCGATCTTAAATATCCACCAAAAGACGCTGTGCATGCCGCGCAGGTGGGCGGTTATCACGGTTGCTTGGGTGTGCCGATGGTCCGCGATGAGCAGGTTGTCGGAGCGATCTTTGTTGCGAAGAAACAGCCGGGATTATTCTCAGACGCACAGGTTCAACTCCTCAAAACCTTCGCCGATCAGGCGGTGATTGCGATCGAAAATGTGCGGTTGTTCAACGAAACTAAGAATTCCTTGGAGCAGCAGACTGCTACCGCCGACGTTCTCAAGATCATCAGCCGCTCGACCTTCGATCTGCAAACAGTGTTGCAAACTCTCGTTGAATCAGCTGCCCGGTTCTGCGCTGCCGACAACGCCACCGTTGTCCGCGAGAAAGATGGGCTCTTCTACACAGCCGAGGCCTACGGCTATTCCCGCGAATTTCTAAACTATCTTAGGAATATTCCAATCAAGGCCGAGCGGGGATCGGCGTCGGGGCGCGCGCTGGTCGAAGGTCGCGTCGTTCATATCCCCGACGTAAAGGCTGACCCGGAATACACATTCGTTGAAGCGCCGAGATTGGGCGATTTCCGCACGGCTCTCTGCGTCCCCATGCTGCGCGAGGGCATCCCGATCGGCGTGCTCACCTTGACGCGCTCGGAAGTACAGCCATTCACCGACAAGCAGATCGAACTGGTCACGACCTTTTCCGATCAGGCCGCGATCGCCATTGGGAATGTGCGGCTGTTCGATGAAATCCAGGATAAGAGCCGCCAGCTTGAAGTGGCAAGCCAGCACAAATCGCAATTCCTGGCCAATATGAGCCACGAACTGCGCACGCCGCTCAATGCCATCTTGGGTTATACCGAATTGATGGCGGACGGCGCTTATGGCGAGCCATCCGAGAAAATGCTTGGCATACTAAAGCGTCTTGAGGCCAACGGCCGGCACCTGCTCGGACTCATCAATGACGTGCTCGATCTGTCCAAGATCGAGGCCGGCCAACTGGTCCTCGAACTCTCCGATTACTCTGTTCAGGACATCGCCCAGACGGTCCGCAGCACGCTTGAGCCGCTGGCGGCCGACAAGAAGCTCGCATTCAGGGTCGAGATGGCTCCTGAACTGCCACCCGGTCGTGGCGACGGCCGGCGCTTGACGCAGGTCCTGATCAATCTCGTTGGCAACGCCATTAAGTTCACCGATGCGGGCGAAGTCGCGATTAAGGCTGAAGCTAATAATGGCTCATTCCATGTATCCGTTCGCGACACCGGACCCGGGATCTCCGCTGCCGATCAAACGAGGCTGTTTCAGGAATTCCAGCAGGCCGACAATGCCATCACCAAGAAGAAGGGCGGCACTGGCTTGGGGCTGGCCATATCGAAGCGCATCATCGAGATGCATGGCGGTCGGATTTGGGTCGAATCACAACCTGGCCAAGGCTCAACGTTTGCTTTCACGCTTCCCGTCATCGTCGAGCGACAGGTGGAGCCGGCATGAGCAAGCGTATACTGGTGGTGGAGGACCAGCCGGATGGTCGCCAGATCATTCGCGACATGCTTGCCCCTACCGACTATGAGATCACCGAGGCTGAAAACGGCGAGGAGGCGCTCGCGGCTATTACAAAGCAGCGGCCCGATCTCATCCTAATGGATGTTCAAATGCCGATCATGGATGGTTACACCGCTACGCGCCGGATCAAAGGCGATGCGACGCTGCGATCGATTCCAATCATCGCCGTCACCTCTTATGCGCTCACTGACGAAGAGAAGAAGGCGCGAGCGGCGGGTTGTGATGACTACGTGTCAAAGCCTTTCAGCCCACGCCAACTGCTGGCGAAAATTCGTCAGTACCTCTCCCAGTAGATCGCAATTGCTGCACTGCATATGTCCGCTTTTGGCACAAAGCGGACATCCCGACATGCTCAACTAATGTCCGCTTTTGGAGGTAAAGCGGACATTGGTCGGACTTAGTGAAATGTCCGCTTATGACACAACGCGGACGTTCTAATGAGCGGATTCTGATGAGCCACGGCGGAGATTACGGGAGCGCATCGACACGCACCCGCTCGATAGGGAGCGCGGACCAACCTGATGGTGCAGCGACATCGACGCCCAGCGGCGCGATGAGAGCAAACTCCTTACCCGGACCGAGTACCATCTGCCGCCGCCATAATGTCGTTTGCGGGAATTGCTGACGAATCGTGTCGAGGACCGGGCGCCACTGAAAGCCGCGCGGCCGCGTCAGCCAAACTGCGGTCGAACGCTCCGGCAAAACGGGTTCGCCCCAGACCAAAGCGTAAAGTCCGCCATACCCCTCTTCCATCTGGGTCGCAGCGGCATCGTGCGCACTCACCACCGGGCCAGCAACAGCGAAAGAGTTGAGTGGATCGAGCGCCCAGGAGCCATCTAGTAGGCACCAGTCCTCGTATCCGGGCAGATTGCCGAGCCAGGGCAAATCCGCGACGCGGAATGAGGCACTGCCGCGGAAGCCCGGCGGGTCCTGTTGCCCAAGATGCTGCTGGAAGCGCAGCAGCGCTTCCTCATATTGCTTTATGGTGGTCGTCGAGTGTGGGCGGTGCCAGAATAAATAAGCGAGCATGACGGTTCTACTGTGGTTTGGGACTTGAACCGGTTCCCGGCGTGCTCGAGAAATTCAGGTTATCTGTATGAACAATGCATACAAGACGATCCGCCTGGAGCGATCGGGACCTGTGGCAATTCTAACATTGTCGCGCCCAGATCGCATGAATGCTATCGACAAGCAAATGCTGCGCGAACTGCAGTACGCGCTCGATGATGTCGAGCGTGACGATGCGCTTCGTGTGCTAATCGTTCAGGGTGCTGGCGGTAACTTCTCCTCGGGTTTTGATCTGAAAGAGCAGATGGAGACGCGGCCGAGCGGGTTCGCCGCATGGCGCGAAATCTTAGACAGGGATTTTTCGACCGTTACGCGATTTTGGCACCTCAAAAAGCCGACTATCGCGGCAGTGCGGGGCTATTGTTTAGCTAGCGCCTGTGAACTCGCATTGATCTGCGATATCACCATCGCGGCCGAGGATGCGATTTTCGGTGAACCGGAACTTAAATTCGGAGCTGGCATCGTTGTTATGATTTTGCCGTGGCTCATCGGCCCCAAGAGAGCCAAAGAAATTATTCTGACTGGCTTGGATCGTATCCCAGCAGTTGAAGCGGCGCGGATCGGGCTGATCAATCGAGTGGTTCCGGGAAATCAGCTTGAGTCCGCAGCTGTAGCTCTGGCGCGTCACATCGCGGTCATCGATCCTAATTTGGTGCAGAGGACCAAGCAGGCGATCAATCAATGTTTTGAAACAATGGGTTTGGTGGAGGCGCTGAATAGGGCGCTTGAAATCGATCTCGCGATCGAGGGAGCCGGCAGCGATGACAAGCGGCAATTCATGGAAATTGCTCGCAGGGAGGGACTGCGCAAGGCGATTGAATGGCGAGATGCTCGGTTTATTGGCAGCTACGATGGATAATCTTGGACAGCTTCTCCTTGAGCGGTTCGAGAATTGCTCCGACGCTCCGGCTTTGAATGATGCCGGCGGGATGCTGTCATATCGAGTGCTTGCGGGTAACGCACTCAGAGTAGCCAGCGCTTTGCGCCTTCTCGGAATAAGTGAATACGAGCCTGTGCTCGTACCGGTCGCCAACGAAACGCGAGACATAGCCGCTTTGATCGGGGTTTGGGTGGCCGGCGGAGTTGTTGTGCCGATCGGACGTCATTCGCCTCATGCGGTAATTGAAAGCCTGCGTCAGGCAACAGGCGCAAGGCTTTTCATAGCGAACGATAACGCCGTGCTCGTAACACGCGTCTCCCCGCAAGAGCCCCCCATTCGCCCACTCCTCAAAGGAGCGGCTCTCATCATTTTCACGTCGGGAACGACGGGACGACCAAAGGGTGTTGTCCTGAGCCATCACGCCTTCATCGGAAAACTGCATGCGATCGATGAGATGCTCAATTTCCCGCCAGAGACCCAGACATTACTAGTTTTACAAATCACCTTTGTGTTCGGTCTATGGGTGACACTGCTAACCCTGCTGAAGGGTGGCACCGTCTGGATGTATCGGCGTTTCGACCCAGCCGAAGTTCTTGCTGTGCTCAACGAGAAACGCATTTCAGAAGTAGCATTCGTTCCCACAATGATCCGCAAAATCCTGACCGCCAACGAGTCGCTGGCACCATCCTCAGCCGCGAACATCAAATCTAGAATATTGACGGGTGGCGAACCATTTGGTCGTGAGTTGAGTCGCCGGCTACAAATGTTCGCTCGCAATGGCATTGTCGATATATATGGACTGACTGAAACATGCAGTTCGGACTTTTTCCTTCGGGAGAAGGATCAGGCGCCGTTCGCCGGAACTATCGGTCGTCCGGGACCGCGAGTGCAATTTCGTATCGCCGACGATCAAAGTCGTGAACTGCCAATGCAGCATATTGGCGAGCTGCAGATTTGCACGCCCTTTATCATGAACGGCTACCTTGACGAACCTGACCTTACCCGCTCCTCCTTCGTCGACGGATTCTTTCGAACCGGAGATCTCGCACAAGTGCGTGAGGACGGTCAGGTCGAGCTTGCCGGCCGGATCAAGGATCTCATTATGCGTGGCGGTACAAAAATCTCGCCTCTCGAGCTTGACCATATCTTGCTCGAGCACCCTGCCGTTGCTGGGGCACTGACAACCGGAATTCCCGACGAAATAATTGGGGAGCGAATTCACGCACTTGTCGTGCCGCGCGCGGGTGCAGGCGTTGATGAAGCTGAGCTGCGAGCCTTTGTCGCCAGCAGAATTGAAAGATTCAAGTGCCCCGACGTGTATCACTTCGCCCAGGAGCTTCCGACCGGGCGGACCGGAAAAGTCGACCGAAATGCGCTTCGCGATCTATTGTTACGAAAAAACTGAATATTGGCGTCTCTCGGGACAAGAGCACTTGCGCCTTCGTGCCAAGGACTGCGTTGTTGGATTCCGCGATATAGCGATCGATCACGGCTGAGAGTGTCGGACCTGCGTTCCTTTCGAGATCGCCAGGACCTTTGCGCTCGGCCGAACGTTTCACAATCCAGGTGCTGACCACCGGGTTGCGGTCTAAGGTTTTTTGCCTCGCGATGGATGATAACCGGCTTTCTTCATGACGATCTGGGCGGTAAAGGTCTTGAAGCCGTCTTTGCGGGACCCATTGTTTGTCGTACCTGTCGTGCCGATGTCAGTCGGGCTAGTCAGTGAAAAGGGTTCGAAATGGGGCCGAAAATGGTACGACATGAGACGAGATGAAATTGACCAAGTAACTGATAGGACAAAAATAACTTGGCAAGGTTGGTCGCACCGATTCTGTATCGCTCCTATGATGGAGTGGACCGACCGGCATTGCCGGTTCTTCCACCGCCTGCTGACGCGACGCGCTCTCCTCTATACCGAGATGTTAACCACCGGCGCTGTGCTGCACGGCGATCGCGGGCGGCTGTTGCACTACAACGCGAGCGAACATCCTTTGGCATTGCAGCTCGGCGGAGCCGATCCGCCGGCGCTTGCGCAATGCGCGCGGATCGCGGCAGATCTGGGTTTTGATGAGATCAATCTAAATGCCGGCTGTCCGTCGGATCGTGTCCAGGACGGCCGCTTTGGCGCGTGCCTGATGGCGGAGCCGGCGCTG
>Ga0318548_10000558_pt1 | contig 10153 bp, 9 predicted proteins | sample GRESIP169b2f21_FD_203495 | JGI IMG/M metagenome (GOLD analysis project Ga0318548, IMG submission 203495) | Tropical soil microbial communities from Luquillo Experimental Forest, Puerto Rico - GRE.SIPMG.169b2f21 | ecosystem: Environmental > Terrestrial > Soil > Tropical forest > Bulk soil... | reverse complement strand
CTCGCGGGCACGCAATTCGGCGTGAAGTAAGTGCAGGCGCTCCGGGCCGTCGGTGAGCCGGGTGATGCCGCATTGGCGCTCCACGAGCCTGCGAACCGGATGCAGGCCGGTGTCGGTATGTAAGGGCGAGCCAAACAGCTCGATGACTGGCGCGCCTGAACTCCGGACTAATTGGGCCGCCTCGGCCGCGAGGCGGGTCTTACCGATTCCCGGCTCACCGCGGAATACGATGCCGGGGGTGGTCAGCGCCCCGTCACGCGCCTGCTGCCAGCTCTGCTGCAGCCAGCTGCGTTCACGGTCGCGCCCGATCAAGGCCGGCGAGGGCAGCGGTGGCGCTTCGGGTCGCTCACCGAGCACCTGGTGATGGCTGGTCAAGCCGTCGACGCCCTTCAGCGGGACCGCGGGACGTGTGCCGAGTTCAAACAGGTCACCCACCAGGGGGGCGACCGCATCCGAGACTGCGACCGTGCCCGGCTCGGCCACACCGCAAATGCGCGTGGCCAGGTTGGCGGCGAAGCCATAGACGTCGTCTTGGTCGGTGTCGAGATAGACGAGGCCGCGGTGTATGCCGACCCGCACGTTGATCGCCACGCCGAATTTGCGTTCGGCCTGCTCGCTGAGCTGCGCTACGGCGCGGGTGATATCCAGCCCCGCCGTGACGGCGCGTCGCATGTCGTCCTCATGCGCCTTCGGGTGCCCGAATACGGCTAACAATCCGTCGCCCTTGATCGAGCTGATGTGGCCCTCATACCGGTCGACGATCCGGCGCACTTCATCCCGGTAGCGGCCGACCAACGTGCGATACGTCTCCGGTTCTAAACGGGTGGACAGCGCCGTCGAGTCGACAAGGTCGGCGAACATGATTGTGAGTCGGCGGATTTCGCCGTAGCTGTCCGGGGCGGCCAGCAGGTCCTCGGCTTCTGGGTTGCCACGGTCGACCGAAAGGACCTGCCCGGCCAACGTGGTCGCGGTCGCTCGGTCACCGGCGTTGATCGCCCGCACAGCGCGATCCAGCAAGTCATCGATCGATGCACTGCCAGTGCCAGGGCTCACCTGCGACTCCTGCCCGAGGATTTGCTAAGGATAGCGGTCAGTCGCAGCGATTTCAGTACATGTCAACGGCTACACCCGAATCGAGAACTCGGCAACCGCGGGGTGGCCGGGGCGCGCACACCGGTAGCCGCCGCGACTCAGCGCGTCGGTCGGTGCGGTCATCGGCTCGAAGCACACCACGTCTTCGGCGAGCGGCGCGAAGATTTGGGCGGCCGGATACCCCCGATCAAAGTGCACTTCCAGGCGGCGTCGGCCACCGGACACCGCGAACACCGCGCCGTCGGTCACTTGGTCGTAGGCGTCGTCGAAAGCCTTGTCGCCCAATGGTTCTTCCTTCGCGAGCTGCGATTCCGATTCCCCGGTGGGCAGCCCCCGCTCGTCGAGCCGCAAATGCCGCAGCGGCGGCGTCTCGATGATCCATTCGCCGCGGGCAACGTCCGGTAGCCGCAGGTAAGGGTGGAAGCCGAAGCACAGCGGAACCGCCGTGTCGCCCGTCGCGGTGACCGTGGTGTGAAGCGTCAAAGCGCGTTCGGCGAGCCCGACCGCCACGGTGAGCACATGCGGGTATGGGAAGCTGGCCAGCAACCTCGGGTCGGACCCGAAATCCAACTCGGCGGTCAGCTCGTTCTCCGACTCCGCCGTTATCCGCCAGCCCGGGTAGGCGGCCAGTACACCGTGGATGGGCAACCCGTTGGGGTCGGGGCGGACACCGTTTTCGCCCGGCTTCAGCGTCACCGTCACGTCCTCGGCCGTGTAAGTGTTGGCGCCCAACCGATTAGCCCACGGATAAAGAATCGGGATTCCCATCGTCTTGCCCGCCTCGAGATAGGCCTGCAGGCCGCGCCGTTGGCCGAGCAGCTCCACGCCCGAGTCGGTCAGCGAGGTGCCGATCATGCCCGCCTCGGGGACGAACTGCGCGGCCAGCGGCGATGACGGGTCGGTCAGGGTGACGATGCGCATGGCTTACCTCGACTTACCTAGACAGCGGGTCGTGTTGAATGCGCTCCGGCGGAGCACCTTTGGCGATCAGAGCGGCCTTGGTGGCGCGGACCATGTCCGGTCCGCCGCAGATCAGGATCTGCCGATCGCCCCAGGCGCCGTATTGGGTCACCACGTCGGGCAGGCGGCCGGTCTGGCGCACGTGCAGACCGCGCGGCGGCGTGACGTCGGGATACTCGGGGGCCCACGGCGGGTCGCCGCGATACTCCGTGACCGGCGAGACCGACAGCCACGGATTCTGCTGCGCGACCTGCCAGAGGGTCGGCAGGTCGTAGAGCTCGCAGCGGTAGCGCGCGCCGAAGAAAAGGTGGGTGCGCGGGTTTTCCGCGTAGCGGCTGAGGTCCATGATCAGCGCCCGCAGGGGCGCCAGGCCGGTGCTGCCGGCAACCATCAGCACGTCGCCGCCGGCGCGGTCGACCTGCAGGCCGCCGTGCGGACTGGACAGCCGCCACCGGTCGCCGGGCCGGGTTTCGTTGACGACGGCGGTGCTGACCAAGCCGCCGGGAACCATGCGGACATGGAACTCGATTCCGCCGCCCGGGTCCACCGGAATCGCGGGGCTGAGATAGCGCCAGCGGCGCGGGCACTGCGGAATGCACACGTTGACGTACTGGCCGGCGTGATAGTGCATGGCGCGGTCCAGTTGCAGGCGAACGACCGCGAGGTCGCGCGAGACCCGAAGGTGCTCGATGACGGTGCCGTCCCACCAGGCGGGTCCCTCGTCGGCATCGGCCGCCCCGCTCATCACCCCGGTGATCAGGTTGAGCGACGAAGTGGCCGCGGCCTCGACGGCGTCGGTCCACTCGTCGCCCAAATGGGTGCGCAGCGTCGCATGCAGCGCGCTACGCAACGTGCCGTAATGGCTTGGCAACACACCGTATTTACGGTGATCGCGGCCGAGCTGGGCGAGAAAGGCGACCGGCTCGGCGGCGCGCTGTGCGACCAGTTCGCCGTACACCCAGTGCATCGCGTGGGCGAAAGCGGTCCGCTGGCCAGCCATTTCAGGCGGGAACAGGTCGCGTACCGAGATGTCGAGAGCAAACCAGTGGGTGTAGAACCGGTGCACCAATTCGTCCGCCCTGCCGGCGCCCGAGTCGTCCCGGTTGAAGGCGTCGCGCAGCAACCGCAACGCGTCCGGGTCCTCTAGGCTCACGGGCCTCGATTCTATGCTGCCAAAATTAGTCAAACTTGAGCGGAACAGACTCAACCTTGACGGCGTTGAATATCGCGACAAGCATTTTCACTACGTTCCTTTCTGGATCCAACGGAGGCTGTTCGTGGACTCTTTCAACCCGACAACCAAGACGCAGGCTGCTCTGACTTCGGCTTTACAGGCGGCGTCGGCTGCCGGCAATCCCGAGATCAGGCCCGCTCACCTGCTGCTGGCGCTGCTCACGCAGAACGACGGGATCGCCGCGCCGCTTTTGGAGGCTGTCGGCGTCGAGCCCGCCACCATCCGCGCCGAAGCGCAACGCATTCTCGACCAGCTGCCGCACGCCAGCGGTGCCAGCTCGCAACCGCAGCTGTCGCGCGAATCGCTGGCCGCAATCACCACGGCTCAGCAGCTGGCCACCGAGATGGACGACGAATTCGTCTCCACCGAGCACCTCATGGTCGGGCTGGCCACCGGCGACTCCGACGTCGCCAAGCTGCTGACCGGACATGGGGCGTCCCCGCAGGCGCTGCGGGACGCATTCGTCAAGGTTCGTGGCAGCGCGCGGGTCACCAGCGCCGATCCGGAGGCTACCTATCAGGCGCTGGAGAAGTACTCCACCGACCTGACCGCCCGGGCCCGCGAGGGCAAACTCGACCCGGTTATCGGCCGGGACAACGAAATTCGGCGCGTCGTCCAAGTGCTCTCCCGGCGCACCAAGAACAACCCGGTGCTCATCGGTGAGCCCGGCGTCGGCAAGACCGCGATCGTGGAGGGCCTCGCGCAGCGCATCGTCGACGGCGACGTGCCGGACAGCCTGCGCGACAAGACCGTGATCGCCCTGGATCTCGGGTCCATGGTGGCCGGGGCCAAATACCGCGGCGAGTTCGAGGAACGGCTCAAGGCCGTGCTCGACGACATCAAGAACTCCGCCGGGCAGATCATCACGTTCATCGACGAGCTGCACACCATCGTCGGGGCCGGCGCGACCGGCGAGTCGGCGATGGACGCCGGCAACATGATCAAGCCGATGCTGGCCCGAGGCGAACTGCGCCTGGTCGGCGCCACCACGCTCGACGAATACCGCAAGTACATCGAGAAGGACGCCGCGCTGGAGCGGCGCTTCCAGCAGGTGTTCGTCGGCGAGCCGTCGGTGGAGGACACCGTGGGGATCCTGCGCGGCCTGAAGGATCGCTACGAGGTGCACCACGGCGTGCGCATCACCGACTCCGCGCTGGTCGCAGCGGCCACGCTGTCCGACCGCTACATCACCGCCCGGTTCCTGCCGGACAAGGCCATCGACCTGGTCGACGAGGCCGCCAGCCGGCTGAAGATGGAGATCGACTCGCGGCCGGTCGAGATCGACGAGGTCGAACGGCTGGTGCGCCGCCTCGAGATCGAGGAGATGGCGCTGGCCAAGGAAGAGGACGAGGCGTCCAAGGAGCGCCTGGAGAAGCTGCGCGCCGAGCTGGCCGACCAGAAAGAAAAGCTGGCCGAGCTGACCACCAGGTGGCAGAACGAGAAGAACTCGATCGACACCGTCCGCGAGCTCAAAGAACAGCTGGAGGCGCTGCGCGGCGAGTCCGAGCGGGCCGAGCGCGACGGCGACCTGGCCAAGGCCGCCGAGCTGCGGTACGGGCGCATCCCCGAGGTGGAGAAGAAGCTCGACGCCGCGCTGCCGCAGGCCGAGGCTCGCGAGAATGTGATGCTCAAGGAGGAGGTCGGTCCCGACGACATCGCCGACGTGGTGTCCGCGTGGACGGGCATCCCCGCCGGGCGGCTGCTGGAGGGCGAGACCGCCAAGCTGCTGCGGATGGAAGACGAGCTGGGCAAGCGGGTGGTCGGACAGAAGAAGGCGGTGCAGGCCGTTTCCGACGCCGTACGGCGCTCCCGCGCCGGGGTCGCCGACCCCAACCGGCCGACCGGATCGTTTTTGTTCCTCGGCCCCACCGGCGTCGGCAAGACCGAGCTGGCCAAGGCATTGGCCGACTTCCTGTTCGACGACGAGCGGGCGATGGTGCGCATCGACATGAGCGAGTACGGCGAGAAGCACTCGGTGGCCCGCCTGGTGGGTGCGCCCCCCGGCTACATCGGCTACGACCAGGGTGGTCAGCTGACCGAGGCGGTGCGCCGGCGGCCATACACCGTCGTCTTGTTCGACGAGGTCGAGAAGGCGCACCCGGATGTGTTCGACGTGCTGCTGCAGGTCCTCGACGAGGGCAGGCTCACCGACGGGCAGGGCCGCACGGTCGACTTCCGCAACACCATCCTGATCCTGACGTCCAACCTGGGGTCGGGCGGCAGCGAGGAGCAGGTGATGGCGGCGGTGCGCGCGGCGTTCAAGCCCGAGTTCATCAACCGGCTCGATGACGTGCTGATCTTCGAGGGGCTCAATCCCGAAGAGCTGGTGCAGATCGTCGACATTCAGCTCGAGCAGCTGGGCAAGCGGCTGGCGCAGCGGCGGTTGCAGCTGGAAGTCTCGCTGCCGGCCAAGCGCTGGTTGGCGCAGCGCGGGTTCGACCCGGTGTACGGCGCCCGGCCATTGCGGCGGCTGGTGCAACAGGCCATCGGCGACCAACTGGCCAAGATGCTGCTGGCCGGCGACGTGCACGACGGCGACGTGGTGCCGGTCAATGTCAGCCCGGACGGCGACTCGCTCGTCCTGGGCTAGCTGTGATGGGGTTGTGACCTGGCCGGATTCTCTATTCCGGCCCGGCAGCAGATACCCTGTCTTGGATGGTCCCCCTATGGTTCACGCTTTCCGCGCTGTGCTTTGTCGGTGCCGTCGTGCTGCTGTATGTCGATATCGATCGACGCCGCGGGCGTAGCAGGCGCCGCAAATCGTGGGCGCGGTCGCACGGATTCGACTACGAGCGTGAGTCGACCGACATCCTCAAGCGCTGGAAGCGCGGTGTGATCTCGACGGTGGGCGATGTCCCCGCCCGCAACGTCGTGCTGGGCCAGATCCGCGGCGAAGCGGTTTACATCTTCGACCTCGAGGAAGTCGCCACGGTGATCGCGCTGCACCGCAAGGTGGGCACCAACGTCGTGGTCGACCTGCGGCTCAAGGGACTGAAAGAGCCTCGGGAGAGCGACATTTGGCTGCTGGGCGCGATTGGGCCGCGGATGGTGTACTCCACCAATTTGGACGCGGCCCGGCGGGCCTGCGACCGGCGCATGGTCACCTTCGCGCACACCGCGCCCGACTGCGCCGAGATCATGTGGAACGAGCAGAACTGGACGTTGGTCGCCATGCCGGTCTCCAGCACGCGTGCCCAATGGGACGAGGGCCTGCGCACCGTGCGCCAGTTCAACGACCTGTTGCGGGTGTTGCCGCCGATGCCGGAGGAGAGCCCTCAAGCGGTGGGCGCGCACGCGGGACTTCGCAGTGCGTCACCCAGCCGTCCACTGGCGCCGGCCGTTCGCGCGGAGTTGCCGCCCGGACGCGCGCAGCAGGATGTGTCCCGGCTGCTGGGCTCCGACGTTCAGGCGGCCCGCCGCGCCCCGGAGCCGATGCACCGCCCGCCGCCAGCAGGGCGCAACGGCCGTCAGGCCACCAACTACCAGCGCTGATAGCGCATGCCTCGACCCGTAGCCCTCATCACCGGGCCTACTTCCGGGATCGGTGGGGGCTACGCGCGACGCTTTGCGAGCCATGGCTACGACCTGGTTTTGGTGGCCCGCGACGTGGACCGGTTGACCAAACTGGCTGCCGAACTTGAGGGCCAGGGGGGCAACATCGAGGTTCTGCCCGCGGACCTGGCCGAAGCGGCCGACCGTCGTAAGGTGGCCGACCGCCTTGCCCGAGGAGTGCAAGTCCTGGTGAACAACGCCGGCTTCGGCACGTCCGGCGAGTTCTGGACGGCCGATCCCGCGCTGCTGCAGGCGCAGCTCGACGTCAACGTGACCGCGGTCTTGCAGCTCACCCGAGCGGCGGTGCCCGCCATGGTCGCCGGCGGCGCGGGCACCGTTATCAACGTCGCCAGCGTCGCCGGGCTGCTGTCCGGACGGTCGTCGACCTATTCTGCGTCCAAGGCGTGGGTGATCTCGTTCAGCGAGGGGCTGGCGGGCGCCTTGTCCGGCACCGGGGTCGGTGTGCACGCCGTGTGCCCGGGGTTCGTGCACACCGAATTCCACGCCAGGGCGGGGATCGGAATGGCCAAGCTGCCGTCGTTCATGTGGCTCGAGGTCGACGACGTGGTCACTCAGAGCCTGGCCGATGTCGCCGCCGGCAAGGTGATCAGCGTTCCGGGCCCGCAGTACAAGGCGATCGTCGCCGCTGGGCGAATGATGCCGCGGGGCCTGATGCGGGCCGTTACGAAACGAGTCGGCGGCGGTCGTGACCGGAGCTGACCCGCGCGAGGAGTTGGCCGAGCTGGTCCGGCGGCTGTCGGTGGTGCACGGCCGGGTGACGCTGTCGTCGGGCAAGGAGGCCGACTACTACGTCGACCTGCGCCGCGCCACCCTGCACCACCGTGCTTCGGCGTTGATCGGCAGGCTGATGCGCGAACTCACCAGCGACTGGGACTACGCGGTGGTCGGGGGCCTGACCCTGGGTGCCGATCCGGTCGCGACGGCCGTCATGCACGCGCCGGGGCGTCCGATCGACGCGTTCGTCGTGCGTAAGTCGGCGAAAACCCATGGGCTGCAACGGCTTATCGAGGGAGCCGAAGTTACCGGCAAGCGGGCGCTGGTGGTGGAGGACACGAGCACCACGGGCGCCTCGGCGTTGACGGCGGTCCATGCCGTCCAGGACGCGGGCGGCGACGTGGTCGGTGTGGCCACCGTGGTGGACCGCGCCACCGGCGCGGCTGAGGCGATTGAGGCGGAGGGGCTGTTGTACCGAAGCGTGCTGGGCCTCGCCGATCTGGGATTGGGCTAGGCCGCCATCGCTGGGCGCACCTTCGTTGCGATGGTCGCCTGCCTGGCGGTCAGCCTGGTGGGCTGCTCGGGCCCGGGCCATCCCGTTCGCCCTTATGGTGCCCAAGGCGCGCGGCTCGGTGAGTCGCTGGCGCTGCTGGGCTGGAATATGGCGGTGTCGAATCTGCGCTGGGACGGCGATTACGTGCTGGTCGACGTCTCAGCTGCTGTGGCGTCGCCGGCGGATCCCAAGGCGCCGCACGCCAAACCCGAGGACATTCGCTTCGGCCTCTACGGCGCGCTGGCGCACCCGATGGAGTCCGCCGGTCTGGGCAGCTGCGACATCGCGACGGCCAGCGTGCACGACATTGCCTCGCCGCTGTCGGCGCCTCCCGACCGGCTCACGGGCACGGTTTGCCTTGGGCCGCTTAAGGATCGAAGTCAGGTCCGCGGGGTGTACGGCTACTCCCCCCGTGACCGGATCCCGAACACCTCGGCGGCTTACCCGGCGGCTTTCCCGGTGGGATTGCCGTCGACGAACGGCAACGACACCGGCCTGGTGGTCAAGACCGTGAGCCTGTCGGCCTGGCGCGCCGACGGCACCCCGGTGACGAAGGCGCAGCTCGGCGACCCGGGGGCGTTCACCGGCAACGGCTACATGCTGCTGGGGCTGGAAGCCGACGCCGCCGCGGCCCGCTATCGCGACGATTCCGCCACCCGGGGCGGTCCGATGATGCTGCTCGCCTCGCCGACCTTGCCGGGCGCGGGGTCGAACCCGGCCTGCGCGGCGTACGGGTCCTCGGTGTTGATTCTGCCCGACGCGTCGCTGGACTCGGTCCATGTCAACGCGTCTTTGTGCACCCAGGGTGAAATCAACGAGGCGTTGCTGTACGCGACGGTGGCGATCGATGGCACCCACGCCGGCGTGTGGACCCAGCGATGAGCGAACCAGGGCCCACCGAATGGGGGACACCGGCCTGCGGCGTCGGGCCGTGGGTGGGCGACCCACCCGACGACCCGCGGTACGACCCGGTTCTGTTGCGCGACGGCGATACTCGCAACGTCGTCGACGCCTACCGCTACTGGACCCGGGAGGCGATCATCGCCGACATCGACCGGCGTCGTCATCCCCTGCATGTGGCGATCGAGAACTTCGGCCACGACGCCAACATCGGCTCCGTGGTGCGCACCGCCAACGCCTTCGCGGTGCACACCGTACACATCGTCGGGCGGCGGCGCTGGAATCGCCGCGGCGCCATGGTGACCGATCGTTATCAGCGCCTGTGCCACCACGAGAGCACCGCCGAGCTGGTGGACTTCGCGGCGGCCGCGGGTTTGACTGTGGTCGCAGTGGACAACGTCCCGGGTGCGGCTCGGCTGGAAGAGACCGCGCTGCCGCGGGAGTGCCTGCTGGTGTTCGGGCAGGAAGGCCCCGGGATCACCGACGACATCAGGGCGGGCGCGGCGCTCACGGTGTCGATCGCCCAGTTCGGCTCGACGCGCAGCATCAACGCCGGCGTTGCGGCCGGGATCGCGATGCATGCGTGGATCCGCCAGCACGGGGATCTTTCGCGCGCGTGGTGAGGGTCGTCAGTGCGGTTTCACCGGCCTCATCTTGAACGAGACTTCAAGCTTGATGCGGAAGGTGACATCGCCGGCTTCGTTCACCGACATGTCCTGCTCAATGACTCGGGCGACCCGGATGTCGTCGACGCTTGACCGCGCCCGCTCCACCGCCTCCGTCGCGGCCTGCTCCCACGACACCGGGCTCGTCCCGATGATGTCGATCACCTTGTACACACTCATGCCTGTCTCCTCAGCTCAAAGAACCTCTGCGAGCCTATAGCGCCGCGTCGGTCGAGTTGGTGCCGGTTGCGGCTAGGCCAACCGCTCGGTCTCGTCGGCGACGGCCTGCAGCGCCGCCGCCAGCTCGCGGGCCTGCGCCGCCTGAAATTCTTCGTCGTAGGTGGCCGACAGGCTGATCCATCTCTCGCAGGTGCCATCGTCGAACTGGCGGCCGACGACGCGGATCGTCGCGTCCCCGACACGCCTTGTGCTGCCGTCGAATTCGCGCCACGTTCGCCCGTT
>Ga0318548_10000557_pt1 | contig 10155 bp, 8 predicted proteins | sample GRESIP169b2f21_FD_203495 | JGI IMG/M metagenome (GOLD analysis project Ga0318548, IMG submission 203495) | Tropical soil microbial communities from Luquillo Experimental Forest, Puerto Rico - GRE.SIPMG.169b2f21 | ecosystem: Environmental > Terrestrial > Soil > Tropical forest > Bulk soil... | reverse complement strand
CGTCAGGGCGACGCTTGCGATGACTCCCGGAATCGACCCCCACGTCCCCGGGGCGATCGGCCCGTACCCCGCGCCGAGCCCGGTCGCCAGGAGCAGCGCGACCCGGTCCGCGGGCGTCCGCCCCGGCGCCACCTCAGGCGGCTCCGAGGAGGCGTCCCACCAGGTCGTATCCCGCGGTCTCGGTCAGCTCCACGCGCGCGAACGCTCCGGGCCGGGCATGAGGTACGACCCGCGGGTCCCCCGCCGCGGGATCGAGCACGAAGCCGTCGTTGATCAGCACGCAGCCGTCCACGTCCGGCGCCTGCGTCGGCAACCGTCCCACGAGGAGGTGTTCGGTCTCGGGGTGCGCGCCTTCGACCAGGATCTCGGAGGTCGATCCGACGCGCGCCTCGTTCTTCGCGAAGGCGACGTGCTGTTGCAGCTCCATCAGCCGGTCGCGGCGCTCGGCTTTGAGTTCGGCCGGCACGTCGTCCGGCAGATCGCGAGCCGTCGTGCTCTCCTCGTGCGAGTAGGTGAAAACGCCCAGGTGGTCGAACCGCGCCTCGCGGACGAACGCGAGGAGCGCGTCGAATTCCGCCTCTGTCTCGCCGGGGAAGCCGACGATGAAGGTGCTCCGGATCGCCGCACCCGGCATCGCCGACCGGAACTTCGCGAGGAGCTTCAGGTGCGATTCCGTGGAGCCGCCGCGCCGCATGCGCTTGAGCGCGTCCGTGTGGGCGTGCTGCAACGGGATGTCGACGTACTTCACGACGCGCGGAAGCGCGGCCATCGCCGCCACGAGCGCGTCGTCCACCGTGTTCGGGTAGAGGTAGTGGACCCGGATCCACCGGAGAGCCTCGATCCCGTCGAGGCGCTCGAGCAGCCCCGCGAGTCCGGTCCCGTCGCCGCGGTCGCGGCCGTAATGCGAGGAGTCCTGCGCGATCAGGTTGATCTCGCGAACCCCGCGCCGGGCCAGCGCGTCCGCCTCCCTCACGACGTCGTCGGCCGGGCGGGAGCGGAACGCACCGCGAAACGCGGGGATGGCGCAGAACGAGCAGGTGTGGTCGCACCCCTCGGCGATCTTCACGAACGCCGTCCACGGCGGTGTCGCCAGGCGGCGCGGGGTGGTCGCATCGTAGAGGTAGCGGGACGCGACCGGCGGCGTCTGACCGAGCACCGGGAGGTCCGAGCGGACCCCGGCGGCACCCACGATCGCGTCGAGCTCGTCGAGCCCCACGAACGCGTCGACCTCTCCGGAAAGCTCCCGCTCGATCTCGCCGCGGTACCTCTGGACCATGCACCCCGCGACCACGAGCCGCCTGAGGTGCCCGCTCTTCTTGAGCGCCGCCGCCTCGAGGATCGTCCGGACCGATTCCTCGCGCGCCGCCTCGATGAACCCGCACGTGTTCACGACGACGACGTCGGCCTCGGCGGGATCGGTGACGAAGGTGCACCCCGCGGCGTCCAGATGTCCCAGCATCACCTCGGTGTCGACGAGGTTCTTGGCGCAGCCGAGGCTGATGACCCCGATCCTGGTCGGCGTCACGGGTAGATGCGGTTGATCTGGCGCGGGTAAGGGATCGCCTCGCGCAGGTGGGAGATCCCGGTGATCCAGGTCACGCACCGCTCGATCCCCATCCCGAAGCCGGAATGGGGGACCGTGCCGTACTTCCGGATGTCGAGGTACCACTGGAACGCCTCGACCGGGAGGTTGTGCTCGCGGATCCGCGCGAGGAGCAGGTCGTGATCGTGGATGCGCTGGCTCCCGCCGATGATCTCCCCGTACCCCTCGGGGGCGAGCACGTCGACGCAGAGGGCCTTCGAGGGGTCGGCGGGATCGGGCTGCATGTAGAACGCCTTGATCTCCGCCGGCCAGTGCGTGACCATCACGGGGCGCTCGAATTTCTGGGTCAACACGGTCTCGTCGAAGCCGCCGAAGTCGTTTCCTTCGGCGAACGCGGGGGCCCCGGCCTCGCGCATCTTCGCCTGCGCCTCGGGCGCGGTCAGGATGCGCGACGCTTCCGCGTAGGTGATCCTCGGGAACGGCGGGAGCACCTTCTCGAGCAGGCCCGTGTCCCGCTCGACGACCTTCAGCTCCTCCTTGCAGCGATCGAGGGCTCGCCCGACGATGTACGAGATGAACTCTTCCGCGAGCTCGAGCAGGCCCGGCAGCTCCAGGAAGGCCACCTCGGGCTCGATCATCCAGAACTCGGTGAGGTGCCGCCGGGTCTTCGACTTCTCCGCCCGGAACGTCGGCCCGAAACAGTAGACCCGGCCGAACGCCATGCACGCCGGCTCGAGGTAGAGCTGACCCGACTGGGTGAGGTAGGCGGTGGCGTCGAAGTACGGCGTCTCGAAGAGGGTCGACGTCCCCTCGCAGGCGTTGGGCGTCAGGATCGGCGAGTCGATCAGCACGAAATTGCGCTGGTAGAAGAAGTCGCGGCACCCCTGCACGACCTCGTTGCGAATCCTCAGGATCGCGTGGGGCGTCCGCGAGCGCAGGTAGAGGTGCCGGTTGTCGAAGAGGAACTCGACGCCGTGCTCCTTCGGCTGGACCGGGTACTCGGCCGCCTGGTGAAGGATCGTGAAATGCGTCAGGCCCAGCTCGAATCCGCCCGGCGCCCGGTCGTCCTTCCGCACCGTGCCGCGGATCACGACGGAGGATTCGAGAGTGACCCGGTCCAGGGCCTCGAACGTCTCGGGCGGAACGTCCTTCACACCCGCGACGCACTGCAGCAGCCCCGAGCCGTCGCGAAGGACGAGGAAGCGGATCTTGCCGGAGGAGCGCTTCTGGTAGACCCATCCCTTGAGGGCGACCGTGTCACCCACGTGCTCGGCGAGCTCGTCGACGTAGACCCAGTCGCGCGTCACGGGAGCCCTACTTCTCGGCCTCTTCCTGCTTGTGCCGGGCGTAGTCCGCGATGATCTTCTCCTGCACCTGGGCGGGCACCTCGTCGTAGTGGTCGAACTCCATGTGATAGGTGCCGCGGTCGGACGTGATCGACTTCAGCGTCGAGGCGTAGGAGAGCATCTCCGCGAGCGGGACCAGGGCCTTGATGACCTGGAAGTGCCCCTGGGTCTCCATCCCCTGGGGCTTGCCGCGACGCGAGGAGAGGTCGCCCATGATGTCGCCCATGTTCTCCTCGGGCGCGGTGATCTCGACGGAGTAGATCGGCTCGAGGATCGTCGGCCGGGCTTGCTCGATCGCCGCCTTGAACGCGAGCGACCCCGCGATCTTGAACGCCATCTCGGACGAGTCGACGTCGTGATACGACCCGTCGGTCAGCCGCACGCGAAAGTCGACGACGGGGTTTCCGGACAGCCAGCCGCGATCGGCGGATTCGCGGACCCCCTTCTCGACCGCCGGACGGAAATTCTGCGGGATCGACCCGCCGAAGATCTTGTCGACGAACTCGAACCCGCCCCCCCGCGGCAGCGGCTCCATCTCGATCCAGCAGTCGCCGAACTGTCCGCGGCCGCCGGTCTGCTTCTTGTGGCGCCCCTGCACCGGGCCGACCTTCTTCTTGATCGTCTCGAGGTAGGGGACCTTCGGCTGCCTCAGGATCGCCTCCACGCCGAACTTCTTCTTCATCTTGGCGATCGCCACCTCGACGTGGACCTGCCCGTTGCCGGACACCAGCAGCTCGTGCGTGCGTGCGTCGCGCGCGACGCGCAGGACCGGGTCTTCCTCCATCAGGCGGGCGAGCGCGGTGGAGATCTTCTCCTCGTCTCCCTTCGATTTCGGCTCGAGCGCGAACGAGATCGCCGGCTCCGGGAACGCGATTGCCGGATACTGCACCGGGTGGGCGGGGTCGGCGAGCGTGTCGGAGGTCCGCGTCTCCTTCAGCTTGGCGACGACGCCGAGGTCTCCGGCGCGCAGCTCGGGGACGGCGACGAGCTGCTTTCCCTGGAGGAGATTGACGGTTCCGAGCCGCTCGGCGGTCCCGCGGTTGACGTTCTGGACGGTGGAGTCGCCCTTGAGCACGCCCGAGACCACGCGGAAGAGCGACAGCCTCCCGGCGTACGGATCCGCGACGGTCTTGAACACGAACGCCGAGACCGGGGCGTCGTTCCTCGGCTCGCGCGAGGCCTCCGCGCCGTCGGCCGGGTTGGCCGCCGTCCGCGCGCCGCGCTCGAGCGGCGAGGGCATCAGCTCGACGATCGCGTCGAGGATGTTCCGGATCCCGATCGCGCGGATCGCCGAGGAGAGCACCACCGGAAAGACCTTCCGCTCGAGGAAGGCCTTGTGCAGCCCGGCGACCATCTTGTCGTGCGGCAGCTCGCCGGACTCGAAGTAGATCTCCATCAGCTTGTCGTCGCTCTCCGCCACCATCTCGACGAGCTTCGCGTGGCTGTCCGCGGCGGCGTCCGTCAGGTCCGCCGGCACCGGGCCCTCCGTCACCGTCCCCGACCCGTCCTTGGCGTAGCGATACGCCTTCATCGCGATGAGGTCGACGACGCCCTCGAACCCCGACTCGCTGCCGATCGGGATCTGCACGGGGACGGTGCGCCGGTCGAAGCGCTCCGAGATCGACGCCATCGTCCGCTCGAACGAGGCGTTCTCGCGGTCGAGCTTGTTGATCACGAACACGCGAGGGACCTGGTATTCCTGGCAGTACTTGAAGACGCGCTCGGTGATGACCTGAACCCCCGCCACCGCCTCGACGACGAGCAGCGCCGCATCCGCGACCGCGAGACCGGCCTTGGCGTCGGCGACGAAGGCGGCGTACCCCGGCGTGTCGATGAGATTGATCTTCGTGTTCCGCCACTCGAGGTGCGCCAGCGAGGTTTGCAGCGAGATCTTCCGCGAGATCTCCTCTTCGTCGAAATCCGTAGTCGTCGTGCCGTCGTCCACGCGGCCGAGGCGATTCACCGCTCCGGCGACGAACAGGAACGCCGAGGCCAAGGACGTCTTGCCGCAGTCCCCGTGTCCGATCAGGGCGACGTTGCGGATGTCCTGCGCGTCGTAAACCTTCATGGGCGACCCCCGAAGCGAAAGAGCGAAGGATAGCATGAAGGGGCGAAAACGAGCGTATTTCGGCCCCAATGCCGCCGGATTTCGCGCGGCGGCGTCTTGACCGGCGGAGGCGCGGAACCTACGTTTCGCGGCGAGTTACGGAAATCGGACGGGAGGAAGACTGCGGCCGTGATCGCGAGCTGCCCGACCTGCGGGACCCACTACAAACACGAGGCCCCGGTGGCCCCGGTCCGCATGCGTTGCGGCCGCTGCGCGTCCTCGATCGACATCTCGGCGCTGCGACCGTACCGAATCGTGGAGCCCACTTCGACCGCGCGCGTGCACAGCGCACGGGGCGCCGCGCGTCTTCCAGGGCCATTCGACGTGCCGGCGGCCGCCGCCACACCAGGGCCGGAGGTCCGCGTGCCCGTCCTACACCCGGCGCCGCCCGTAGCCGAAGCACGGCCGGATCCGGCGATGCCCGTGAAATCGTGGGACCATCACGAGCCGATCCCCGCGGCGCCGGCCCCGGCGGAATGGTCGGAGCCGGTGGAGGCGATGGAGGATGCGCCGCCATCGGGACCGGCCCGATCCTGGGACGCCGATTCGAATCCGCGACCGGAGGAGGAGTCGATTCTGACGACGCTCGGCTTGTGGGGGTTCGGCGGCGCGGTGCTGGGCACCGGCGCGAGCTGGACGCTCGGCGGATCGACCACCCTGGGGGCGTCGATCGGCGGCGTGGGCGGGCTCACGATCGCCTGGATCTGGTTGAAATGGGCAGCTCGACGCTAGCCCCGCCGGCGGCGGCCCCGCCGGCACGATCCCCGGCTGCGCCGGCCGTGCCGAGCGAGCGCGGGTGCTGCCCGCGCTGCGGTGAGACCGGAGGCATCCGCTTCGCAATTCCGACGCCGAGCTTCGGCGGACGGATGCTCTACCGCTGCGGACGGTGCGGCACGCGAGTCGCGGACGCCGCGGGCGGCGCGCAGATCGTGTTCACGTGCGAGGGGTGCGGCCTCCCGTTCCTGGCGGGGGCGCTCCTCGCGCATGGCGACCAGCGCTGCGCGGACTGCACTGCCGGCCGGATGCCGCCGGAGCTTCCCGACCGTGAGGTCTCGCAGGCCGCGGAGAACGAGGTGCGTGCCGCCCTATCGACGGGCCCGGCGCTGCAGTCGTACCTCGACCGCATTGCCCGGCAGGTCGGCGCCCGCGTCGAGGGCGCCCCCGCGGGCTTGCGCGTGGTGCTCGTCGACGCGGCCGAGCACAAGGCGCTGGCGTTGCCCTCGGGAACGCTGCTCGTCAGCACGGGGCTGCTCGCGTTCCTCGAGGACGAGGCGGAGCTCGCCTTCGTGCTCGGGCACGAGATCGCGCATGCCGGCTGTGGCGAGGCGGCGGTCCGCCTCGTCCGTCTCGGCTTCGAGGCCACCGCGCGCGAGCGCGGCGCGTCGGACGGCGTGAGCTGGAGCGAAGCGGCGGTCGACCTCATCCGCCTGGGCTACGGCCGCAAGCGCGAGCGCGACGCCGACGCCCGCTCCCTCGACGCGCTCCTCGCTCTCGACTACGACGCCGCATCCGCGATCCGCTACCTGCGGCGGCTCGCCGAGGCGGGTCTGCGCGGCGAGACCGCGGTGGTCGAGTCGCTCATCGCGCACCCGACGCCCGCCGACCGCATCCGCCGGATCGAGCGGACGCTCTACACGCGCGTCGGCGTGCCGGCCGACCCCCGCGTCAACCGTGAGGTGTTCCGCAGGGCCGCCGGGAAGGCCGTGCTCGGGTCGCGCCTGATGCGAGCGGATCTATACGCGCCCGAAGCGCCCTCTTGGAGCGCGGGCGGGTCACGGACCAAGTCCTTCCTGACGCATCGGAAGGCGCTCTGGGCGGCCGCCGGTCTGATCGCGGTCGGCACGGTCTTGCTCCTGCTCCTGCGCTGAGCGGTATCCTGTCCCGGTGCGGTGCACCGCGACGTCTCCCCGAGCGCTCAAGGACTGTCTCGAAGCCCTCGCCGAGCGGTACGACGAGCGGTTTCTCGACACGGACCCCGTCGGGATCGTCCGCCGGTACGACCGGCCCGAGGACCGGGAGATCGTCGCGTTCCTGGCCGCCGGCCTGGCCTACGGCCGCGTGGCATCGATTCGCGGGAGCCTCGAGCGGCTCGTCGCGATCCTCGGGGCGCGGCCGTCCCGGTTCGTCGATGCGTTCGACCCATCGCGCGACGCCCGGCGGTTCGACGGCTTCACGCACCGCTTCCATGCGGGGAGCGACGTTGCGCTCTACCTCGGGCTGCTCGCGCGCGCGAAGGCCTCCGCCGGGAGCCTGGAAGCGTTCTGGCTTCGCGGCGCTCCCTCCGGGACGTCCGGCACGATCGGCGAGGCGCTCGATGCGTTCGGGCAGCGGCTGTTCGCCCTCGATCCGCGAGCCACCGATCGCGTGCGGTTCTTCCTGCCGCTCCCGCGGAGCGGTTCGGTATGCAAACGATCGTGCCTGCTCCTGCGGTGGCTCGTGCGCCCGGATGACGGGGTCGATTGCGGCGTGTGGACGCGGGTCGGACGGGAGCGGCTCGTGCTTCCCCTCGACACCCACCTGATCCGCGTGGTGAAGGCTCTCGGGTGGACGCGCCGGAAGAGCCCGGGCTGGGGGATGGCCCTCGAGGCGACGGCGCGCCTCAGGCTGCTCGACCCCGGCGATCCTGTGCGCTTCGACTTCGCCCTCTCGCGCCTCGGTATTCTCGGTCTCGTGCGCGCCCGCCGCGGCCGGCTGCGACGGGGCGCGATCGAGGCCGCGCTTGCGGCCTCCGCGGCGGGGCCCCGGTCATGAGCATCCCGTGCCTGGGCGCTCACATGTCGATCTCGGGCGGGATGACGCGGGCGATCGAGCGCGCCGTCTCTGTCGAGGCGACGGCGCTCCAGGTGTTCGTCAAGTCGTCGAACCAGTGGGCGGCGCGGCCGTTCGGCGCCGGCGAGGCCGAGGACTATCGCCGCGCCTCCCGCGACGCGCGGCTCGATCGTCACACGCTAGCGCACGCGTCGTACCTGATCAATCTCGCCTCTCCCGACGATGCGCTCTGGAAAAAGTCGGGCCGGGCGCTCGCCGAGGAGCTCGCCCGCTGCACGGCTCTCGACATCCCGTGGCTCGTCGTCCACCCGGGGGCGCACGTCGGCTCGGGCGTCGACGCCGGGATCGATCGCGTGGTGACGGCCTCGAAGGCGGCTCTGGACGAGGCGGGTGCTACGGGAGCGGGGATCCTGTTCGAGACGACCGCGGGGCAAGGGTCCACGCTCGGCGCCCGGTTCGAGGACCTGGGGCGTCTTGTCGCCGGTGTCGCGAGGAAGAGCCGGGTAGGGATCTGCTTCGACACCTGCCACGTGCTCGCGGCCGGGTACGAGTTCCGCAACCCGGAGTCGTACGCGGCGACGATGAAGGCCCTCGACGAGGCTGTCGGCCTCGACCGTCTCAAGGCCTTCCACCTGAACGACTCGAAGGGGGATCTCGGAAGCCGGCTCGACCGCCACGAGCACATCGGCAAAGGGAAGGTCGGTCTCACGGCCTTCGGGATGATCCTGAAGGACACGCGATTCTCCGATCTCCCGATGATCCTCGAGACGCCCAAGGACGAGGATCTCGCCGAGGACCGGATGAATCTCGGCGTCCTGAGATCTCTCGCCGCCGCATGAAGGCGTCGGATTTCGACTACGAGCTTCCGGAGGATCTGATCGCGCAGGAGCCCTCGCGGGCGCGGGATGCCTCGCGGCTGATGGTCCTCCGCGGCGACGCGATCGCCCACTCTCGCTTCGCGAATCTGCCCGAGGAGCTTCGTTCCGGCGACCTGCTCGTGCTGAACGACACGAAGGTCCTCCCCGCGCGTCTGCTCGGCCGGAAGCCGACCGGAGGCGCGATCGAGCTCCTGCTCGTCGAGCCGATCGAGGGCACGGACGCAGGGCCGGTGTGGCGCGCGCTGCTGGGCGGTGCGGGATCTCTCGCCCCGGGAACGCGCCTCGAGTTTCCCGGGGGGCTCACGGTCGTGCCGCTCTCGCGTGAGGAGTCGCTCTGGCGCGTCCGGCTCGAGTGCTCCGGCGGAGATCCGATGAGCGTCGTCGAGCACCACGGGATCATGCCGCTCCCGCCGTACATCAAGCGCGCTCCCGGCGACGCGCGCGCGGACGTGGACCGCGAGCGGTACCAGACCGTCTACGCGAGGGTCCCCGGAGCGGTCGCCGCGCCGACGGCGGGACTGCACTTCACCGACGCGCTCCTCCGAACGCTCCGCGACCGCGGCATCGAGACGGCGGCGCTCACCCTCCACGTAGGCCTCGGCACCTTTCTGCCGCTTCGCACCGAGACGATCGAGGAGCACGTGATGCACGAGGAGGCGTACCGGCTCCCCGAGGCCACCGCGGACGCGATCGCAAGGGCGCGCTCCCGCGGCGGCCGGATCGTCGGGGTCGGCACCACGGTCGCGCGCACGCTCGAGACCTGCGCCGACGGGACCGGCGGGGTTCGCCCGGGGGCGGGGCGCTCGTCGCTGTTCGTCTATCCTGGCTACCGCTTCACCGTCGTGGATGCGCTCGTGACCAACTTCCATCTTCCGAGGTCGACGCTGCTCCTGCTGGTCTCGGCGTTCGCCGGGACCGATCGGATCCGCGCCGCGTACCGCGAGGCCGTCTCCGAGCGCTACCGGTTCTACTCGTACGGCGACGCGATGCTCGCGAGCCGGGCGTGAGCGGGACGTTCGGCTTCGCCCTTACCCGAACCGACGGGGCCGCCCGCCTCGGAAGGATGCAGACCGCGCACGGTGCCACCGAAACGCCGGCCTTCATGCCGGTCGGCACGCAAGGCGCCGTCAAGGGCGTGACGCCGGCGGAGCTCCTGGCCTGCGGCGCGCAGATCGTCCTGTCGAACACCTACCACCTGGCCCTGCGGCCCGGACACGAGCTGATCCGGGACCTCGGCGGGCTTCACCGGTTCATGGGGTGGGACGGGCCGATCCTGACGGACTCCGGCGGATTCCAGGTGTTCTCGCTCGAGGGGCTCAGACGGATCGACGAGGATGGGGTGACGTTCCGCTCGCACCTCGACGGCTCGACGCACACGCTCACCCCCGAGTCGAGCATGGCGATACAGACCGCGCTCGGCTCGGACGTGGCCATGGTCCTCGACGAGTGTCCGCCGCTTCCGGCCGCGCGCGAGACGGTCGAAGCGGCGGTGGCGCGCACGACACGCTGGGC
>Ga0318548_10000531_pt1 | contig 10321 bp, 9 predicted proteins | sample GRESIP169b2f21_FD_203495 | JGI IMG/M metagenome (GOLD analysis project Ga0318548, IMG submission 203495) | Tropical soil microbial communities from Luquillo Experimental Forest, Puerto Rico - GRE.SIPMG.169b2f21 | ecosystem: Environmental > Terrestrial > Soil > Tropical forest > Bulk soil... | reverse complement strand
GACCCCACAATTAGGTGTTAAGCCGCGGATCAGATAATCCCGTGGGCCCGGATCGACCCCCTCGTTCAAGCGGAGTTAGGTTTCACGCCAGATCGGGGGAGCCATGCCTATGAGTTTGTGGCGTGCGGTAATCGAAACGACCTCATCGCCTTCGACCGCGACAAGGCCGCGAGCCGCGTCACGCGAAGTCCGATAGATTTCCACTTTTCGTCATGCAACGGCGATTAACGTAAATTTCGTAACGAGATCGCCATTCACGCATTGTTAGCCTGGGAAGCGCACAGTGCAGCTTATGATGAGCACGTATTATCGCGCGCAAGCGCAAAGGTGTCTCGCCTTGTCTCGGGCATGCTCAGATCGCAGGCACGAAGCACAGCTGACATTCATGGCCAATCGGTACTTTGAGCGCGCAGGAGAGCTCGAGCAAGAGAGCTGTTTCCAATCCGCTGCGGATCCCGGTCCTCGCCCTCCCTCAGCAGCACAAGTGCGATCACGGCACGAGCACCAATCACCGCCCTCACCGTTGCATAAGCGCTCATTCTGAATGAGTTCTCCGATACCGGCCGATTGGGCGCTGGCACGATTTTTTTCAGGTTAGGCAGTCCAGAGGTGACGGAACTCCAGGGCGACGACCTGATTGTAAGGCACTGATCTCCGCGCCAAACCGCTTGCCTGGGCAAAGCGATTGAGGCCGTCGACCGCCGCTTCGGAGATGGTCGGGTCGTAGTAGGGCAGATCGCGCGCAACCACGTCCGCGATCAGCGCGGCCTCTGCCGGCGGAAACAACGCCTTGCCGACCCGTGCGGCAAGGCTGGGATCGCGTTTCAAAGCCTGCTGAGCCTTCACCACGGAACGCACACCGGCCGCGACCGTGTTCGGATCGCGCTTGATCGCATGGTCGCTCGTCGCCAAGACTGGCATCGTATAGTGGAAAGCCGCGCGTGGACCCAATCCGCGCCGCACGTCAAGGACGACTTTGCCAACGCCGCGGCGCACGGCGGTCTCGGCCCCCATGGCGTTCGCCCAAAATCCATCAAGTTTGCCATCCTCGAGCGCTTTCGCCGCGGCCACCCCGAACGAGACGCCCGGCTCGCTCGCGCCAGGAACGCCGACGATGTGTACGCCGTCGCGATCGAGATCGAGTCCTGCGTCGATCAAGAGGCGTTTCAACCCCTCGTCCACCAGCGGCGCCGCCCCAATCGTGCGGCCCTTGACGGAGTTGACATCACCCGGCGTTGCCGCGAGCTCCGTCCGCATAACCAGAAGCCAGTACATTCCCTGCGCCAGCGCGGCGAGCAGCTTCGCTCCCTCCCAATCCGGGAAAGCGCGAAAGACAGCGTGCGCCGGACCTGCAACAAAATCGATCTTGCCGTCGCGCATCGCCTCGTAGGCCTTATAGTTCGGGAAGATCAACTCATGCGCGACATCAAGTCCTTCGCGTGTGAAGAAGCCGAGCTCGATCGCAGCGATCGCCGGAAAGTACGAGTTTGAGACGAAATCGGGGACCGCTATTCGTGCAACGCTCGCAAGAACTCCTGGGGCGTCGATGCGGGCCTGGCAGCCACGTCACTTCGATACGAATCCTGGCGCATAGACGTCGTTCACCGTCACCGGCGCCTTGAGTTTGAATACGCTATTGATGACGTTGATGGTTTCTTCGATGCGGGCGGGATCGATCAGCCCGAGTTCCCCGCCTTTGACTTGCGCCAATTCGGCCACTGCCTTGGTTTCTCCCTCGGCAATGGCGACATCGATCGCGGGATGATATTTGTTCATGATCCGACCCGCCTCGTGCGGATTTGCAAAGGCATCCTTCATGCCGCGAATCGTGGCGGCGACGAACCGCCGCACAATGTCGGGCTTCGTCGCTATGGTGCTGTCGGTCGCAATGAGGCCGTTGCCGTAGAAGCTCACACCGGCATCGGCAAACGCGAAACGGACGAGCTTGGCCGGCGCGGCTTGCATGCGCAGAAGCGGCTCGCCGACCGTGAACTGACCGACACACGGCACGCGATTGCTTGCCAGCAATCCCGGCAGCGAATCACTGCCTGCGACGACCCACTTCACCTTGCTCGCATCGAAGCCAGCGGCCTTGGCGTAGACCGGGAACATGTCGACCGTTGCGCCCCTGCGGGATTGGCTATCGAGGCTCCCTCGAGATCCTTGGGCTGCTTAATACCGGAGTCCTCCCGGCAGAACACCGCCTGCGGTGGCTTGGCATATACGATCGAAACGAGCTTGACCGGGATTTGATCGTTGCCGCGCGCAAGCACGAGCGAGCCGGCATCGGCAAAACCCACGATCGCATTATTGGCGCCGACCTGCCGGATGGCATCAACCGATCCCTGGCCGCGGACGACCTTCACATCCAGATCGGCGTCCTTGTAGTAGCCCTTTTCGATCGCGACGAAGAAATAGGCGTGGCGGCCGTTGTAACCGAAGTCGGTGATCAGCGTGACATTATCCAAGGCCTGCGCACGGTCAGGCATCAGCAAGAGAGCAACAAGAGCGAATGCCCAGCAGGCAACCGTACGATCATGGGGCCTGTTCATTGCGCAACCTCTCTCCTCAATGGCTGGATCAGTATACAAGCTCGAGTCCTGTTTGGTATAGAGAATCCACCGCGCGCGCACGTCGCAACAATGGGGACCCTCATTGGTCGATCTTATCTCGGGCGAACATCGGGGCCGTGACTTGCGGGACGAGCGCTGGGACCGTTCGGATCCACGCGCAGTGCGGCGCCAGATTCGCGCCGGTACGTATACCGGCTACACTGCCGGGATCGCACCGGGCTTCGTACAAGCCAATATTTGTATCCTTCCGCGCAGCTGGACCGAGGATTTTCTCCTCTACTGCCAGCGTAATCCCAAGCCATGTCCGTTGATCGCTCGCTCTGATGTCGGGGACCCGCGCCTGCCGACGCTCTCCGACGAACTCGACATCCGCACCGATATTCCGCGCTATCACATTTTTCGTAACGGCGAGTTCGTCGAGGAAGTGACCGATATTCGCTCATACTGGCATGATGACCTGGTGACGTTCGCGCTCGGCTGCTCGTTCTCGTTCGAGGAGGCGCTACAGGAGGCCGGCGTACGGCTGAAGTTTCTCGAGCGTAACAATGTCGCAGCCGTATACGTGACCAATGTCGACACCGTGCCGGCGGGACCATTCAAAGGACCGCTGGTGGTGACCATGCGGGCCTTTACGCCGGCCGACGCCATCCGTGCCGTTCAGATCACGTCGCGCTTCCCCAATGTTCACGGGGCTCCGGTCCATCTCGGCAATCCGGAGAGTATTGGCGTGGATTTAAGCCGGCGCTACCTCGACGTCGGCGACCCCGAGGTCGCCGAGGACGAGTTGCCCGTGTTCTGGGCGTGCGGGCTCACTCCGCAATTGGCCGTGAAGCGTGCGAGGCCCCCATTGTGCATCACCCACGCGCCATCCTCGATGCTGATTACAGATTTGCGGAACGCTTCTCTTGCCGTTTTGTAAGACCACAGTCCGCGATTTCGAACTATCCGGACGTTCCGAGGCGTTCGGCACGCGGGTCATGGCATCTACATCGCATCCACTGGCGACGCTGGCCGCGCTCGATGTGTTGCGTCGCGGCGGCAATGCAATGGATGCGGCGGTCGCGGCGGTCGCCCTACTTGGCGTCGTCGAAGCGACGCAGACAGGCATTGGAGGCGATTGCTTCGTCCTCTATATGCGCTGCGGCCAGGGAGAGGTCATAGCGCTCAATGGTTCGGGCTGGGCGCCTGCAGCGGCAAGTCTCGATCGGTATGTCGGCCGCGGAATGACGTCGATCCCCACCGACGGCGCCGACGCGGTGACTGTGCCGGGCGCAGTCGCATCGTGGGCGAAGCTCATCGAAGATCATGGAACGATGAGGCTTGCCGAACTGCTACAACCCGCGATCGCTGCAGCCGAGGACGGATATCCGGTGACCGAACGGGTCGCACGCGATTGGACGCGGCAGCTAGGGAAACTGCGCAAGAACAAGACTGCGGCCAGCATTTTTTTACCCAACGGCTCAGCTCCACGGCCTGGCGATATCCATCGCCAGCCAGCGCTTGCCGCTGCGCTTCGCAGCATCGCCGTTGACGGACCAGCCGCCTTCTATGAAGGCTGGATCGCGCGCGATATGGTCGATGCGCTACGCGACGCCGGCGGCTGCCACACGCTGGAAGATTTTTCCGCCTATACGCCGGAATACGTGACGCCGATCGGAACGAACTATCGCGGCTATCAGCTTTGGGAGTGTCCACCAAATGGCCAAGGAGTCGTCCCGCTTGCCATGTTGAAGGCGCTCGAAGGTTTTGATGCGTCCGCATGGGCGCCGGTTTCGGTCGAGCGCTGGCATGTGTTGACCGAGCTCGGGCGGCAAGCCTACGCGGATCGAGATTGTTTCGTCGGTGATCCGCGGACCGGCGAGGTCCCACTAGAGGCTCTGCTGTCGGACGAGCGCTCCGCGAAGCTACGCGGACGTGTAGCAATGGACCGGCGCATGGATGGTCTGGCGCCCTTCCCCATTCCGGATCACTGTGACACGGCTTTTCTCACGGTGGTTGACGCCGATCGCAACACCGTGGCGTTCATCAATTCGATCTTCGATGACTTCGGGAGCGGCATCGTCAGCCCTGCGGCCGGGGTGACCTTCCACAACCGCGCTTGCGGCTTCGTGCTCGAGCCCGACCATCCCAATGCGATTGCCGGGCGCAAGCGGCCATTGAACACGATCATTCCCGCCATGGTTACACAAAAGGGAAAAGCAGTGATGCCGTTCGGCGTCACCGGCGGCCAGTTTCAGCCCTTCGGTCAGGTCGAGGTCCTGACCAATATTATCGACTACGGGATGGGAATTCAGGCGGCGATCGACGCGCCTCGGATTTTTGCCCTCGGCGATACCCTCCAGGTCGAAAGCACGGTGCCCGAGTGCGTCGTCAAGGAACTGTCGGCCCTCGGCCACCATGTTGTGCGCGCCGAAAACCCGCTCGGCACCGCGCAGGCGATCTGGATCGATTGGGAGGCAGGCCTTCTTCGCGGCGGCGCGGATGGCCGCCGTGACGGCTTGGCAGCCGGGTGGTGAGGACTGGGATGCGGGCCTCCGCGGGATTCCGTTTCTTTGCGAATCCGCGGGCAGAACGCGCGGCGCCCTATGGCCAAAACGGGCGCGAGACGATCCTCAGTCTTGCGGCCCTCGGCGATGCCAAACGAGACATCATGTCATGGCCTGGTTACAAGCCGACGCCTTTGCGCTCCCTTCCGAACCTGGCGGCACGCGCCGGCATCGGTGCCATTCTCTACAAGGACGAATCTGAACGCTTCGGCATTGGCAGCTTCAAGGCGCTGGGCGGCGCCTATGCGGTATTCAAGCTTCTGCGCAAGGCGATCTGGGAGCAGAGGAACATCGTTGCATCGACGCTCGACCTAACATCACGCCATTACGCAGATATTACCTCGCGCATCACGGTGACCTGCGCAACCGACGGCAATCATGGGCGTTCGGTCGCTTGGGGCGCTCACACCTTCGGCTGTCGCTGCGTGATCTATATCCCTGAAACAGTCAGCGAAGGTCGCTGCCAAGCAATCGCCGCGTATGGTGCCGAAGTCAAACGCGTGCCCGGGACCTATGACGATGGCATTCGGCGGGTCGCCGCGGATGCGGCTGCGCAAGGCTGGGTGGTCGTTTCTGATACGTCCTACGAGGGTTATACGGACGTTCCGCGCGACGTGATGCAGGGTTACAGCCTGATGGTCGATGAAGCCTTGGAACCGAGATCAGCGGCACCATCCCACGTCTTCGTTCAGGGGGGCGTTGGGGGCTTGGCGGCCGGTGTGTGCTCGTATCTGTGGGAGCGGTATGGCGCCGACCGCCCCTGCTTTGTGATTGTCGAGCCGGAGAAGGCGGACTGCTTTTACCGCAGCGCCGTCGCGGGTCGTCCCACCCCGGCAGAGGGCGCGCTCAACACGATCATGGCGGGCCTTGCCTGCGGTGAAGTCTCACTCCTGGCGTGGCGAGTTCTCGACACCGGTGCCGACGCCTGCATGACAATCGACGACGCGGCTGCAGCCGATTGCATGCGGCTGTTGGCCGACGGCCGTTTTGGCGACGATCCGGTTGTCGTGGGGGAATCGGGCGTAGCTGGACTCGCCGGCTGCATTTTGGCGAGCGGCGACGCAGATGCGCGCGCGCGGCTCGATCTGCGCCCTGACAGTCGCGTTCTCGTGTTTGGCACCGAAGGCGCCACGGATCCCGAGGTTTACCGCACTATCGTCGGCCGCCGACCCGATGAGGTCATCGCTGAGCGGAGCATACGATGAGCGACGGCTTGACCGAGACCGTCTGCCGCGACATTGACGCAGCGCGCGAGGAACTCATCGAGCTGTGCGGTCACCTCGTCGCTGCGGCGAGCATCAATCCGCCAGGCCGCACCGCCGATGTGGCCGATGTCGTGCGCGCCTACCTGTCGGGTCACGGCATCGGGATTGAGACGATCGCAGCCGACGATGAGGCTCGCAACGTCGTGGGCCGCATCGATGGCAGCGCGGACGGACGCCACATCGTCTTCAACGCGCACATGGATACGATGGAAGCCGGCGATGAGGCCGCGTGGACGGTTCCGATCCTGCGTCTTACGCGCCGTGACGGCCGCCTCTACGGGCTCGGCATGGGCAATATGAAGGGCGCGCTGGCCGCCATGTGCGTTGCGACGGTTATTCTCAAGCGGCACAGCAATGCGTGGAAAGGTCGTTTGACCATGACCGCGGTCTCCGACGAGGTCATGTTCGGAGAACGCGGCACTGTCTTCCTCCTGCGCGAGAAACCGGCTGTCGCAGGTGACTTTCTCATCAGCGGCGAAGGCCCGGGATTCATGCACCTGGCCGTCGCCGAGAAAGGCTTGCTCTGGCTCGACGTCGAGGCGTGCTCTACAGGCGGGCACGCGTCGCGGGCGTCGCGCGGGGAGACCGCGGTGATGAAGCTCGCCGCCTTCTTGGCCCGCGTCGATGCGATGAACGAGATGTATGCGACCTTGCCCCGCGAGCTTGCGGGCGTGAGCGGTGGCGAGGGAAATCTGGGGTTGCGGCTCTCGCTCAACGCGGGAACGCTGGTCGCCGGCACCGTGCGCAGCCAGGTCGCCACGCGGGCGCAGGCGAACATCGATATCCGGCTGCCGCCCGGCATCAGCGCGCAAGCGTGCGAAACGATGATCCGCGAACGGGTGGACGGCGACAACATCGGCATCACCGTTGCCAAGGCCTGGGACGCCAATTGGACCGCGCTCGACAACCCGCTGGTGGTCGAGCTGGCGGCGGCAGCGGCGGCGGTGCGCGGCGCCGCGCCATCGCTCGTGGTCCGCCTGCCGGGCAGCGATGCCCGCCGCTGGCGTGACCTCGGCGTCCCGGCCGTCTGTTATGGTCCGCAGCCGACGCTGTCCGCCGGCGTTGACGACTATGCGAACGAGCAGGATGTCGTCGACTGCGCCAAAATCTATGCGCGGACGACGCTCGCACTTATGCGCCGCTGAGACGCCGGCTACATGGTCGCTTCAACCATGAGCGACAAGGCCCGTGCGCCGGCTCGTGTCGTCTTGAAAATTGGCACGCCGGCGCCTTCTAGCGCCGCGGTCCAGCGCTGCTCCGCCTCCCCGCCGTAAATCACGAGCGCAACCGGCTTGTCGTAGGTCTGGCGCAGGCGCCGTATTAAGTCGCCGAATTCGGGAAAATCGGCATTGCCGGGCGCGAGTAGGGTGCACAGCACGAGGTCGACATTTGGATCGGCAAACAGCGCGGTGAGTCCGACCTCATGCGCCTCACGCGGCCCCTTGATGTCGATGCTGATCCAGAAGTCAAAGGGATTGGCCGGTTCCAACCAGTCCGGGAGGATGGCGCGCATGGCGGCGAGAGTCGCGGGTTCAAACGCCGCGAGCTCCAGTCCGCCCTCGACCACGAGATCGGTAGCGATTACGCCGAGCGCGCCACTCGTCGTCGCAACGCCCACGCGCTTGCCGCGCGGCCGCGGCAGCATAACAAGCGCGCGCAACGCGTTGAGGAAGTCGTCTTCATCCTCAGCACGCGCAATGCCGTATTGCCGCAGCGCGCCGTCGAGGATATCGTTATCGGACGCCAGCGACCCCGTATGCGAGGCGGACGCCTTCGCTCCGTCCTTGGTGCGACCCGGCTTGAGCACGACGATCGGCTTCGATTTGCGTACCTCGCGTGCCTTTTCGAAGAAGGCGCGCGGGTTGCGGATACTCTCGATGTAGAGGCCGATGACCTTCGTGGCCGCATCGTCCGCGACAAAGTGCAAGAAGTCGAGCTCATCGACATCGACTTTGTTGCCGACATCGACGCTCTTGCCCACAGGCAGGCGCTGGGTCGTGCCGCTCATGACGTGCAGCATGACGGCGCCGGTGAAGATGCCGGTCTGAGTAAAAAACGACACTCCGCCCGACTCCCAGCGGGGGAAATTTACGAAGCTCCCCATCATGCCGACCTCGGCGTTGACCATGCCGATCGTGTTGGGGCCGGCGAGAAGCAATCCAGATGCGCGTGCAATCTCGCATAAGCGCTGCTCAGCGCCGCGGCCTTCCTGACTCGCTTCCGAAAAGCCCGCCGTGATGATGCAAGCCGCCCTCGCGCCGGCAGCGACGCATTGCTTGACGGCGTCCTCCACGTGCTGCTGCGGCAGAACGATATAGACTAGATCGACTTTTTCCGGCACCTCGGCCAGCGTGGGATAGGCAGTCTTGCCCATGATCTGCGTTGCGGTGCGGTTGATCGGGTAAAGCGGGCCCTGGAAATCGCCCTTGACAAGATTGTTAAACAGGACGCCGCCCGATTTCGTCGGGTTGGCCGAGGCGCCGATCACCGCGATTGACCGTGGCGCGACCAAAGGCGTGATGTCTCGCATCGGCCATTCTCCTAGGGGTGGAGGACGATCAGCGCGTCGAGCGCAAGCACACCGTTCTCGGTGACAGCGAGAGGATTCATCTCGATCTCGGATATGTCGCGCGCAATCAAGCGCTGCTGAGACAGGTCGGAGAGACGACGCAGGACATCGACAACGGCGCCGCGGTCAGCCGGCGCAAGCCCGCGGGCACGGGAAAGGAGCTTCATGGCCGGTCGCTCGCTGAGGAGAGCTTCGATGTCCCTGTCGCATAGCGGTGCCAATCGAAACGAAACCTGTCGTAATGTCTCGACATAGATGCCACCCAGCCCGAACATGATCGTGGGACCGAAGTGAGCATCGTTGCGTAGCGCCACGATCCATTCCGGCTGCGCCGGCCGATAGGCTTCAACCAGGAATCCGTCGAGCGCGATGTCCGGCCGATGGGTGGCGACGCGGGCCGCAATCGTCCGACAGGCCGCTTCCGCGGCGGCGGGAGAATCAACCGGAAATATCACCGCCCCAACGTCAGTCTTGTGCGTCAATTGATGCGCGACTGCCTTGACGACAACCGGCGCACCGACCTCGCGGACGACGACTGGCGCCTCTTCGGCGGTGGGGATTGCACGCCCCGGCGGTACGGGAATGCCTTGCGCGCGTAGGAACGCCTTCGCCTCAGGCTCGGAGAGGACGTTGCGGCGCTGCTCTCGGGCGGCCGCAATCAGCATCGCAATGTCATCAGACGCTTGGGTCAGCATTCGGCGTCATGCGTCTGGCACGCCCCAATCAGTGATCAACACGCAAAACCACCTTGCCGAACTGTTTTCCCGACTCGAGATAGCGGTGCGCATCCGCTGCCTCCTGCAGCGGAAATATTCGATCAATCACGGTCTTTAACTTTCCTCCGCCCAGCAGCGGCATCATTACTTCAAGGTTGTGCTTGGTGGCGCTGTTCGAGCCAATAATTTGCAGTTCCTTGTGGAAGATGTAATTCACCGGGACCTTGCAATCGTAGGACTTTGTTCCGCCGACGGTCACGACCCGACCGCCGCGCGTGAGACAACGGATCGATTTTTCCAGGAAATCGCCGCCCACGTGCTCAACGACGAGGTCGACACCGCGCTTTTTGGTCCGCTTGAGAATTTCGTCGACGAAGTCGACGTTCCCGTAGTTGATGACCTCGTCGGCGCCCAGCTCCTTGGCGCGCTCAAGCTTCCAGTCCGCGCTCGACGTGGTATAGACGTAAGCCCCCGCGAGCTTGCAGATCTGGATGGCGGCCATGCTCACGCCCGAACTCGCGGAGTGGACCAGCACGGTCTCGCCGGCGCGCACATTGCCTCGATCGATCAGCATATGCCACGCCGTCCCGAAGGCGTTGGGGAACGCCGCCGCCTGCTCGAAGGTCACGGTATCGGGCAGCGGGATCAAGTG
>Ga0318548_10000526_pt1 | contig 10369 bp, 8 predicted proteins | sample GRESIP169b2f21_FD_203495 | JGI IMG/M metagenome (GOLD analysis project Ga0318548, IMG submission 203495) | Tropical soil microbial communities from Luquillo Experimental Forest, Puerto Rico - GRE.SIPMG.169b2f21 | ecosystem: Environmental > Terrestrial > Soil > Tropical forest > Bulk soil... | reverse complement strand
CCGCTAGGTAGTGGACGTCATCGTTGCCCGGCTCCGCCCCGATCGTTCGCGCAAAGACCGTGGAGACGTCGCCACGGAGCTTATGGACCGCCGGCACGACGATGTGGCTGGGCGGCTCGTCGTCGAGCTGTTGGATGCGCTCGCCGAGATCGGTCTCGATCACCTCGATGTCACGCCGTTCGAGGAAGGGGCGCATGTCGCATTCCTCGGTCAGCATCGATTTGCTCTTGACGAGCGTCTTGACGCGCCGCATCGAAAGAATCTCGTAGACGATCTGGTTGTGCTCAGCGGCGTCGCGGGCCCAGTGTACATGCGCGCTGTTCTCTTTCGCGCGTGCTTCGAATTCCTCGAGATAGTCGGAGAGACGCGAAAGTGTGTGCTCTTTGATCTGGGATGCGAGGGTGCGCAGCTCCTCCCATTCCGGAATGCCACGTGCCTCGCGATCCCGCTTGAGCCGCAGATCCCAAAGCCGCCGGTCATGGAACTCCTGGTGGGCCTTGGCGGCGATGAATTCGGAGGCTGCCTCGGCGTGATCGATCCGCTTCATGCGCGATCTCCATTGAGGATCTGCGCGATATGGATAAAGCGAATATCGAGACCGACTCGCTCGGCACAGCCCTTTTGGTGCATCAGGCACGACATGTCTGCGGAGACGATGTATTCGGCGCCAGCGGCGTGATGATCGGCAACCTTGTCATAACCCATCTTGGCGGAAACCGGCTCTTCGAAAATGGAAAAAGTGCCGCCGAATCCGCAGCATTCGTCCGGCCGGCTCGGCGTTACGAATTGAATGCCGCGCACCTTGCTGAGGAGATCGAGTGGCTTGGAAAAAAACGGTTCGTCGATTTCGGATGCCTTTGCGGTGCGAAGCTTGCGAAGCGTGCTGCAAGAATTGTGAAGGCCGACCTTGTGCGGAAATTCAGCCCAGGGAAAGGCCTCGACCCTGAGCACGTCATGCAAAAACTCCACGAGTTCGTAAGTGTTGCTTCGCACCTTCTGCGCCTCCGGTGTCTGCGGGATCGCATCCAAGTGATCTCGCACGTGGTAGGCGCAGCTCCCCGACGGTGTGACGATGTGATCAAAGTCTTTGAAGTTCTCGACAAACAATGCCTCCGCCCCGGCTGCGTCCTTCTGGCTCCCGCTGTTCGCCATCAGCTGGCCGCAGCAGGTCTGGTCGAGCGGATAGATGACATCGACCCCGAGCCGTTCCAGTAGTTCCAGTGTGGCGATGCCGACCGCTGGAAAGAAAGCATCGATGTAACAGGGAATAAACAATCCCACTCTCATGATCGATGCTCTTCAACTCGAGTGTTGCGTCGGAACAGCTTTTTCAAGCTGGTACCGGGCCGACACTCTCTATCGGGCCGGACACAGTGGCGCGCCGATCGCGTCAGCGCACTAAGGCGGTGAAGGGCCAGACATACGCCTGAAGCGAGACGAGAATGCCGACCAGCACAGCCAGAGCGAGGGAGTGCAAGAAGACGTAGCGGAGGATGTCGCCTTCATGGCCGTACCAGCGCGTCGCGGTGCTCGCGACCACGATGCTCTGGGCGTCGATCATTTTGCCCATGACACCGCCCGAGCTGTTCGCCGCAGACATCAAGACGGGGTTGAGCCCCAGCTGTTCAGCCGTGATGCGTTGCAGGCTCCCGAACAGCACATTAGACGACGTGTCGGAACCGGTGAGTGCCACTCCGAGCCAGCCTAGCATGGTGCCGAACAGCGGGTAGAGCGGGCCCGTGTTGGCAAAGGCAAGACCGAGCGTCGCATCGATACCAGAATAGCGGGTAATGAATCCGATTGCGAGCATGCACGCGATCGTCAACAGCGAGTAGCGCACGAGCTTGAGCGTGTTCCAATAGCTGCGCACCAGGCCCACGGGCGAAAAGCCCATGACCAAGCCGGCAACAACGGCGGCCACGAGGATGCCAGAGCCGGTGGCGGACAGCCAATTGAATAAATAGACGGCGGCCTCAGGTGCCGGTCTAAGCACGACGGGAGGCACCCGCTCGACCAAGTTGTGCAGACCGGTCACGGGAATGCGCACGATCGAGAGGTTGTCCAGCAGCGCCTTGAACTGCGGGGTGCCCCAGAGAATCACGGCCACGCTGAGAATCAGCCAGGGGATCCACGCTTTGATCACCTCACCCCGCGCCGGCGCAACTAGCACCTCGCCGGTCGATCCGACATCGGGCGCTCCTTCATTGGCTGCCATTTCAGCCTGCCGCCCGCGGGGAACCGTCGTCGTCCAAGCTTTTTGCGGACGCCAGTACTTGAGGAAGGCAATCAGGCAACCCATCGAGACGACCGAGGAGAGAACGTCGACGAGCCAGGGTCCATGATAATTCGAGATCAGATATTGCGGGATGGCAAAGCTGACGCCGGCCACGAGCGTGGCCGGCCAGATCTCAAGCATGCCACGCCAGCCGGCGAAGGCCCAGATCAACCAGAACGGTACGATAAGCGAAAAGAACGGAAGTTGCCGGCCGACCATCCCGCTGAGGTCGTAGAGGTCGAGGCCGGTCACCGCCGCGAGCGCGATGATCGGCGTGCCCAGCGCACCATAAGCGACGGGCGCGGTATTGGCGATCAACGACAATCCGGAGGCGGCGAGCGGTGAAAACCCCAACCCAATCAAAATGGCGCCGGTGACGGCCACCGGCGTTCCGAACCCCGACGCGCCCTCGAAGAAGGCGCCGAAGCAGAAGGCGATCAGCAGGAGCTGGAGTCGACGGTCCTGGCTCACACCCGCGATGCTGTCCTGCATCACCTTGAAGTAGCCCCGCTCCAACGTGAGCTGGTAGAGGAAGATGACGTTGAGGATGATCCACCCGATCGGCATCAAGCCGAAAGCTGCGCCAAAGACGGCGGTCTCTCCCGCCATGCCGACCGGCATGCCGTACACAATGATTGCGACCAGCAGGGACGCTATCAGGCCATAGATGGCAGCGAGGTGCGCCTTGATGCGGAAGATGCCCAGCGCGCCGAGCAGCACGACGATGGGGATAGCGGCGACAAGGGTCGACAGCCACGCATTGCCAAGGGGGTTGTAGGTTTGCGACCAGACCATCGTTGCCTCCAGTCAGGCGACTGTCCACTCAACTCCACAAGTGCGACATTCACCAGCGGGCGCTTCCGGTGGCGCTGTAGTTGCCCCAGTTGACGCAATCGCCATACCAGTTGGGGAACTCGTTGACCGGGTAGCGGGGAAGCGCGCCTTCGAACGTGCCGAAGCCGACGCTCGTTCCCGGTCCCGAACCCCAGCCCCAACCGCGGCGCGCGTAGTCGTCATAGAACGCGCTGCAATCCTGCACAGGTTCGGCCGTTGGAGCAGCGGCGACGGCGCCACCAGTGGCAGCGGGCTTGGTGCGAACCTCCGCGGCGTCCGCGCCAGCCGCGAGAAGAGCGGCTGCGATAGAAGCGGTCGCGAGAGCGATTTTGATCATCGTTTGCTCCTCGTTTGCCAATTGCCTACCATTTGACGACAGTGGACACAGCGACGATTTGCGCCGTGTAGTTCGGATTGAACGCCGCCAGGAACAGCGAGCGGTTGGCGCCGGTCAGCTCCGTCGTGTCCGCTGTGGGGACATAGGGGGTCAGGTTGTCGATGGCCCAGTTCGAGTTCTCGTTCTTCTCCCACGTGTAGCGGACCTTTACGGTGACGTCGCCCTTAAATCCCATCTGCTGAACCACCGTCGGATCGACGTAATACCTGCCGATCACGTTGAAGCGCTGGAAGGTATTGGTCTCCTTCGGGAACTGCCCACCGTTGACGAGCGCAGGGTCGACCAGGGTCGCCGGGGTGCCGGTCGTATTAAGACCGGCGCAGTTGGTTCCAACAGCGGTCGTGCCGACGAGAAGCGGTGCAGAGCAGGGCGTCGTGGTATTTTGCTCGCTCCCTCGCGAGTACAGGTATTCCAACCTGAGGTCGAAACGGCTCGGAACGACCTTCCAATCGCCAGCGACCATGAATGTGTGGTAGCGCTGGTCGATGTTGCTGCCCCACGTGCAGGACGTGCCGATGATCGCCTCGGGATTGAGCAAGGGATCGGTGGGACAGCCGGTGAAAGGATTGCCGGTGATGAAGTTGGCCCCGCCGCTGCCGCCCGCAACGTCGAGCTTGCGATCCTCGTAATTGTACGAGGCCATCAGCTTGAAAGTGGGATCGAGCATCGCGGCGACTTCGATGCCGGCGTTCCAGCTGTGGTCCTTGCGCACGCCGAGTGGATTGAAGACGTCGTCGGGATAATCGTCCCATCGCAGCCCGGCGTTGGGCGAGAAGGTAACGAAGCGGCCCGGCGTCCATTCCAGCATGAACTCGGCTTTCTGTCTGTTGCGGTTCGCAATATCGAACTTTCGCATGTTCGATGCGACTTCGGAGAACTGCAGTCCCGGGTCTTTTACAAATTCCTCGGCGTTGTACTCATCGTAGCGGCGCTGTCCGTAAAGGTAGCTCACGCGCGCATGCACGTACTCGATCGGGTCGAGATCGACCCAGGTCTTGCCGGAGTACTCGTTCGTGACATTGACGTCACGCAAATGGCGATCGTAGCGCTCCCAGTAAGCGCCGCCGCCGAAGCCTGCCCACCCGCTTGCCCCGGCCGGGCGCCAGGTCGCCTCGCCGCTCGCATTGTCCTTGGTGTAGGAAATGGGCAGGGAATTGCGAGCAGCGTTGGGCGCGCACATGCCGGTGACCAGGAGGGTCCCGCCAGCACAGCCGCTATCGCCCCAGATCCAGTTGTCGATGTGCAAGGACGGCGTGCGGTTGTCGATATCATAGTGACGACCGCGGATCGTCAGCTGCAGGTCCTTCGTCGGCCGCCCGGTATAGACGCCATTCCATAGGAAGGTGTCGACCTTGCCGTCCAAGCTACCTACCGGGACGCTGCCGAGCATGACCGGCGGCATGATGGTGCCATTCGTTCCAGTGTTCACGAATGCATCGTCCTGCCGCATCGCGTTGTACTGGAACGTGTTGACAAAGCGGCTTTTCCAGAACGGCAGATCGACCGCGGTGTTCGAGGTGATGGCGTTGGCATTGTTGCTCGGTGGAGGCGCCCATCTCAGCGCGTTGGGCCCGCGATTGGTGCCCGTAAAGAGGCTGCACGTGATGCAGAACGGATTTTCGATGTCGATCTGCTTGACGTCTTGGTCGAAGAACGAGCCGTTGTATTTCAGATTGGTCGTCCACCGCGTGCCCCAAAACGTGGTCCCCACGTATTCGCCTTTGCCCTCTACGTTCTGTGTCGTGTCGTTGAGGGGCTGCGGAATCTCGATCACGTTGGTCGGACGAGGGCTGCTGGGCGGGTCGGCAGCGCCAGCAGTGGCGAAGCCCCATGACACCCCGGTCGGCCGCAGGCCGGTCCGATGCTCGTGGCTGTAATCCACGCCGAAGTCCCAGTCCGGGGTCGGCGTAAAGCGGTAGCCGGCTGTTGCTTTGTCTCGCTGCGTCCACAATTGAAGGGAAGTGAGATTGCTGTTGATGATGTTTTCGATGTTTGTCCGAGCGGTTTGGCCGAGAACTCCGTTCGCCGCCGGCGGAGCAGCAAGCGCCGCATTAGGCAATTGGGCTTGCAGGGCCGCCTGGACCGAACTGGGAACGGTCAAAGAGCTCGTACCCACGCCGCCGAAGATGGTCTTGGCGCTGGTGCTGATGAGATGGGGGGTTTGATCCCATCCGAGTGACAAATAGTGCCGCCCGAGCTCGGACGCGTCCAAGCTATAGCTCTGGTTATTGAGGCCGACGCTGCGGCCCCAGAAGTCGTAGGCGTAGCGGCCGTCGGTGGTGCCGGCCTGCAGATTGATCCAATCCAGGAACGCACCGGGCCGGACCTCGCCGTATTCCTCGAACTTGGCGCGGCTCTGCGTCGTTACCGGCGTGAGCCAGTTGGCCGGCGGCGGCGCCCTGCCGAACCCGCTCCCCGGCCGCTCGCCGAAGAAGCGATCACCCGCCTCCAAACCGCCGTAGAAATACCACTTCGGCCATTCCGGCACCGGCGCTGCCTGCTCCGCGGCGAAGGCCCCGGAAACTGGGACCGCCGCAATCAGGATCGTGCCGACCAGCAGAATTGACCTTCGCTTTTTGAGAACCTCGCTACGATCTCGCATGTCCGCCCCCCGACGGCTTTAGATCGCGTCTCCTCCTTCCTCGATGCCGCCACGTGATTCCGTGGCTTTGGCAGTTTCTCGTACTCCAACTCAACCCACCCTGTTGTCCTCGTGTTTGCGCCTCGCTCGATGCTTGCCCCTCAGCGGTGGAACCGGGACCCCGATGGGCTGTTCGAACCATGGTGCTGCGAGTGGCAGTTCTGGCACTCGCGGTTGAATGCGTAGATCGACTGCGGATTTCGTGGATTGCCGGGGTGCCCGACAAGATTGGCGTGACACTGCTGGCACAGACGCGGCCGCGAGATCTTCAGCAGGAAATCGTTGATCGAGCCGTGCGGATCGTGGCAATTCAGGCAGCTCTCACGTACCGGGGGATGCTCCCACAGGAACGGGCCGCGCTTCTCCGCGTGGCACTTGTAGCAATTGTCATTAACGGTGGCCTCGTTCAGAAGCGCCTCGTTGTAGCTCCCATGCGGATTGTGGCAGCTCGAGCACGTCATCTTGCCTTCGCGAATGGGCATGTGCGACGAGCGCCAGATTTCCGCGCGCTTGTTCTTGTGACACTGGAAACACGTATCGATCTCGGTCAGCTTGGCCAATTGGAACTTGGGCGTCACGTTCGTCATGATCGTGTGGCAATTCGTGCAGGCGAGCCCGCGCGTTTCGTGCGTGCTGCCGCGCCACAGCGTGCGCCTTCCCTTTTCGTGGCATGAAAGGCAGATCGCGTTGTTCTCCTCCGCCGTACGGCTCGCATCGTCCGCCCGGAAGGAAATCATTCCGCCGACTCCCCGGCCGCCCCCAGCCGCCACATGCGCCGAGCCCGGGCCATGACAAGTCTCGCACCCCGCTTTCTCCTGGGCGTTGCGGGGATTCTTCAGGAAGATCTTGCCCATGACGGTCTGACCGAACCGAGCGCTCTGGTTCGCATGGCAGCCCGTGCAGACCTGCGAGCCGACATAGGTCGCGTCTTCGGGATTTATTGGCTTCGCCGGCTTGGCCGCCTTGGCCTTGGCGGGATTAGCCGCTTTTGGCTGTTCGGCTGCCGCCAGCAGAAGCTGCTTGTCTTGCTCCGGCGCAGAGTCGTCTCCCCCGATCTCGCGCACGAAATCACGCAGCGCCAAGTAGGTCTCGTCGCTGGCTGGCACGGAGTGGGGCGCTGAGCCGTCTCCGCTAAGGGGCACTGACTGGTTGGCCCCGATCCGCTGCACGAAATTGCGCAGGGCGGAATAAGTCTCGCCATCGATCGGTGTAAAGTTGTGCGGAGAAAAATTGTGCGGAGACTCGTGTGGGCTGCCGATGCTGGGCTGTTCGCCCCCAATTTCCTGCACGTAGCTCATCAACTCCAAATAGGTCTCGCTCGAATAGTACTTAGCGTGCAATACGAGCTCTTCCGCGCCGAGCGGTTGAGCGAAAGCCATTGTCCCGATGAGCCCGCCCGCTATCAGCGCCAGCAGCTTGTTTTCCGACTCGGAGGTCGCGTCGGTTCGTGCCCCCGGCTGGGTCGAATCGGCGAGAATCCTGGCTGTTTGCATCGAAAATCGCCCCTGACCACGCGGGGGCGCAATCGACGACCCCGCGACGCTCGGACCGTGTGGTCCGACCCATATCGCGTTGTCAGGGCGATATTATTTTTAGGAGATGCCGCCCAATTATGTATTTTTTTCTTTATGTACGCGGGCCGACGTTAGGGCCTGGCGTCGTTTTTTGTCAATGGTACGGCACGCGATTTAACGATGGAGTCGCAGGTTGCCTGAGCTTTTTTGCCCGGCGTGGCAGGCCTGTCACAGTTCGTCCTCCAGGTGTGGCAGGCGAACAACAAATGCGATGTCCTGGTCTGGACGGATAGGTCATGTCTTCACGGGCGCTGATTCCTTCGGCATTCAAAGCCTGCGACCCCCGCCTCGCAGACTCGAAGGCGGCTTCCCCAAAGGGACTGCAGCGCTGGTGCGGCCCCATTGACAACGCCAGCGCATGCCAAATAGCCTAACGTGCATAAAACAAACAATAATTGGGCGGCATCTCCTAAAAATAACATCGCCCTGACAACCCGGCACCGCTTGTCGAGTAGACGAGTATGGCGCGGGCGCGCATTGCGTCCGCACAGGTGACAGGGGACATTGATCCCACGCTTCAACCCAACCCGTCCGCTGCCACGCGCTCGGCAGGGCAGGACGCGAACGTCAATAGGATCTATTGTTAATTTAAGGGACCGGAAAGAAAGGAAGATTAACAATGCAACACGCCAAGGAACCGGCGCCTTCATACCGTAATCTGCAGAGGGTGGTTATGTGCGCAGTCACGCTCGCGGCGGCGATCTTGATCGCAGGTGCGGCGCTTACCTTCAATTCTGCGCAAACAGAAGCAACGCCAAATAAGGTCACGCCGAGCAAGCCCTGTGGCTCCTGCCATCCCCCCAACAAACCTCCCCGTCGCTAATATCCGACTGCAAAAATCTTTGAGAACGTCCGACGTCCCAAAGAATTTTGGGACCTCGTCCCCAGATGGCCGTCATAACACCGTGCGGTCGCGCCCGACGATGAAGTTCGTCGCGACCAAGACCCCGAGCAGCTCGACTTGCAGGCGCTCCACCGCGTGCGTGAGCGGTTGGTCAGTCAGCGCACCGGCATCATCAATCAGATCCGCGCCTTCCTATTGGAGCGCGGTGTTGCCGTGCGGCAAGGCTTGCGCTTCTTGCGCGCTGAGTTGCCACGCATTCTCGCAACGCCCTGCGATGCCCTGTCGCGGCGCATGGTGCGTTTCGCAAATTGATTTCGACCATCCCGACCAGCAAGTCGGGTGGGCGCTCGTCATGGACGCCCTCGCGACAGCTGACGGGGACTTTCTAAACGGCATTGTGGACCGACTTGCCAACGCAAGTGCGCAGGGTCAGGACATCGACCCGCGCGTGCTAAACTTCCGTTCCGCCGCCGTCACCTCATAGACGGCCTTCTCCTTATTCTCTTTATTGTGCTGTTTCGTCTCTCTTGCTGCCATCTGTGCGTCTCCACGCGACCTCGCGTCGCAATTTCCGGTGGTCGAACCGTGAGATGGGATTGAAGCCAAACCGAATCCAGCGTTTGGAGGACTATCGATGCCAAAAGCTGCTTTGCATAGAGTTGTTTTTTGAAATTCGTCTCGAAGCCTGTCCGGATTCGCCGAGCGGCGTCCTCTCGTGCGGGCGGGAGGTCTAATCGCCCGTCTTGGAGCGCGAATTCGATTTTGATTCAGGTCAATGTCGGCATCTGCCGCTGTGTGCTGAGATGGGTCTTGGGGAGACGCAGAAGGATGCGTTGTTCGCCTGGCTCTATCAGAAAGGGCAGGCGCTGAAAATTGACCGGAGTGGCGATATGAAAGCCGCTGATGTCATGGTCTCCACGGTCATTACCGTGGGCCCGGAATGCTCCGTGCAGGATCTCGCCGAAATCCTACTCGAGAATCGGGTCAGTGCCGTGCCGGTCGTCTCTAACGGTGGAGATTTGGTCGGAATCGTCAGCGAAGGCGACTTGATACGGCGCACCGAAATGGATACCGAGCGGCGCCGGTCTCGGTGGCTCGCGTTGCTCATCGGAGCGCAGCCGCTTGCGGCCGAATTCGTAAAGTCGAATGGGCGCAGGGTCGCCGACGTCATGACGCGCGATGTCGTCGTTGCAACTCCCGACACGCCCCTTCGCCATATCGCTGCCTTGCTCGAAAAGAACGGCATCAAGCGGGTGCCTATCGTGAGCCATGGAAAGCTGGTTGGGATCGTCAGCCGTGCAAATCTGGTTCAAGCGCTGGCCAGCGCGCGCAAAGAGATCAAAGCAGCTACCGCGACCAGCGACCGGATGATTCGCGAGGAACTGCTGTCGCGTTTGCGCGCGGAGCCATGGGCGAGAACCCGTCGGCTCAACGTGATCGTCCACGACGGAACAGTCGAGCTGTGGGGGGGCGTCCGCTCTCCGGCAGAGAAACAAGCGATTCGTCTGGCAGCCGAGTTAACGCCTGGAGTTCGCGCGGTCAGTGACAATCTCATCATAGAATCCAGCGCATCTACATTATACCTCGCTATCGCTTGACATCTGCGTGCATGGAAGGCCGTGTACTCATTAACGCGCAGATCCCAGCGCCACTTTTTTGTGGTTTTATCGGCCCGGCCACATCGGCTCGTCCAAAAAATGCACGCAAAACGATTAGACGGTCTTTGCCAGGTGCTAGAGGAACAATCTCCGATTCACTGTCCTTGATCGATCGGCCCGTCCTTGTATTGGCTCCACTGTGCCTC
>Ga0318548_10000521_pt1 | contig 10394 bp, 8 predicted proteins | sample GRESIP169b2f21_FD_203495 | JGI IMG/M metagenome (GOLD analysis project Ga0318548, IMG submission 203495) | Tropical soil microbial communities from Luquillo Experimental Forest, Puerto Rico - GRE.SIPMG.169b2f21 | ecosystem: Environmental > Terrestrial > Soil > Tropical forest > Bulk soil... | reverse complement strand
GGCTGACGTCCTTCGGCCAGGCAGCGTTCGTCGGCCTCGGGGCCTACGCCACCGCGTATGTCACGACGGCCCACGGCGTCTCGCCGTGGCTGGGCCTTGTCTGCGGGCTCGCGCTGACGCTGGTCGTCGCGCTGGTCGTCGCCGGCGTGACGCTGCGCATGTCGGGCCACTACCTGCCGCTGGCCACCATCGCGTGGGGGCTGGCGCTGTTCTTCCTGGTCGGCAACCTCGACTTCCTCGGCAAGTTCGACGGCATCCAGGGCATCCCGCCGGTGGCCGTGGGCGGCGTCGAGCTGCGCAGCGGACGCGCGTCGTACGGGCTGATCTGGATCGTCGCGCTGCTGGGCGCGCTGGCGCTGCGCCACCTGCTGGACTCGCGCCCCGGCCGCGCCATCCGCGCGCTCAAGGGCGGCACGCTGATGGCCGAGGCGATGGGCGTGGACACGCTGCGCTACAAGGTGACGGCGTTCGTGATCGCGGCGATCTACGCGTCGCTGTCCGGCTGGCTGTTCGCGCACTACCAGCGCTCGGTCAACCCGTCGCCGTTCGGGCTGCAGATGGGCATCGAGTACCTGTTCATGGCGGTGCTGGGCGGCGTCGGGCTGGTCGGCGGCGCGTTCGTCGGCGCGGCGGCGGTCAAGGTCGCCGAGGACCAGCTGCAGAACTGGCTGCCCGCGCTGCTGGGCACCAGCGGGCCGGTGGAGCTGGTCGTGTTCGGCATGGTGCAGGTGACGCCGCAGGGCCTGTGGTCGCTGGTGACGCGGCGCTTGCCCGTGCGCAGGCTGGACCCGTCGGCCTGGGCCGGCGCCGAGCCGCTGCCCCGGGCCGCGCCGCCGGCGCGCGGCGAGACGGTGCTGTCCGTGCAGAAGGCGCGCAAGCAGTTCGGCGGCCTGGTGGCCGTCAACGACGTCGGCTTCGACGTCCGCGCCGGCGAGATCGTCGGCCTGATCGGGCCCAACGGCGCGGGCAAGTCGACGCTGTTCAACCTCATCACGGGCGTGCTGCCGCTGACCTCGGGCCAGGTCGATTTCCGCGGCGCGCGCGTCAGCGGCCTCAGCTCGCGCGCGATCGCGCGGCGCGGCATGTCGCGCACCTTCCAGCACGTGCGCATGATCCCCGACATGAGTGTGCTGGAGAACGTCGCGCTCGGCGCGCACAGGCGCGCGGGCGCCGGCGTGCTGCGCGCGATGCTGCGCCTGGACCGCCGCGAGGAACGCCGCCTGCTGGCCGAGGCCTGGAAGCAGCTCGATCGCATCGGCATGGCGTCGCTGGCGAGCGAGCCCGCGGGCAACCTCGCGCTCGGCCAGCAGCGCCTGATGGAGATCGCCCGCGCGCTGTGCACCGACCCGGCGCTGCTGCTGCTCGACGAGCCTGCCGCCGGCCTGCGCCTGAAGGAGAAGCAGGCGCTGGGCGAGGTGCTGTCGCAGCTGCGCGCCGAGGGCATGAGCCTGCTGCTGGTGGAGCACGACATGGACTTCGTGATGACGCTGACCGACCGCATCGTGGTGGTCGAGTTCGGCACCAAGCTGACCGAGGGCACGCCCGACCAGGTGCGCGAGGATCCCGCCGTGCGCGCCGCCTACCTCGGGGTGGAGCACTGATGACGACGCCGCTGCTGAAGGTCGCGGGCCTGCACGCGGGCGACGTCCGCTTCGACGGACAAGCCGTGCAGCGCCTGTCGCTGGAGCAACGCGTGCAGCGCGGCATCGCGCTGGTGCCCGAGACGCGCGCCCTGTTCGCCACGATGCCGGTGGCCGACAACCTGCTGCTCGGCGGCTACCGCCAGCGCCGCGCGCCGCGCGCCGAGCAGGCCGCGCGGCTGGACGAGATCTACGCGCTGTTCCCGCGCCTGCACGAGCGCCAGGCGCAGGCGGCCGGCACCCTGTCGGGCGGCGAGCGCCAGATGCTGGCCATCGGCCGCGCGCTGATGGGCCGGCCGCGCCTGCTGATGCTCGACGAGCCCAGCCTGGGCCTGGCGCCGCTGGTGGTCAAGGAGATCTTCCGCATCATCGAGCGGCTGCGCGAGACCGGCGCCACCATCCTGCTGATCGAGCAGAACGCGCGCGCCGCGATGGCCGTGGCCGACCACGCCTACGTGCTGGAGACCGGCGCCATCGCGCTGTCCGGCCCGGCGGCGCAGCTGGCCGCCGACCCGCGCGTCATCGAAACCTACCTCGGCAAGGCCAAGGCTTGATCCGCCGGCCCGCCGCCCCCATCTGAAACGACACGATGAACGCCCTCACGCGCGACCAGGCCATCCGAATCTCCTCCTACGTGCTCGCCGGGCTCGCGCTGGTCGGCGTGCTGCAGCTGCACCTGCTGGTGCCGCTGCTCGTCGGCCTGCTCGTGTACCAGCTGGTGGTGTCGGTCACGCCGCTCGTGCAGCGCTGGTTCAACACCCGGCTGGCCAAGATGCTGGTGGTGGTGCTGTTCGCCGCCCTCGTCATCGCCGCCATCGGGGGCGCGCTGTTCGGCCTGCTCTCGTTCTTCCGCAGCGACATCCAGAACCTGCCGCGCCTGCTGGCCAAGGTGTCCGAGATCCTCGACCACGTGCGCGCCGGCATCCCGCCGTTCCTGGCCGGCTACCTGCCCGACGACATCCCCGACCTGCAGCAGAAGGCGCTCGAGTGGGTGCGCTCGCACGTCGCCGAGCTGCAGATGATCGGCACGCGCACGCTGCTGACCTTCGCCGAGAGCATCATCGCGATGGTGATCGGCGCCGTGCTGTCGCTGCGCGAGGTCGACCCGCGCGCGACGCCGGGGCCGCTCGCGGCCGAACTGACGCTGCGCGCCGAGCGCTTCGCCGACGCGTTCCGCAACGTCGCGCTGTCGCAGCTGTCGATCTCGCTGCTGAACACCACCTTCACCGGCCTGTACCTGATCGTCGGCCTGCAGCTGTTCGGCGTGCACCTGCCGCTGACCAAGACGATGGTCGCGATCACCTTCGTCGTCGGGCTGCTGCCCATCGTCGGCAACCTCACGTCCAACACCATCGTGGTGATCGTCAGCCTGGCCCATTCGCCGGCGGTGGCCGTCGCCTCGCTCGTGTTCCTGGTGGTGATCCACAAGCTGGAGTACTTCCTGGGCGCGCGCATCGTCGGCACGCGCATCAAGTCGCAGATCTGGGAGCTGCTGATCGCGATGATGGCGATGGAGGCGATGTTCGGCGTCCCGGGCCTGGTGGCCGCGCCCATCTACTACGCCTACGTCAAGAGCGAGCTGATCGCCGCCAGGCTGCTCTGAGTCCGGCGCCGGCTGCCGGGCGCGCCCAGGCGTCGCTCGAGGTGCCGCGTCGCCCGCCGCGACGGGATGTTGCGGTGCATCACATATTTGCGGACATCGCCGAGTCGGGCACACTGCCCGCCACGGGTATGCACGCCCGCATTGGCCGCAGGGAAAGATCGTTTCGGTGAGCGACAAGAAGATCGAGTTCTACAAGGGCCCGGCCGGCGGCTGGGGAGCGTTGAAAAGCGTGAGCAAGGCGCTGCTGGCGCAGGACATCGCCGTCAAGGGCGCGAAGACCCTGCTGTCGGCCAACCAGCCCGACGGCTTCGACTGCCCCGGCTGCGCCTGGCCCGACCGCAACCACGCGTCCACCTTCGAGTTCTGCGAGAACGGCGCCAAGGCCGTCGCCGCCGAGGCCACGGCGCGCCGCGTCACGCGCGAGTTCTTCGCCCAGCACACCGTGACCGAGCTGGCCGGCAGGAGCGACTTCTTCCTGGAGGACCAGGGCCGGCTCGCCGAGCCCATGGTCTACGACCGCGCCAGCGACAAGTACCGGCCCATCGCCTGGGACGACGCGTTCGCGCTGGTGGCCAGGCACCTGAACGCCCTGCCCGACCCGAACCAGGCGATGTTCTACACCTCGGGCCGCGCCAGCAACGAGGCCGCGTTCCTGTACCAGCTGTTCGTGCGCGAATACGGCACCAACAACTTCCCCGACTGCTCCAACATGTGCCACGAGCCCAGCGGCTCGGCGATGCGGCCGCAGCTGGGCGTCGGCAAGGGCACCGTCACGCTGGACGACTTCGAGCAGGCCGACGCGATCCTGATCTTCGGCCAGAACCCCGGCACCAACCATCCGCGCATGCTGGGCGAGCTGCGCGCGGCCGCCAGGCGCGGCGCGCGGATCGTCAGCTTCAACCCGCTGCGCGAGCGCGGCCTGGAGCGCTTCGCCGATCCGCAGGACAAGCTGGAGATGGCCACGCTCGGCTCGACCCGCATCAGCACGCACTACTTCCAGCTGCGCGTCGGCGGCGACTTCGCGCTGGTCAAGGGCATGATGAAGCACCTGGTGGAGCAGGAGGACGCGCGCGGCGGCGTCCTCGACCACGCCTTCATCGCGCAGCACACGGTCGGCATCGAGGCGCTGCTGGACGACCTGCGCGCCGAGTCGTGGCCGCTGCTCGAACAGGAGTCGGGCCTGTCGGAGGCGCAGATGCGCGCGGCCGGCGACGTCTACCTGGAGGCCAGGAGCGTCATCGCGTGCTGGGGCATGGGCATCACGCAGCACCAGCACTCGGTGGCGACGATCCAGATGATCGACAACCTGCTGCTGCTGCGCGGGAACATGGGCCGGCCCGGCGCCGGCGCGTGTCCGGTACGCGGCCACAGCAACGTGCAGGGCGACCGCACGATGGGCATCTGGGAGAAGCCGCCCGCCGCGCTGCTCGACCGCCTGCGCGACGTGTTCGGCTTCGAGCCGCCGCGCGCGCCCGGCGTCGACGTCGTCGAGGCGATCAAGCGGATGCGCGACGGCCGCGGCAAGGTCTTCGTCGCGCTCGGCGGCAACTTCGCCGCCGCCACGCCGGACACCTACGAGACCTGGAAGGCGCTGCGCCGGTGCGACCACCAAGCTCAATCGCAGCCACCTCGTGCACGGGCGCGAGGCGCTGATCCTGCCCTGCCTGGGCCGCACCGAGATCGACGTGCAGGCCGCCGGCCCGCAGGGCGTGACGGTGGAGGACTCGATGTCGATGGTGCACGTCTCGCTGGGCATCAACCCGCCGGCCTCCGAGCACCTGCTGTCCGAGCCCGCGATCGTCGCACGCATGGCCGCGGCCACGCTGGGCGCGCGCTCGAAGACGCCGTGGCTGTGGATGATCGAGGACTACGGCCGCATCCGCGACAAGATCGAGGCCGTCTTCGACGAGTTCTTCGACTTCAACGAGCGCATCAAGGTGCCCGGCGGCTTCCGCCTGCGCAACACGGCCGGCGAGCGCATCTGGGCCACCGAGCCGGGCAAGGCCGTCTTCTTCACGCACGCGGTGCCGCAGGACACGCCCGTGCACCGCGCCCGCGCGCGCCAGCTCGACCAGGTCGTCTTCACGCTGCTGACCACGCGCTCGCACGATCAGTACAACACGACGATCTACGGCATGGACGACCGCTACCGCGGCGTGTTCGGCCAGCGCCGCGTCGTGTTCATCAACCCCGCCGACATCGCGCAGCTGGGCCTGAAGGACGGCGACTGGGTCGACCTGCGCACCGCCTGGGGCGACGGCGCCGAGCGCCGCGCCGACCGCTTCCGGCTGGTGGCCTACGACATCCCGCGCGGCAACCTCGCGGCGTACTACCCGGAGACGAATCCGCTGGTCGCGCTGTCGTCCACGGCGATCGGGGCGGGGACGCCCACGTCGAAGTCGATTCCCGTCATACTCGTGCCCCACGAGGCCACCGGATCCGACCAGCAGGCCGACACGACGTTCGCGGGCGCGTGACCGCGCCGGGCCCACACGCCCGCCGCCACGCGCCGCGCCCGTGCGCGAGGGGCCCCATGCACGACGACGACGTTCCCGAACTGGACGAGCTGACCGCCGCCATCCTGCGCGAGCTGGCCGCGGCGCCGGGCGAGGCCGGCATGTCCCTGCCGCGCCTGGGCAAGCACCTGGGACTCGGCGCGAGCGTGCTGATGCGCGCGCTGTCGGCGATGGGCCACGCGCGCATCGGCGGCGTCGAGGGGCCGGGCTGGGTGCGCGTCACGCAGGACGAGGTGCGCTGGAGCGCCACGCTGACCGCGGCCGGACGCGCGTTCTGCGCTCGCCACCTGGCCGATTGATCGGTCGTGGCGCCACGCGCCGCGTGTCCGCGCGGACATGCCGTCTTCGTATCCGCTAACGCAAGCGCAATCGGCCCGCACCGCGCCGCGGCGACAGTGGAGCCCTTCCCCGACTTCGCGGCGCGCGCTTCCGGGCGCGTCGTCCAGGCGCGCCGCGGCGGTGCCGTCCGCGGCGATCCGACGTGCCTGCATCGATCTCCCATACCTTCATCCCGACCCCGCGGCGCACGCCACCGCGCGCCCCGCGTCGCCGGCCCTTGTCGCTGGCCCTCGCCGCCGCGCTGCTGGCCGCGGACGCCGGCGCGGCCACGCATCGGCCGCCTGCGGGCGCCGCGCGCTCCACCTTCGCCTTCGTCAACGCCGACGTGGGCGCCATCGCCGATGCCATGGCCACCGTGCTCGGACACCCGATCGTGGTCGACCCGCGCGTCAAGGGCACGCTGTCGCTGGTCACCAGCGAGCCGGTGAGCGCCGCCCGCGCGACGCTGCTGTTCACCGAGGCGCTGCGCGGCCTGGGCTTCGCGCTCGTGCAGACCAGCGGCCTGTACAAGATCGTCCCCGAGGCCGAGGCCAGGCTGCAGGCCGAGATCGCCACGCTGCCGCCGTCGACGGCCGGCGGCGACCGCGTGGTGACCCAGGTGATCCCGCTGCAACAGGAGAACGCCGCCAACCTGGTGCCGGTGCTGCGTCCGCTGATCACCGCCAACAACACGATCAACGTCAACGCCGGCAACAACTCGCTGGTCATCACCGACTACGCCAGCAACCTGGCGCGGCTGGACGCGATCGTCGCAGCGCTCGACACGCCCAGCGCGACGGACGTCGAAGTGATCCCGCTGCAGCACGCGATCGCCGCCAACCTCGCGGGCGTCGTGCTCAAGCTCAGCGAAGGCGGCGGTTCGGCGGCCGCGCCCGGCGGCAACGCCGGCGCCAGCAACGCGAGCGCCGCCACGCAGGCGGGCAGCACCACCGTGATCGCCGACCCGCAGCTCAACGCGCTGCTGGTGCGCGCGCCGAACCGGTCGCGGCTCGCGGCCATCCGGGCGCTGGTCGCGCAGCTCGACCGCCCCGAGGCCAACGGCGCCGGATCGGGCAGCGTGCACGTGGTCTACCTGCAGCACACGGACGCGACCCGCCTCGCCGCCGTGCTGCGCGCGGCGCTGCCGTCCGTCGAGATGGTGACCGGCACGACCGGCAGCGGGTCCGGCGCGGGACCGGCCGGCGCCAGCGGCACCGCGGGCAGCAGCCTGCCGACGCCCAAGAACACGTCCGGCACCAGCAGCAGCTCGTCGTCCGGCACGAGTTCGGCGACGTCGACGCCGCTGACGTCGGCGGCCGCGCCGTCCACCGGCGGCTACATCCAGGCCGACCCGGCGAGCAACGCGCTGATCGTGACCGCGCCCGAGCCGCTGTTCCGCGACATCCGCGCCGTGATCGAGCAGCTCGACGTCCGGCGCGCGCAGCTGTACGTGGAGTCGCTGGTGGTGGAGGTGGACGCCAGCCGTGCGCTCGACGTCGGCCTGCAGTGGAAGACGCTGTTCAACATCAGCGAGTCGTCGCTGACGACGCTGACCCTCGGCGAGGTCGCGACGGCGCTGCGCACCATCAGCGGCACCAACATCCTGTCGACCGCCAACGTCGTGACGCTCGACAACGAGGAGGCGCGCATCGTCGTCGGCCAGAACGTGCCCTACGTCACCGGCTCGTACACCACGTCGTCCAGCAGCAGCACCAATCCGTTCCAGACCGTCGAGCGCATGGACGTCGGCGTGACGCTGCACATCCGCCCGCAGATCGGCCCGAACGGCGAGATCCGCATGACCGTGATGCAGGAATCGTCGTCGGTGGAAAGCACGAGCTCGACCCAGGGTCCGACGACCAACAAGCGCTCGATCGAGTCCACGGTGTCCGTCGCCGACGGCAGGATCCTCGTCCTGGGCGGGCTCATCGAGGACAGCGAGGCGCGCGAGTCGAACAGCGTCCCCGTGCTCAGCGCCATCCCGGGCCTGGGCGCGCTGTTCCGCAGCGTCTCCAGGACGCGCAAGAAGACCAACCTGCTGGTCTTCCTGCGTCCGATGGTCATGCACGACGACACGCAGGCCGCCGCGCTGTCGCTCGACCGCTACGACCGCATCCGCGCCAGCCAGGCCGCGCTGCCGCGCGACCTGGAAAAGACGCTCAAGGACGCGACGCCGCCCGCCCTGCCCGATCTGAGGAATCCGGCCGACGCGACGGGCCGGCCCGCCGAGTAGCACCCACGGCCCCGCGCATGTGGATTGCTGACAGGCCATTGATGGCAACGGACGCGAAGATGTCGACCGCAGCGATGGACGTGACGGCCCCGCTCGGCCGCCGTCACGCACAACCTTGAAGGAATGACATGCTGCAGAGCCTGCACCGATCCCTGAGCGTGCATTGCTGGGACTGGATCATCATGTGGCGCGCCATCAGAGGCCGCGAGTTCGCGTTCGGCAACGTGCCTTCGGACGTGGTGAGCCGCTGGGCCGCCGAAGACGTCGCACGCTTCGACGGATTCCCGGAGATCCAGGATGCGATCGGCTATGCGCAGGGCGAATTGTCGGCGCGACGGGGCAACCGCGGCCGGCCCGGGCTGAGCCCTGCCGCCTGACGGCGGTCGGCGCGCGAGAATGCGCCCGCAACCCGGAGCGGCATTCGCCAAGGAAAAAGCCCCAGAAGATTTCTCCTCTGGGGCTTCGATCGGTTGGCGGAGTTGGAGGGATTCGAACCCTCGATGCAGCTCATCACCGCATGCTCCCTTAGCAGGGGAGTACCTTCGACCACTCGGCCACAACTCCAACCTAAGCTGGCATTCTAGCCTGGATTTCAGGAGTGCATCAAGACGCGGATGCCGCGGGCTCTTCCAGCTCGAACGCCTTGTGCAGCGCGCGCACCGCGAGCTCCATGTACTTCTCGTCGATCACGACCGAGGTCTTGATCTCGCTGGTGGTGATCATCATGATGTTGATGCCCTCCTCGCTGAGCGTGCGGAACATCTTGCTGGCCACGCCGACGTGGCTGCGCATGCCGATGCCCACGATCGAGACCTTGCAGATCTTCGGGTCGCCGATCACGCTCGTGGCGCCGGTGGCCGGGGCCACCTTGTTCTTGAGCAGGTCCATCGTGCGCGCGTAGTCGTTGCGGTGCACGGTGAACGAGAAGTCGGTCTTGCCGTCGTGCGAGACGTTCTGGATGATGACGTCGACGTCGATGTTGGCCTCGGCCACGTCGCCCAGGATCTGGTAGGCGATGCCGGGCTTGTCGGGGACGCCCATCACGGTGACCTTGGCCTCGTCGCGGTTGAACGCGATGCCCGAAACGACTGCTTGTTCCATGTTGACGTCTTCCTCGAAAGTGATCAGCGTGCCCGAGCGGGCTTCCTCATTGATGTCGATGTTCCAGTCCGTGAAGCTGGAGAGCACGCGCAGCGGCACCCGGTACTTGCCGGCGAATTCCACCGAGCGGATCTGCAGCACCTTGGAGCCGAGGCTGGCCATCTCGAGCATCTCCTCGAACGAGATGGTCTGCAGGCGGCGCGCTTCCGGCACGACGCGCGGGTCGGTGGTGTAGACGCCGTCGACGTCGGTGTAGATCAGGCACTCGGCCGCCTTCATCGCGGCCGCGATCGCCACCGCCGAGGTGTCGGAGCCGCCGCGGCCCAGCGTCGTGATGTGCCCGGCCTCGTCGATGCCCTGGAAGCCGGTGATGACCACCACCCGGCCGGCGGCGAGGTCGGCGCGCACGCGCTCGTCGTCGATGCTCTCGATGCGCGCCTTGGTGTACGACGAGTCCGTCTTCACCGCGACCTGCCAGCCGGTGTAGCTCACCGCCTCCAGGCCCTCGGCCTGCAGCGCCAGCGACAGCAGGCCCACCGAGACCTGCTCGCCGGTGGAGGCGATCATGTCGAGCTCGCGGTCGGACGCGGCCGTGTTCACGCCCGGGAACAGTTCCTTGGCCAGGCCCAGCAGGCGGTTGGTCTCGCCGCTCATGGCCGACGGGACGACGACCATCTGGTGACCGGCGCGCACCCATTTCGCGACGCGTTTGGCGACGTTGCGAATCCGCTCCGTCGAACCCATCGAGGTGCCACCGTACTTGTGAACTATCAATGCCATGGTCTGAAACGCCCGGTTGATCGAAGGCTGGCCGACGCGGACAGCCCACCCGAACCCGTTAGTCTAGCGCGTGGACAGGGGTTTTCCCGGGTCACCCCGGTTCGCGGCTGGTGGAGCCGTGCTTCTTTCGGCACGAACACAACTTGCCTAGACAGGATCAGCCTTCGCGGCCGATGAGGGCGACGCGCTGCCAGCCTTCGCCG
>Ga0318548_10000511_pt1 | contig 10435 bp, 6 predicted proteins | sample GRESIP169b2f21_FD_203495 | JGI IMG/M metagenome (GOLD analysis project Ga0318548, IMG submission 203495) | Tropical soil microbial communities from Luquillo Experimental Forest, Puerto Rico - GRE.SIPMG.169b2f21 | ecosystem: Environmental > Terrestrial > Soil > Tropical forest > Bulk soil... | reverse complement strand
TCTGCAACGAGACGGGCTCGGCCTCGAGCGACGCGCGTAGCCGGTCGAGCTCGGCGGGCAAGAAGCGGGTCAATGCCCGGTCAGCCGCAATCACCACCGCGTCGGAGGCGGCGGCCAGCTTTCCCAGATCCGCGTCGATCGCGGCCAGAACGTGATCGCTAGGCAACTTCGTCAGCGCCGGCCCTAGCTTTTGATGCGCTTTTTCGGCCGCGGCCCGGATCTCTTCGACGGTTGGCGGTGGCGGAGTATCGGTCGGCACGAGGCTGGGACCCATCAAAGTCGCAGCGTCGGCGATCATCGATAGTTTCTGCTGCTGCTCCGCTGGCACAAAGCTGTTGATCGACAGCACGTCCGAAACCAGCGCCAGCTTCCGGACCTTCTCCGCCAAATTTTGCGCCGCCGCGGCGTTGGGGGCCAGGATGTCGATCGTGAAGGGATTGGTCAGCGGCGAATCACCGAGGTCGTACAGCGTTTGCATCGCCTCGGTGTGCGGGTTCTTGGTGTGCAAGGGATCGGCATCGAAGCCAATATGGGACAGGAGGACGATGCCCAGCAGCGCCAGCAAGCCGAAACCGGCCAACATCGGCCTCCGGTGACGCAGGACCCAGTCGTCGAGCGGCGCCGCCCAGTGAAAGCCCACCTCCGTGCTCTCACCGCGAGGCCGGAAAAGGCTTATCGCCGCCGGCAAGAAAGTCAGCGTGCAGATAAACGCGATCAGCATTCCCACACCAGCGATGAGTCCGAGTTCCGCGACCCCGCGAAAGTCCGTCGGCACGAAGGCGAGGAAGCCCGCCGCCGTGGCCGCCGACGCCACGAGGATCTGGCCGCCGACGCGGCGTCCGGTTTCCGCCAACGCCCGTGTCGGCTCGGAAAACGCCAGACGCATCTCGCGATAGCGCACCGAGAATTGGATCGCGAAATCCACGGCGATGCCGACGAAAAGAATCCCGAAGCCGACGGAAACGAGGTTCAACGTGCCGACCGCGGCGGAGGCAAACAGCAGCGTCAGCATCAAGCCGAGTCCGAGGGTCATCAGGATCGGAAGGATCAGCCGCCATGAGTGGACGGCCAGAAACAGCCATAGGGAGATCAACAAAATGCTGCCGATCAGTCCTTCGACTGCGCCCTGGGTGACCGATGCGAATTCCTCATCGGCCAAGGCTACATTGCCGGTGATACGTACGCGGGCCACGCCCGATTTGACAAATTCGAGCTCCGCCGCGCCATCGCGGATCGCCTGGGTTGCCACTCCGCCAGGTTCGAGCTTGCCAAGGTCAAGCCTCGGTTGCGCCAATACGAATTTGTAACGGCCGCCGAGATCGACGAGATCGCCGCCGATCAGCCGGACCCAGGATAGCGGGTGCCGGTGACCGGCGAGTGCGTCCGCGATCGCTTGGTGGAAGCCGTTCAAAGCCGTCAGGTAGGGCGCGAGATTGACCTCTCCGTGCGCCACACCCGTGGCCAAAAGGGAGAGCGCGCCGAACAATCCGCGCGCGCTCGGATCCTTGGCGAGCTCCCCGAGAAAGGGCTGCGCATCGACCAGGCGGTCGGTCAGCGACTCGAGCTGCTTGGTATCGAGAAACAGCAGCCCCTGTTTGTCGAAGAAAAGAGACGCATCCGGACGCCGAACAGAGAGAAAATGCTCGTGGTCGGCGGCTAGTCTCGCGGCGAGCGCGTCCGCTGTAGCATCGGCCTCTTCGGGTTCCTGCGCGTCAATAACCGCGACGAGAAGGTCGGTAAATTGCGGGAACTGCCTCTTGAACATCTGGGCTCGCTGCCGCCACGGCAGGCTCGACGCGAACATTTCATCGGTGTCGGTCGTGATCCCGAGGTGACCGGACGCATACCAACCGGAGAAGACCGCCAGAATGAAGCCTGAAAGGATGACAAGCAAAGCGTTGCGCCGGCAAAAATCGACCAGACCGGCAAGCAGGGCTTGGAACATTATTCGAGAACCGAGGCGGTATCGCATGCAGCGGTCGACGGGCGGCCGTCTCGGCTCGCACAGGTTAATCGCGCCGATGCGGGCGACGCAGCCCGGCGCGGCTGGCGGCAGGTGATAGTCCGATCGTGCGGCCGGCGCCACTGTAAAATGCCTCCGGCCAGCTGGGCGGTCATCTGTCGCAGGCGGACGAGGAGCCCGGCACCGCCGGCATCGGTAAGCACCGCGCATTTTCGGAACGTTGGGCCGCGACCCGGCTCGGCTATATCTGCCTCAACGACGGCGGCTCGATGCTGCCGCGCCCAGAAGATCGGCCATCGCCACGGGCTTCTTCGCCGATGCGCCGGCTACGAGGATATCCCACGCTGCTTTCACCCCCTCCCCATCCGCCCGGTGGCACCGCCGCTTGGCCGAGGCCATTCTCATGATCATCATGGATCAAGGGAACAGGTCATGCCCGATACCGCTCACAATCTGCTGACGAGTTTGTCCGAGGCGCTGGACGAGTGCGCGAGTTTCGCCCGGCCGCTGGTTGCGGGGATCGCCGTGCGAGGGCGGCGATTGCGCTCGGGAACGCTGTGGCGCAAAGGCGTTGTCGTTGCCTCGGAACAGGCCTTCCCGGAAGCCGGAGAAGCCACGGTCACGTTTGCCGACGCGCGCGCTTTCGCGGCGCGGGTCGCCGGCCGCGACCCCGGCACGAACGTCATCGTTCTCAGGCTCGATGGTACCCCGGATCCGCCGCCTCTTCCGGCGGCAGAGCCGCATCTTGGAGGAATTGCGGTCGGATTTGGCGCCGACGAAGCCGGCATCTCGATACGCCTGGGGATCGTCCATTCCGTCGGGCCCGCCTGGCACAGCCGGGCGGGTGGCCGAATAGACCGGCGCATCACCCTCGACATGGCCGTCACGCCGCGGGAAGAGGGAGGACCGGTGCTCGATGCCGCCGGCGGTATTCTCGGGATCTCGACACTGGGACCCCGCCGCCGCGTTCTCGTCATCCCGAGCTCGACGGTCGACGCCGTAATCGAGCCGCTGCTGTCGAAGGGGCAGGTCGAGCGGGGATGGCTCGGTGCTGCGCTTCAGCCCGTGCTCGTACCGGAGGAGCTGCGATCAGAAGCCGGCGCGGCGCGCGCCCTGATGATCATGGGTGTATCGAAAGACGGCCCGGCTGCACAGGCCAATTTGCATGTCGGCGATATTCTCGTCGCTATCGGTGGCCAGAGCGTCAGCAGCCCGGCGATGGTGGCCCAGCACCTCGGCCCCGACTCGGTGGGGCAACCGATCGAGCTGCGCCTGATCCGAGCCGGCAATCTCCTACCGACTCACGTCACCGTCGCGGCCCGGCCTGCGCGGTGAAGTCCGCCGGGGCTGTCGTCTCGAACCCCCTTCGGGTTGCGGTAGCGGCCGCGGATGAGGCTGCCCAAGGCCGCCTTGCGGCGCTCGTCTCTCAGTGTGGGCACGAGCTTGTCGAGGTTTCTGCCGGGCCCGATGCAGTGCTTACCGAGGGCGCCGCGGATGCGGTCATACCGTCCTTAGTCGTCGCTCTCGGAGTCGTCGACGAAGAATTCGGCGGTCTGCTCCCGGCAGATGCCGGCGTTACGCAAATCGACGCCGCGCTGCGCGCAGTCGCGGCCGGACTGACCGTTCGCGGGCCGCACCGGCGACGGCGTGATTTCAAGCCGCTGCCGGAGGAGATGCCCGCTCTGTTGACGCCGCGGGAAATCGAGATCCTCGTCGCTCTCGGTAATGGCCTCAGCAACAAGGAGACGGCCAGGCGTCTCGGCATTTCACCGCACACCGTCAAATTCCACGTGGAATCGCTCTTGAGAAAGCTTGATGCTTCGTCGCGTGCTGAAGCCGTCGCCAAGGGACTGAAGCAGCAGATCGTCGAGTTTTGATCTCTTGGGGCTTTCTGCCTACCGACGCGAAAAATGCGTCGCGTTGTCGCGCCAAGCGCGTGATCTCGAAGGCCAGCTCAGTTGCTGCAGCCCCCATCGAGCGGCGGCAGGCCGGGTGGCAGACGGCGGGCCTGGGTAGCCTGCTCGAAGGCGTAAGCCAGGCGCAGCAAGGTCGGCTCGCTCCAGGCGCGGCCAGTGAAGGTGGCGCCGTAGGGATACTCCGGCGTCTCCTTGTCTTTCACCCCGGCTACAATACCGGCAGGAACCTGGACGCTGGGATAGCCGGCCTTGGCGGCGATCGAAGCGCCGGCCATACCTGGGAACAGCACCGCGTCGAGCCGGTGCTCATCCATATAGGCGTCGAGACCGAGGGTGCGCGAAGCGCGCAGATCCATCTGCCGGGCCGAGAGATATTCGGGCTCGCTGAGATCGCCGCGCGTCGCCTCGGCGGCGAGGAAGATGTCCTGGCCGAAGCGCAATGCTCGCTCGGCATTGGCGGCGTTGAACGCGATGATATCGGGGAGGCTGCGCATCTCCGTCCTCGTCGCCCAATCGCGCAGATAGAGATTAAGGTCGTGCTTCAATTCATAGACGAAGACGATCGGCCGGCGCGCCGGCTGGTTTCGGGTCGGGCTTTCCGGATTGCGGTTGAGGATCGCCATCTCGATGCCGGGGCCGCCGATCCAGCCCTCAGTCGGAATGTTGGCGCGGACGATTGTTGCGCCTTGCGCTTCGAGCACCGCGATAGCTTGGCGCATGACCGCCGCTGCGCGCGACGGCAGCGGGCCGTAATAGACGTCGTTCGCGGGGTCGGACGGGTCGCTGGGCACGCCGATGCGTGCGCCTTTCAGCCCGTCCCGATCGAGGAAACTCGTGTAATCGGCCGGACGCTGCAATTCGCCGGTTGCCGGGTCGAGAGGATCGGCAGCAGCGAGCACATTGAGCAGGATCGCCGCATCGCGCACAGTGCGCGTCAGCGGACCAGCGGTGTCCTGGCTGTGCGCGATCGGCACGATGCCGGCACGGCTGATGAGGCCGACGGTCGGCTTGACGGTAACGACACCGTTCTGGCTCGCCGGCGAAAGCAGCGAGCCGGAGGTCTCGGTGCCGATCGCCGCGGCGGCCAGACCCGCTGCCACGGCAACCGCCGATCCTGAACTCGACCCGCCGGGGAGGACGATCGGGACGCCCTTGTCGTCAAGTTCGGGCGCATAGGGGTTCTTCACCTGGCCGCCCAGCGAACTGTAGCCCGCCGGCATGTCGATGGCGAGGATGTTGGCGAATTCGGTCAGGTTGGCCTTGCCGAGGATCACCGCGCCGGCCTCACGCAGCACCTTGACGACGGTCGCATCATCTTTTGCCTGCGCTCCGTCCAGTGCCAATGAACCGGCCGTCGTGTGCTGCGCGTCTCCGGTGGCGATGTTGTCTTTGACGAGGATTGGAATGCCCTCGAGAGGCCCTCGCTCGGCGCGTTTTTTCGCGTCGAGTGTCACGGCGATCGCGAGGGCGTCGGGATTCAGCTCTCGTACGGCATCGAGCCGCGGACCGGCGCGATCATAGGCTTCGATGCGCGCGAGATAGCGGCGCACGAGATCCCCGGCTGTGATGTCGCCGGCGGCCAATACTGTCCGAAGCTCGTCGATCGTTGCATTCTCGATGCACGTCGTCGCTCGAGCTTGTCCGCTCATCGCCACCACCAGCCCGACAATTACGCAGCTGAGCAGCGGCGCTCGCGCCACTCTACCGCAACGAGCCGTTCTGCCTGCTCTGCAGTCAGCATATAGACCGCCCTCTTGATCACGCGGGTACACTCGCGCGATCACAGCGCCGGACAGCAGCGCGGGTCAAGAGGTGGCTTCGCTGCATCCACATCGTGCGTGCTTCGAGACGCGCCCCGAAGGCGCTCCTCAGCATGAGGTGAGATTTTGATGGCATTAAGAAACTTCCTCATCCTGAGGAGGTCGCGCAGCGACCGTCTCGAAGGACGCTCGGCGCTCGTCCAGCCAGCTGCTAAACAACGGCAGGCTTCCCGCGGAGCCTGGCTGACGCTCGGCGGCGCCTTCGCCGCGTTCACCGTCGGCGCCGGGATCATGCATTCCTACACGGTGTTCCTCGTCGCATTCATCGAGGAATTCCAGTGGAGCCGCGCCGAGACCTCGATCGCCTATTCGGTCTCGCAGCTCGTCGCGGGCGCGAGCTCACCGCTGGTCGGCGGTTGGTCGATCGCCTCGGTCCGCGCCGGCTGTTGCTGCTCGGCGGCGGCCTGCTCCTTCTCGGGCTGCTCGGCAGCGCCTTTGTCTCGGCACTCTGGCAGATCATCCTGCTCTACGGGATCATCATGACGATCGGCGCGAACTGCCTCGGGCTTGTCGCGTTCGTGCCGTTGCTGTCGCGCTATTTCGTGCGGCGGCGCGGTATGGCGGTCTCGATTCTGCAATCCGCCAACGGCTTTGGCCGCGCCGCCTCGGCGCCGCTCGTCCAATTTCTGATTTCGACTCTCGGCTGGCGTGCCACTTATCTGGTGCAGGCCGCCTTCATTGCCGCCGCCGTGCCGCTGCTCGCCGTGATATTTCGCCGTGCCAGCCGCTACCCGGTCTCGGCCGAACCCGCTCGATCCTCATCGGCGGCAGCCGCGGCGCCGACGACGTCGGCGAGCTGGACCTTGGCCGAAGCGATGCGCACGCCGCATTTTTGGCTGCTCTTTGCGGTTTATTTGTTCACCGGGTTGGGAAGTTTTCTGGTCTCGCTGCACCAGCTTGCCTTTGCAGTGGATCGCGGCTTCGACAAGCTCTATGCGGCGGGAGTGCTCGGCAGCGGTGCTTTCCTCGCGATCGCCGGGATCGTGACCGGCACCTTATCCGATTATATCGGGCGCGAGTTGTCCGCGATCCTCGCTTACGGCGTCTCGATTCTCGGGGTGGTCTGCGCGTTGCTGATCACCAGCCCGGACCAGCATTTGCTGTTGTGGCTGCACGCCTGCTTTTTCGGCCTGACCTGGGGCGCGCGGGGCCCGGCGATCACCGCCAAGACCGCCGACCTCTTTCCCGGCAGCCAGCTCGGCACGATCCTCGGCGTGATCACGATCGGCAGTGGTATCGGCTCCGCCGCAGGCGCCTGGGGCGCGGGATGGATTTTCGATCTCACCGGCAGCTACCGGCTCGCCTTCCTGTTGTCGATCCTGTTTTATCTGTGCGGCTGCGTCGCGTTCTGGGCGCTGCGCCGCCCGCCCGTGCGGTGATGCTTCAGGCCGCGAAATCGATCAATTGCCGCACCGAGGCGCCGGATTTGAGCGCGGCAAAGCCGTCGTTGATCTGCTCGAGCTTCAATTTGCCCGAGATCAGGTGGTCGAGCTTCAAGCGGCCCTGGCGCCACAATGACAACAGGCGCGGCATGTCGACCCGGAAGCGGTTGCCGCCCATCGAGGTGCCCTGCAGCTTGCGGTCGCGCAGAAAATCGAAGCCGTGCAGCTCGATCTTCACGCCAAACGGCACCATGCCGATGATCGTCGCGGTGCCGCCGGCGCGCAGCATCTGAAACGCCTGTTCCGCGGTCGATTTGGTGCCGAGCGCCTCGAACGAGTAGTGGACGCCGCCGCCGGTCATCCCCCTGACCGCCTTGACCGGATCGGCATTGCTGACGTTGAGCGTGTCGGTTGCGCCGAGCTCGCGCGCCAGCTCCAGCTTCGAGGCGACGGTGTCGATCGCGATGATGCGCTCGGCGCCGGCGAGCGCAGCGCCGTTGACCGCCGACAGCCCGACCCCGCCACAGCCGATCACCGCGACCGTCGCGCCGGGCTCGACCTTGGCGGCGTTGAACACCGCGCCGACTCCGGTCATCACGCCGCAGCCGACGAGCGCGGCGCGGTCGAGCGGGATGTCGGCGTCGATCTTCACCATCGAGTTCTCGTGCACGAGCATCTGCTCCGCGAAGGACGACAGGTTGAACGCCTGGTTCAGCTGCTGTCCGTTCCAGGTCATGCGCTTTGCCACGCCCGGCAGCATCTTGACCTCGGTGTTCTCGCACAAATTCGGGTGCCCGGTCAGGCATTGCGGACAGGTGCCGCAAAACACCGAGAGGCACGTGATGACGTGGTCGCCCGGCTTGACATAGGTGACGCCGTCACCGACCGCTTCGACGATCGCCGAGGACTCGTGGCCGAGCACGACCGGCGTCGGGGTCGGGTACAGCCCCTCGATGAAATGCAAATCGCTGTGGCACAGCCCGGCAAAGGCGGTGCGCAACAGCACCTCGCGCGGCCCCGGCTTGTTGACCGCGACTTCTTCGATCGTCATCGGCTGGTTTGGGGCATGAAAGACGGCGGCTTTCATTTAGGTCTCCTCAGAAGGGCCTAAGCAGAAGGCATCATTCCCGCTGGAGCGGGCGTCAGGACATCGCCCATTTGGCTGGATCAGCAATGCGCGTCCTTCGAGACGGCCGCTTCGCGGCCTTCTCAGGATGAGCGATCTTCTTAATGCCGTCAAAGGACAGCCTCATGCTGAGGAGCGGCGCGGCTCAGCCGGGACGCGTCTCGAAGCACGCGCACCGCATTGCAGCGCGATCACTCCTGAAAATTGAGGCGCAGGCCGGGCTCGGGCCACTCCATCGCCGCCAGCTGGCCGCTGCCGGACAACGTGACGTAAGCCGTCTTCATGTCGCGCCCGCCAAAGCAGATATTGGTGGGGTAGACGTCAGGCATCTTGACCTGCCGCACGACACGGCCGTCGGGGGCGATGACGGTGATGTGGCCGGTGATCAATGTCGCGACCGCGATGTTGCCGGAAGCCTCGACGGCCAGGCTGTCGAAACGCTGAAAGCCCGGCAGCCCACAGACGAGGCGCCCGGTATAGGGCGCCGGGAACGGCTCCTTGCGCAGCACGCCAGGCCCGACGATGTCGAATGCGAAAAGCCGCGAGCTTTCGGTGTCGGCGACATAGACGACCTTCTCGTCCGGCGACAGGCTGACCCCGTTCGGGGTCAGCATTGGGTAGACAAGCTCGACGACTTTTGACCCGTCAGGAAGTGCGTAATAAAGCCCGCCATGGTCGCGGTTGTGCGCATAGCGCTTGCCGAGATCAGTGAAATAAAAACCGCCCTGGCGGTCGAAGACGATGTCGTTCGGCGCCGAGAGTTTATGCCCGTTGCATTGGCGGTAGAGGGTGCGCGTCTCGCCGGTGCGCGGCTCGATGCGCTGGATACAGCCGTACTGGTAATCCTTGGCGGGCCCGGTCGATAGAAACCCACCCTCGGCATATTCGTTGCCGCCATTGTTGCAGACATAGAGCGCGCCGTCGGGTCCCCGCGCCAGCCCGTTCGGTCCGCCGCCCGCCGATCCGATTGCCGACTTGCTGCCGTCCGGCGCGATGCGCGTCACCCGCCTTCCCTTGATCTCGCCCAAGACCACCGAGCCGTCAGCCATCGCCACCGGCCCTTCGGGAAACTCCAGACCGCTCGCCATTATGCGCATGTCAGCCATCGCGTCCTCCTCCCCTGGCTCTGCCTCGCGAATTGTGTCGCCGCCGTCCCTTGCTGGTCAAGCGATGACTCCGGCTCGGCCCGTCTCACAACCTTAAATCGAATCGAAACTTATGCTTTGTGCAATCTGCAGCGAATCAGCAGCAAAATCCCGCAGAAGTTGCAATGCCGGCCCGACCGGCCTCGACAGTACCGCACGGGCTCTCGTCGGCGAGGCGTAGCCGGCTCTCGAGTCGCTTCCTGATGAAATCCGATCTGCCATCTGTACTTACGGGATCCAACCGGCGGTCGGTTCGATCACCGGCCACCGGTCGGGAATATGCGACACGAATGTGGCAATTATTGGATAATCATCGCAACGCAACGATAGCCCATCGCGCGGTCGATCCCAGCCCGATTTCTCGGTTCGCTCATGCCTTGTTGGAGACGCCCCGCAAGCATTTTACCGCGAAGGGAGGATTTCGGTGAGGGAAGCCGAGAGCAAAAGAATACCAGCGTCCCGCTGCTTCAGCTTCCGCTTTCAAGAGTCGCAGAATGGCGATTATAGAAAATCAAATCGCTGTTTTTGTCGGTCAGCGAAAATAGGTTGTTCACCATCTTTGATCTTTTGGAAATCCGGGACCAAGGAACTCCTGCTTAAAGTCCGGCTGGTTATTTTTTGTAAGCCGACTTGCCCACGCCCACTTATCACCTTCCTTTAAAAAGTGTACTACCTGAAAGTACGAGCCATTTGACGCATCAATAAACAGATAACAGTCTGCTTCATTTCGAGGTTCTGGTGGAGAACCGACCGAAGGTGGGAATTGCAGATAAATACCTTTGTGGGTTGAATTACTTGGATACACGGTGTGGTAGTCAGCAGTCGGAAGCCAACCCATAGGACAAAAAGGGCGGACGACAACATCATGAAGAGGGAACTCTCCGACCAATTTGTCAAAGGCGGTTGCAAAGATATACCCTTGAGCTATTCCCGGAGCGGCGATTTCTGTTGGACCGCTAGTGCGCTGACTTAAACAGAAGATACAGGCAGCCGGTCGAGTTTGGCGAGGATGACGTCAGCCGGTTTGGTCCAGATGAAGGGTTTGGGATCATCATTGTGTTGCTTCAGATAGCGGTTGATGGT
>Ga0318548_10000508_pt1 | contig 10455 bp, 8 predicted proteins | sample GRESIP169b2f21_FD_203495 | JGI IMG/M metagenome (GOLD analysis project Ga0318548, IMG submission 203495) | Tropical soil microbial communities from Luquillo Experimental Forest, Puerto Rico - GRE.SIPMG.169b2f21 | ecosystem: Environmental > Terrestrial > Soil > Tropical forest > Bulk soil... | reverse complement strand
CCGGTACGCCAGCGTCAGCAGTATGACGACTCCGATGAGGGAGATGCACGACCACCACCACGCGCCGCGCGCCGGCACGGTGAACGACACCAATGCCAGCGTCGTTACCACCGCGGTCGCCGGAAGGACGTCAGCAGCGAACGCGCCGACGCGAAGGCGCCATGGCGCCAAGGCATTTTGTGTTGGTTCTTGGACGGGCGCCGTGGTCCGAGTGTCCTCGACCACCACCGTCACTTCGTCACCTGTTCGAGCTTCGAAATCTTGTACTGGCCTTCGGCGAGCGCCATTTTCACCCGCAGGCGGTAGCCGGTTTCGTTCTGCGACTTGTCGGTGGACACCTTGACGCGCATTGCGACGAGCACCTCGACCGAACCGTCGTTGTTGTTGCGTTCGACCGCGGCCCGCACGTCCGACACCTGGACGTGCACGTTCGAGGCCTGGTAGGCCTGAACGAGCATGCTGGTGTACAGCAGCGCCTGGGAGCGGAAAGCATCCGTGCCACATTCGATGATCTTCTGCTCACTGGCGGCCATCGTATTGGTGTCGGGCGCCTGGGTCGCCGAAACACAATCCACCGCGGCCTTGAGCGCTGCGGCGTCATTGCGCGCGATGGCCTGGCTTTCGTGGTGATATCTCAGCGCTAGGTAGCCGCCGGCGCCGAGGGCCCCGGCGCATAGGACTAGCGCCGCCGCAATGCCGGCTTTCCAGCCGCGACCCAAACGCGAAGGACGACCTTGCGCATCCACGTCCCCGGCATCGGCCGGGGCCTCCGATTCCGCCGATTCCTGGGCCGCCTCGTCGGTGTCGATCTGCTCGGTTCCATCCCCGGATTCCGCCGATTCCTCGGCGGTCACCGCCGCGGTTGTCTGCTCGGTTCCGTTCTCGGATTCTCCCGATTCCTCGGCGGTCACCGCCGCGCTGGTCTGGTCGGCAGCGACCGCCGGCTCCTGCTGAATCTTCGGGCTTGATTTCCGGGCGAGCCTACGCAGACGACGAAACATCGGCATCGGTGAGGGGTTCAGCCGGCTGGCGCCAGCATCTCCTTCCATCCGTCGTCTCCTGTTTTGGTCGAGTTCTCGACGGAGTATTTGACTCCGTCGGGCCCCACCAGTTCACCGCTCTGCGGACTGTAGATCGCCGATGGGGGCCCGAGGGGAGTGTAGACACACGGGTTGGGCTGTTGGCCGTTGCACTGCACGCTACCGGTTCCCGGTCGCGACAAGGGGTCGCTGACCGGCGGAGGCGTCCCAGCGACTCGATCCGAGGGTGCCGGGTTCATGCCGGTGTTGATCGACGGCGCCGGGATCACCATGCCCGGCCTCACCGACTGATCGCAGCGCGCCGCGGGCGCAGGGCAGGTGAGGATCTGGTTCGGATCGCCGTACCAGGGGTTTGTCCCAGCCGGAATGTACGGCTTGGGGTCGCGGCATTCCCGTGGGGTGGCCGCCCGCTTGCCGGGGATATCCGTGCACGGGATATTGCGCGATCCGCGCACGCTGTTGGCCTGGTAATCCATCGGAATCTTGCAGTACGTACCGGACGGCAAAGGCGCCAAGTTCTCGTCCGCGGGGGACCGCCACTCGGATGCCGGAATGAAGCCGGTCAGACACGGCGGCGGCTGGTTGATCGACAGCGCCAGGTCGAGTGCGGCCTGGTTCGGGAACGGCGCGGCCGCCGTCTGCGCGATCGAGGCACCCTGCGGCAGGAACACCAGCACTTGCTCGACACCGGTGTGGTAGCGCTTGAGTAGATCGAACACGACCTCGAGATTGGCCAGCGTCTGCGGCAGTGAGTCGCGGACGTCGTTGAATACCTCGTTGACCTGATCGGCGGTCGGCGCCGCTTGGCGCAGAATGCTTTTCACATGCTGGTCGTTTTGCGCGGTCTGCGCGGCCAGCGTGTTCAGGTTGCGCGCCCAGCGCTCGATCGCGCTTCCCGACTCGACCTGGCTGTCCAGAATCGGGCCGGAGTTCTGGATGATGTCGTTGACGTTGGTGATGTTGGTCTTGAAATCACCGACGATCGCCTGGGTGGAGTCCACCAGCCGCTGCAGGGCGGGCCCCAACCCGCCGACCGATTGTGCCGTCTCGTCGAGCAGCGTCGCGATCTTGTCCTTGGGCAACGCGACCAGCCCCCGGTTAGCGGTGTCGAGCGCCGGCCCGATCTCACTGGGCACCGTGCCCTTGGTGATGGTCTGCCCGGGCGAGAGGTACTGGCCCGGGTTCCCGGTCGACACCAGGTCCAGATACTGCTCACCGACCGCCGACACCGAGTGCACGTTGGCCACCGCATCACTCGGGATCTTGTAGTTACTGTCGATGCTCATCGTCGCCTCGGCGCCGCGCTCGGTCGGCTCGACGTCGGTGACCTTGCCGATGGTGATGCCGCGATAGGTCACGTTGGCCGTCGGATACAGGCCGCCCGACGCGGGCAGCTCGGCCTTGAGCTCATAGCGGCCGATACCCACCAGGCTGGGAATCTGCAAGTAGTACACGCCCAGCACGCCGATCGCGACCACCGTCAGGATCCCGAACAGGATCAGCTGGCGTCTGATGAAGGGAGTCAGCATTGGCTAGTGTCCGCCCTTTCCACCAGCGGCCCACCGGGCGCGTTGTTCGGGTTAGGCGTGTAGCGGACGTCGGGGATCATCGTCTCGGGGTCGCGCCCGTACGACTGCTCGAGCGCCCGCAGGGCTCCCGACAATCCGGTACCGGTGAGGAACGCGTTGTCGACGGCGCTGTAGGTCACATCGAGTGTCAGCGACAAGTTCATGTAGTCACCGCGGATGACTTTGGGAACAGCGTCGATGTCAAATGGCTGCGTGAGGATCAACTTCAGGCCGCCGATCAGGTAGGGCGAGGCCCGGCCGAGTTCCCTCAACGGGCATTGCAGCGATTGCAGATCTTGATGGAGCGGGCCGCGCGCTTCTGAGAGGTACTGGTCGGCGTACTGGCTCATCCGTCCGACCGCATCGACGGCGTTGATGAGCAGGTTCTTGGTGTCGGCGAAATGCTTGATCAGCGGCGGGATATCGGTGAGCACGCGCTCCAGGACGTCGTTGCGGCCCCCGACATAGACCAACAGGCGGTTGGTCGAGTCGATCGCGTGGGTGATGTCATCGCGCTGCTGGTTGAGCTGATTGGTGAAGGTGTCCAGCTTGCCCAAAAACGCGTGGATCTGATTGCCGCGCCCGTTGAAGATGTTGAAGACCTCGTTCTGCAGCGTTTCCAGGTTCGGGACGCCGCCACCGCGCAGGATCAGCGACAGACTGGCCAGCGTCTGCTCGGTCGTGGGATACGCCGACGAGTTCTTCAGCGGAATGGTGTCGCCGTCCTTGAGCAGCTCCGGCGACGGGTTGGGCGGGGCGGCCAGCTCCACATGCTGAGAACCCAGCAGCGAAGTCTGGCCGACCTTGGCGATGGCGTTCTTGGGCAGCTTGACGCTCTTGTCGACACCCAGCTTCAGGGTGGCGATCCAGTTCTTCAGGTCGATGGACCTGATCGAACCGACATAGACGTCGGCGACCATCACCTTGCTGTTGCCGTTGATCGCCAGGGTGTCCGGCACCTGCACATAGATGGTGTAGGAGTCCCCGCCGGTGCCCGGGCCACCCGGAATCGCCACGTTCGAAATTCCGCGCCAGCCACACGAGCTCAGCACCAGCGCGGCCACCAGCAACACCAAGCCCTGCCAGGCCCGGTGGCGGATCGGATGGAGGAATCGCATCGCGGTCACTGGCCCAGTCCTGCCTCAGCGGGCCCGCCGGCATTGGGTGCGGGCGCGGCCACCGGCGCGGGCGTCGGAGCGACGGGCCCCGGGGCCACCCCCGGGCCCGGCGGCGGCGGCGGTATCGGCACCTGCGGCGGATTCTGGCCGATGACCGGTGCTATCGGGACCTGATCGTAGGCGTTCGGGTATCCCGGCGGGGTCTGCAGGTTCGATTGGACGGGCGCGATGTTGGGGCCGCCCATCAGTTCGGCCAGCGAGTCCGGAGTCATCAGGCCCGCGGTGATCGGCCCGACCTGCTGGCCTTGCATGCCCGGGGCGACGATCCAGCCGGGCTGGGTGTTGCGGTGCGACGTCGGCGTATCCGGTGACCAGATGCCCGGGACGGTGGTGTCTTTGTAGCCGTTGGGCGGCTCGAGCCGCGGCTCGGAGTAGGCCACTTCCTTGGGCAGCGTCTCGGCCGTGCTGAACAGGTTCAAGCCGAACGGCGGGTAGTTGAACTTGATCGCGTCGAGGATCGGCGCCAGATATTGGGCGCAGAGCTCGGCGGACTCTTGGTACCCCAACCGGCTGCCGGCCTGAATCGAGCTGCAGATGAACTGCATCGGGTTGGCGAAGTTGGTGATCGCCGGGATGGCGACAACCGCGCCGTGTGCCGGATGGTAGATCTGATTGACGTTCGACGCCGCCGTCGGAAGGACGTGCAGGGCGGTCTCGATCCCGTTCAGGGAATCCGGTTGCAGCAGTGTGTTGGTCGCGGTGGCCAGGTTGTTGACGTCGTGGGTCAGCACCTCGCGGTTCTGGTCGAGCCACGGGCGCAGGGTCGAAAGCAGACTGTCAAACTGCTGGGTCGCCTCGGCCAGCGCGCCGTCGGAGCTCGCCAGCCGACCAGTGAAATCGGCCAGGTTCTCGTTCAACGCGACAAACTGTCGATCGTCCTGGTGCAACGCGTTGACGAACAGCGCCAGGCTGCGCACCACCGCAAAGAAGTCGCCGCGGCCCTCGTTCAACGCGGTCAACGCCCGCGACAGGCTGTCCAGCGTCGTGTTGATCTCCTTGCCCTTGCCGGCCAGCCCGTTCGCGTACGACTCGATGACCTCACCGAACGGGCCCTTCGGCTGCTCGGGCGTCGGGCCGAGCTTGTTGATGATGTTGGTGACGCTGTTGCGCAGCTCGTCCCACTCCACCGGCACCTGGGTGCGCTCTTCGGGGATCACCGCACCGTCGGCCAGCACCGGCCCACCCCTGAAGGGCGGCTCCAACTGGATCGCACGCGAGGCCACCAGGGTGGGGTTGAGGATCACCGCCGACGCGTTGGCCGGAACCTTGTATTTGTTCTGGTAGTGGAAGGTGACCCGCATCTTGTCGCCGACCGGCTCGATCTTGTCGATCGAGCCCACCCGCAGGCCCATGATCTGAACCTTGTCCCCGGGATAGAGCGCGTTGGCCGCCGGGAAGTAGGCCACCACGGTGTTGTTCGTCAGCCCCTTGTAGAGCTGCCAGCCGAAGTATCCGACCGCGACGGCCAGCGCGATCACCAGCGACCCGATGATCACCGCCGCCCGCGACATCCTCGGTAGCCGGATGTTGCGAATATCAAAGACGCTGCTCAATTCTGGCTACCTCCCCCCGCGGCGCCGCTACCTCCCGAGCCTCCCGGATTAATGAATGGTGCCGGCAGTTGTATGCCAGGGCCGGGCGGTGCCGGCGGACCCGGCGGCAATCCCGGCGCGAACGTCGACGGTGGCGGCGTCGGGCCGGCCGGCGCTAGCTGCTCGGTGCGCGCGCCCGGCGGCGCTTGGGCCGGCAGCGGCACCGGTGTGCCCACGACGTTCGGGGGTGGCTCACCCGGGCGCCCCGCGATCGGGATGCCCGGTGTCGGCGGCAGACCGTCGGGGTTCGGCGGCGACGTCGCAAGGTCGATCGGCGCCGGGAAGCCGGGGCCACCAAACGGGCCAACGGTCGCACCCGCGCAGGGCAGCGGATTCCACGGCCGCGGCAAACCCTCCTCCCCGATGGTGACGTTGCCGCCGGGGTTGGCCGGGGTGTAGGAGCAGGGCGACCCGGGCGGGACGGCCGGCCCCGGATGATCCGGGGTGCCCTCCGGCACCGGCGGCCCCGGCGGCGGCGCGCCGTTGGGGAACCGGGTGCCGTTGGGGTCGGGCCACCGGAATTCCGGCAGTCCGGCGCTGCGCCAGAAGTTCTCCGGGTCGATACCACGCTTCTTGAACGCGGCATCCACGAACGGCTGCACAGCCTGACCCGGGACCAGGTTGTGCAGCACCACCTTGAAGAACGGTCCCGACCCGATGGACTCGTTCAACGACGGAAGGAACTTGCCGACCTCGGTAAGTCCCGCGGCCAGGTCGTCTTTGCGCTCGACCAGGATGTCGCTAACGGTGCGCAACTGCTCCAGCACGTGGTTGAGGTTGGGGTTGTCGTTGATCAGCCCCTTCACCTGCTCGGAGAACGCCGCGACGTTCGCCAACAACGCATCGATGGCCTGGCCGCGCTCGTTGAACGCCGCCAGCAGCGTCTTGGCGTTGACCAACAGCCGGTCGACTTGGTCGCTGCGATCACCGAGGATGCTGGCGACCTGGTTGGCCTGGGCGAGAAGATGTTTGACCTCCTCGTCCCGCTTGCCGATCGTGTCGGAGAACTTGGCCACGCCATCGAGCGCCGCACTCAAGTGCGGGTAGGTCTGATCGATGGTCTGCGACAACACATTTAGCGACTGCTTGACCGTGTCGATGTCCCAGCCCTGGGCGGCCTTGGTGACATCGAAGAACGCGTCGTAGATCTGATAGGGCGTGGTGCTTTGACCGATCGGCAAGGTGGCCCCGGGCCGCAGCGTCTGGGCCCCCCGCGCCTCGATCTCGAGGACCTTCTTGCCCAGGATGGTGTCGGTCTTGATCTGCAGTCGGCTCTCGGTGCCGATGGTTTGGCTGCCGATGGAGAACTTCACCGAGATGTGGTCGCCCTCGATCTTGAGGCCCTGCACCCGTCCGACGTCCATGCCCGCGATGCGCACCTTGTCGTTGGTGTTGAGTCCGCCGGAGTCGGTGAACTGCCCGTAGTAGCTGGGCCTGGCCATCAACATCGGGACACTGGTGAAGCTTTGACCCACGCCGACAACGAGGGCCATGACGATGATGCCCATGATCCCGATGCGAAGCCGATTGGGCGGTTCCAGAGTTCTCATTGCGGCGAGCACCTACCCGACGGCTGGTTGAAGAGCCGAACCGTACGGATCGGACCACCGCCTTGCAGCCCGTTGAGCTTGAGGATGATGTCGCAGGCGTAGAAGTTGACGAAGTCGCCGTAGGAACCGATGGCGCGCCCGATCATGTTCAACGCGGTCGGCACCCGGTGGAGGAAGTCGTTCAGCGAATCACGCTGATCGATGAGCGGCTGCTGAACAGCGTCGAGGTAGTTGATGGACTTGTGCAGCAGGCCGCGGTCCTCGGCCAGCAGGTCGGCCACCGTTCCCGCGGCGTCGCTGATGTGCGCGGTCCCGCCCGCGAGCTGCTGACGGTGGTCGTTGAGCCCGGTGATCAGCACCTCGAGGTTGTTGACGGTCTGATCGAATTGCTGGCGATGCCGAACCGTGGTGTCCAAGACGATGTTCAGGTTCTTGATCACCTCGCCGATCGCCTGGTCACGCTCGCCGAGCTGGTTAGTCAGTTGCGCGGTCTGCTCGAGGATGTCGTTGATGGTGCCGCCCTGACCCTGGAACACGGTGACCAGCGCCGACGCGATGGTGTTGACCTTCTGCGGGTCCAGCGCCCGAAACAGCGGCTTGAACCCGCCGATCAGGGCGTCGAGGTCCAGTGCCGGCGAGGTCCGCGACACCGGGATGAACCCGCCCGGCGGCAAGACCCGATCGGAGCCTTCGCCCTCGCCGCGCTTGAGATCCAGGTAGCGGTCGCCGATCAGGTTGAGGTAGCGGATCTGTGCGGTTGTCGACTGATACAGCGGCACGTCGCGGTTGACATTGAACTCCACCCGCGCCCGCTTGCCGCCGTCGACCAGGCTCACCGAGGAGACCTTGCCGATCTCCACCCCCGAGGCGCGGACGAATTGGCCATTGCGCAGCCCGCTGATGTTGGTGAATTCCGCCGAATACCCGTACGTGCGGTCAAAGCGCATCTGACCGAACACCACGATGATCATCACGGTGAACAGCAGCAGCACCAGCGAGAAGATGCCGAGTCGGACGATGGTACCGGTGATTTTCATGGGTTGATCGTGTTATCCCCTACCTGGCGGCCCCAGACGTACTCGATCGCGTACGGCGAACCGGTGTCCAGGTGGTTGTACGGCGCAAGGCTGTTGCCGGTGTCCATCACCAACTCGGGCGCCGGCCACAGATCGTGGGTGATGTGCTGCCAGCAACCCGGCGCGCCCCCCGGCCCGCCGCGAGCGTTCACCCGCGGCAGGTTTTCCGGGTACACATACGGATTGGGCGCCCCGCCCACCAGCCCGGCTAAACTGCCGAGCCCCGCGAGCCCCTGAGTGGGCAGCGCGAAGATGCCGATGAGGGCGAAGATGGTGGTCGCCGAGAGGGGGTTCAGGATGAGTCCCAACCCGGACATTGCCTCGGTCTCAGTATTCAGCGAGTAGCCGTTGCCGCCCAGGAACGTTCGGACCGTGGGCTCGACGTCGTGGTAGTTGCGGATGGTGCAGTACAGCTCGGGGCTGTAGGTGTCCAGCAACTGGGCGGTGGGCACCAGGTCTTCGGCCCCGCGCGCCAGGTACGGCCCACCGCGCTGGAAAATGTCGGCGCCGGTGTTGCCGAACCCGGCCGCCGACAGCAAGGCCTGGTCCAGTTGCTTCTGCTGCTGGTTGATCGTGCGCGACGTGACCACCGCGCTGTTGAGGGCGTCGAACAGATCCGGCGCGGCGTTGGCGTAGGTGTCGCCCAGGCCCGCCAACTGCTGGATGTCGTGACGGACCTGCGGCATCTGCGGGTTGACGTCGTCGAGGATGGCGTTGGCGTTGACAATCGATTGCCCGAACCGATCGCCCAACCCCGCCAGCGATTGGGCGGCGGCGCTCAGCGTCAGGTTCAGCTTGACCGGATCCACCTTCTGCGCGATGTCGGTGATGGTCTGGAACAACGTGTTGATCTCCGTCGTCACCGACCTGGCGTCGATCACCGTTCGCGGCGAGAGCCTTTGCGGCGACGGGTTTTGCGGCGTCGTCAACGACACATACTTGCCGCCGAACACCGTGGTCGCCTTGATATCGGCATTAACGTTGGACGGAATCAGCGGAAGGTATCTCGGATACACCTCCAAGGTGAATTGGGCCGCCGGCTTACCGTCACGCTGGGTCTCCGAGATCCTGGCCACCCGGCCGATCTCCACCCCGTTGTAGGTGACCTTCGCACCCGGATCCATCACCAACCCGGCCCGGGAAGCGAGCATCGTCAGGCTGGTCTTGTCCGTGAAGTTGCCCCTGAACTGCCCGTACACCAGCACCAAAAGAATGGCGCTGACTACCAACAACACGAGCGCGGCCGCCTTGTACGGCGGCTTCCGCTCCTTGTTGATCTTTACCGGTGATGTCATGGCGGCTACACCGTGAGAGCGAAGTTGGGGTTGACGCCGTAGAGCGCCAACGCGGCGGCCAGCACCACAACCTGCACCGACACCAGCGAGAAGCGCATCGATCGCCCGACGGCCTCGCCGACGCCGACGGGCCCGCCGCCGGCGTTGTACCCGTAGTAGCAGTGGGTGATCATCACGACCGCCGTGATGATGATGGCCTCGACGAAGGACCAGAACACGTCGTCGGGGCGCAGGAAAGTCCGGAAGTAGTGCTCATAGGTGCCGTTCGATTGTCCGTAGAGCACCGTCGTGGTGATCTGCGGGGACAGGAACGACGCGATCATCGCCAGCGAGTAGAGCGGGATGATCACGACCAGCCCGGCCATGATCCGGGTGGTCGCCAAAAACGAGATCGACTTGATGCCCATCACTTCCAGGGCGTCGATCTCCTCGCTGATGCGCATGGCCCCCAGCTCCGCGGTGGCGCCGGCGCCGACCGTGGCAGCCATGGAGATACCGGTCACGACCGGGGCGGCGATGCGCACGTTGATCAGTGCGGCGAAGAAGCCGGTGAACGCCTCGACCCCGATGTTGCCCAGGGATGCAAACCCCTGGATGGCGACCAGGGAGCTGCCGGACAGGGTCACGAAACCGACGATCGCGACGGTGCCGCCGACCACGGCCATGGCGCCCGTGCCCATGCCGATCTGGGCGATCAGGCGCAGTGTCTCCTTGCGATAGTTGCGCAGCGCATGCGGGATGTGTGCGACGGCCTGCGCCCCGAACCAGGTCATCTGGCCGATGTCGTCGAGTGCGCGGCCCGCGGCACCGCCATAGCGGTTGAGATTTTCGACTAGCCGCGGGCGGGTGCCGCGGAGTACTGCAGCGGTCTGCGACATGTCAGTGTCCCGTCCCAAATCGAACACCAATCGTGGTCAGCACCACGTTGACCGCGTACAAGGCGACCACGCAGAGCACCACCGTCTCGTTGACGGCGGTGCCCAGCCCCTTGGAGCCGCCGCGCACGGTCAGCCCGCGGTAACAGCCGACCAGTCCGGCGATGAGGCCGAACGTCGCGGCCTTGACCGTCGCGATGACCACTTCGGGCAGGCCGGTGATGGTTGTCAGGGTGGCCAGGTAGGCGCCGCCGGACACGTTCTGCAGGTAAACCCCGAAT
>Ga0318548_10000482_pt1 | contig 10672 bp, 4 predicted proteins | sample GRESIP169b2f21_FD_203495 | JGI IMG/M metagenome (GOLD analysis project Ga0318548, IMG submission 203495) | Tropical soil microbial communities from Luquillo Experimental Forest, Puerto Rico - GRE.SIPMG.169b2f21 | ecosystem: Environmental > Terrestrial > Soil > Tropical forest > Bulk soil... | reverse complement strand
GTCCACCAGCAGCTGGTTGCGCCGCGACGACGCGCCGTCGGTGATGGACTCGATGGAGTCCAGCTGCTCGATCTGGTCGATCCGCATCTTGGCCGAAATCGCAATCAGCGCCAAGGTGGCGTCGGCAGCGCCGAACACGATGTCATCCGGGCGGGCGGCACCCGACGGAGCGGTCGGCGCGGGCGCGGGTGCGGCCTCGACACTGGCGGCGCCTTCAGGCGCGGCCGGCTCGGCGGCCGGCTCCGGTACCTCTTCGGGTTCCGGCTCGGGGTCGGTGTCGTTGGCGAACAGCACCGCGGCGTCCCGCTCGGCATTGAGCACTTCCACTGTGCTGTGGGCATATTCGGGCAGCTTCAGCGTGTTGGTGGCCAGTCCGGCGACGGTCGGCGAGGACTTCACGCCGATCTCGACGAACCGCTCCACACCCAGACCGCCCGCGGCCTCCTCGGTGAAGAGCAGATCCTGGGTCTCGATCCAGCGCACCGGACTGGCGAACTGCCAGGCCAACAGTTCGATCAACACCGTGCGCGCCATTTCGCCCGGCCGCTCACGACGCCAGGTGTCGTAGTCGGCGAGGATCTCGTCGAGCGGCTCGGCGGGCACCAAATCCCGGATCTCCTGGATGAAGTCGCGATCCAGCGTGAAGAGTCGCGGGACCAGGTTGGGGATGTAGCGCCCGATGATCAGATCGGGATCCGCACCCCGCGGCATGACCCGCTCCAGCGAGCGGCGGAAGTCCGCCACGCCGACCCGCAACACCCGCGAGTGGAACGGCACGTCGATGCCCGGAACCAGGATGAACGAGCGCCGGCCGCCGGCGAGCTCGCGGCGACGCTCCACCTCGGCCTCCAGCGCCTCCAGACCGCGCACGGTGCCGGCGATCGCGTACTGCGAGCCGCGCAGGTTGAAATTCACGATCTCAAGAAACTCACCGGTACTCGCCGCAATATCGGCGACGAACGCGGGGACCTCGTCGTCGGGCAGGTCGATCTGGGAGGGCCGGATTGCCGCCAACCGGTAATTGGAGCGGCCCAGCTCGTCGCGCGGCACGATGTCGTGCATCTTCGAGCCGCGGTGAAACACCATCTCCAGCATGGCTTCCAGCTCATAGATGCCCGTCACGCAGGCCAGCGCGGTGTACTCGCCGACCGAGTGACCGCACGCGATGGCGCCTTCGACGAACGCGCCCTGCTCGCGCATCTCGGCGACCTGCGCCGCAGCCACCGTCGCCATCGCGACCTGGGTGAACTGCGTCAGGTAGAGAACGCCTTCCGGGTGGTAGTAGTGCACCCCCATGGCGATGATGCTGGTCGGGTTGTCGCGCACCACGTGCAGCACCGAGAAGCCCAGCGTGTCGCGGGTGAACTTGTCCGCGCTGTCCCACAGCTTGCGGGCCGCCTTGGACCGGGCCCGGACATCCATGCCCATGCCCTTGTGCTGGATGCCCTGGCCGGGAAACGCATAGACCGTCTTGGGGGCGGCCAGCCGCGCGGTAGCCGACATCACCAGATCCGATCCAACGCGCGCGGCTACTTCCAAAACCTCTGCGCCCTGGTCGATTCCGACGCGGTCCACCCGGAAGTCGACCTCGTCGCCGGGACGCACCATGCCCAGGAATCGCGCGGTCCAGCCGACCAGCCGAGCGGGCGGGCGGGCCTGACCGTCGGTGGCGGTCACCGCATGCTGTGCGGCGGCCGACAGCCACATGCCGTGCACGATCGGCGATTCCAGGCCCGCCAACAGCGCGGCGGCCCGATCGGTGTGGATGGGGTTGTGGTCACCCGACACGACCGCGAACGGGCGCATGTCGACCGGCGCGGCCAGCGTGACGTCGCGGCGGCGGCGACGCGGTGTGTCGGTCGCGTTCTCGGATATCGCGCCGCCGGCCCGGGCCGGATCGGTGAGCTCGGCGGCACCGGTGCGTCCAAGGATCGCGAAACGCTCATCGAGGGTGGCGATCACGTCAGCGTCGGCGCCGGCTGAGTCTCTTATGGTCACCGAGACCCGGACGACCCGGCCCATATCGGTGTCGATGGCCCGCGAAGCCGTTGCGGCAACGGTCAATTGGGCGGGCGTCTTCGGTAGCTGGCCGATGACGCGAGCGCCGTGGTCCAGATGCACCAGGCTGAGCAGGCCCTCCACCACCGGGATGCCGGTGTCGGTGACCGCCGAACCGATCGCCGCGAAAACGGCGGGCCAGCAGGCGCCGACCAGGGCGTCGGGCACCGTGGTGAGGCTGGGTGCCAGCGGCTCCCCGAAGATGGCCGTGACGCCGGTGTGATCGGCGACCCGCTCGGGGTCCCAATCCACGGTCACGGTTGCCGTACCGTCGACGACCGGGGGCAACAAATCTGGACCGTCGACACCGGCGGCGATCGCCAGGACGGCGCGCATGGCCGTGGCGGCGTCTTCGGTGGAGACCACCGGAGTACCGCCGTCAACAGTGTTGGCGGGCAAGCTAAACGGGATGTCGATCCACGCGCCGGATATCGGCACACTCAAAATGACTTGCTGAGTGCCCGGGTCGCCGTTGACCGCAAGCCGCGCCCCCGTGGAGGAGTGTGTGGCGCGCAGGCTTTCGGGTCCTTCAGAGCCTTCGCGCACCAGCCAGTCGCCCGGATCGGCGATCCGATGAACGGGGTTGGTGGTGGTGCGGCCGGCCCACTGCACGTCGGGGGCGTCGAGCACGACGGCCAGCGGTCCGGTCACATCGGGACGGCCCATCCGGCGTGACGTAACAGCTTTCGGCTCCGCTCCGGCACGCAACACCTCGTCGATCGCGGCCTGCTCGAAGCGGTCGAGCAACTCGCCGACGGGTTCGTCCAAGCGGGTGATGCCGGCCACCGATGCGGTACCCGGGATGATGCACACCTGGTCTGCGTCGTAGCGGGCATCGTGCGCCTGCCACAGCGAGTCACTGCGCCACCAGCGCCGCACATCCTTGTCGATCACCGGCACGAAGTTGACCGGCTTGCCGAGTGTCTTGCACAACGTGACAAAGAACGGAACATCGGCCGGGTGCAGCTGCACGGATTCCGCGTCCGGGTAGTGCGCAACCAGGCTTGCAATGGCCTCGCCGGGCTTTTCCAGCAGCGACGCCCCCCGCTCGTCCGAGCCGAACCCAGAAAATAGGGTCTCGATCGGCCCGAAATCCTTTGGATGCAAACGGGCTTCGGCCCGCTGTAGCATCTGCTGGAACCGGTCGCGCCACGTGTCGGCCAGCCAGGGGCTGCCGGGTGAGGCGGTGTCGGCGGTCGAGTTGCCGTCACCGATGGTCAGCTCGACGTAGCGCCGCAACCACTGCAGATAGGTCATCTCCCCGACGTCGCCGAAGTACGGCTTGGCGGTGTTGGCCATCGCCGTGATGATCTCGTCGCGGCGCTCGGCGACCGCGTCGGCGTCACCGGCGACCTCGTCCAGCAGGCGACCACAGCGTGAGGCGCTGTTGTCGATCTCGTGGATGTCCGCGCCCAGCTGGCTACGGCTGGAAGCCATGCCGCCCTGGGCTTTTCCGGCGCTGATCCAGTGGTCGGTGCCTTGCGTCTCGACCAGCATCCGCTTGACCGACGGCGACGTGGTGGACTCCTTGGTCGCCATCGCCGCGGTGCCGACGAGGATGCCGTCGATCGGCATCAACGGGAAGCCGTAGGACTCGGCCCAGCCCCCGGACAGGTACTCGGCCGCCCGCTCGGGTGTGCCGATGCCGCCGCCGACGCAGACGGTGATGTTAGGACGCGACCGCAATTCCGAATAGGTCGCCAGCAGTAGGTCGTCGAGGTCTTCCCAAGAGTGGTGGCCGCCGGCGCGCCCGCCCTCGATGTGCATGATCACCGGCTTGGTGGGCACCTCTGTCGCGATGCGGATGACCGAACGGATCTGCTCGATCGTGCCGGGCTTGAACACCACGTGGGTGATGCCGACCTCGCCCAGCTCGTCGATCAGCTCGACGGCATCCTCGAGGTCCGGGATGCCGGCGCTGACCACCAGGCCGTCGATCGCCGCGCCGGACTGGCGGGCCTTCTGCACCAGCCGCTTGCCACCGACCTGGAGCTTCCACAGGTACGGGTCGAGGAACAGCGCGTTGAACTGATAGGTCCGGCCGGTCTCGAGCAGGCCGGACACCTCCGCGATGCGGTCAGCGAAGATTTCCTCGGTGACCTGCCCGCCGCCGGCCAGCTCGGCCCAGTGCCCGGCATTGGCCGCGGCGGCGACGATCTTGGCGTCGACGGTGGTCGGGGTCATGCCCGCGAGCAGGATCGGCGACCGTCCGGTCAGCCGGGTGAACTTCGTCGAGAGCTTGACGTTGCCGTCCGGGAGGCGAACCACGGTCGGGGCGTAGGTCGACCAGGCCCGGGCCACCTCGGGAACGGCCCCGACGGTAAAGAGGTTGCGCTGACCGCCCCGGGTCGCCGCGGGCACGATACCGACGCCGAGTCCGCGGATCACCGGCGCGGTCAGCCGGGTCAGAATGTCGCCCGGACCCAGATCGAGAATCCACCGGGCTCCGGCGTTGTTAACCCGGGTGATCTCGTCGACCCAATCGACGCCGCTCACCAGGATCGCCTCGGTCAGCTCGCGCGCCGATGCGACGTTGAGGCCCACCTTCGCGGCCCAGCCCGCGACGATCTCGATGCCGTCGGCCAGCCGCGGCGTGTGGAAGCCCACCTCCACCCGCACCGGGTCGAAGACCGGGGCGAAGACGTCGCCGCCGCGGATCTTGTTCTTGCGGTCGGCCTCTTCTTTCTCGGAGATCTGCCGGCAATACAGTTCGAAGCGCGAGAGCTGCTCGGGGGTGCCGGTGATGACGACCGACCGCCGGCCGTTGCGGATGGACAGCACCGGGGGCAGCACGGTGCGGACATCCTGCGCGAACTCGTCGAGCAACCGGCGAATGCGCTCGGGGTCGGCGTTGGTAACCGACACCATCGGGGGGCGGTCGCCGAGGATGGAGATGCCGCGCCTGCGGGCCACCAGCGTCCCGGCGGCACCGATCAGCTGGGCCAAAGCCAGCAGTTCGACGTCGCGGGCGCCCGCGGCCTTGAACGCCTCGACGGCGAGCACACCTTGCGAATGCCCGGCGACGGCGACCGGCGGCGTCCCGTTGAGGTCCATGCCCTGCCGGGCCAGGGCGCGCACGGCGGCGATCTGGGTGAGCAGCACGCCGGGTATCGAGACCGCCGCCGACGTGAGGTGCTTGTCTGACGGGACCGGATCCTCGGCCGCCAGCGCGCGCACCCAATTCAGCGGCTCGAAACCGATCGGACGCACCACGACCAGCTCTTTTGCCACCGGCTCGAGCAGCAGTTCCACCTCACCGACCAGCGTGGCCAAGTCCGATTCGACCCCGGCCGACGACACCAGTTCCTCGAGGGTCTCCAGCCAGGCGCTGCCCTGGCCGCCGAACGCAACGGCGTACGGCTCGCCGGCCGTAAGACGGTCGACCAGAGCATGGGTGCTGAGGGGGCTGTTCGCGTCAGCGGACACCCGGTCGTGCTCGTGGATCGTCACCTTGTGTATCTCCCTGTATGCGTCTTTACGTATCGGTTCGTTCTGCCGTTCACCACCGGCGGATGGGACCTGATCGGTTCCGTTCGATTCCGCGTCGAATCGCAGCCGCTAAACGGCTGGCCGGTGTGTTGTCAGCGGACCGCCCAATCGGTCGAGCGGGGCGGCGGACAGCATCGGCTCTACTAAGAGTGTCATAAGGATGAGTGCCCTTTTTGCATGCTGAGCAGTTACTGGTGAGTACTACGGACGAGTAACCGTGTCGTGGGTAACACCGTGTTTAACCGCGGCTGCGGGTGTGGCGGACAAACGTCCTGCATGCAGGTGGTTACGGTCGAGTAGCTATAACGGCGCTGATCACGGTAGTTTTGTTATCAAATCGTTATGTTAAAAAGTCGCTAACTTTCCGTACTCCTGACGCCACGTCAGTCGGGTCGGCGGCACGGCAAAATGAGCGAACGAGTGTTTGCTGGAGCTTGGGGCCGTCGGGGCTCGACGCGCTTTAGGCCCACTGCCCGAATTGGGGCTTGACGATCTCGTTGATGTCCACCCCGACCCCACCGACGCTGCGTTTGTCGATCTCGACCTGGTGCAAGCTCGCGGCGGGATGGGTGAACCCCTTCGGCGAGCCCCAGTTGTGCTGCCAGAAATAGGAGCCCAAGCCGTCGTGCAGCGCCCAGTCGATGGTCTTTGAATTGGCGTATACGCCGGTGCGCTGGTGTCCGACCACCGACTCCCAGGATCGCAGATACGGAGCCACCTGCTCTTTGTACTGGTCGTATGACGGGTCGTCGTCGATCGACGCGTAGATCGGGGCGCTGGCCGGACCGCCGGCGGCGGCGTGCAACTGCATCCCGCGCTGCGCGTGTTCGAGGCCCGCGCGGGACCCGCCCAGCCAGTCGGCGGTGCTGCCCTTGCCGTACTGGTAGCACGACACGATTTTGAGCCCGTTGCTGCTCAGATCGCGCGCTTCGGTGACCTGGATCGGCTTGCCCAGCATCCAACTGCCACCGGGCCGACGATCGGACACGTACCGAATCGATCCCACCGCCCCGGCGGCCCTGATCTGGCTGGCGGGGATGATTCCGGCCGCATAGTCCAGCAGAGTGCCCAGTGACGCCGACGCCGGTGCGGCGCCCAACGACGCCGCCGCAACGCCCAGCCCTAGCAAAACGGGGGTCGCGGCCGCGAATTTGAGCACGTCGCGCCGCGGGACAGACATATGCCACAGGGTACGACAAAAACACCAAATGACACACCGGCCACAATAGTCACATCTGCATCACAGTTGGGGCATCGCAGTTCCCGAGCCCTGGGGGCGTCACGCGTTATGGGATGCGGGCGCACCGTTTTCCTCGGCTGCCGTGAGGAGAATGTGGTGGACGAAGCCGAGCTTGGCCACCACCGGGAGGTTGAGCCGAAATGGGTAGAGCGCCTCCTTGCCCATCGCGTGGTTCACCCGGTTGAGCACTCCGGAGAGCACCTCCCAGTCGTGCATCATTACTGCGAAGTCGCCTTCGCCGTAGTGGACGCGCGGGTCGATGTCGGCGTCGAGGTCGAAGTGCACCCGGTCGGCGCGCAATATCAACCCGGAGTCGGCGACGGTGGCCAACGTTCCCGTGATGTGCAGGCAGTGCGCGAAGGTCTCCGCCCAGTCCTCCCAGGGGTGTGCGGTCGCGTAGTGCGAGATGTACTCGTCTTCCCAGTGATCTGGGACGTGTCCGGCGTAATAGTCCGCCAGGGCGGCCTCGTAGTCGCGGCGCTCGTCGCCGAAGAAGGAGCGGGCCTGGTCGATGAGTGTGCCGCTGGTGATCAAGATCATTTCGTAGTAGTGGCCGACCTCATGGCGCATGTGACCGAGCATGGTGCGGTAGGGCTCTTTGAGGATGATCCGCTGCCGTTCGCGGTACAGCTCGAGCGATTCAGCCAGATCGATGGTGATGACGCCGTTGACGTGCCCCATCGTCACCGGATGTCCGAGGGACTTGCTGGAAAGCAAATCGAATGCCAGCCCCTTCGGGTCTTCGTGAAAGGGCGTGATCGGCAAACCTAGGTCGAGCAGTTGAAAGATCAGGCGCCGCAGGGCTTTCAGAGTGCCGGGCAGCTCGCTTAGCGCCTCGGTGTCGTTTGCATCCGGTCCCGTCCGCACAAAGCCGTCGGCGAAGCAGACACCGGTCGGCGAGTCCTTCTCGACCAGCCAGTTGCAGCCTCGATCCCAGTGGGCGCACCGCACCCATTCGGCGTCGTCGATCATGGTGGACGCTCCCGCGGCGGGCGCGAGCGCCACCGACATCCAGGGCTTATGGAATGCCACTTCAGTCGCGCAGGCCACGCAGCATTGGTCTTCGAAGGCAACGGCGTAGCCGCAGTGCGGGCAGCGGAATGCGCGCATCGACGCTATCCCTCGTTGTCCTTGGCGGTGACGTATGTCCAGGGCCGTTGCGGACGGCTCTTCAGATAGCCCTTCTGCCAGTTCCACTGCGGGTGCTGGCGCAGGAATTCGTCGGCGTCGAACGGCGCACCGTCGGCCCGCCCGTACCGCGCCCACAGGTTCATCTCAGCGATGTCGGCGGCGCAGGCGACCTTCGCGTCGACGGAGCCGAAAGGCGTGAATGGCGTCAAACCACTGTCCTCACAAGGATCTTCGTCTGAATGCGCGCAGATTGTGCGCGCCGACGGGTGCGTGTAGTTGAGGTATGGATCGAAGGTGTCACCGATCATGCGCTTGCCGACCTCGACGTCGATCCGCCCGTCGAACTCCCCGAGCAATTGTTGCCAGCGCACCTGGCGGGCGCCGTTGGGCGTACGGACATCGCTGAACCCCGTCCCGAAGCATTCCAGGTTGCGGATCCGCGGGTCGGTCGGTGCATTGTCACCCCAGAAGTAGCCATCGGTCTTGCGCGCCAGGCTCTGATAAAGCAGACCCTCTTCGTAACGCGCGATCTCACCGGTCTTGATGTCGCCGATCAACCAGGAGTTGGCGTACCCGCCGTTGTTGTCGGCGTTCATGAGGCTGATCCAGTGGTCGATGTCGTTGGCGTACTGAGTTGCGACGCGGGCGCGGCAAAACTCCGGTGTCCGCGTCTCGTCGTACCCCTTGAAACCCTCGTACCCGCCGATGGTGGTTTCGGTGATCGCCAGACCGGCCGACGACAGCCAGAAGTCGCTCATGCTGGCGATCCATCCGGGCGCGGTCTGCATGACCATTCGGTTGCCGTCCTCGGGGGTCAGATCGAGGATCACATTCTCGAACTGGCCCTGCCAGAAGTCGCTGAAGCTGGTGTGACCCAGCACGATTGAACCGTCACCGGTCGCACTACCGGTCGCGATGAACGCGCTGCAGTGGTTGCCCTCGCCACCCGTCGGGGCAAGCGCGGTGTAGCGGCCCGAGTTCTTGGGCCACCAATAACCGGTGAGCTCCATCCAGTCGTTGATCCCCAGCACGTCGTCGAACGTCGACGGAACTCCGGCCGTGGTCAAACCGGCTGCAACACCTTCGATTTCGGTACGAAATTCGGACGGGACCTTGGCGGCGTGCAGTTCGACGGCCTTGCCTACAAAGAAATCGTAGGTCATACCAATGTCCTGATAGGTCATCTCCCGGTAGACCGGGATCGACTCGGCATACTCGTCGGCGACGAGGTAGCCGTACTGGAAGCCGCGTTCGAACGGCGCGCCACATATCGAAACGTGCACCCATCCGTCGACATCGTGCCGCGAAGCCTTGGCGAGCCAACCCTGCTGCTCGTCGGTCAGCCTGGCGGGCGCGGTACGGGCGGGCGCCTCGCTGGGAGCCACCGGCGGTTGCACGTTGTGGGCCGGGGTGTCGGCGGGTCGTGCGGATGGGTGGGGTGCCACGATCACTCCTCACATTGCTTTACCGTGCATTTTCAGGGGTATCGAACAGGCCCAACTTCAGCCGGTTCACAACGTCTGCGACGGCGAACCAACCGCGCACACTGTTGCCCGCCGAATTCAATCTCGGCGAGTAGGCGGCCACCGCGAGTCGGCCGGGTACCACCGCCAACACGCCCCCGCCGACACCGCTCTTGGCGGGCACCCCGACCGTGTAGGCCCAATCCCCGGACTGCGTATACATCCCCTCCATCACCATTTCAGCCAGCACATAGCGGACGTTGGAGTCCGCCATGACTCGCGCGCCGGTGTGCGGATTGACCCCGCCGGCGGCCAACGTGGCGCCCATGGTCGCCAAGTCGGCGGTGTTCAGCATCGTCGAACACTGCTGGGTGTACACCGTGCAGGCTTCCATCGGATCGCAGAAAAGCGCTCCCGCGCTGTACATCAGCCAGGCAATGGCCTTGTTGTGGGCGTTGGTGGCCTGCTCGGAAGCGTTGATCTCCTCGCTGATGGACAGCCGGCGCCCCGCGAATGCGCTCTGGCTATCCAGGATCTTGCGCCATCGGTCGGCGGGATCGGCGGCCCTTACGAAGCTGGTCGTCGCCATCGCGCCCGCGTTGACCAATGGCGACGTGGGCTTGTCGTGGTGCAGCTCGAGGGCCAGCACCGAATCGAACGCGCCGCCGGTCGGGTTCGCACCGAGCTTGGCACGCACCGCGCGATGGCCCCGCTCCTCGATCACCAACGCCAACGTGAATACCTTCGAAATCGACTCAATCGGAAACTCGTGATCGACGTCTCCGATCGCGGTGGTGTGGCCGTCGGGAGCCATCGCGCACAAAGCGAAAAGGCTCGGGTCCACTTCGGCGAGTGCGGGGATGTACGTCGCGGTGCGTCCACGGGAGTTATGCCGATGCTGCGAATAGGCATGTGCCACAGCGGAGTCGATAGCTGCCGTGTCCAACGGACCGGTGGCCATGGCGCATCACTCCCAGCCCAAGGTCGGGCGAAGCGGTTGTGAACCGAGGCTCAGGTCGGTGGCGGGCGGGTGCCCCGCGCCGAAGAGGACCGTGTTCCGTTTGCTGTGCATCTCGCGAGAGCGAGCTTAACAGAGCGGATTTACGGCGGGCCGGCTCAAAAACTAACGGCCGCGCAATAATCATTGTCACTATTAACTTAGTAAAGTTACGCTCGGGACCACATTCGACTGCAGGGGCTTCCGATGGATCACGACCAGCTCATCGACCTGACCCGGCGCGCGTTGAAGTTGGCGCGCGACAAGACGACCGACCTCGCTTCCGCGCAGCAC
>Ga0318548_10000465_pt1 | contig 10820 bp, 9 predicted proteins | sample GRESIP169b2f21_FD_203495 | JGI IMG/M metagenome (GOLD analysis project Ga0318548, IMG submission 203495) | Tropical soil microbial communities from Luquillo Experimental Forest, Puerto Rico - GRE.SIPMG.169b2f21 | ecosystem: Environmental > Terrestrial > Soil > Tropical forest > Bulk soil... | reverse complement strand
CCTACGTGGAGGTCGACGTCGGGGTCGGCGAGGACACCGTGCTCGCCGCGGGAGTCACGCTGCGCAAGGGCACGCGCATCGGCGCGAACTGCCGGATCGACCCCGGCGTGGTGATCGACGGCTGCACCATCGGCGACGACGTGTGGGTGAAGCCGGGCTGCTTCCTCGAGCGCTCGCGCGTGGGCAGCCGCTGCGAGCTCGGCCCGAACGCGCACCTGCGCCCCGGCTCGCAGCTGGCCGACGACGTGCGCATCGGCAACTTCGTCGAGGTGAAGAACTCCGTGCTGGGACCCGGCACCAAGGCCGATCACCTGGCCTACATCGGCGACGCCGACGTCGGCAGCAAGGTGACCTTCGGCTGCGGCGCGATCGTGGTGAACTACGACGGGGCGAAGAAGACGCGAACCACGGTCGGCGACCGCGCCTTCATCGGCTGCAACTCGAATTTGATCGCGCCGGTGGTCATCGAACCGGACGCCTACGTCGGAGCGGGGTCCACCATCAGCAAGACCGTGCCCAGCGGAGCTCTCGGGATCGCGCGCGCGGAGCAGCGCAACATCGAGGGCTGGCGCAAGCGCCGCTTCAAGGACGCGGGCCACGACCAGTGATTCGCGACTGACACGAGCAGCACGGAGGGGATCGAGCGATGTGTGGAATCGTCGGCTACGTGGGACACAGTGACCGCGCGCAGGACGTGATCCTGGACGGCCTGCGCCGGCTCGAGTACCGCGGCTACGACTCCGCCGGCATCGCAGTGCTGGTCGACGGCAAGCTGCGCGTGATCCGCGCGCAGGGGAAGCTGGTGAACCTGGAGTGGGCGCTGCGCGACGTGCCGCTCGCGGGGTCGCTGGGCATCGGCCACACGCGCTGGGCCACCCACGGCAAGCCCTCCGAGCGCAACGCGCACCCGCACGCGGCCGGCACCGTCGCGGTGATCGGCAACGGCATCGTCGAGAACTTCCGCGAGCTGCGCGCCGAGCTCGAGCGCGGCGGCTGCCAGTTCCGCAGCGACACCGACACCGAGATCATCTCGCACCTGGTGTACGAGGCGCGCAAGCGCGGCGCGTCGCTGATCGAGGCGGTGCGCCTCGCGATGGCGCGGCTCGAGGGCTCGTGCGCGATCGCGGTCGTCGACGAGTCGTCGCCCGGCGAGATCGCGATCGCGAAGAACGGCGGCAACCCGATCGTCGTGGGCCACGGCAAAGGCGAGAACTTCATCGCCAGCGACGTGGCCACGCTGCTGCCGTACACGCGCCAGATCCAGATCCTGCACGACGGCGAGCTCGCGCGCGTCACCACCGACTCGGTCGAGATCCAGACCTTCGACGGCCGGCCGGTACAGCGCGAGCAGAAGCTGGTGCAATGGGACCCGGTCCAGGCTGAGAAGGGCGGCTACGACCGCTTCATGCAGAAGGAGATCCACGAGCAGCCGCGCGCGATCGGCGACACCATCGGCACGCGCGTGCTCGAGGCCGAGGGCGACGTCGACCTGGACGGCATCGCGCTCGACCCGGCCTGGGTGCGCGATCTCGCCGGCGTCCAGCTGGTGGCCTGTGGCACCGCCTGGCACGCGTCCTTGATCGGCCGCTCGATGATCGAGCGGCTGGCGCGCATCCCCTGCGACGTCGACCTGGCCAGCGAATACCGCTACCGCGAGCCGATCATCGGCAAGCGCCACCTGGTGATCCCCGTCTCGCAGTCGGGCGAGACCGCCGACACCATCGCGGCCCTGCGCGAGGCCAGCGACCGCGGCGCCCGCTCGCTCGCGATCTGCAACGTGCACGACAGCACCATCGCGCGCACCGCCGACTGGGTGCTCTACACCCACGCGGGCCCGGAGATCGGCGTCGCCTCGACCAAGTGCTTCACCACGCAGGTGGTCGCGCTCTACCTGGTCGCGCTGAAGCTCGGGCTGCTGCGCGGGGCCTTGAACGCCGACGACGTGCGCCGCCACGGCCACGAGCTGCGGCGCGTGCCGCGTCTGGTCGAGCAGACCCTCGCGCTGTGGCCGCAGATGGAGGCGATCGCGCGCCGGCGCCAGCACGCGCGCGACTTCCTGTTCCTGGGCAAGGGCTACGGCTTCCCGATCGCGCTCGAGGGCGCGCTCAAGCTGAAGGAGATCTCGTACATCCACGCCGAGGGCTACGCCTCGGGCGAGATGAAGCACGGTCCGATCGCGCTGATCGACGAGGACGTGCCGGTGGTGATCGTCGCGAACCAGGCGTCGGTGTACGCGAAGATCGTTTCGAACGCCGAAGAGGCGCGCGCCCGCGGCGGCATCGTGATCGCCGTGGTCGACGAGAGGAACGGCGACGCCGAGCGCTACGCCGACGAGGTGGTGCGGGTGCCCGCGACCTCGAGCGAGCCGCTCTCGGCGCTGCTCGCCACCATCCCGCTGCAGATGCTCGCCTACCACGTCGCCACCCTGAAGGGCACCGACGTGGATCAGCCCCGCAACCTGGCCAAGTCCGTGACCGTGGAGTAGGTCGGGCACTTCGTTACTTTGGGCGGGTGGCGACACCCGAAGAGATCACGCAAGGCCTGAATCCCGAGCAGGCCGAGGCCGTTCGCCACGTCGAGGGGCCGCTGCTCGTGCTCGCGGGCGCGGGCTCCGGCAAGACGCGCATGCTGACGCACCGCGTTGCGCACCTGATCGCGAGCGGCGCGGCGTGGCCGCACGAGATCCTGGCCGTCACGTTCACCAACAAGGCCGCGCGCGAGATGCGCGAGCGGGTCGAGCGACTGCTCGGCGGCGGCACGCGCGGGGTGTGGGTCTCGACCTTCCACTCGACCTGCGTGCGCATCCTGCGGCGCGAGATCTCGCAGCTGGGCTACGAGTCGAGCTTCGCGATCTACGACTCGGACGACTCGCTGGCGCTCGCCAAGCGCGTGCTCAAGGCGCTGGACGTGGACGAGAAGACCTGGCCGCCGCGCAGCGTGCGCGCGGCGATCGACCGGCTGAAGAACCGGGGCATGCTTCCGGCCGACCTGGCGCAGGAGAGCTCGCTGCACGGCCGCCGGCTGCGCGAGATCTACCAGCGCTACCAGATGGAGCTGCGCCGCGCGAACGCACTGGACTTCGGCGACCTGCTCTTGCTGTGCACGCGGCTGTTCGAGAACCACCCGGGCGTGCTCGCCGAGTACCAGCGCCGCTGGCGCTTCGTGCTGGTGGACGAGTACCAGGACACCAATCCGATCCAGTACCGCTGGCTGCGCCTGTTGACCGCGGCGCACCGCAACCTGTGCGTGGTCGGCGACGAGGACCAGTCGATCTACCGCTTCCGCGAGGCCGACATCCGCAACATCCTCGACTTCGAGAAGGACTTCCCCGGCGCGCACGTGGTGCGGCTGGAGCAGAACTACCGCTCCACCCAGCCGATCCTCTCGGCCGCGAGCGCCGTGGTCGCGAACAACGTCGAGCGCAAGGGCAAGCGGCTGTTCACCCAGCGCGGCGGCGGCGAGCGCGTGCGCTTCTACGAGGCGGCCGACGAGCGCGGCGAGGCGGCGTTCGTGGTCGGCGACCTGCTCCGCCTGCGCGAGACCGGCGAGTCGCTGGCGAACGCGGCGATCTTCTACCGCACGCACGCGCAGTCGCGCCCGCTCGAGGAGGAGCTGCTCAAGTACAACCTGCCGTACGTGGTGGTCGGCGGCACCCGCTTCTACGACCGGGCCGAGGTGAAGGACGCGCTGGCCTACCTGCGTGCCCTGCGCAATCCGGCCGACACCGAGAGCCTGCTCCGGATCGTGAACACCCCCGCGCGCGGGATCGGCCGCACCAGCGTGGAGCGCGTGCTGCTGGCCGCCGAGGAGGCCCAGACGACCTTCTGGGACGCGCTGGTGCGCGGGCTGGGCGCTCTCTCGCCGGCGACACAGAAACGCGTCGGCGAGTTCGTGGCGCTGATGCGCGAGCTCGCGCGCTCGCTCGAGGGCGAGTCGCTGGCCCAGCCGCTGGCGCAGCTGCTCGAGCGCACGGGCTACCTGCGCGCGCTCGAGGCCGAGAACACGGTCGAGGCCGAGGCGCGGCTCGAGAACCTGAAGGAGCTCCTGTCCGCGGTCGAGGAGTTCGAGCGCCAGAACCGCGAGAGCGAGGCCGGCGACGACGGGCCCCGGACGCTCGTCGACCTGTTCCTGGAGCAGGTCACGCTGCTCTCCGAGGCGGACGGGCTCGAGAACACCGGCGCTCGCATCCCGCTGATGACGGTCCACGTGGCCAAGGGGCTCGAGTTCAAGCACGTGTTCGTGGTGGGGCTGGAAGAGGGGATCTTCCCGCACTTCGCCTCGCTCGAGGACCCCTCCGCGATCGAGGAGGAGCGCAGGCTCTGCTACGTCGCCATGACGCGCGCGATGGAGCGACTCACTCTGTGCAACGCGAGCCTGCGGCGCATGCACGGCTCGGTGCGCTACAACGCGCCGAGCCGCTTCCTGGCCGAGATCCCGGACGAGCTGATCGTGGGGCGCCGCGGCCGGGTCGCGTTGCCCGTGCCGCGCGAGAGCCCGCCGCCGCGCGATGCGGGGCCGCGAATCGACTACTCGGACAGTCAGCTCGCGCCGGGTGAAGACCTCCCCGGAGTCGGCCAGCGGGTCGAGCACCCGATCTTCGGCGCCGGCCGCATAATGGAGGTCGTGGGAGGGGGAGCGGCCGCCAAAGCGACCATTCGCTTCGACCGCGCCGGCATGAAGGTGATCAAGCTCAAGTACGCGCAGCTGAGACTCCTGGATTGAGCGTGCTCGACCTGTATCCGAACGAGCTGCTCACCGAGCGCCTCCGTCTGCGCGCGCCGCGGCGCAACGACGCGCTGCTGCTGCACGAGGCGATCGCGGAGACACTGCCCGAGCTGGTCCCGTGGCTGCCCTGGGCGCGCGTCGACCACGGCCCCGGCGAGACGCGCCGCTACCTGCGGGCCGCGCGCTCGGCCTGGTCGCGGCAGAGCGCGTTCGAGTTCGTGATCGAGCTGCGCGACAGCGAGCGCATCGCGGGAGTCACGAGCCTGCACCGGATCGACTGGCTGCGCGCCGCAGCCGGGCTCGGCTACTGGGTGCGCCGCAGCGAGTGGGACCGGGGCATCGCCACCGAGGCCGCCAACGCCGCGCTCGCGCACGCGGTCAACGGGCTGCGCCTGCACCGGATCGAAGCGCTGGTCGCGCTCGAGAACAAGGCCAGCCAGCGCGTGGTCGAGAAGCTGGGCTTCGCGCGGGAAGGCATCGCGCGCGAGGCCGAGTTCGTCGACGGCCGCTACCTGGACCACATCCAGTACAGCTTCCTGCGCACCGACCTCGCGAGCTCCCCGGAGCGCGCGCGGCGATGACGCGCTACGCCCTGCTCTCCGACGTCGGCATGGAGCGCTCGAACAACGAGGACAGCGCGGCCGTCGATCTCGAGCTCGGCCTGTTCGTCGTCGCCGACGGCATGGGTGGCCACGCCGCGGGCGAGGTGGCGAGCCGCGTCGCGGTCGAGGCGACGATCGCCGCGCTGCGTGCCCGCCCGCGCGCGCGCCGCGCGCGTGAGCAGGGGGAGCTCTTGATGCAAGCGCTGCACGACGCGAACGCGGCGGTGGTGCGCGAGGCCGAGGAGCGCGGCACGTTCGGCATGGGCACAACGCTGTCGGTGGTGGCGCTGCGCCGGCGCACCGCGGTGGTCGCGCACGTGGGCGACTCCCGCATCTACTCGATCGCGCGGAAGTCGCAGCGCCAGCTGACCCAGGACCACACGCTGGTCGCGGCCATGGTCGAAGGCGGCGTGCTTACCGCCGAGGAGGCCGGGACGCATCCCGACAAGCACGTGCTGACGCAGGCGATCGGCACCATGGGCGTGCTCGAGCCGCAGGTCGTGCAGACCCGCGTGCCGCTGCGGGGTCGGCTCCTGCTCTGCACCGACGGCCTGCACGACGCGCTGTCGCAGGCCGAGATCGGCGAGCTCGCGCGGCGCGACGACCTCGACGAGGCCGCGCGCGCGCTGGTCGAGCGCGCGAACGCCAAGGGCGGGCACGACAACGTGACGGTGCTCCTCGTCGAACCTTAGCGTCGTACGGCCGCGGGCGTCCGCGGCCTGCCGCCTCCGCTCGGCTCCGCCTCGCTGCGCGCCTTCGGCTTGCGGGTCACTCGCGCTCCTCCGAGCCCTCCACCACGCCGATCCAGTCCAGCTCGCGCAGCGCGCCGTCGAGGTCCATGCCGAAGCCGACGACCCAGCCGCGGGCGACCTCGAAGCCGACGTGGTCGAGGGGCAGCGCGACGCGGCGGCGCGACAGCTTCGAGACCAGCACCGCAGTGCGCAGCGAGCGCGGCGCGGCGGCGCGGACCCGCGCACACACGGCCTCGAGCGTGCGGCCTTCGTCGGCGATGTCGTCCACCACCACCACGTCGCGGCCCGCGAGCGCGGCGGGATCGAGCTCGCCCAGCTCGACCGGGCGGAGCTCCAGGCCGGCGCTGCGCCGCGCGCGGACCACGGTCTCGTCGGCGCACACGCCGAGCGCCGCGAGCCTCGTGCGCAGCGCCGAGGCAAAACGCCGCGCCCCTTCCGCGATCACCACCAGGATCGGCGCTGCGCCGCCGCCGAGCGCGCGCGCGATCTCCTCGGCGACCGCGGCGATGCGCTCCTCGACCGCTCGCGCGGCGAACAGCTCGCGCAGCTCGGGTGACTTCCGCTCCCCGCCGGACACCCGGGCGATCGTATCGCCCCGGGCGTGGGCCGGGCAAAGCCGCGCGCGCTCGTCTAGCATCGCCGCGTGCCCGTCGAGCCGGTGGCCGCCGCGACCGTGATGCTCTTGCGCGACTCCGTCGCGGGGCCCGAGGTGCTGCTGCTCGAGCGCCACGCGAAGAGCGAGTTCCTGCCCGACGCCTACGTGTTCCCGGGTGGAAGGGTCGATCCCGACGACCACGCGCTCGGCGCGCGCGTGGCGGGGCTCGCGGCCGCGGACGCGAGCGCCGCGCTGCGCACGGTGTCCGCGGAGCAGGCGCTCGGCTTCTTCGTCGCCGCGATCCGCGAGACGTTCGAGGAGTCGGGGATCCTGCTGGCCCGTCGGCGGGGCGAGAGCGCTCTGGTGGACGCCGCGCACGCCGCCTCGCTCGCCCGCCACCGGCTGGCGGTGCAGGCGGGCGAGCACTCGTTCCGCGAGCTGGTGGTCGGCGAAGACCTCGTGCTCGCGGCCGACCTGCTGGCCGCGCACGCGCACTGGATCACGCCGGAGGACTCACCCCAGCGCTTCGACACCATCTTCTTCGCGGCGGAGACCCCGCCGGGCCAGCAGGCGCTGCACGACGGCGTCGAGCTCACCGACCACGTCTGGGTCCGACCCGAGCAGGGCCTCGCCGAGTACCGGGCCGGCCGGCGCCAGATGATCCTGCCCACCTGGGCGAACCTCGAGAGTCTGCTCGGCTTCGCGCGCGCCCGCGACGCGTTGGCAGCGTCGCGCCGGCGCACGCTGGTGCCGATCCTGCCGGTGATGACACAGCGCGACGGCGTGCGCAGGATCGAGATCCCCCGCGGGGCCGGCTACCCGACGGTCGAAGAGCTGCTCGGCTGATGCGCCCGGTGGTCGTGCTCGGCGGCTACGGCCGGCTCGGCCGCGCGTGCGTGAGCGAGATCCTCGCGCGCACGCGCGCGCCGGTGCGGATCGCGGGCCGCAACGCGCAGCGCGGCGAGTCACTCGCGCTCGCGCTGGGCGAACGAACCGCTGCCGGCTACGCCGACGCCGCCGACCCTCGCGTGCTCGCGCGCGTGCTCGACGGCGCGGCGGCGGTCGTCGCCTGCTGCGGCGGCGATCTCCTGGTCGCGCTGCAGACGGCGCTCGAGCTGCGCGTGCCGTTCGTCGGCGTGTCGCCGCTCGCGCTCGAGCCGCGCAACGAGCGCCGCGTGGCCGAGCTGGCCTGGCAGGCGCAGGTGCCGGTGGTGCTGCATGCGGGCGCGGTGCCGGGGATCCCGGGGCTGCTCGCCGAGTCGCTGGTGCGGCGCGTGCCGTCGATCGGGCGGCTGGAGCTGGCGAGCACCGGACCGTTCGCCGGCAGCGAGACCGCGGCGCGCGACCAGCTCCGGGCGCGCGAGCGCTCGCGGCTCGACGCCTCGCAGCGAGCCCGGAGCTGGCCCGAGCTGTGGCGCTTCGGCGATCCGATCGGGCGCGTGGCGGTCGCGAGCGCCAGCTCGGCGGACCTCGCGGGCTTCGCGGCGAAGCACCTGGTCGGCGCGCTCGTCGCGGCGCTGCTCGACGGCCGGGTCGCGGCCGGGCTCTCGCTGGCGCGCGAGGCGCTCTCGCCCGCCGCCGCGCTCGGCGAGCTCGAGAAGCGCGGGGCGCGCATCCGCTTCCGCTCGGCCGGCTAGCTCTCGGCGGCGCGCACCAGCTCGCGCAGCCGGCGCATCCCGACGGTGCGCATCTGCCGCGACTCGAGCGCGCGCTCCATGCTGCCGTCGCTGTAGATGTGGAACTCCTCGTCGCGCTGGCGCCAGTCGCGCGTGATCGTCTGGAGCTCCGCCTTGCCCTCGGCGCAGTGGGTGATCAGGTACGACAGGCCGGGGCCGAGCCGATCGAGCCGCGTGCAGTTGTGCGCGAGGCCGGTGCCTGGAGGGAACTCGAGCGAATCTGCGTCGAAGTGGTCGAAGATCGGCATGCCGAGCGCCTCGGCCGCGTCGATGCGCCGCGCGTACTCGGCCAGCCGATCGGGCAGCCCGTGTGCGGGCAGGTCGCGCGTGCGCAGCCGCGGCACGAACGCCGGCAGACGGTAGTCGCGCGCGATGCGGAAGTAGCTGTCGACGAACTTCAGGTCGAACACCGTTCCCATGTGCGCGTCGACGTGGGTGACGTCGATGCCCGCAGCGAGCGCGCGGTCGAGCTGGGCGCGCAGCTCGCGGTCGACGTCGTCGGGTGTCGCGTTCTCGACCGTCTCGCGCGAGGTCTGCCACATCCCGCCGTCCCGCGCCATCAGGCTGCGCGCGTCGACCGAGACCGGGCCCCAGCGATAGTCGGCGTACTCGCAGTTCAAGGTCAGGTGCACGCCCAGGTCGAGCGCCGGCCGCTCGCGCGCGATGCGCGCGATCTCGGCGAAGCCGGGACACGGCACCATGATGCTGCCACAGGTCGCGGCGCCGCCGAGCGCGCGCACGCCGCCTTCGTTCGCCGAGTGCGACATCCCCAGGTCGTCGACGTGGACGACCACCACCCGTTCGCCAGGTCCGAAGCCGAGCCGCTCGAGAATCGACACGTTGCCTCCCGGGCCGCGAGCATAGCCGCGCCGGCCAGTGCGATCATCCGCCGCGTGGAGCCCGAGCGCCGCTTCGAGATCGCCGCCTCCGACGCCGGGGCGCGCCTCGACCACGTGGTCGCGCGCGCGCTCGGGGTTTCGCGCGGATTCGCGCGCCGGCTGGTCGCCGCGGAGCGGGTGCTCCTGGGCGGCCGGCCCGCCTCCAAGGGGACCGCACTCCGCGCGGGCGAACAAGTGGTGGTGCTGCCGTTCGCGCGACCCGAGGACCCGCCGGAGCCGAACTCGGAGCTCGCGCTCTCCGTGATGGTCGAGCGCGGCGGCTGGGTGGCGATCGACAAGCCGGCCGGGCAGGCCGTCCACCCGTTGGCGCACGGGGAGCGGGATACGGCGTTGAACGCGGTCATCGCGCAGTTTCCGCAGGTCGCCGGCGTCGGCGAAGGCGGCCTGCGCTCCGGGGTGGTGCACCGGCTCGATCCCGGGACGTCCGGCGTGCTGGTGTTCGCGCTCGACGAGCCCGCGTGGCGGGCCGCCCGCGAAGCGTTCCGCACCGGGCGCGTGGAGAAGCGCTACCGCGCGCGAGTGCACGGGGAGTTCCGCGGCGAACGCGAGGTCGAGCTCCTGCTCGAGAGCCGCGGCGCGCACGTGCGCGTGGTGCGCGCAGGCGGACGACGCGCCCGGTCGCGCATTCGCGCGCTGCGTCACGGCGCGGATACCACCGACGTCGAGGTCCTGATGCGTACCGGCGTGCGCCACCAGATTCGCGCGACACTCGCGCACCTGGGCTTCCCCGTGGTCGGCGATGCGCTCTACGGCTCGCCGACCCGGCTCGCGCGCCACCTCTTGCACGCCGAGTCGATCGCCTGGGACGACTTCGCCGCGACCGCGCCACTGCCGCCAGAGCTCGCGGAACCGGCAACTCGCTCATGAAACCAGTTGCGGAGGCGCGTCGTACTGACGTGTGACTCCCCACGAGCGTGCCGCAACGGGCGAAGCGTCTCGCCAAACTGCTGCGTCTGCCACCGCAGCGGACGGAAAACCCTGCAATCCCCGTATTTGGCGCGACGTCCAAACGCACGATGCGGACCGGGGGCCTCGGGCAAGCACGCTTGCGCGGGGTCCCCGGTGACTCGCTCCCGCGCTACGGCGCGATGATCACCTTGCCGTAGGTCGCGCGTCCGCCCAGCGCTTCGAGCGCCTGCGGGACTTCGTCGAGACCGTAGGTGCCGAAGATCAGCGGTCGGATCAGCCCTTCTTCGTACAGCTTGCCGAGCCCGGCGAAGACTTCCGGAATGCGCGCGGGCTCGTGCTGCGCATATGCGCCCCAGTGCAGGCCGACCACCGCGATGTTCTTCAACAGGATGCGGTTCGCCTTCACCTCGGGGATCACTCCGCTGGCGAAGCCGATCACGAGCAGCCGCCCGTTCCAGGCGATGCAGCGCAGCGAGCCGTCGAAGATCTCACCGCCGACCGGATCGTAGATGACGTCCGCGCCGCGGCCGTTCGTCGCCTGCTTCACCGCCTCGACCCAGTCGCCACGCGAGTAGTCGATGACGGTGTCCGCGCCCGCGCGGCGCGCCACCTCGAGCTTCTCCGCGCCTCCCGCGGTCGCGATCACCCGCGCGCCGCGCGGG
>Ga0318548_10000444_pt1 | contig 11026 bp, 9 predicted proteins | sample GRESIP169b2f21_FD_203495 | JGI IMG/M metagenome (GOLD analysis project Ga0318548, IMG submission 203495) | Tropical soil microbial communities from Luquillo Experimental Forest, Puerto Rico - GRE.SIPMG.169b2f21 | ecosystem: Environmental > Terrestrial > Soil > Tropical forest > Bulk soil... | reverse complement strand
CTATCCACCTGGCGCAGGCCGCAGCGCTCACAGCGGCGCTCGCTTTCGCGACAGCCCAGCCGGCGGCCGCGCGGGGGCCCGAAAATATCGCCGACGTCGCTGAACAGGTGATCGATGCCGTGGTCAATATCTCCACCTCGCAGAAAGTCGACCCGCGCGTCACCGAGCTTCCCGACCTGCCGCCCGGCTCGCCGATGGAGGAATTCTTCGATCAGTTCTTCAAGAACCGGCGCGGCCAGGGCGGCGATCAGACGCCACGCCGGATCAACTCGCTTGGCTCGGGCTTCATCATCGATTCCTCGGGCCTGGTCGTCACCAATAATCACGTGATCTCCGACGCCGACGAGATCAATGTCATTCTCAATGACGGCACCAAGCTGAAGGCAACGCTTGTCGGCAAGGACAATAAAAGCGATCTGGCGCTGCTTCGCGTACATGCCGATAAGCCGATCAAGGCGGTGAAATTCGGCGATTCCGACAGACTGCGGCTTGGCGAATGGGTGATCGCGATCGGCAATCCGTTCAGCCTCGGCGGCTCGGTCACCGCCGGTATCGTCTCGGCGCGCAACCGCGACATCAATTCCGGACCATACGACAATTACATTCAGACCGACGCCGCCATCAATCGCGGCAATTCCGGCGGACCGCTGTTCAACCTCAATGGCGAAGTGGTTGGCGTCAACACCGCGATCATTTCGCCGTCGGGCGGCTCGATCGGCATCGGCTTCGCCGTGCCGTCCAACAGCGCCGTCGCCGTGATCGATCAGCTGCGCCAATTCGGCGAGACCCGCCGCGGTTGGCTCGGTGTGCGCATTCAACAAGTCACCGACGATATCGCCGAAAGCCTGAACATTTCGCCGGCGCGCGGTGCGCTCGTCGCTGGCGTGGACGACAAGGGGCCGGCCAAGCCGGCCGGCATCGAACCCGGCGACGTCGTGGTGTCATTTGACGGCCACGACATCAAGGAAATGCACGACCTGCCGCGCGTTGTCGCAGACACGCCGGTCGGCAAAGTCGTCGAAGTCGTTGTCATCCGCAAGGGCAAGCAGGAGACGCACAAGGTCACCGTCGGTCGGCTCCAGGACAATGAAAAAGTGGCCGAAGCAAGCGCCAAGCAAGAAGCCCCGTCCGAAAAATCGGTGGTGCAGAAGACCCTCGGGCTCGAACTTTCCGGCCTGTCCGACGACCTGCGTCGCAAGTTCAAGATCAAGAGCGGCGTCAATGGCGTCCTAATCACCGGCGTCGATCCGAGCGTCGCCATGGCCGATCCCGACAAGCGGCTGGCGCCCGGTGACGTAATCATCGAGGTGCAATATCAAGCGGTCGCCGATCCGGCCGACTTGCAGAAGCGGCTCGATCAGCTCAAGTCACAAGGCAAAAAGATCGCGGTGCTGCTGGTATCGAATGCCGACGGCGCCACCCGGTTCGTGGCGTTAAGTTTGCAATAACGCAGATAATCCCTCGATTGGAGCGTTCATCGCGCTTGCCACGCGCATATTTGGCGCCGCGTTCTCGGCGCCTATCCGTATATCGTCGGTTACGTGATGCTCTCTATGCGATCGCGGCGATCATCGCGATTCTACGCACGCCTGAAACGAAGAGCGCCAGCCTTGAAGCCTGACAGCCTTGTCCGTTTCCAATTTGGACCCGAATGCGACGGTCCGACACCGTAGAGTAGTCCGCCTTTGCTCAGAATTTCTCGACGCGCGGCGCCCGCGCCGCCCGACAGTACAAGACCCAGCCCTATTCGATCACCTCGCCGGCTTGGGCAAGCAGCGTCGGCGGCACCGTCAGCCCGAGCGCCTTGGCGGTTTTTAGATTGATCACGAAATCGAATTTGGTCGGCTGCAGCACCGGAAGGTCCGCCGGCTTTTCGCCTTTGAGAATGCGGCCGACATAAATCCCGCCATTGTGATAACTATCGACAATATTGGGACCGTAGCTGATCAGGCCGCCGTGAACGGCGTATTCCCGAAATTGATAGATTGCGGGCAACTTGTTCTGCGCAGCAAATTCGATAATGCGACCGTGACGCGTGTCGAAAAAGGGTGAGGCCGTCACGAGAAAAGCGCCGACTCGATGTTGCAGGAGCGAGTTTAAAGCCGAATCCAATTCCATGTCGTTATCCGCTGGTGCCACGAACAGGTTTTGATTGACGTCTTTGGCGGCAGAAACAAGATCATTCAGCTCTTCTGTGGTCGGAGGAAATCGGGGATTGAGCAGTATTCCGATCAGCGCGACGCCCGGAACTAATTCCCGCAGTAAGCCAAGCCGCTTTGATTCCATCTCACTGGTCCAGAGCGTGTAGCCGGTCACGTTGCCGCCGGGCCGATTGAAACTGGCGACAAGGCCCGCCGTGACCGGATCGTCTCCCACGCCAACCAGAACCGCAACGCCGCGGCTAATCAAATCGGCGGCGAGCGCCGGCAAGCGGTCGTAATCGCCTTGCGCCCAGCGAATTTCGATTTTGACATTCTGCCCTTCGATAAAGCCGGTTTCCGCCAACCCTTGTCGGAATGCATCGACAAGATGCGCCGAATCGGCCGGCGAGCGGCCACTCATGAACCCGACAATCGGGACCGCCGATCCCTGCTGCGCATAAGCAACGAGCGGCCAGCCGGGGGCAATGCCTATGAGAGCAATGAAGTCTCGTCGTCTCATCTCGGCTCCAACCGTCCAGAACAGGACATGTAGCGGGCCAATTCGTCGTTTTGGGAAGAGACGCGCTGGCGCGGCCGCGCATTGGGCCGAGCGACCGTGGCCGTGTCAAGATTCGCGAGGCGGAAGAATGCAGTCCAATGCGCGGGGTTAATACGCGTCAGTGGGCGGCGCAAACCTTGGCGATCTTCGCCGCGATCTGTTGCGCCTCACCGCGCGTGTACAGCTTCTCGCCGCTGTGGCGTTCTGGCTCATCCTCGAAATAGAGATAGGCCAGGCCCTGACCGTCGTGATCGCGGACGATGAAACAAGCCGGCGTTTCTTCGACCGACCACGGCATCGAGAAGTGCCGGTTATCAAGCATCCGGATCGCCAAGCTTTCACCTATTCCGCCCATAATCCCCCCTCCTGAGCAGGAAAGGTCTGGTTCGCAAAGCTCTAGCAAACGTAACCGCGAACGAGAAAAGGCCCTGTGACCCGCGGCACAGTGCAATCGGGCACGGTGCAACCCCGACGCGCAGGGGGGTTGATCGTTTGTTTCGGCCACGACGGCTGCTGCGCTCGCGCGCGAAGAGCTCGGCCGCCAGACGCTATTTGTTGCCCAGGCGACAGCGGCCAGCCGCAATAATACCAGTGGGTGCAAAATCCGATGGTCAGGGGCTCCCTGCGGCGACTGCAGCCGCGCGCTCCAGCGCTTCATCGGACACGTCAAAGCCAAGGTCATCCGCATTGGTTTCAGTAAGGCCAGTTAGATGAATATTCATGACACTAGTCCCCTTGAAACTTTTACGCCGGCCCATCCATATCGCCCTGCGGTATCGCACACCGTGCCCCTCGTCACAGTGCGCGCTGGGTTTGCGGCCGCCAGAGCCACACTCAGTTGTGGTGCCAATGGCAGGCGAGCCATTATAGAAGTCGGGCGAGGACCTCGTGCGCCCGACGACAAACCGCCGAGCGTTACGCTTGATGATGCACCAAAGGGTCGATTGTGAAACACGCCTGGATCTGTACGACCTGCGGAACGCAATACGAGCCGTCGGAACAACCGGCACCAGTATGCTCGATCTGCGATGAAGAGCGGCAATATGTATTGCCGACCGGTCAACAGTGGACGAGCCTGACGCAATTGCGGAAATCCCATATGGCCACGTTTCACCGCGAAGCGGAACTGATCGGCATCGGGACAGCGCCGGCATTCGGCATCGGCCAGCGAGCGCTTTTGGTGCGCACGCCACAAGGCAATGTGCTGTGGGACTGCATCAGCCTCATCGACGATGCGATCGTGCAAATCGTCAATGCGCTCGGCGGACTCAAGGCGATCGCGATTTCGCATCCGCACTACTACACCACCATGGTGGATTGGAGCGCCGCCTTTGGCGACATCCCGGTCTATCTGCATGCAGCCGACCAGCGCTGGATCATGCGATCGGCGCCGTGTCTGAAATTATGGACCAATGCGACGAAAGAGGTATTGCCCGGTCTCACCCTCATCCGCGTCGGTGGTCATTTTGAAGGTGGCACCGTCATGCACTGGGCTAAAGGCGCCGGCAGCAAAGGCGCTCTCTTATCCGGCGATCTCCTGCAAGTGACGCCGGACCGAAAATTCGTCAGCTTCATGTGGAGCTATCCCAATTACGTACCGCTCGGCGAGAACGCCGTGCGCGCTATCGCCAAGCGCCTCGACGGCTGGAGCTACGACACCATCTACGGCGCATTTTGGGATCGCGTCATTGCCGGCGATGGCGCGAACGTAACGGCAAAATCGGTGGCGCGGCACATTGAAATTCTGCAGCGCGAGGCGCCCTGAACGCTAAAGCGAAAAGATTTGAGCTTGATCCAATATTTCGCTTTGGCTTGTTGTTTGAGCAAGATCTTTTCCGAAAACCGGTATCCACTTTCCGGGATCATGCTTTAATTCGCCGAGTGCAGAACCTGATATCCGGCGACCAAGAGTTCGACGGCGATCAAAATCACAATGATGATTTCCAAGCGCAACGACCGCCTGGTATCGATTGTGTCAGTGAGGATTTCGGCGGTGTCGGCGATGACTTTAAGCTTGCGCGATAGGGCCTCGGCGCGTTCTTTCAGCTCATATTCGTCTTCAAGCCGCGCATAAAGACGATCCAGGTCTTGCCGGTCCCAGACCACGTCGGGTTTTTCAGTGACGGCCACCCGGCCCGACAAGCGATGCTGAACGAGCAAGGCATTGCCGATGTGCTTCAAGATTGTCCGGCGACCGCCAAACAGGCGCCCTTTTTCCGCAAGTTGCCGGGCGAACGGCTCGACAATATCGAAGACGGCGGCGACTTCGCGCTCGTCGCGGGCGAGCACAACGCTCTTGGATAAGGCATCGGCGATGACGATCAAATGCTCCGGCGTGATGGTTTTGAGGACGAGCGGTCCGCCCGGCAGGATTTGATCATCCTTATCGGGCACCTGTTCGATCAATAAGGTCTCCTCCTCCGGCGGCGAAATCGGACGCACCAGGCGAGGTTGCAGACTGCGAAGAACTTGCTGTTCCTCGTCCGGCGAAAGACACAAAGTCACCACAACGCCGTAGCGAAACAGCGTGACAAAGCCGTCCTTGCCGAATTTGTAGGTGACCGGGGCGGTCGACACGACGCCGTCATGCTCGAGATTCGCCGTGTCGATCCGATCGCTCAGCAGAAATGCCCGCACCCTTCGACGCTTCGGAACTTGCGCCTGATTATTCACTGGCAGCGCGACGTCAAGCTGATCCATATATCAAGAATATGTATCAGGCCGGCCGAGCAACAGGGCTCAAAATGGACTATTCAGCGCCGACAAAATCTTCGCGCCGATAACCTTGCGCATAGAGGAGCGCGGTAAGATCGCCGTGGTCGATGCAAGCGCCGGCGGCCTCGCGCAGCGCCGGTTTGCCGTGGAAGGCGACGCCGAGTCCGGCCGCCTCGATCATCGGAATATCATTAGCACCGTCGCCGACCGCGAGCGTGTCTTCACGCCCGAGCCGCAATCGCCGGCGGAGCGTAAGTAAGGTGTCACGCTTGGCCTCACGGCCGAGCACCGGCTCCGCCACTTCGCCGGTGAGCCGTCCGTTGGCGTCGGTGAGTAGTTTGTTGGCGTGGTATTCATCGAATCCGATTGCCGCGGCGAGCGGCGCCATGAAGGCGGTGAAGCCGCCGGTGACCACGCAAGTGTAAGCGCCGTTCGCGCGCATGGTTTGCACCAGCGTCGTGGCGCCTGGATTCGGTCGGATGCGTTCGGCGATAACTTTTTCGATCGTTGCAATCGGCAGCCCCTTCAGCAACGCTACCCGTTCGCGCAGGGCGGGCGCGAACGCGATCTCGCCCCGCATGGCGCCCTCGGTGATCGCTGCCACGCGCTCCTTGAAACCGGCATAGTCGGCGAGCTCGTCGATGCATTCCTGGCCGATCATGGTCGAATCCATGTCGGCGACCAGGAGCTTCTTGCGGCGCCCGTCCCGCGGTTGAACAATCACATCGACCGGCGCGGCGCCGATAATGCTGCGGAGTTCGGGCGTGAGCTTTCTAAGCGTGCTTGCCGTCACGCCGGAGTCGTTCTGCGGCGCGGCGAAGGCAATGTCGATCGCGACGCCCGCCGAAAGCCACTCGCCGACGCGCGCTTGCGGTAGCTTTTCCGCGACGCGCTTCGTCAAGGCCTCGGTCAGTGCCGGGCGGTGCGCCGCCGAGATAAGCGTTGCCACGTATGACATCTCATGCAATCCGGATTTATTGTTGGCGCATGATCTTTTCCGAAAACCGGTGACCACTTTTCGGGATCATGCGCTAGGAGCTCTCAACCGCGTGTCCAAAGTCATTCTCATTGCAGGCCCGACGGCGAGCGGCAAGTCGGCATTGGCGCTTGAGCTCGCGGAAAAGCACCGCGGGGTCATCATCAATGCCGATTCCATGCAGGTTTATCGCGACCTGCGGGTCATCACCGCGCGGCCTTCGCCGGACGAGGAAAAACGCGTGCCGCACCGGCTCTACGGCCATGTCGATGCGGCGGAAAACTATTCAGTCGGCCGCTGGTTCACGGAAGCCGCGCAGGTGCTGGCGGATGCGGCCAGCGAAGATCGTCCTGCAATCGTGGTCGGCGGCACCGGACTTTATTTCTCGACGCTCACCCGCGGCATCGCGGCGGTGCCGCCGATCCCCGAGGAAATTCGCCGCGATGTCCGCGGCCGGCTCGCGGCAGAAGGCGTCGCGGCGCTACATGCCGAGCTTGCGTTGCATGATCCGGCCACCGCGGCGCGGCTGAAACCCGGCGACCGCGCCCGCATTACCCGCGCCCTCGAAGTGGTGCTGGCGACCGGCCGCTCGCTGACTGCCTGGCACGAGGACAACACACCGGCGCGCGTCGATCTTGCCCGCGCCGCCAAAGTGTTTCTAATGCCCAAGCGCGACGAGCTTGGACTGCGCATCGATGCGCGGTTCGATGCCATGATGGTGGCCGGCGCGCTGGCGGAAGTCCGCGCGCTCGCCGCGCGCAATCTCGACCCCAATCTGCCGGCGATGAAAGCGCACGGCGTGCCCTGGCTGATCCGTCACTTGACGGGCGAGATCACGATGGCCGAAGCGGTGGCGGAATCCAAGCGCGACACCCGCCGCTATACCAAACGGCAAGTCACCTGGTTCCGCAATCAGCTGCCGACATTCGAATGGGTCGAGCCGCAACACGCGGCCGTGGCGGTCGAGGCGCAGCTGGAGCGGATGGGCCGGAACAAGCCAGGCCATGACGAACTAAACTAGCGCCTTCAATGTGAGCTCAATGCCAGAATTGGCAGTCGAAATAGTCCTGCGTCTCGATGTAGCCGACGCAATAATGCTCATAAAGGTAGCACTGGCGAAACCAGTAGCTTGCGAAGATAAGCCCGCCTAGAAGCGTGACATATCCAAACGCGCGGTAGGCGCGATGCCGCGAATTGCCAGCGTCTAGCCTGATCGCGATAGCCCTTTCGAGCCGCGACGGCGGGCGGACAACTACCACGACCGTTGCGACCACCGTCGCGATTGCAGCGATCATCATAAAGTCGGACCAGGACGCGACCGGTAACATCAAAGGAAATGGATTCATTGATGCCAGAATATCGACGACTAAGTAACCCGCGGCCAGGACTATCAGGATCGCGCGCAGCAGGGGAAACAGTCGCCTAAGCCTTTGACTCAGCCTTCGCTCCAGCGGCGTCCGCGCGATGAAGACAAGCAACAGCACCGCGGTCGAAGCGCCGAGCAAGAACAGAGCCAAGAGCCCAAGGTGCAAAGGAAAATTGATGAGCAGGATGACGGCGATGTTCAGGGCAAGGTAGCAATAGGGAATGGCAAGGCCGCCAAAAATGAGAGAGGCGTAAAGGATCGCCCAAGGATCGCGGCGAGTCATGTCGCGGCGAGTCATGTCGGTCCTTCGCTAGCCGAAGGACCGCCGCGACAGACAGCAGTTCTCGCTAATGCGTCACATATTGCAGGCCGGCAGTGTAAGCGGCGCCGCCGATCACGCAAGGTATGCCCAATTCGATCTGCCCGGTTGCGGCGGCGACGACGCAGCCCATCGACAGCGCGCCCTGCCCGATCTGCCCCCAGCCCGACAGTTCGCGCTTGGAGTTCGGACCCTTGCTCTTGAGCTCCTCGATCGCGGCGAGCGATTCCTGGCGCATATGAACGGTGTCGACCGTCTCCGCGGTCTCGATGACGTCGTCGAGCACGACTTTCACTTCTTTGGGCTGGTCCTTGTCGGCCCATTTCAACATTGCCAAGAGATCGGCATCGCGCACGGCGTTGCTGGCGAGCGTGAACTTGGCGGCGCTGCCGGTGGTGAGACTGTCGACGTTGTCTTTGTCGTTGGAGAGCGGCAACAGCTTGATGACGCGCTCGATCGGCACATAGCTGCCGGTGGCGAGATAATAGCCCCACAGTACGTCGATCAGCTCCGGCGTCGGCTCGAGCGCCACGGCTTTCTTCTGGTCCTTACCGATATGCAAGCTCGACTTTATCTTGTCGATCATGCCCGGCTTTTCGGCGCGGAAATCAATCTGCTCGAGCCGCGGCAGCTTGCCGTCGAGATATTTGTCGATCATGGCGCGGCGCGTCGCCATCCGGTCGACGAAAGTCGCCAGCAGCTCGCGCCAGTTCGGCAGGCCGGAATAGGCGACGGCGCGCACCAGCACCCAATGATCAGAAGGATCGATCGGCAACATTTTGGCGATCAGATCCTCGGCATGCGACGCATTGGTGCCAAGCACGCCGGCGATGAAGCCGACATAGGGGCCCGAACTTTCGGCCGCTTTGAAGGCCTGCATGGCGCTGAGCGCATGCACGACCGCCGGCAACCGGTCCGGATCCGGGCGATGGCGATAGCCGTTGATCCATTTGAGAATGGCCTCGTTCGAATTGAACCCCGACGCCGGCGGTTGGACTGCCCTGGCCGGCGTCAGCGGCGCAACCAACAGGCTCAATCCGATCACGAGACCGACAATGGCGGCGAACGCGCCGCGCCGACCTGTGCGAAACCGATATGCTGCGATCATGTGCCCTCCGCCGCAAAACGGCAGCGCGTGACCGGACGATGTGGAACGATCACGCCCCCGACCTGCGGTAATGCAGCAACAGGCTTAGGAAAATTAAAGGCCGCGGCCGCGCAAAATCGCGGCTGCGATGTGACAGTTAAGGCTGGTCAACGATTGCAATTTGCCGCGTCATTCCGATTTCAAACGCCAGTTTGAACGCGATGACGGGCGCCAAGACCAGATTGTTGCCGCAATTTGCTTGACCCCCCGTGTCACAATGCTTATAAACCCTCGCGTTCAAGCAGCAGACCAAGAGGCAGACGCGTGCGTCCGTTCGTTTCGCTGATCCTCGTATCGAAGCGCACCGCCGGGGGTGGCTAGGCCACCCGCGAGACGTGGCGGTGCGCGACCAAGGGCCTTCGAGGCCCTTTTTTGTTACCTGGTTCCAATAAGTGTTCGAGTGCTCGTTCGAGGATTTGGATTTGTTGCCGTCGATCGATTCGCGACCCGCCCCGACGGCCAGTGAATGGAGAGTGCGATGACTGAGATGACCGGCGCGGAAATGGTGATCGCGGCACTCGCCGATCAAGGCGTCGAGCACATTTTCGGCTATCCCGGCGGCGCGGTGTTGCCGATTTACGACGCGCTGTTTCAGCAAAAAAAGGTGCAGCACGTCCTGGTGCGCCATGAACAAGGCGCCGTTCATGCCGCCGAAGGCTATGCACGCTCGACCGGCAAAGTCGGCGCTGTGCTGGTGACATCCGGTCCGGGCGCGACCAATGCGGTCACCGGCCTGACCGATGCGCTGTGCGACTCGGTCCCGCTCGTCGCCATCACCGGGCAAGTGCCGACACACCTCATCGGCAATGACGCCTTTCAGGAATGCGACACCGTCGGCATCACCCGGCCCTGCACCAAGTACAATTATCTCGTGAAGGACGTGGCCGACCTGCCGCGGGTGCTGCACGAGGCGTTCTATGTGGCGGCGAGCGGCCGGCCCGGGCCGGTGGTGGTCGACATCCCCAAGGACATCCAGTTCGCCGTCGGCGCTTACAGCCGGCCGAACGAGTTCCAGCACAAGGGCTACCGTCCCCGGCTCGATGGAGACCCGGACAAGATCAGGGCGGCCATCGAGCTGATGGCGGGCGCGAAGCGCGCCTTGTTCTACACCGGTGGCGGCGTCGTCAATTCCGGGCCGGCCGCGGCGGCGCGGCTGCGCGAACTGGTCAAGCTCACCGGCTTTCCCGTTACCTCGACGCTGATGGGGCTCGGCGCCATGCCCGCGGCCGATCCGCAATGGCTGGGCATGCTCGGCATGCACGGCACCTACGAGGCGAACCTCGCCATGCACGGCTGCGACGTCATGATCTGCGTCGGCGCGCGGTTCGACGACCGCATCACCGGCCGGCTCGATGCGTTCTCGCCGGGCTCGAAGAAGATCCACATCGACATCGACCCGTCCTCGATCAACAAGAACGTCAAGGTCGATATCCCCATCATCGGCGACTGCGCCCATGTGCTGGAGGCCATGGTGGAGCTGTGGCGCGCCCGCGCCGCCGCGCCGGATCAGGCGGCGCGCAAGGCGTGGTGGCACCAGATCGAGCGCTGGCGCGGCAAGAAGAGCCTCGCCTACCGGCCCTCCAACGCGATCATCAAGCCGCAATATGCGATCCAGCGGCTCTATGAGCTCACCAGGGACCGCGACGTCTACATCACCACCGAGGTCGGGCAGCACCAGATGTGGGCGGCGCAGTTCTATCGCTTTCAGGAGCCGAACCGGTGGATGACCTCGGGCGGCCTCGGCACCATGGGCTACGGGCTGCCCGCCGCGGTCGGCGTGCAGCTCGCCCATCCGAAGTAGCT
>Ga0318548_10000442_pt1 | contig 11038 bp, 9 predicted proteins | sample GRESIP169b2f21_FD_203495 | JGI IMG/M metagenome (GOLD analysis project Ga0318548, IMG submission 203495) | Tropical soil microbial communities from Luquillo Experimental Forest, Puerto Rico - GRE.SIPMG.169b2f21 | ecosystem: Environmental > Terrestrial > Soil > Tropical forest > Bulk soil... | reverse complement strand
GAGACGCGTGATGATCGCGCGCTCGCCGTCAGCATCCTGGTTTTTCCCCATCTCGGCATAGGCGGCCGCAAGAAACGAATGGGTGATCATCTGGTTGCTGCGTCCGGGGCTACGGGCGAGGGCGCGGTCGCCGGCCTCGACGGCTTCGTTGTAGCGGCCGAGGAAATAATACGCCCAGCATAGACTATTCATCGTTAGCAGGTGGCCGTGGTCAAAGCGGAGCGCACTTTCGAGCCACGGCAAAGCCTCCGTCGCTCTGCCTGCCCACATCAAAATGTTTCCTCGCGTTTGGTAACTGTCGACATCGCTCGGATTGATTTCGAGCGCTCGGTCGATCTGCCCCGATGCGAGATCATAACGTCTTTTGTACATGTTGATAAATGCGAGCAGGCGGTAGGCGCTCGTCGTCATCTGATCGAGCGCCAGGGCTCTCTGGGCGAGCGTCTCGGCTTGTTCGAGTTCTTCCTGACGAAATTCGGTCCATCCAGACACGACGGCCTCGAAATGCGAGCCGCCGAGCGCGGCATAAGCCGCGGCATAGTTCGGGTCGAGGTCGATCGCGCGCTGGAAGAGTGCCGCCGCCTCATCGTTTTTGTCGCGGCTGAGAAGGTACTCGTAAGCCGCGAGGTTTTCGGTCGGCTTCGTAAGGACGCGTTCTCGCTCGAACCGGGTGAGCTTCACGGCAGCCGAGCCGACGACGCGCCGGGCAATGTCGTCCTGCACGGCGAAGATGTCCTTCGCCTCGGCATCATAAGTTTCGGACCAGACATGAACCCCTGTCACGGCCTCGGTCAGTTCCACATTGACCAGGACGCGATCTCCGGCACGGCGGATGCTGCCCTCGAGCAGGTAGCGCGCATCCAGCAGGCGTCCAATTTCGGCAGGCTGGGCCTTCGAGCCCTTGAACGGAAAGCTCGCCGATTTGGCGATGACCAGCAGGTTCGAGAAGCGGCCTAGTGCCGTGATGACGTCTTCGGTGATCCTGTCGCTGAAGAAATCTTGCCCGGCATCCCCTGACAGATTCTTAAAGGGCAGCACCGCTACCGAAGGATGGCCCGCGAGACGAGCCGGCGCCGCGAGGGTTGCGACATCGACCGGCTTGGATGCAGCGCCGAACCCGAGCAGCTCCCAACCTGCGCCCGCATGAAGCACCCACGCCACGAGGCTCGCTGCAACTAGTGCGGCGGTCCCTGCGGCAGCCAGAAGAGGTCGCCACCCTTTCCCCGAACGAGCTACTACGGTCCCTACGCCAACCGCGTAAGCGCGCACCGGCTCGGCGATGTTCTTGACGCGATGGGCGCCGAGCGGGCGGTAATCAAGATCGAGCTTGTTCCGGACTTGCTCGTATACAGTGTGCGAGATGCAGACGGTGCCGGGCTGGGCGAGCGCCTCGAGCCGGGCGGCGATGTTGACGCCATCGCCGAAGATGTCGTCGCCGTCGACAATGACATCACCGAGATTGACGCCGATCCGCAATTCGAGCCGGCGTTCCGGGGGAGCCGGGTCGTTGACGGCGCGCGAGGCGCGCTGCATCTCGACGGCGCAGTTCAGCGCATCGACGACGCTCGAAAAATCCGCCAGTAGGCTGTCGCCGGCCGTGCCGACGATCCGCCCGCCGTGCGCCGTAATCAACGGGTCGACGGCGCCTCGGAGCTTGCTCAGCGCTTGATGTGTGCCGGCCTCGTCCTCCCCCATCAGTCGGCTGAAGCCGACCACATCAGTATGGAGGATCGCGGCGAGTTTCCGTTTCCTCGACGGAGTGACCCCCGCGGGATTAGGCGGGTTATCGAGCGCGGTGCGCATCGCGGATGCGTTTGACCTCGCCGCAGACACCGCGCACTATACCTGCCTTCGAAGTCCCCTGACGACGGTCGTTCGCTGGAGGGAAGACCATGCGGAGGGTTCGTCCATCACGAGCAAGATTGGCCGCGGCTTTAGCCGGAGTGTTGTTCGCCACAATCCTCGCACATACTGCCCGGAGCGAGGAACTCAAGCTCTCCATCAGCGGCTATGATCCGGTCGCTTATTTCACCGACGGGAAACCCGTTCAGGGCAAATCCGAGATCGAATACTTGTGGCACAAATTGCGCTGGCGCTTTGCTAACGAGGCCCATCGCAACCTGTTCGTCAAAGAACCGGACCGCTACACGCCGCAATACGACGGCTACTGTGCGATGGGTGTGTCAGCCGGCGAGGCGGCGCGCAAGGACACTGTCGACCCCGAGGCTTGGGCGATAGTCGACGGCAAGCTCTACCTAACTCATATAAGCCAAGCAATGGATGACTGGCGCAAGAACCCTGCGGATTATATCAAGCAAGCGGACGCAAACTGGCCGGCGGTCAAGGATCTAGCGGCGCCGGAGATACTCGGACCGCCGTGCGCCACCTCTCCGCCCACGACTAAAGTCGCGCTGCGTGACGGTGGTCACATGGTTATCGTCGGCCCCGAGGCGCCACGAGACGAGCGCGGCAACATCGTCGGCAAGGGCGACATGGGCGCTCAGCTGGAGCAGATCGGCAAGAATGTCGAGACCTGCCTGAAAAGGGCGGGGGCGAGTCTCTCCGACATCGTCGAAACCCGCACTTTCGTCGCCGATCCTGATCAGCTCGCCAAATACGCCGATCTGCGGAAGCAGTTTTTCGGCAGCGCTCCGCCGGCCCGGACGGTCGTCCGTAAGGGCGGGCTTTCCAACCCCGACGATCTCGTCGAGGTCATGGCCTTCGCCAAAACCCAGTAGCCGGAGGCGGCTCTCCTAGGCGAACGACCGAACCTTTAAATCTGTTGTTTATCGCTCCCTCAGCGCTGTGCAGATTCGGTTGATATCCAGTGCAGGTTACGTTGTTTCTCGGCATTGCAAATTGTAACCTAACTCCTTGATCTAACAGGTACAACTAGCCATGGGCCGGGTGTTCCAGGGCGTTCGACCGCGATTTACGTTGTTTTTGGCCAGCCTGCCCGGCGCCCCGAACGGAGCCTCTGCTAGATCTCTCCTTCCTGCTTCAGCATGCGCACGGAGTTGCGCAACGCCTTCATGGTGTCCTCGAGCTCGGCCTCGCCATGCGTCGCCGAGACGATGCCGCCCGGGCTGCCGTTGAAGTCGACCCCACCCGTCATCATCGCCAGCCGGAACTTGTGCACGATCCCGGCCTGGCGATTGCCGGTCATCGCCGCCGCCGGCTGCTCGAGCGGATCGAAGCGAGTCGGGACGATCCCTCGGTGGTCGGGGTTGGTGAAGATATGGAAGTTTGAAAACGACCCGTAGGCCGCCCACGGCACGTGTTCCTCCTCAAACACCTCGTTGATCCGCCGGCGCAGAGTATCGCCGTAGCGGTTGGCACGGGCGCAGGCGTCGGTCGTGCCGACGATTTCCAGCGCTGCCACCCCCGCCGCGGCGGAAAGCGGGTTGGCGTTGAACGTACCCTGATGAGAGATCTTCTCGCGGTCGGCGGCCTTTGTCATCTGGAAGTCGAGCAGGTCGAGGATGTCTTTGCGGCCGGCGACCGCACCGCCCGGCAACCCGCCGGCGAGGATCTTTGCCAATGTCGTCAGATCGGGCCGGATGCCGTACTCGGCCTGCGCCCCGCCGGGCGAGACGCGGAAGCCGGTGACGACCTCGTCGAAGATCAGTACCACGCCGTGCTGCCGGGTCAGCTCGCGCAGCGCCGTCAGGAACGGCGGGTCGATCGGCAGCTGCGCACCATGAGCGCCCGTCGGCTCGATGATTGCGGCGGCAACGTCATCGTGCTCGTCGAGCAAGCGAGCGAGCCCCTCTGCGTCGTTCTGCTCGGCCAGCAGCAGGCCGCCCGTGACCCCCGACAGCACGCCCGGTGTCGGGCTGCCGTCGAAATGGCTCGCATAGCCCGAAGTCATGTGATCATGCCAGCCGTGGAAGTGATGCTTGAAGCGGATTAGCTTGGACTTGCCGGTGAAGGCGCGGGCGAGCCGCACCGCCATCATCGTCGCCTCGGTGCCCGAGGATGTGAAACGGACGCGCTCGGCCGAGGGGACAAGCTTCATCACCCATTCCGCCCAGACGATCTCGGTCTCGTGCGAGGCGCCGAAGTGGGTGCCGCGCTCGATCTGCCGGTTGACCGCCGCGACGACCTTCGGGTGGCAATGCCCGAGCAGCAGCGCGCCGTGGCCGCCGAAGTAGTCGACATAGCAATTGCCGTCGACATCCCATTTGCGCGGCCCCTTCGCCCGCGTGATGTACAGCCCGTAGGGCTCGATGTAACGCGAATCGTGGGTCACGCCGCTCGGGAACAGCCGGCTGGCCTTCTCCGAGGCCGCCGCCGAGCCCGGGGTCGCGCCGCGATAGGCGGCGATGATCGGCGAATTTGTCGTCAGTGTGTCGGGCATGCCCATCACTCCTTGGCCGGAAGCAACCTTGATCAGGTTGTAGGCCCTGCGGCGCCAAATGAGAAGGGCCGCTCCTCGGAGCGGCCCTTCCCTTAAACCAGTAACCGGCGGCCATCGCGGCCGCGAGCCGTCGCCCTCAGGCGAGAACCTCCAGACGAGTGGGGATCCTGGTCACGGCAGCGGATGACCGCGGTTTAGGGCTAGACACAGGATCACCTCCTTTCCGTTGTTGCGACGAAGAGCTGTAGTGTACGGGGCCGCCGCTAGAGCGGCAAGCGACTTGTTCGCGATCGCGCCGCTGGCGCCGCGCCGCTTCCGCGGTAGACTTGGACAAAAGGCCGCTATCTAGCTGAAAGGAGTGACGATGCGCCGCAGCGAAGACCGTATCCTGACCACCCATACCGGCAGTCTGCCACGCCCGCCCGAGCTGACCCGCCTCTATGTCCGCCGCGCTCGGGGCGAATCCGTCGATGCGCCCGAGCTCGAGAAGCTCGGGCGAACGGCGCTACGTGGGATCGTACGAAAGCAGGCCGAAGCGGCGGTTGACATCGGCAACAACGGCGAGCAGCAGCGCGAAGGGTTCTTTCTTCACATCCGCCACCGCATGAGCGGCTTCGGCGGCTCATGGCAGCGTCGGACGCGTGCCGACGCGTTGGGTTACCCGGTCTTCAGACAAATGATGGAGCAGCAACTCGCCGCCAGACAGGCCGTCAGCAACATGGGTCCGCCCAAGGCGATCGGTGAGGTCCGTTATCTTGGCACCGCTGCGGTCGAAGCCGAATGCGCCGATTTCCAGGCGGCTCTCGACGAGACCGGCACGCATTTCGTCGAGCCGTTCGTGACGGCTCCCTCGCCCGGGATCATCGCCGGGGCGATGAAGAACGAATATTATGACAGCGAAGAGGCTTACCTCGCGGCGATCGGGGCGGCTCTCAAAGAAGAGTACGAGACGATCGTCCGGCGCGGCTTTCTGCTGCAGCTCGATTGCCCGGACCTCGCTCTCGAACGCCACCTATCCTACCAGGACCGGCCGCTGGGCGACTTCCTCGGATTTGTCGAGCGCGTCGTCGCGACGATCAACACCGCACTCCAAAACATCCCGCGCGACCGGGTGAGGTTGCATGTCTGCTGGGGCAATTACGAGGGGCCGCACGATTGCGACGTACCGCTCGCCGACATCCTGCCAATCATACAAAAGGCCGCTGTCGGCGGCTTTTTCTTCCCCTTTGCCAACCCACGGCACGCGCACGAATATCGCGTGTTTGAGAAGCTGCCGCTGGCCCAGGACCAGCTCATCATAGCCGGAGTGATCGACAGCCTGACCAATTTCGTCGAGCACCCCGAAGCGGTCGCCGATCGGCTCGAACGCGTCGCCGCTGCAGTCGGCGATCCTCATCGCGTGATCGCCGGCACGGATTGCGGCTTCGACACCTCGGCCGGGATGGGCCGCGTTGCCGAGGATGTCGTCTGGGCAAAACTAAAAGCGCTCGCCGACGGCGCGCGCCTCGCTTCCGAGCGGCTGCGGATGGCCTGACACCAGGGCGCGGGTTTCGCTGTATCGCAACGACGTCACAACGTCGCCGCCGTCCAGCCGACGCAGCCGGAATGTATGCGACTTTGCGGCTTCGCCCGCGAGGTGCATGACCCCGATGACCTCGTGCGGGGCATAGGGCTCGACAAATAGGCCGCGCGCCCCATCGAAGGCCGGTGCGGCATCGCCCGGCATCCAATTGCAGTAGGCCGGCAGAAAGTTGACCGGTAGATGCTCGGCGAAGATCACGTAGTTGAGTGCCGTTTGCTCGATGTAGAAAAACCGGGTGCGCTGCGCGACTTGACCGATAACGCGCGCCCAAGCCTCCCAATGCGGGGCGTCGCGATGAAGCGCAAAAACCCCGCAGTTCACGATCGGGTTGCGGCCAAGCCGTTCTGCCGTGCGCCAGCCGAAAGCCTCGCGATAGCATTTCCAGCTCAGCGTCCGGCCGAAAAGCTTGGGCCGCTTATAGTGGCGCTTATAGGCGCGATCGATCTCGGGCGTAATCGCGATCTTATCCCGCCCGGCCGCCGCGATGTAGAGCTCCACAGCGCGCCAGTCCTGCAGCCACGCATCCGCGTCGACCCACAGATAGGTCTCGTAACCGGGAAAATGGCGTCGCAGAAAGGGTCTCGAGAGCTGTGCCTTGCGCGCCTCGGGAGTGTGCACGCGGCCCGGAAAGTCGATGTCCCAATCGGGGCGAACCAAGTGGCGAACCCGCTCGGCCAACCAATCCCGTTGCTCCGGCACGAGCCCGAAATCGAGGATACCGATCGCCGCGTCGCGGCGATGCGCGAGGATTGACATCACGGTATCGCGAAGCAGAGCAAAGTAACCGTCATCCGCCCCGCTGCTGATCAGGAGCCCGGCGGTGGACATCGCCCGTTATCAGGGCACGAGGGGTTCGTCACTCGGCTCGGCGACAACGCGGGCTGCGGTCCGCTCGAAGATACCGTTGACGACGCCCCCTTGGTTGGTTGAGCTGCGCATCGTAAGGCCGAAACCGGCGGCTTCGAGGGCGTCGGTCAAGAGGTCGTTGCGATACGTGTCCGCAGCTTCGAGCTCGATCAGCACGGACCGTAGATCCGGATCGCGCAAGGTCTCGCGCGCACCGGCGAGGATCCGTTCTTCGATGCTGTCGACGTCGATCTTTAGGTAATTCGGCGCGGCGAGTCCAAACAGGCGGCGAAAGCTGTCGATCGAAAAGCCAACCATTCCCTGTCGGAAGACCACCGCGATCTCGTTGCCGAAGCAATCATCGGTGCTCTCGAAAGCGTTGAAAACGCTGCCGGCATTGGTTCCGGACAGGTTAAGCCGACCGAGCTCGGTGCGGTCGCTGATAGCGAGGCAGTAGGCCTGCACCCGATCGCCCAGCCGATTGGCCTCGATATTGCGGCAGAGCGCGCCATAGCTGGCCGCCGCCGGTTCGAAGGCGCGCACCTCGACACCAAGGCGCAGGCCGGCATAGATCGAGAAGACACCAATATTAGCGCCGATGTCCCAAAACCGGCATGGTGTCTCGAACGCGTCGATCCAGGCCAGCGTTTCCGGCTCGCGCGTCGCGAACTCCCGCGGATATTGCAGCGCCTGCGGATCGGTAGTCACGAATATCAACACGCCGTGTCGGGTCTCGACATGCTGTTCGGCCAGCAGGCCTTCGCTGACACGCAACCGCGTGTCGACGCGCCGCCAAGGTTTTTCGACCGCACTCAGTCCAATCACCAAGCGTGTCAAGGCTCGGCCGAAACGCTTGCCCACCCCACCGACTCAGGGAACGAGACGATAGCCGCCCGGCTCGGTCACCAAGATCTCGGCGCGCGCGGGATCGCGCTCGATCTTTTGTCGGAGGCGGTACACATGGGTCTCCAACGTGTGGGTGGTCACTGCGGCATTGTAGCCCCATACCTCTCCGAGAAGGGTATCGCGTCCGATCGCCCGATCGCCCGCCCGATAGAGGTATTTTAGGATCGCCGTCTCCTTCTCGGTCAGTCGCACCTTTCTGCGGCCGTTCTGATCGGTCAGCAGCTTGACGCCCGGACGGAAGGTGTACGGGCCGATCATGAATACCGCAGCATCGCTCTGATCGCTCTGACGCAGATGCGCGCGCAGCCGCGCCAGCAGAACACTCAGCCGAAATGGCTTGGTGACATAGTCGTCGGCACCGGCTTCGAGCCCGAGGATGGTATCGGGCTCGCTGTCTGCCCCGGTCAGCATCACGATCGGCACTTGCACGCCCGAACGACGCAGCTGACGGCACAGTTCTCGCCCATCCATGTCGGGCAAGCCGACATCGAGAACGATCGTGTCGAAACGCTCGCTGTTGACCATCTCCAGCGCTCGCGTTGCAGTGCCGCACTCGACACACACGAACTCGTCGTTTAGCTCAAGCTGTTCCGCCAGAGACTGACGCAACGCGCCATCATCGTCGACGATTAGAATCCTGCGTCCAACCCTCATGATGGTTCCTGCGGAACGGCGTCACGGCGCAATGGTTATCCGCAAAGCCGGACTCGTTCATCCCCTAAGAGCAGGACCACCCTATACGATCCGCGCGGCGGTCTCCAGCGGACGGCGTCACTGCGGCGGATCATATGCCGCCAAGCGATCGAACGACCTTTCCCAGGTTTCTGTCGCGTGCTGCCAATCGGGCAGACAAGTGCCGATGGCGCGCGATCCCAGGGCCAGCCGGGCAGCGAGCAGCGGCTGGGCAATTACCCGCCGGACGGCGCGCGCTAGGGCCGTCGCATCGCCCGGCGGCACAAGGAGCCCGGCCTGCGACGGCACCGTCTCGGGGATGGCCCCTGCTGTCGTTGCGATCACCGGCAAGCCGTGCGCCATCGCTTCCGCATAGACCATGCCGTAACCTTCATGGAAGGAGGGCAGGACGAAAGCATCGGCCGCTCGATAAGCTTGCGCTACGCTTTGCGGCGGACATTCGCCAGACAGGGTGATGCGCCGGCCAAGCCCGGCGGCCCGAATCCGACGGCGGACAGCCCGTGCCGTTGGCGGATCGCGTTCGAGCGATCCGACACAGCTGAGGCTCCAATCGAGGTCGCGAATTCGAGCCAACGCCTCGACGAGAAGCTCGTGGCCTTTGCGGGGGACGAGGTTCGCCACACAGAGCAGCGCCCGCACCGGGAAGCGCCGCGGCCCCAGTGGGCAGGCCGGCTTTTCCGTGCCGGGCGGGACGATCGCGATCCGTTCACGCGTGATGCCGTACCCCTCGACCGCGGCGGCGGTGGAGCGGCTCGGACAAAGGACGCCACACACCAGCGATAGCAAAGCGGCCTCGCGCGCGGCAGCGCGCTTTGCTGCAGCCGGCAAAAGACTGGTCTCCTGTGCGAGCGGGCCATGGACAAAAGCGATGAGCCGCAGGCGGCGCGCCTGGGCCACAACTGTATCGGCGAGATTGGCGAGCGCTAGGCCGTCGACAACCGTCCTGGTGCCATCGGCGAGGCTGGCGAGCACCGCACCATTCGCGCTCGGATCTCTCGTCGATAGCTCGATGACCCGCACCTGCCGGCCGCGCGCCCGCAAGCCTTCGACAATGCGTCGGTCAAACAGATATCCGCCGGTCAACTGATTGAGCCGGCCAGGTACGACGAAGGCGATTTCCGTCATCCAAGCGGCGCGTCAAAGGCGGCACAGGCGACCGGATTCTCGCGCAGCACCACGCGAAGACTGCGGATCGCCGTGGCATCGGTCGGCGCGAGCGCCCCCTGAAGAATCTGGTGTACCAGACGGCGATGGATCTCGGCGGCGAGGAACTCAGTGGTCGTGTTGCGGCCGCGGAATTCCGCCAGCTCATCGAGATTGCAGTAATCGAGCTCGCCGAGCACAGCCTTCAACAGATCGAGCGCGCGGCCGATGTCGCAAACAATGCCGTCGGCGTCGAGCGCCTCGCGGCGCAACTCGGCCTCGACCACGTAGGTGGCGCCGTGCAGGTGCTGCGCCGGTCCGAAGACGGCGCCGAGCAAGCTGTGCGCGACCATGAAGTGATGGCTCACAGTGATGCTGTACATAGCTCCACCCCCTGTTTTTAGTGGTAACGCACGGTGTGGCAGAGCACTCCGGCGGCTGAAGCTGCGAGAAGCGGCATCAATTGGGGCAAGGCCGAGAAATCGGTCTCGCCGGAAAGCAGCAGGTCGAAGACCGGATCACGCAATAGCGAGAGTGCCAGGACCAGCCGGCGCCGACGCGACCAGCGCCCCCTGCGCCCCGCGGGAATGGTGCCTACTTGAGACGAACGCAAGCATAGCCGGCGAGAGTGAAACGCCTCGCCGAGCGCGAGCGGCACGACCCGCGTCCCGTACCAGCTCATCTCGATCACCGTCGCCTCGAAACCGGCGATTGCGAGCGACGTGGCCAGCCCGTCGGGGGCTCCGCTGGCATGAATCACGACATCGGCTTCGCCGCGCGCTTGCTGAGGCGCGGCAAAACGGCAGCCTAGCGCGGCCGCCAGTGCGGCGCGGCTCGGATCGATGTCGATCAACTCGACCTCTGCGCCGGGCAGCCGCGTTGCGAGTCCGGCCACGAGAGCGCCGACGACGCCGGCGCCGACGACCGCGATCCAGTCTCCCGCACCCGGCACAGCGTCCCACAGACCGTTTATCGCCGTTTCCATGTTGGCGGCAAGCGTCGCGCGTCGGTCGGGCACATCGTCGGGAATGCTGACGACAGCATCCTGCGGGACAATGAACCGGTCCTGGTGCGGATGAAGGCAGAAGACGCGGCGGCGGCAAAATTCAGCGGGGCCATCCTCGACAATGCCAGCCACGGCGTAGCCGTATTTGACAGGCGCGGGGAACACCCCTTCCTGGAAGGGGCAACGCATTCGTTGCCATTCGCTCTGCGGCACTTCCCCGCGAAACACGAGCGCTTCGGTGCCCCTGCTGATGGCACTCGCGCGGGCATTTACCAGCAGCTCGCCCGACGCCAGCGAGCGCAATCGCTGGGCTCTGATCTCCCCTCGGCCCGGTGCCGCGACCCAAAACGCTCGCGCTTCATCCATCGGCGGAATAATCCCGATCGCGGCGGAGTCTGATCCGCAGGCGCTTGTTGACCGGCTCCGGCATGGGCACGATCGCCAGATACAATGTCCCCGCGCCGATGTCGATCCACGTTGCTCCGCTCCCGCTGTCTCCGCT
>Ga0318548_10000439_pt1 | contig 11072 bp, 8 predicted proteins | sample GRESIP169b2f21_FD_203495 | JGI IMG/M metagenome (GOLD analysis project Ga0318548, IMG submission 203495) | Tropical soil microbial communities from Luquillo Experimental Forest, Puerto Rico - GRE.SIPMG.169b2f21 | ecosystem: Environmental > Terrestrial > Soil > Tropical forest > Bulk soil... | reverse complement strand
CAGCGCCGGGATGCGCAGCGTGACGACCTTGAGGCGGTAGTAGAGGTCGCTCCGGAACGCGCCGCGCTCGACCGCCGCCTCGAGGTCGGCGTTGGTCGCCGCGATCAGGCGGATGTCGACGTTGATCGTCTCGGTGCCGCCGACGCGCATGAACTCACGGTTCTCGAGGACGCGCAGGAGCTTGACCTGCATGTCGAGCGGCAGCTCGCCGATCTCGTCCAGGAACAACGTCCCCTTGTCGGCGAGCTCGAACTTCCCGATCTTCCGCCCGGTGGCCCCCGTGAACGATCCGCGCTCGTGGCCGAACAACTCCGACTCCAGGATGTCTCCCGGAATCGCCGCGCAGTTGATCGGCAGGAACCGGGCGTCCTTGCGCGGCGAGTTCTCGTGGAGCGCGTTGGCCACCAGCTCCTTCCCGGTGCCGGACTCGCCGAAGATGAGCACGTTCGAGCGCGTGGGCGCGACCATCTCCATCTGCCGGAAGAGCGCTTCCATCGCCTTCGAGCGGCCGATCAGCTTCCCGAATTTCTCGCCGAGACGGCTCTCGAGCTCGACGACCTTGCGTGAGAGCAGGCGCTTCTCGACGATAGTCGAGGCCCGCTTCCGCAGCTCGAACAGGTCCACGGGCTTGGTCAGGTAGTCGTCCGCGCCGCGCTTCATCGCGTCGACCGCGGACTCGACGGAGCCGTGCCCCGTGATCATGAGCAGCCCGATCTCCGGGTCGATCTCGCGTGTCGCGGCGAGCACGCCGAAGCCGTCGATCCCCGGCATCATGAGGTCCGTGATCACGAGGACGACGTCCCGGTGCCCGCGCAGGTAGTCGAGGGCGGGACCGGCCTCGACGAACGCCGCGACCTTGTAGCCGATCTTGGTGAGGGCGCGCTGATAGCTCTCGCGGTTGCCCGTCTCGTCCTCGATGATGACGACGTGGATCGATTCGCTCATCGTGTTCCCGGCATGGTAGCAGGGGGGCCGCTCACTCTTCCGCCGCCGCGGCGAGCAATGCTTCGATCTCGCGCGGGCCCCGGATCTCGATCCCGAGCTCCCGCGCCTTCTCGAGCTTCGACCCGGCGTCGTCTCCCGCGATCACGAGATCGGTCTTCTTGCTGACCGACGCTGCGACGCGCCCACCGAGGCGCTCGATGCGCGCCTTCGCCTCCTCGCGCGACAGCCCCGGAATCGTCCCGGTCAGCACGATTGTCTTTCCCGCGAGCGGCGAGGTTTCGGCGGAGCGTGCCTGTGCTTTCTCCGCGGTCATCCGCACGCCGGAAGCGGCGAGGCGCTTCACGAGCGCGGCCGCCGCGGCGGTGTCGAAGAACGCGCGCACGGAGGCGGCGGTCTTCGGCCCGACCTCCGGGACGGCGAGCAGCGTGTCCAGGTCGGCGGCGGCGATCGCCTCCATCGTCCCGAACCGCGCGGCGAGGACCTTCGCCGCGCGCTCTCCGACGTGGCGGAGGCCGAGGGCGAACAGCAGCCGGTGGAGGGGCCGCGACTTCGATTCCTCGATCTCCGCGATTACGTTCGCCGCAGACTTCGCGCCCATCCTCTCGAGGCCTGCGAGCGTGCCCGCGTCGAGCGCGTAGATGGAGTCGAAGTCCCGGACGAGCCCGCGCGCGAGCAGCTGGTCGACGAGCGCGTCGCCCAACCCCTGGATGTCCATCCCCGGCCGCGAGGCGAAGTGGAGCATCGCCTCCCGGCGCTTGGCCGGGCAGTCGGGATTCGGACAGCGGCTGGCGACCTCGTCCTCCTCGCGGACCACGGCGGTCCCGCACGAGGGGCAGGCGCTCGGGAGCACGAACCGGGCCGCGTCCGCGGGGCGGCGCTCGAGGATCACCTTCACGACCTGCGGGATGATCTCCCCCGCCTTCTCGATCAGCACCGTGTCGCCCGCGCGCACGTCCTTCCGTACGACCTCGTCCTCGTTGTGGAGCGTGGCGCGCGAGACCGTCGTGCCGGCCAGCACCACCGGCTCGAGCTCCGCGACGGGGGTCAAAGCGCCGGTGCGGCCTACCTGCACCGCGATCGCCCTCACGATCGTGGTCGCCTGCTCCGCCGGGTACTTGAACGCGACCGCCCAGCGCGGGAACTTGGACGTGACGCCGGCCTCCGCCTGCAGCGCCAGGTCGTCGAGCTTCACGACCGCGCCGTCGATCTGGTACGGCAGGTCGTCCCGGCGTGCCCGCAACGACGCGATCGCGTCCCGGGCCTGATCGAGCGTCTCGCACCGCACGTTCAACGGGTTGACCGGAAGTCCCAGCCGCCGCAGGAGGTCGAGCCCACCGTGATGCGTCGGCGGCGCGTCGACCCCGGTCACCTCCGCCAGGACGTAGAAGAAACAGGCGAGCGACCGCTCCGCGGTGTTGGTCGCGTCCTTCATGCGCACGGCGCCGGAGGCCGCGTTCCTCGGGTTCGCGAACGCGGGCTCGCCGGCCTCCTCGCGCCGGCGGTTGAGCTCCCGGAACGCGGCGCGCGGCATGAACACCTCCCCCCGCGCCTCGAGAAACGGCACCGGGCGCGAAAGCTGCTCGGGAATCGACGCGATCGCGCGGGTGTTCTGCGTGACGTCCTCCCCGACCACGCCGTCCCCACGGGTCACGCCGCGCTCGAGCGCGCCGTCGCGGAAGTGGACCGCCATCGACAGCCCGTCGACCTTCGGCTCGACCACGAAGCCGCGCGGCTCGCTCCCCAGGGCCCGGGCGAGGCGCGCGGACCACGCGCGCAGCTCGTCGTCGGAGTACGCGTTGTCGAGCGACAGGAGCGGGGTCTTGTGACGGAACGGGGCGAACAGGGCCGACGCCTCTCCGCCGACGCGCTGCGTCGGGGAGTTCGGCGTGGAAAGCTCCGGGTGCGCGGCCTCCAGGGCGGACAGCTCGCGCTCCAGAGCGTCGTACTCGGCGTCCGAGATCTCGGGAGCGTCGTCGACGTAGTACCTGTGTCTGTGGTGCTCGATCAGGCGGCGCAGCTCCGCCGCGCGCCGCGCGGGCGTCGGCTTGCGCGGGCTCACGGGACGGCCTTGGCGCCCGCAGCCGGCTCGGCGCGGTGGTGACGCCGAGGGAGGCGGATCCGGAAGGTCGCCCCGCGTCCCGGCTCGCTGTCGACCTCGATGCGTCCGCCGTGCGCCTCGATCATCTGCTTCGCGATCGCGAGGCCGAGCCCCGTGCCGCCGGCCCTCTTGCTGAAGAACGGCTCGAAGATCGCGTCCCGGCTCTCCGGCGGGATCCCGGGCCCCTGGTCCTGGATCTCGACGACCACGTCCCCCGGCGAGCCCGCGCGCGACCGCAGCGTCACGGTGCCGCCGTCCTTCATCACCTGGCGCGCGTTGACCAGGATGTTCATCGCGGCCTGGCGGAACTGGGCGTTGTCCAGCTCGACCGACGGGAGCAGCGGCTCGAGGTCGAGCGCGAGCTCCACGCCGTGATGCCGGAAGTCGGCCTGCAGGAAGATGGCGATGTTGCGCAGGACGTCGTTCAGGTCTTGCGGCTCGAACCTCAGCGCGGAGGGACGGGCGTAGAGCAGGACGTTGTTGACCAGGAGCTCGAGCCGCTTGACCTCGCTCTTGGTCGACACCAGCAGGTCGATATGGTCCTTTCCGGTGACCCCCGGCATCCCTTGCAACTCTTCCTCGAGCATCTGCAGGTTCATGTTCATGGCGTTGAGCGGATTCCGGATCTCGTGAGCCAGCCCCGACGCGAGCTTGTCGCGGTCGGTGCGGCGCTCGGCCGACGACTTCGCACGCTCGAGCTCGTGGACGCGCCGGAGCAGCCGCAGGACGTACACGAAGGCGATGACCAGCAGCACGACGCCGGCGGTGGCGAACAGCGCGACCTTCACGCGCAACCCCGACTCCAGCGCCTCGATGTCGCTCGCGAAGGCGTCGTTCGACAGCCCGACGTGCACGTCCCCTTGCCAGGCCCCGCCGACGGTCAGGGGTGCGCTCGCGACGACCTCGGTTCCCTGATCGGGCTTCCCGACGACTCCTGCAACGGCCACGAGCGCCCTGAAACGATCGCGGACCTCGATGAATCGGATTCCGGGGCTGGCGTCGAGGCGCTCCTGGAGAGTTTGCTGCAACGCCGCTTTGGCGCGGTGGAGCCGGTAAAAATCCATCCCCGACGTCCCCCTCCCGAGCGAGGTGACGACGTTTGCGATACGGAGGGCTTCGCGCCGTCCGATGTAAATCCGGGAGTCCCGGGCCATTTTTCTGAGGTCCTGGAACGCGACTTCCCGGGCCGCCCAGCCAAGAATCGCGAAAAGTGCAGCAAAAACAACAAAAGCCCGGATCGTCTCCCCGCCGCCTGGGAGACCGAGGACCCCGTCACGCTGGAAGGAGGGCCGCAGCATCGGCATGGCCATTCTAGCGAGGCTCGTTGCGGACCGACGCGCTGCAAGTTCTCCGCGCGGTACGATGCGCCGGGCGATCGGGTCTTGACCGTAGTTCTCCCAAGGAGTACTTGAAGTATTGAACGAAAAAGGTATGAGGGAGAACTCGACCCCGGATAATGGGATCAAGGCAAGCCCGGAATGATCCGGACGCCATCCGGGGACCGGATAGAGGGCCGGACGAGTTGGGAGGGACGGCGCATGGAAGCTCAAGCAGCGGATAGCTCTCTAAAGGGCAGCGTCCGCCTCGGAAATTACCTGCGGCGGCTGCGCGCCGGATACGGGTACTCCCTCCGCCGCGTCGAAGAGCGCGCGAAGGCCGAGGGAGGCGAGATCGACAATTCGCAGCTCTCCCGCTACGAGAAGGGGATCTGCTACCCGTCGTTCGACAAGCTGCGCGTCCTGGCGAGCGTCTTCAACGTCTCGGTCCAGGCCTTCTCCGACGTCGTCGACCTCGAATCGTACGAAGAGCTCAAGCCGGCCGGCGGTGAGCCGAAAGCGCTCGTCGCCGCCGGAAATGCGGCTCTCAAGTCGGGCGACTACGGGCGGGCGTTCGCCCACTACGAGTTCGCGCTCGACCTCCTGCACGACGGGGGGACCGCCTCCGACGACGAGATGGTCGACCAGACGCGGATCAACCTCGCGTATGCGCTGTCCCGCCTGGGCAAGCTGGCCCTCGCCGAGCAAGAGCTGCGGCAAGCCTTGCGGGGCGCGCGCACGCTTGCTCCCGCGCTGAACGCCCGCGCGCTGCTCTCCCTCGCCAATTTGCACGCGGATCAGGGCGACCTGATGCTCGCGGAGATCGAGGCGGAGAAGGCGTTCGCGCTGGCGAAGGCCGAGCACCTCGATCTGCTCTGCGCCCGCTCGCTCCACACGCTCGGCCGCGTCCTCGCCGAGCGCCGGCAGCACCTCGCCGCCGTCGAGCGGTATCGCGAGTCGGGGGCCCTCTACGACACCTGCGGTGAGACCGTTGAAGCGATCCGGGTGAGGATCAACCTCGGCGACAGCTACGTGTCGATGGGCAAGCTGCGCGAGGGGATCCGACTCTTGCGCACGGCGCTCGCGGAAGCCCATGCGACCGGACACCGGCGCCTCGAAGCGCAGTGCTACAGCAATCTCGGCGACGCCTACCGGCGGGCGAACGAGGTCTCCCAGTCGCAGGCCTGCTTCCAGCAGTCGGACGCCCTGGCCGGCAGCCCCGAGCGGTATACCGACATCCTGTTCTTCAACGCGTTCCACGAGTGGAAGATGGCCGCGGCCCAGGGGAACCCGACGAGGGAGAAGATCTCGTTCGGGAGGCTCAAGGTCCTCCGGTCCTCGCTCGAGAGACGGTTCCCCGAGGTCGACGCGTTCGACTCTTACGTCGAGAGGAGGCGGAGCGATGTGTAACTCGCGCGTTCCCGTCACCTTGATGCTCTCCTTTGGACTCGCGACGAGCGTGGCTCTAGGCGCCGGGCTCGCCGATCACGTTCCGGCGATCGACGGCCCGGTCGCGACGACCGTCGCTCCGGACGGCCGGATCTGGGCCGTCTGGTCCTACCGCGCATCCGGCGAGTTCGACGTCGCGGTCGCCTCCAAGGACCCCGCCGGGGCATGGTCGAGCCCGACGTTCTTCGGCCGGCGGGACGGGGTGGATCAGCTGGATCCGGCGCTCGCGGTAGATGCCGCCGGCAATCTCTATCTCGCCTACACGACGAAGGCCCCGCAGGCCGTCTTGCTCGCGGTCCGCCCGGCGGGCACGATGGAATGGTCGCAAGGGTCGCGGCTCGCCGCCGAGCCAGGAGTCTCCGATCCCGCGGTGAGGATCGTCGGCGACCGCGTGGTCGTCGCCTACCGGACCGCGCGCGGCGTAGAGGTGACCGACGTGCCGGTGGTTCCCCCGGCCTTCGTGCCGAGCGGAATCCAGGACGGGCCCGACGGCGTTGACCCGCTCGGCGTCACCGGCGGCGCACCTGCCGGCGGCGGATCCGGATCCGGTTCGGGATCCGGCTCCGGCGGCAACGGTGGGAACGGCGGCGGGAACGGCGGCGGGAACTCTAGCGGTTCTGGAAGCGGCCAGTAGACTCGACCCCGATGCCGTGGACGCGCGCGATCCGCGCGTTCCTCGACGTACGACTTACGTCTCGTATTCGCTCTTCCTTTCGAGGATAATTCCTCATAACCTTCTTGACACTCGGCACTTCGGCTTTCTACTATTCCCGTGGTGGTCTGAAGTGGAGCGAAGTGGGTCGTATTTGATATCCCACACTCCACCTCGCACCCACGGGCGGCACGAGTCAGAAGCGGCGAGGTCCGGCAAGCGGGGCATGTGCTCGCGCAGAACGTCGTTCCTCTCACCGAACCGCCCTGAAGGGTACGGCCGATGCTGCGAGGAAGCGCGCTCGCCAAGATCGACGAGAAGGGACGGTTGAAGGTCCCGGCGTCGTTCCGCGCCGCGATCGAATCGAAGTACGGCCCCGAGTTCTTCGTCACGAGCCTCAGGGGGGATTCGGTCCGCATCTACCCGATGGAGGTGTGGGTCCGCATCGAGGAGCGCGTCGCGCGCGTGTCCTCGCTGAATCCTTCGGTGATGCGCTTCAAGAACGCCGTGAATTACTTCGGCCAGACCAGCGCGATCGACGGCCAGGGACGCGTCCTCATCCACCCCCACCTGCGGGAGCGGGCAGACGTCAAGGGCGAGGTGGTCGTGCTGGGCCAGCAGGACTTTCTCGAGGTCTGGAACCGGTCGGTGTTCGAGGAGCGGATGACCTCGGATCCGCTGACCGATGCAGACCTCGGGGTCCTTTCGGAACACGACATCTAGACGGGCGGTGCGGGAGCCGCCCTCGGACGAACCGTCGACATGCTTTCAGCCCTGGCGAGCGAGGTCCCATCGGCGATGGCCCGCCGCGACGCGCCCCACGTACCGGTTCTCCTCGCGGAGACCCTGGAGGGGCTGCGCGCGGCACCCGGGCTGACGATCGTGGACGCGACGCTCGGCCCGGGAGGTCATGCCGAAGCGCTCGCCGAGGCCGTCGGCCCGTCGCGTTCGCGAGGCACCGCCTCGCCCCATTCGGCGACCGATTCGTTCCCCTTTGGGGGGATCACCGCGACCTCGCGGCGCTGCTGCGCGGTGCCGCGATCCCGGTCGTCGACGCCGTGCTCGCCGACCTCGGGATCTCCTCCCTCCAGCTCGACGATCCGTCCCGGGGATTCTCGTTCTCGGCGGACGGACCGCTCGACATGCGCCTCGAGCCCGGCGGCGGGACTCCCTCGGCCGCCGATCTGGTGGCGACTCTCGACGTGCGAAGCCTCGCGGAGGTCCTCTCGCGATGGGGCGAGGAGCGCGACGCGCGGAAGATCGCCGGAGCGATCGTGCGGGAGCGCGAGCGTGCCCCGATCACGACCACGGGGCGGCTCTCCGAGGTCGTCGCGCGCGCGGCCGGCCCCGCGGCGCGGCGTTTCAAGATCCACCCGGCGACGCGCACGTTCCAGGCGCTGCGCATCGCCGTCAACCGCGAGATCGAGGGCATCCCCGAGCTCGTCCAGGGCGCGTCCGAGATCCTGCGCCCCGGCGGCCGCCTCGCCGTGATCTCGTTCCATTCTCTCGAGGACCGTGCGGTCAAGCAGACGATGCGCGAGCTGGCGCATCGATGCGTCTGCCCGCCGGGGCTCCCGGTCTGCGCGTGCGGCCGGGAGGACGTCTTCCGCATCGTGACGGCGCGGCCGATCGTCCCCTCGGACGCCGAGGTTCGCGCGAATCCCAGAGCGCGCAGCGCGAAGCTGCGCGTCGCCGAGAGGGTGTGATGGCACGCATTGCGATCGACCCGATCCGGCGCTGGCGGAACGCCCCCGTCCAGCGCGAGGTGGACAGCCGGCGCGTGCTCGCGGTCTGGAAGGTGGTCCTCGGCGTGGCCGTCGCGGTCGCCCCGTTCGCCGTGTACCTCCTGCAGATCATGAGCTACGTGCAGACCGAGTACGCGATCGGTGCCTTGCGCTCCCAGCAGGCACGGCTGCTCGAGCAGGAGCGGCGCCTGTCGATCCACAAGGCCGCGCTCGAATCGCTCCCGGTGGTGGAGCGGCGCGCGGCGACGGAGCTCGGTCTCGAGCACCCCCCCGCCTCGCACGTCCTCGTCGTGTCTTCCTCGGATCTTCCCGGCGCCCGGTCCGACCGGCCCGGCGTCACGCCCCCCGCGGCGCGCTGATCGGGAGGCGTCGACGCGCGTGGACAGGATCCCGGACGCCCAGGCGGCACGATCGATCCGAGCCCGCGTCGTCACGCTCGTCGCGGGGGTGACGCTCGCGGGGACGATCGTCGCCCTGCGTCTCGTGCAGCTTCAGGTCGTCGAGGCGGATCGCCTCAAGGCCCGGGCGCTCCGGCAGCACCAGCAGGTGATCGAGATCCCCGGGCGCCGCGGATCGATCCGCGACTGCAAGGGGCGTGAGTTCGCGGTGAGCGTCACGACGTCGTCGCTGTACGCGCACCCGCAGCGCATCAAGGATCCCGACAAGATCGCGGCGCGCCTCGCCGCGGCGCTCGACCGGCCGGCAAGCGAGATCCTGGCGCTGCTCCGGTCGGACCAGCCGTTCGTCTGGATCGAGCGGCGGCTCGAGCCGAAGACGGCGCAGGCCGTGCGGGATCTCGGCCCGCCGGTGGGCAAGGGCCAGGCGATCGATTTCCAGGAGGAGCCCAAGCGCTTCTACCCGCAGGGCCGGCTCGCCATCCACATCGTGGGCGCGACGGACATCGACCAGCACGGGATCGAGGGGATCGAGAAGCGGTTCGACGACGTCCTCCAGGGGGACCCGACGCGCTACCTCGCCGCGCGCGACGCGCACGGCACGATGCTCCTCCAGAAGCTCGCGGCGCCGTTGAAGCCGAGCGAGGACGTCGTGCTGACGATCGACTTCGTGCTCCAGCACGTGGTCGAGCGCGAGCTCGACCGGGCGATGGCGGACACGGGCGCAAAGGCCGGCACGGCGCTCCTGCTCGACCCGAAGACCGGCCACGTGCTGGCGCTCGCGAACCGGCCGACCGTAGATGCGGGAAGCTACGCGAGGAGCCGGCCGGACGATCGCCGGGACCGCGCGGTTACCGACGGCTACGAGCCGGGCTCGACGTTCAAGATCGTCAGCGCCTCGGCGGCGGTCGAAGCCGGCTCCGTCACCCCCGAGCAGCGGTTCAACTGCTCTCATTACACGGTCGCCGGCAAGTCCTACACGGACGTTCACAAGTTCGGCGTGCTCTCGCTGCGCGAGATCCTGGAGCACTCCTCGAACGTCGGGATGGTCCAGGTCGGAAGCTCGATTCCCCGCGAGACGCTCCGCAAGACGGTGCTCGATTTCGGATTCGGCCGCCGGACCGGGATCGAGCTCCCCGGCGAGACGCGCGGCACGGTGCCCTCGATCGGGCGGATGTCGGCCACGACTCCCGCTGCGATGTCGATCGGCTACGAGGTGCTCGTCACCCCTCTCCAGGTTGCCTCCGCGTTCGCGACCTTGGCGAACAACGGTGTGGCCGTTCCGCCACGCGTGGTCCTCGGGACACGGGACGAGGACGGCGTCTTCCGCCCCTCCGAGCCCCCGGAGACGAGACAGGTTCTCTCGACCCGCACGGCGACGACCATGACGAACATGCTCGAGGGGGTTGTCCTGCGGGGCACCGGCGAGAACGCCAAGGTCTCCGGATACCACCTCGCCGGAAAGACCGGCACCGCCAAGAAGGCCATTCCGGGCGGCCTCGGCTACACGACCAACGAGTATTTCGCGTCGTTCGGGGGGTTCGGCCCGCTGAGGGCTCCCGCGCTCGTCGGGTTCGTGCTGCTCGACACCCCTCGCGGGAGCTTCATCTACGGCGGCCAGATCGCGGCCCCGGTGTTCGCGCGGATCATGGCCGACGCGTTCGCCTACCTCCGCATCCCACCCGACGACGATCCGTGGAAGGCGCACGACGAGGAGCTGAAGGCGCAGGCGGCGAAGGACGCGAAGGCCAAGGCCGAGGCCGCGCGGCGCAGGAAGGGAAAAAAGCCCGACGTGGCCGATCAGCCCGGCGGCGACGACGCGGCGCCGGTTGTCGCCGCGGGACCCGGTCAGGTGCCAGATCTGCGCGGAAAGAGCGCCCGCGAAGCGGTGGCCGCGCTCGTCTCCCGCGGATACAGGGCGCGCATCGCGGGGGAGGGGGTCGTCGTCGCCCAGGCCCCGCCCGCGGGCACGGCGCTTGCGACCGGCGAGGCCTGCCTCGTATCCCTGGGAGCGCCGACCGTGAAGGAGACCCGATGACGCCGGCCCGGCCGCTGACGGCGCTGCTCGCGGACGCGCAAGTCGCGCCGCTCGCTCCGCCGTCCGCCGACCCGATCGTCACCGGGATCGCGATCGATTCTCGGTCCGTCCGGCCGGGAGACCTGTTCTTCGCGCTGCGCGGGAGCCGGGTGGATGGGACGCGGTTCGCCGCGGAGGCCGCGGCGCGGGGGGCGGCCGCGGTCGTCGCCGATTCTCCGGCTCCGGCGGCTCTCCCCGGCGAGGCCCCCTGGGTGTGGGTGGGCGAGGCTCGCCTTGCGATGGGGCTCGTGGCGCGCGCGTGGTGGTCTCGGCCCGACGAGTCGCTGACACTGGTCGGCGTCACGGGGACCAAGGGCAAGACGACGGTCGTGTACCTCGTCGAGGCGATCGCGCGCGCCGCGGGTCGCGCGGCAGGGAGGATCGGCACCGTCGGC
>Ga0318548_10000437_pt1 | contig 11077 bp, 9 predicted proteins | sample GRESIP169b2f21_FD_203495 | JGI IMG/M metagenome (GOLD analysis project Ga0318548, IMG submission 203495) | Tropical soil microbial communities from Luquillo Experimental Forest, Puerto Rico - GRE.SIPMG.169b2f21 | ecosystem: Environmental > Terrestrial > Soil > Tropical forest > Bulk soil... | reverse complement strand
TATGAGCACCAATATCTGCCGCTGCGGCACCTATCAGCGTATCGTGCGAGCGGTTGAGCGCGCGGCGCGGGAGGCCTGATATGAACACACATATAAGAAAAATCCCGATGGCGATTTCACATCGTCAAATTTCCCGACGCCAAATCATGATCGGCGCCGCCGGCTTGTCCTTTGCGATCGCATCAAGCCGTGGAGGGATTGCCGCGGAGATCACGAGCGAGCGCGGGGGGAAAGCTCTCACTCCATGGGTCAGCATCGCACCCGACGGAACCATCACCATCATGTCGGCGGCGACCGAGATGGGGCAGGGCTCAATGACCTCGCTGCCGCTGATTATCGCCGAAGAGCTCGACGCCGATTGGAGCAAGGTCAAAATCGTGCCGGCGCCGGTGATCGAAGAAATTTACGGTAATCCCGGTTTTGGCGGCATGATGTACACAGCAGGCTCCAATGCGGTGAGGAGCTATTACGACAATTTGCGGTTATTTGGCGCGCAGGCGCGCCGTGTGCTGCTCGATAACGCTGCGCGAAAGCTCGGCCTCCCGGTCGATGAATTGACCACTGAACCGAGCGCGGTCGTGCATAGCAAATCAGGCCGCAAGCTGAGCTATGGCGAAATTGCAGAGTTTGCCGAAATCCCGGCGCAAGCGCCGCAGATAAAACCGGAAGATCTGAAGAAACCGGCAAACTTTCGCCTGATCAGCAAGGACGTGATGCGCGCCGAACTGCCGCGCAAGATCAATGGCAGCGCACAATATTCGATCGACGTGCAAGTGCCGGGCATGCTCTACGGCGCCGTTTTAAGGGCGCCGGTCGAAGGTGCTGCGCCTGACAAATTCGATGAAGCCAAGGTCATGGCGGTTGCCGGCGTCGTCAAGGTCGTAAAGCTTCCTTACGGCGTTGGCATCCTCGCCATGACGCCATGGGCAGCTTTCACGGCGCGCCGCGCGATCGAATCGAGCATGGTTTGGAATCGCGACGGCAAAGCGTGGAGCTTCGATAGCGAGCAAGGGCTGCAAAATTTTGCTGCCAGCGCACGCGATCCGAACGCCAAAGCGACCGACTGGTTCAAGCTCGGCGACGCGCGCGCCGAAATGGCGAAGGCGGCCTCGACATTCGAGGCCGAATATCTCTGCGATTACGCCTATCACGCGCAGATGGAGCCACTCAACGCGGTGGCTTCAGTGACGGCATCAGGCGATGCCGCCGAAGTGTGGTGCGGCACGCAGAGCCAGACTTTGGCACTCGAGGCCACGGCGGATGCGCTTAAGATCGAGCGCAGCAAGGTCAAGCTCCACGACACGCTGCTCGGCGGCGGATTCGGCCGAAGAGGTCCACGCGACATGGATTATTTGATCGATGCGGTCCTACTTTCTAAGGCCGTCGGCAAGCCGGTGAAATCGATGTGGACGCGTGAGGACGACATCCATAACGGGCGCTTCCGGCCTCTGTCGGCACATTATCTACAAGCCGGCTTCGATGAATCCGGCAAGCTCATGACGTGGCAGCACCGGCTGGTGGGGGACCGCGTGACACCGTTCGCCGATCCGGTGCGTTATGAAAAAGCCGGCCATAAAGACTTCATCCTGATGCTTGGCGCTGACGCCAAGGGCTATGATGTCCCGCACCAGTTGGTGGAGCAAGTCTACGAGGACACTGGTATTCGCACCGCGCCGCTGCGCGGCATTGGATTCACTGCCAACAAGTTCGCGACCGAGACCTTTATGGACGAGATCGCCTACAAGCGCGGTGTCGATCCAATGAAATACCGACTTGACCTGCTGGCCAACACGCCTCGCGGCCACAAGGTGCTGGAGCGGGCGGCGCAGATGGCCGACTGGGGCCGCCAGCGCGATGGGCGCGGTCTCGGCGCCTCCTATATCGACTATACGGATACCCAGGTCGCAGCCGTAGTCGAAATCTCGATCGATCGCGCCAACGGCAAAATCAAAGTCCACAATGTCTGGTGCGCGATCGATTGCGGTGTTGCGGTGCAGCCGGACAATGTCATTGCGCAGACCGAGAGCAGTATCGTCTACGGCATCGGGCTCGCGTTGACCGAGCGCATTAGCATCAAAGATGGCGCGGTCGAGCAGTCGAACTTTTACGACTACATCGTGCCGCGCAATCACGATGTGCCACCGATGCAAGTGGAGGTGATCCAGACCGACAATCACCCGACCGGAGTTGGTCAGATGGCCACACCGGCGATAACGCCTGCGGTCGCAAACGCCGTGATGGCTCTGACCGGCGTGCGTTTGCGCCACGCGCCGTTTACTGAGGAGCGCGTGAAGAAAGCGCTTACCTAGACGGCATCGGGACTGCTGAGAAATCGCAAAATGCTGCGCTTAAATCCGCGGCGCGCATTCGCTATCGGTCCGGCGAAAACCTCAACTATCATATTGCATCGTGTACAGACCGGCATTGTAGTCGGTGCAATAGATAATCCCATCGCGGTCGACGAAAACGTCGGTCGACTGAACCACGCAAGCGCGGTTCGGCCGGGTATCCATTAACCGCGCCGGCCTTGGCGGCACGAGAGCGCCGACTTCCGTCGGCCGATATGAATCGCCGATGTCGAAAATCCGAACACCGGCATTTTGATAAGTCGCGAAAATGAGATTCGAACTGATAAAACTGCCGGGCCGATTTTCATGGAGATTATGCGGCCCGAAATGACCGCCTTTGGCGACGTAGTTCGTCTCGTTCGGTGTCGGGAAAGTCGAAATGCTGACCGGATTGACCCGCTGGCGGATATCGAAAACCCAGATCAGCTTCAAGCCGTCTTCTTGATGATCGAGCACGGCTTCATCCAAGACAATCAAAAGATCGCGGCTGGGCAGGGGGAGGCAGTTGTGCGTGCCGCCGCCGAACGGCGGCGACCAGTTGCGATGGGTGATCAGTTTTGGCGCAGCGCGATCGGCGATATCGAGCACGACGAGTCCGGCGTCGCGCCAAGCGCCATAGGCGATATCGCCATTGATGATGGCATGGTGCAGACCGTACCGGCGCGATGGCGGCCAACTCGGCGATTCTCCGCCCGCCCGATTCATACCGGGCAGCCAATAGCGCCCGGCTTCGCACGGATGCGCCGGATCGCTCATATCGACCGTCAGGAATATGTAGTCGGTGAAGCCATCGAGCAGCGCGGAAACATAGGCCCAGCGCCCGCCGACGTACCAGATGCGATGAATGCCGCCGCCCTCCACCGGCAGGAAGCCGATCTGGCGTGGCATCGCCGGCTGTGAAATGTCGTAGACGATGAGCCCCGCGGTCCAGTCGCGTGTCGGTCGCTTCGAAGGCGCGGTTTCCGCCGTTCCGACGGTTGCACCGATGGCGCCGCGATAGTAAGCGCGCTCGTCGGCAAATTCCGCAGCCGCAAACATATCCTTGGCATTAACGACGAGCAGGAGATTGTCGTGCGTCTGCAGGTGGATGTTCCAGGTGCCCGGCGGGGCGGGAACGTAATTTACAGGCTGCAGGTGCCGCGGATCGCGCACGTCGACGATGCTAAAGCCCTTCGAGAACATGTGCCCGATATAGGCGTGGCCTTGAGCGACCATGATCTGCACGCCGTCCGGGCGGCCGCCCTGATCGGAATAGCCGAGTAGTCGCATGTTTCGCGCGTAATCGGGCTTGGGTAATTCTTCGATCATCGATAAGCCGCCAAAAAATTCGGCACGGCGATCCAGTCGAGCATCGCGCCGTCGCTTTGCAGCAAATCATGCATGCGGCGCTCTTCATCAGTCGCAAGGTTGACGCCAAGCTGGCAGCCAAGCTTGCGTCCGTGCAGGACAATGGCGTTGCCGATTGGCTGACGTTCGGCATTGTAAGCTTTCAGCGCGGCATCAATATCCTCGTGATCTTTTAGATGCTTTGCCAGTGCTTGCGCGTCGGTCGCGGCTTTGGCCATGCCGAATCCCATATGGGGCCGCGCGTTGGCGGCGGCGTCGCCGACGAGCGCCACGCGGCCATAGACGACGGCCGACGCGGTGAAGTCGTAGATGGGCGTGAAGAAAGGCTGCCTGATCTTCATCACGCAATCGAGGAAAGCTTCAGGCATGATCTCGCGCGCCTCGGCGCGCATTTGCGCGATCAAGTCCTTGCGCACCAAAGGCGGCGGCACGGAATAGGGGTGTTGCACGCCATTCTCGTCAACGCACATTTCACGAAGCCGAGCGGCGTCAGCGACCCGGTACCAAATGACGTTGTAGCGGCGCTTGCCAGGCGTGAGATCGTCGTCGAAACCGGCGATCGGGTAACCGATCACCTGTTGGTGCTTGGGCAGGTAAAATGTGAACAGCGGATAGATGCTGCGCAACGTTTGCGGCGCCAAGTCCGATTCATTGGGCGCACCGCGCCATATGTAATAGCCGGCATAGATCGGCTGTACCTGTGGCGCCAGCTGGGCGCGCACACTGGAGCGGATGCCGTCGCCGCCGACGAGAATGTCGGCGTGCTCGATGCGCCCGTCAGCGAATTCTACACGGACGCCTCTGCCGTCCTGGTCGACGCGCTTGAAATTATAGCCAAGGTGGTGGCGGCCCTCGTCGATGGTGGCGCGTAGCAAGCGCTGCAGGCGATCCCATGAGGTAAGGATTTGCCGCAGCGGCCGCTCATCGGTCACGCGGCCATTCTGGTCGATGGCGATGCGCTTGGGAACTTCGACCCCGAGGTTCTTGGTGCCGGCGCCGCTTGCTTCCAGCGCATCGAACAGTTCGGGGTGCCCGGTAATCCCGGCGCCGCGGCCGACCAATTCGACGCTGGAACGCTCATACACATCGACGCTCCAGCCGATCTGGCGCAAGAAGGCTGCCGAAAACAGTCCCGACATCGACCCGCCAATAACAATGGCGCGGCGATTGGTCCGTATTCCCGGTCTCATAAAAGAGTCTCGCTCTCGAGAGCGCCGGGGGCGTGATAGTCAGCTCTCATTGGGTGTTCAAACAAAAGTGTAGCTCGCTCTGCGGGAGTGTCCGGTCGCGAGCCGAACAAGACGCTTTTGGGTCACTCGGGTTTGATGCCGGCGAATTTGATCACCTTGCCCCATTTCTCGGTTTCATCAGCGATCAGCTTGGCGAAATCGGCAGCTGACCCGGGGAGCAACGAAGCGCCGAGTTCGGTAAATCGTGCTTTTGCCGTCGGATCGGCCAGCATCGCATTAATCGCTTTGTTGAGCCTGTCGACGATTTCACTGGGCGTTCCTTTCGGCGCTCCGATTCCGTACCACGCGCTTGCTTCATAGCCCGGCACGAAATCAGCCACGGTCGGCAAATCTGGGACTACCTCGGAACGCGCCGCTGTGGTGACCGCCAATGGCCGCAGCTTCCCGGCTTTAATGAATTCGAGCGAGGTGGGGAGATTGTCGAACATCAGCTGCACGCGCCCGCCCATCAGATCAACCAGTGCAGGACCGCCGCCGCGGTAGGGTACGTGCACAATGTCGACGCCGGCCATCATCTTGAAGAGTTCGCCGGCGACATGCAGCGTCGAACCGATACCAGACGAGGCAAAGTTAAGTTTCCCGGGGTTAGCCTTGGCGTAGCTGATCAGCTCGGGAATGCTGTGGACCGGGACCGACAGGTTGACATCGACGACGTCCGGAAAACGAATGACCCCTGCGACCGGCTCGATATCACGCATGAAATCGAAATTGAGCTGCGCAAAGAGCGCGACATTCGTTGCGTTCGCCGGCGCGGCGAGCAAAAGCGTATAGCCGTCCGGCGCCGCACGCACGACGGATTCGGTAGCGATATTCGTCGCTGCGCCCGGTCGGCTTTCGACGATAAATTGCTGGCCGAGCTTTTCCGACAGCCATTGGCTCGTCAGGCGCGCAGTCATGTCGGCCGATCCGCCAGGAGGGTAGCCGATGATCAAATGCACCGGCCGGGTCGGATAGTCGGAAGCCGACGCGGCGCGCACGGCTGGAACCAGGCTGGCACCCGCGGCGACATGCAGGAATTTGCGGCGCGAAACTTTCATGGCTGGCGCTTTTTTGCGAAGTTGGAAAATCCGCAATATTACTACCGCGTTTTATCCCGCTCCGCGAAGGGGTTGGGGTAAGCGGCGTTTTTGATCTAGCGCGATCTGGCGGCCGTTGTTTCGGGCTAGCGGTAGCGACGCAAAATGAAGACCTCCCGCCGGGACTTGCCGCCACATGCTCGGAAATGCCGGGCTGAAGCTGCACGCGCTCAGCATGACCTCACCCGCACATGCCGATGCTAGGCTGAATTGGCACAGCACGATGCAGGCGGGAAGGCTGATGGTCAGATTTGATATTATTTTGTCGGCAACAATAGGCTTTGCGGTTGCATTCGTGCAAACTGGCTGTGCGCATTCTAAAATCGTGTGGAGTTACTACGATCAGTGCACTCTGGAAAACCCATCGTTCCCGGTAATGGCGGAATGCGGGAAACAAAAGCGCCTCGCGGAATGCGTCCCCAACAACACGTGCTCGCCAGAAGGTACTGCATTCACGGAGTACGTCGACTCGCTGGCGCTTTCAGTAAAAAACAAGAAATTGACCGATGTCGAAGCGATGCGGCGTTACACGGAATATAAATCCGGCGGCGCATCAACATGCACGCGGGTCGGCAATGCGGTGAACTGCTAGGAGCAGACGGAGGCGTGCGCTAATCGAACCATATTGCCCAACTTTGCTGTGACACAGGGCACGTAAAGTGTCCCCAAGCCTGCTATATTTTTCAGTAAGCGTGCATTTCCATTTGCGACTCATTGCGCTTCGCCTGACTAAAGGAGGCAAACAATGAAACGTCGCGATGTTCTTAAGGTTCTTGCTGGCGCGGTGACAATTGCGCCGGGCGGCGCTGCTGCGCAAACGACGGAAAAGATCTATCGCATCGGGACGCTCACGGTCGGGCCGCCGATTCCGGCGACGGCCGGCACCGGAAAAATCCTCGTCGACGGGCTCGCCAAGCGGGGCTTCGACCTCGGCCACAACCTTGCCTATGAAGCGCGCGGCGCTGCCGGCAAAATTGGCCAAATGTCCAACCTGATGCACGAATTGAGAACAGCCAATGTGGACGTAGTGGTCACGGTTGGTTATCCGTCCGCCGCCGCCGCCAAGGCATCGGGCGTCGCCACCGTGATTGCGAGCGGTTCGGGTGATCCGGTGGTGACGGGACTGGTCGAGAGTCTGGCGCACCCTGGCGGCAATGTGACAGGGATCGCCGATGATGCCGCCGCACTCTCCACCAAGCGCCTTGGTTTATTGAAGGCCGTATCGCCGCAACTGCGCCGGGTCGCGATGCTGTGGAACAGAGACGATCGCGGCATGACCCAGCGTTATGACGCCTCGGCAAAAGCGGCGCAGGACCTCGGTGTGGTCGTCCAACCGCTTGGCGTTCGCGAGCCCAACGACTTTGAGGAGGCGTTCGCGGCCATGGACCGCGATGCGCCGGATGCCATCCTGATGGTCACCGACTCGCTTACGCTGCTTAATCGCAAACGCGTATTCGACTACGCCCTCGAGCACCGGCTGCCGGCGATCTATGAGCAGGATTTCATGGCGCGCGATGGCGGCCTGATGTCCTATGGCGCCGACGCCGCAGAGTCTTTTGATCGCGCAGCCGCCCTGGCGGCACGGATTTTTCAGGGGGCAAAACCCGCCGATCTGCCGGTCGAGATTCCCACGCGCTATCTCTTCGTCGTCAATATGAAGACCGCGAAGGCGATGAATTTCACGATGCCGAACAACGTGCTGTCGCTCGCCGACGAGGTGATCGAATAGCAGCGTCGGTTGCTGAGGCGCAGTTGGTCGGCGGCAGTTCAGCGGATGTGACGCGGACGGTGATTTTCGTTCGCGTCGGTTAACCTCGCGACAAGCCGCGACGGCGCGCTACCATTGCCGGCGTGCTGCTGGGAAGGCTTCACCTTTTCCGCACCGGCGTGAGGGCGGTCGCGGCGACGGCGCATGGACCGCGCGCCAACAGCGTCAGGCAATGGTGGATAGGGTAACGAAAGCCGCGTGAATTGCCGAAATAGCTGCGCCATCGAGCCCCCTCTTAAGGCTTAATCCAACTCGGTGCGCTGTAGGGACGGATCGAGGACAGAATGTGGCGGGCCAAATGTTCAAACGCGATAACAAGTTGGGTGACGGAGCAGGCAGGATGGTATTTTTGCTACAGTGCAGGATTATTTTTTGACGGCAGGCGAGGCGCCATATTGGTGCCAACGTCGCTAAAGCCGACGAATTCTTCGTGAAAGACTCATGCTTACGGATCAAGCCGCGTCTTCGCACAATTCATTGTTTAATCAGCTTCATAGCGGGCGATGGAGGCGCGGTTGTTAGGCTCGCGCAGCCCTTCACCACTAATCATCAATTGATCATCGACCCTACGTAATTCGGCCTCGACTCTGAGATTTCATCGATTGTCGTGGGCCAAGGGGGGTTGGGCGACTGGCCGTCGGTCTTGGACGAAGGTCCATTTGGACTGGGGTCAAGGCTGTCGGCGGTCGCTCTCAGCAGATCCATGATCGGCTATGAGCAAAGTCCATATTGCGTCACATTGAAAACCACGTGGAAGGGTAATATCTGCTTTCTAATGTTCGTCGCCGCGATTGTTTGCGCCACCGTTTTCGTCTTGATGACAAAATGATAGCAAAGTTGCTTAGACTTGGTGCTCCTCGTTCATCGCAGCTCGAAGAGGACGCAACGTCCAGGCAACGGCGGTTGCGGCCGCCATGGCACGTGGAGGATCTCGCCGGTTGTTTTGTGATAAAGGCGAAAGGCGGACAGGAACTGGCCTACCTTTATTACGAAGACGATCCCAGCCGGCGGTCGATCGTAAAACTCCTCAGCCGGGACGAGGCTCGGCAAATAGCGGCCGCTATCGCCAGACTGCCGGATCTGGTGCGTAAGATATGAACGCGCCTGCACACGGCCGGCGCTGACTCACAGTCACCCTTCACTTTCGATCTTCTCATTTATTGGCGTGAGTAAGTTAAGTGCACTCGCTATTATTCTTGCTACGGCGCTTTTATGCTCAGCTCCGATCACACTTCATTGGTCGACATCAAAAGCGCCAATGCCTTCAGTTGATACGGCGGACGCGCGAGTTGGCCACCCGCTGACGCCGATGGGCGTCGCTGGAGTCAACCGTCGCTGGCATTGACGTGCAGTCTGCGGCGCCGCGGCGGCGGGTGCAGTCGGCTACGGCTATTAATGGCCGCCGGCTGCGTGGGTATTATCCTTATCCCGTGTGCTACTAGGCGCAATGAACGAGAGAGCGCCGTCCGAACGGCGGCGCTCTTTGTACTCGCTGAAAGGCGTCCTTATCGGCCAGGCCGGCAAGTCTCTCACAACCCGTCCAAGTCAAGGGTCCAACAAGACACTCGAGGGGGCGCTTACACCGGGGAATCCACCGATCATCAAGGGCCGCACCCTCCCAAATCAATGAAACGGTTTCGATTGAAAATCCTCGCGATCGAGAGCCCTTTTACGGCGGTCGGCAAGCAAATCTTTGATCTGAATCAAACCAGAGCCAAACAATAGAGGGTTTGATGCTCGCCGAACCGGGCGGAACAGCCACGCTTCCATCGGCGTGCCGGGGAACGCTCGGCCGAACCAGGGATCTGATCGATGAGCTTGTGCAGAGTCGAGTGGCTGTCTCATTGATGAGTGAATGAACTTAGGTTTGCCCATCCGAGCGATCGTTTGAGGATAAAAAGGGAGAACAACAATGTTTTTCGTCCAGGAAGGCTTCACCTATCGAAATTTCCTGTTGGACGCTCTCGCAATATTTGTTTTCATCGTATGGTTTTGGCTGCTCATTACGGTTGCTGCTGATCTATTCCGGCGCCACGACATTTCCGGCTGGATCAAGGCTATCTGGGTGATCGCGTGGATCGTGTTTCCATACCTCGGCGTGCTTGCATATTTGATCTTTCAAGGAAAGGGTATGGCGGAGCGGAACGTCCAGCAGGCGCAACAGGCACGCGACGAACTCAGGCGCGTCGTAGGCTTCAGTGCTGCAGATGAAATCGAGAAGCTCGATCGACTTAAGAAGGCGGGATCGATCAGCGACGCTGAATTTACCCGACTGCGCGCTCGCCTCGTGTAGTAGAGCGGAGGGCACGTGATTTCGGCTCTTACCTGTAAGTAAGAGGGTGGCAGTGGATCACTGCGCGTGTTTGGTTAAAGACAACCGTTTTATCCCCAGTGCGAAAAGGGTTGAACTGGGTGTGCTCGGCTAGGTTGGCCGCACCTTTGTTCATGTCTTCAGCATAGATGGATAGCTGATAGAATATCTCGTGGCTTAACCCTAAAAATTGGCGCTTTTTCATACTGGATCGACGGAACCGTTTTTTGTTATGTATAAGGTCATGGCACGGGGCGATCGCGATGTTGGTCCGGGAGCGCTCTACACCTAACGGCGGGTCTTGGTCCCTGGCGAACGAGTTCTTGCTCGCCGTGGCTGTCGGCATTGGTTATTTCCTTGCAGCGCGGCTTAGTCTCGGATTGCTGCTGCAGCCTGATGGCGTTGCGGTGTTCTGGCCGGCAGCGGGAATTTCCTCTGGCTTTCTGATTGCTCTTGGGCCTCAGGTGCGGCTGCCGCTGGCTGTGGCTGTGGTCGCGGCAACTATCGCAGCCAATCTCATGGGCGACCGAAACATCTCGGCGGCGCTCTGCTTCGCAATTTGCAACGCCGCAGAAGCGCTCATTGCTGCGGCGATAATCCAGTATCGTTTCAGCGCAGAATTTCATCTCGATCGCTTGCAACAGGTCCTTGCTCTGCTCGCTGCAGCCGTGGTCGCCACCCTAATTTCTGGAATAGGCGCAGCAATCGCCTATAAGCAGTTCCATAGTCCAACCGTGCCGATGCTCACCGTTTGGCGGCATTGGTTCGCGTCCGATGCGGTCGGGATTATCGCGGTCGCCCCGCTCGTGATCGGGTTGAGCAATGTGGCGCGCAACTCGCTGCGACGCCGCGAACTGATCGAAGGCACGTCAGCACTTGTGCTGCTCGCTGCGATGACAGGAATAATCATCTCGCTTCCCAAAGAGCCTTGGGAGACGCTCGTGCCAGGGGCGTTGCTGTTCCCTATCTTGTTATGG
>Ga0318548_10000432_pt1 | contig 11140 bp, 9 predicted proteins | sample GRESIP169b2f21_FD_203495 | JGI IMG/M metagenome (GOLD analysis project Ga0318548, IMG submission 203495) | Tropical soil microbial communities from Luquillo Experimental Forest, Puerto Rico - GRE.SIPMG.169b2f21 | ecosystem: Environmental > Terrestrial > Soil > Tropical forest > Bulk soil... | reverse complement strand
TCTGCCGCCAAAGCGCGGAATTCGGGCACCGAATACTTATACGAATATTCGGTGTGGATCAGCTCACCCTTGGCGAACAGAATCGGCGTGCCGGCGATCCACGCCTCCTGATTGGCGAGGCTGCGGATGTAGATTTCGATCCGCCCTTCGGCTTCGTTATAGATGGCGACGTGCTCGAACCGGTCGATTTCGAGATCGCCGTCGAGCTCGCGGTTGATGCGCTCGATCAGGTTGAGGTTGAACTTGGCGGTCACCCCGGCCCGGTCGTTATAGGCGGCGTCGAGGATTGCCGGATCCTTTTTCAGATCGACGCCGATCAGCATCTCGCCGCCGGATCCGAGGATGCGCGCATAATTGGCGAGGAAGTGCACCGCGGCGTCGGGTTCGAAATTGCCGATCGTCGAGCCCGGAAAGAAGCCGACCCGCTTGCCATTCGGACCGGGCAGAGGCGGCAACGGGAAGGCCCGGGTGTAGTCGGCACAGACGGCGACAACAGGCAGTGACGGGAAGTCCTCGGCCAGGCTGATTGCAGCGTCCCGCAGATGCTCGCGCGAGATGTCGACGGGCACATAAGCCGCCGGTCGATCGAGGGCTCGCAAGAGAATGCGCGCCTTCGTGCTGGCGCCGCTGCCAAGCTCGATCAACCGGCTGTGCGGGCCAATCTGCGCCGCAATCTCGGGCGCGTTTTCTTCGAGGATCGCGACCTCAGTACGGGTCGGATAATACTCGGGCAGGCGGCAGATCGCCTCGAACAGCGCCGAGCCGCGCGCATCGTAGAAGAATTTGCACGGGATCGATTTTGGGGTGCCGCCGAGCCCTTTCAGCACGGCGTCGCGAAAGCTCTCCTCACCGGGCGCCAGATCATGAAACGTGAAGCGAGCGCGGCTGATCATCCGAGGTCCTCCGCCAGCCGCAACCCGGCGAAGGCCCAACGCGCCGCGGGCGGGAAGAAGTTGCGGTAGGTGCCCCGAACATGCTCGGCCGGGGTCACCGCGGCGCCGCCCCGCAGGACGATCTGGTTGCACATGAACTTGCCGTTGTACTCGCCGACGGCACCGGAGGCCGGACGAAAGCGGGGATAGGGGATATAGGGACTGGCCGTCCATTCCCACACGTCGCCGAACATCTGGCGCAGAACCGGCTTCTCGTCGGCCGGTGCCTCCGCCCCGTCGGCGCGCGGGTGAAAATGACGGCTGTCGGCAAAATTCCCCGCGACCGCTTGACGCTCGGCGGCGATCTCCCACTCCGCTTCGCTCGGCAGGCGTTTCCCGGCCCATTTGGCAAATGCGTCGGCCTCGTAAAAACTGATGTGGCAGACGGGCTCGGCCGGGTTCAACCGGCAGCGGCCGGAGAGCGTGAAGATCGACCACTCACCGGATTCGCGGGACCAATAGAGCGGGGCATCCCAGCCCTGCTCGCGAACCGCCGCCCAGCCATCGGAAAGCCAGAACTCCGGCGCCTCATAGCCGCCGGCCTCTACGAAGCCGAGGTACTCCCCGCAGCTGACCGGACGCGTGGCAAGACGGAATGGCTCGAGCCACACTCTGTGGCGGGGCGTCTCGTTGTCGAAGGAGAAAGCCGACCCGCTATGTCCGATCTCCACGAGCCCGCCAGCGAACTCGACCCAGGCGAGTGGTGTCGTGGACCCTCTGATTTGGGGCCGCGGCGCCTGATAGGCCGGCAGCAACGGGTTCACGGAGAAAACGTGCTTGATGTCCATCAGGATCAACTCCTGATGTTGCTGCTCGTGCTGAATCCCTAGCTCGAGCAGGGGAGCCGCGGTCCGCCAGGCATCCTCGGGGGCTTCCTCAACGAATTGTGTCATTGCCGTGCTGACGTGATCGCGATAGGCGGCGACGACATCGACCGTCGGACGCGACAACAGCCCGCGCTCCGGTCGCGGGTGCCGCGGGCCAACCGCCTCGTAATACGAATTGAAAAGGTAGGCGAAAGCCGGGTCGAAGACCTGGTAACTCGCGTTGAGCCGGCTCAGCATGAAGGTCTCGAAAAACCAGGTCGTGTGCGCAAGGTGCCACTTGGTCGGGCTGACGTCGGGCATCGACTGGATCGACTGATCCTCGGGCGTCAGATTGACCGTCAACGCTTCACTTTCGCGGCGTACATGGGCGAACCGCTCGATCGCGGCATCGCGATCCGCACCGCAAGCCTCCAGTTCCCGGGCACTGTCGAACACGGCATCCCCCAAACCTGTTGTGTTGTCTCGCTAACGCCCCCGCTGCCTGGGTGGTTGCGTTAACCGAGGTAACGATCGTGCAGATGGCGCTCGAAACTCGCCGTCCCGAGCGGCCGGCCCGTGGCGCTCTCGACCAGCTCTGCCGTCGACAGCAGCGATCCTTTCGAGTGAACTCTTTCGCGGAGCCAGCCGAGCAACGCGGCGAATTCGCCCTGCGCTATCGCTTCCAGCACGTCCGGGATGGCCTCGCGAGCGGCTTCGAACAGTTGCGCCGCGATCAACGCGCCGAGGGTATAGGTCGGGAAATAACCCCAGACGCCGTCATACCAATGGATGTCCTGCAGGCACCCCTCTCGATCGTTGGTCGGGGTGATACCGAGCAATTGACGGAGCCCCTCGGCCCAGGCGCCGGGGAGGTCCGCCGGCACGAGGTCGCCGGCGATCATCGCCCGCTCCAGGCGATAGCGCAAAATGACGTGAGCGGGATAGGTAACCTCGTCGGCATCGACCCTGATCAGGCTGCGCTGCACGCGGACCTGGCGCCGATGGAGCGCTTGGGCGTCCCACCCCAGTCCGACGCCGGCAAAAGCCTCGCGCAGGATCGGCGCCGCAAAGGTCAAGAAGGCGCGGCTACGGCACACCTGCATCTCAAGCAGCAAGGACTGGCTCTCGTGAACCGCCATGCCGCGAGCGCGGCCGACCGGCTGCAGGCGCCATTCAGCGGGGAGACCCCTCTGGTAGAGGGCGTGGCCGGTTTCGTGCAGAACCCCCATCAGCGCTCGCGCAAAATCGTTCTCGTCGTAGCGTGTCGTGATCCGCACATCGTCGGGTGTGCCGCCGCAAAACGGATGGGCACTGACATCGAGCCGTCCGCGCGCGAAATCGAAGCCGATATGCTCCATCAGCCGCATCCCGACCCGGCGCTGCAGCTCGACCGGGAAGGGTCCGGAAGGGGCTGCCGCCGACGGAAAAGCCGCCTGCCGGGTTAGGACCGCCTCGAGCACATCCGGCAGGAAGCGCATAATCTCATCGAACAGCCGGTCAATCGTCGCGACCGACCCGCCCGGCTCGTACGGGTCGAGAAGCGCCTCATAAGGGCTGCTTCCGAGGTGTTCGGCCTTGATCGCGGCAATCTCGCGTTCCAAGCGCAGCACCCGCTCTAGCAGGGGTAGGACGGCAACGAAGTCGTTCTGCGCTCGGGCATTGCGCCACACCGCCTCGCACTCGGAACAAGCGCGCGACTCGTCCTCGACGAGCCTATCCGGCAGTGCCGCTGCGTGCACCCGGCGCCGCCGCATCTCGCGCAAATTGGCGCGCTGCCACTCATCGAGCGCGTCGATCTCACTCTCAGCCTCGGCCACGAGGTCGCCGATCTCCGGCGCGGTGAGATGCTGATGGGTGATCACCCGCAAGGTCGCGAGCTGCTCCGCTCGGGCCGCGGCCCCGCCTGCAGGCATCATGGCTGCGGCGTCCCAATGGAGCATCGAGATCGCTCCCTCGATCGCTCCGATCCGGCGAAATAACGCCTCTAATTGACGATAAGCGGTCATCCCGATCCCGCGGTGCGGCGGTGAAAGAGGAAATAGACGACGATCAGCGCAACCGCCAGGGAAAACCACGTGATCGCATATTGCAGATGGTCGTTCGGCAGCTCGAGGCGGGTGACGCCACCCTTCGGCCAGCCTCCTGGGTTTGGGGTCGCATCGGCATCAATATAATAGGGTGCGACCAGATCGAGCTTGTCGGCTATGGCCATCGCCGGCAGATCGATCCAGAACCAGTAGTTCAGGTCAGCGCGGTTGTCTGGCAGAAACCAGGCGGGTTTTTCGGCCGGCGGCAGCCGCAGCAATCCTGCCATCCGGACCGCCCCGGCAATCTGGCCGTCCGACCGCTTAGCCGGATCTCTGAGCTCAGCCGGGATGAACCCGCGATTGACGAAAACGATGCGGCCGCTGGGCTCCTGGAGCGGCGTCAGCACCTGATAACCATTTCTTCCAGCTTCCGATGTGGCGCCGAGAAAGATCTCCTTGTCGTGCAGAAAGACGCCCTCGTCGGTGAGGTGGTGGAACTCCATGCCGCGCGCTTCTTCCAAGCTGCGCGGGGCGGTGACGGGAGCAGCCGCCAGCGCCGCCTGACGTTGCGCGATCAGCTGGCGCTTCCAGAACAGCCGCTCGATCTGCCAGGAGCCGAGCCCGAGCAACAGCAGCACCACCGGCACGGTAAATACGGTCGGCCAGAACAGTGGGCGAAACCGGGTCATGCCGGCCAACAGTAGATCCAAGTATCAGGACGGCGGCGAGGTACCGAGCCGGCGATAACGATATTGCAGCGCGATCAACCCGGCCTTGAGCGGACGCAACATCACCACTGCGCCGATCAGGATCAACGGCGTCCACAGCACCAGATGCAACCAGAGGGGTGGCGAAAAATTGATCTCGACCAGCGCTGCGAGACCGACGACAAGCATTCCAAGCAGCAGGATCGCAAAAACCGCCGGGCCATCGCCGGCGTCCTGCGCCGACAGGTCGAGCCCGCAAACCTCGCATGCTTGACGCACACTCAGAAGCCCGGAGAAGAGCCGGCCCTTGCCGCATTGCGGACATCGGCAACGCAGCGCCGCTCGCAAGGGAGGAACGACAGGGAGATCCTCTATCGCCACCGGTGGATCAGCCGACCGGACCGGCGCCGCCACTCCCCTCGCCCCACCAGTAAACGCAAACAAAGAGGAAAAGCCAAACCACATCGACGAAATGCCAATACCAGGCGGCCGCCTCGAAGCCGAAGTGATGATCGGGTTTGAAGTGTCCCGCCCATGCCCGGTAGAGGCAGACGATCAGGAAGGTCGTGCCGATGATGACGTGGAAACCGTGAAAGCCGGTCGCCATGAAAAAGGTCGACGGGTAGATGCCGCCAGTGAAGTGAAATGGAGCGTGGCTGTATTCGTAGGCCTGGACCGAGGTGAAGCAGATTCCGAGAAACACAGTCAGCGCCAAACCCCGCAGCAATCCATTGCGGTCGCCCTCGATCAGGGCGTGGTGTGCCCAGGTGACTGTGGTCCCCGACAACAGCAGAATAAGCGTGTTGAGAAACGGAAATTCGAACGGGTTGAAGGGATGGATCGTCTTGGGGGGCCAGACGCCGCCGACCGGGAACAGGCTCGATGCGAAGAACGCCCAGAAAAAGGCAGCAAAGAACATCACCTCCGAAGCGATGAACAATGCCATGCCGTAGCGCAGACCGAGCTGCACGACTGGTGTGTGGTAGCCCTGAAACGTCGCTTCGCGGATGACGTCGCGCCACCACACGGCCATGGTCCCCAGCACCAGGACGATCCCGATTATCAGCACGGTCCAGCCGTAACCGTGCATGTAGAGGACGCCGCCGCTGGTCAGAAACCCGGCGGCAACGGCGCCGATTATCGGCCAGGGACTGGGGTCGACCAGATGGTAGGGATGCTTTGGCGCGGCGTGCGTCTCACTCATAGATCTGGGCCTAGTTCGGTCAATTCACGGAGGGTACCGGCGGCGCCGCGGAAGCCGTCGGGCGCGCCGGCTGATGGGCTCGGAACATCGTGTAGGACAACGTGATCGTGCGCACGTCGCTGGTGTTCGGATCCGTCAGGATGTCGGGATCGACAAAGAACACCACGCCTATGTCGCGGCTCTCGCCCGGCGCCAAAAACTGTTCGTTAAAGCAAAAGCATTGCAGCTTGTCGAAATAGATGCCGGCCTTGGCCGGGGTCACGTTGTAGGTGGCCGAGCCGGTCACCGGCGAGGCGGTCTTGTTGACGGCGCGGTAAAAGATCTGCCGCTCTTCCCCCGGGTGTACCGTGACGGTGCTCTGCAAGGGTCGAAACTCCCAACCCAGGTCCGGGTCAGTCTCGGCATCAAAGCGGATCGTGAGGACGGCCGCGGCCGCCTCAGCCGGTGCGGTCGCGGCACGCTGGGTCGTGCCGCCCAGGCCGGTCGCCTGGCAAAACAGGCGATAGAGCGGCACCGAGGCAAAGGACAAGCCGACCATGCCGGCGATGACCGAAACGAGAAACAACACGGTTGCGTTGTTGCGGCGGCGCCGTTGCGATCGCGTCGCCTCGGTCACCCTAACCTCCCATCCGGACGATCGTGATCGCGTAGAACAATGCCACCAATGCGACGAGCACGGCGACCAGTGCGCGATTGCGCGCGCGTATTGTCCGCTGCCGCTCTTGCTCTAGATCCATTGCTGTCAGTGCCAATCTCCGCCGGCGTGGTCCACCAGCAGCAGGCTGAAGATCAGGAACAGATACAGCAGCGAAAAGGCGAACATCCGGCGGGCGCCGCGTTCGCCGTCGTCGCGACAAACCTGGATCGCCGAGCCGGTGAAGACTGCGCTCAGCAACAGCACGCCGGTGGCGTAAATCCCGCCGGCCATCCCGAGCAGCCAAGGTGCCAGGGTCACCGGGCACAGCACCAGGGCATAAAGGAGCATCTGGCGTTTGGTTTCGCGCGGCCCAGCGACGACCGGCAGCATCGGCACGCCAGCGGCTGCATAATCGCCGGTCCGGTACAGCGACAACGCCCAGAAATGCGGCGGGGTCCAGAAAAAAATGATCGCAAACAAAGCGATCGCCCCCCAGCCGATCTCCCCTGTCACGGCCGCCCAGCCGATCATCGGTGGAAAGGCGCCTGCGGCGCCGCCGATCACGATGTTCTGCGGCGTCCGTCGCTTCAACCAGATCGTATAGACGAAGACATAAAAGCCGATTGTGAGCGCCAGTAGCTCGGCTGCTACCCAGTTGACGGCGAGCCCCATGACCAGCACCGCACCGACCCCGAGTACCACGCCAAAGCCCAACGCCTCGCCTGGCATCATGCGACCCGCCGGCAGCGGCCGTCCGGCGGTACGCCGCATCAGCGCGTCGATGTCGCGCTCATACCACATGTTGATGGCTCCCGCCGCGCCGGCGCCAACAGCGAGACACAGCACCGCGACCATGGCCAGCACCGGATGAATGTGCCCCGGCGCCACGACCAGCCCGACGAACCCGGTGAAGACGACGAGCGCCACGACCCGGGGCTTCAGGATCTCGACATAATCCGAGACGCTCGCCCCGGCAGTCGTTGCGAGGCGGATAGTGGCGGTCGAGCGTGCGTCGGACAATTCAGTCACGAAATGACCGGCAGCTCTTCATAGCTGTGAAACGGCGGCGGCGATGACACTTTCCATTCGAGGGTCGTTGCTCCCTCTCCCCAATAATTGGCCCCGACACGACGCCCGGCGAGCAGGGTGTGAAGCACGATAAAGACGAAGAACAGGGTCGACGCGTAGGAGATATATGAGCCGATGGACGCCACCATGTTCCAGCCGGCGAAAGCATCGGGATAATCGGCGATACGCCTGGGCATGCCCGCAAGACCGAGAAAATGCATCGGGAAGAACGTAAGGTTGACGCCAATAAAGGTGGTCCAAAAATGGATCTTACCGAAGGTCTCGTTGTACGTCCGCCCCGACATTTTACCGATCCAGTAATAAAATCCGGCAAAAATCGAAAACACTGCGCCCAGAGACAATACGTAATGGAAATGAGCGATTACGTAATAAGTGTTGTGTAGTGCAAAATCGACACCGGCATTGGCCAATACGATCCCAGTCACGCCACCGATCGTGAATAGAAAGATGAATCCCATCGCCCACAGCATCGGCGTCTTGAACTCAATCGATCCACCCCACATCGTGGCGATCCACGAGAAGATTTTCACCCCGGTGGGCACCGCGATGACCATCGTCGCGGCGGTGAAATAGGCGCGTGCGTCGACCGAAATCCCGGTTGTAAACATGTGATGCGCCCAGACGATAAAGCCGATGACGCCGATCGCCATCATCGCGTAGGCCATGCCGAGATAACCGAAGATGGGCTTTTTCGAGAAGGTCGAGACCACCTGCGAAATCATCCCGAAGCCGGGCAGGATCAGGATGTACACCTCAGGGTGGCCGAAGAACCAGAAGAGGTTCAGAAACAAGAGTGGGTCGCCGCCCCCGGCCGGGTCGAAGAATGTCGTGCCGAAATTGCGGTCAGTCAGCAGCATCGTGATCGCCCCGGCGAGCACCGGCAGCGACAGCAGCAACAGGAACGCGGTGACCAGGATTGCCCACACGAAGAGCGGCATCTTGTGCATCGTCATGCCGGGCGCGCGCATGTTGAAGATCGTCGTGATGAAATTGATGGCCCCCATGATCGATGCGGCGCCAGCGAGATGCAGCGAGAAGATCACCATGTCGACTGCCGGCCCGGGATGTCCAACCGGCCCCGCAAGCGGCGGATAGACCGTCCAGCCGACGCCAGCGCCTTGGCCGACCATGGTCGACCCGACCAACAGCGCGAAGGACGGGATCAATAGCCAAAAGCTGATGTTGTTCATGCGCGGGAAGGCCATGTCCGGCGAGCCGATCATCAGCGGCACCAGCCAATTGCCAAAGCCGCCGATCATCGCCGGCATAACCACGAAAAAGACCATGATCAGGCCATGCGCGGTGACGATCACGTTATAGAGCTGATGGTCCTCGATGAAGGTGTTGCCGGGATGCATCAGCTGGATCCGTGCGGTGACCGACATCGCGCCACCGATCACCCCAGCGACTATGGCGAGCGTCAGATAAAGGGTGCCGATGTCCTTGTGGTTGGTGGAACACAACCAGCGCGTGAAGAAGCCCGGAACATGGCCGTGACCATATGCCTCGTGGCCATGTAGGTCACCGACATGGGCGTCCCTCTCGTAAGCCATCCCTCGCTCCCTCGATGTCAATTGCTGCTTGCCGGCGCCGCGCTAGCGGCGTCCGTCGCGTCGGGTGCCGCAGCCAGGCGCACCGGCTCGCTGCCGTTGTCATGCCGCGCAAACTTCTTCTTGGCGTCAACCAGCCAATGCTGAAACGCGTCCTTTGAAACCGCCTCGACCTTGATAGGCATGAAGGCGTGATTGACGCCGCAGATCTGGTTGCATTGACCGTAATAGGTACCGGCGCGCTCGATTTTCATCCAGCTCTCGTTGAGCCGGCCGACGATCGCATATTCTTGCACCCCGAATGACGGCACGAACCAGCTGTGGATCACATCGGTCCCGGTGACCAGCACCCGGATGGTCGTATCCTCCGGAACGACGAGCGGGTTGTCGACATCGAGGAGCCGCTTCTGGCCCGGCTTCAATTGGTCTTCCGGAATGACGTTGCTGTCAAAGGCAAGCCCGCCTTGGTCGGGATATTCGTAGGACCAATACCACTGGTGCCCGGTCACTTTGATCGTCATCTCGGGATTTGGCACCCTGTCCATATAATACATGAGCTTGAAGGAAGGGATCGCGATGATGATCAGGATCAGCACCGGCACTACGGTCCACAGCATCTCGATGACGGTGTTGTGAGAGGTGCGCGACGGCACCGGGTTGAGCCGGTGGTTGAAGCGCCACATCGCGTAGACAAGGAGGCCGAGAACAAACAACGTAATCAGAGTGATGATGATCAGGAGCTCGTCGTGAAATGCCGACAGACGCTCCTTAACCGGGGTGGCGGGGGGCTGCATCCCGATTTCCCACGGCTTGGGCTCTGCCGCCCCGGCAACCGCCGTGATCGCGAGGATGACAATTACGCCGAATGCGAGCGCTAACGCCGCCCTCGCCCTCGCCTTGCTTGTTGACAGCCTCGTCCAACGCACCATGCGTCTGCAGCCTCTGATCCGTCGCGGACAGCCCGGAGGAGCTTTCCGAGAGGCGCTCTCCGAGCGGGACCTACGCATCTCGTGCCGCTCGGCCAAATCGCGGCGCGGCAACGCGCTCGGCCGCGCACGGCGACGAAACCTACACCAGAGGCCGTTCGGGCGACAACCGCGTCGACCCCGTTGCAACCCATTGCGACGAGCCGCCGCATGCGCTGCCGCCCGCAACGTGCGTCTTTCGCTCGCGACCAGCTGAGGCCATATTTAAGCCAGTTTTTGTAGGGAGTCGCGCATGACCGATCTCGCCGTTACCGACGCGCTGTTCTTCGAGCGCACCGGCATGGACCCGGCTCGGGTCGAGGCGCTCGTCACTCAATCGCTGGCTGGCATGGATGACGGCGAGCTCTACCTCGAATACAGCCAGTCCGAGAGTCTCGCGCTCGACGACGGACGCATCAAGAGCGCGAGCTTTGATACCTCCCAGGGTTTTGGACTGCGCGCGGTTGCCGACGAGGCAGCCGGTTACGCGCATGCAACCGAGCTTTCGGAAGCGGCCATCCAGCGCGCGGCGGCAACCGTGCGGGCGGTGGCGAGCGGCTATTCCGGAGTAATCGCGGCGCCGCCTCTGGGCACGAACCGCAGCCTCTACACCGAAGAGAACCCGCTCGGCCTGGTGGATCTCGAGGCCAAGACACGGCTTCTCACCGAAATTGACGCCTATGCCCGGAGCCGCGACCACAGGGTCAGGCAGGTCATGGCCTCGTTGAGCGGGGTGTGGCAGGCTGTGCAGATCATCCGCCCGGATGGTCGCCGGGTCGCGGACATCCGACCGCTGGTGCGATTGAATGTAGCAATCGTGGTCGGCGAGGACGACCGCATGGAGACCGGGTCCGCGGGAGCCGGCGGGCGCGTCGCGTATGACCGCTATCTCGATCCCCAACACTGGAAGGCCCAGGCTGACGAGGCACTGCGCCAAGCGCTCGTCAATCTCGGTGCGGTCCCCGCGCCGGCGGGCGAGATGACGGTGGTTCTCGGGCCGGGATGGCCCGGGGTGATGTTGCATGAAGCGGTAGGGCACGGGCTCGAGGGCGATTTCAACCGCAAGAAGACTTCGGCATTCTCCGGAATGATCGGTCAGCGTGTTGCGACACAGGGGGTGACGGTCGTCGACGATGGGACGATGCCCGACCGGCGCGGCTCGTTGACCGTCGACGACGAGGGCACGCCGACCAACTGCACCGTGCTGATCGAGGATGGGATCC
>Ga0318548_10000407_pt1 | contig 11340 bp, 12 predicted proteins | sample GRESIP169b2f21_FD_203495 | JGI IMG/M metagenome (GOLD analysis project Ga0318548, IMG submission 203495) | Tropical soil microbial communities from Luquillo Experimental Forest, Puerto Rico - GRE.SIPMG.169b2f21 | ecosystem: Environmental > Terrestrial > Soil > Tropical forest > Bulk soil... | reverse complement strand
TATCAGGACCGTGTCGATCATCGGCATGTCGGAGGCAACCGGCACGCGATAGTCGAGGAAGCCTGGATTTTCGAGCCGCCCGTCCTTGTCGTAGATGTATTCCTCGCTCAGCGCCCAGCCGACCCCTTGCGCCACGCCGCCCTGCATCTGCCCTTCGACATAGGAGGGGTGGATCGCGCGGCCGACATCCTGGATCGCGGCGTAACGCAGGATCTTGACGTGACCGGTCTCCTTGTCGACCTCGACATCGCAGATATGGGTCGTGAAGCCGGGCGCCTGGCCTTGCGCGTTGATCTGCACCTCGGCGCTGATCGGTCCGCCGGTGCGCGCCGATTTAGCGGCGATCGCGGCCAAGTCGAGCGGCTCGAAGCTGCCGGCATTGGCGCCGGCCGGGACGGCTTTTCCATCCTTCCACTCGACCGCCTCGGGGCTGATGTCCCACATGATCGCGGCGCGTTTTTTCAGTTCCTCGACGACCTTCTGCGCAGACTGCGTCACGGCCATGCCGCCGGCGAAAGTGACACGGCTCCCGCCCGTCGAGGCGCTAAAGCCGATCGCCGTCGTGTCGCCGACGACCGGACGGACTCGTTCGAACGGAATGCCGAGCACCTCGGCCACCATCATCGCCATCGAAGCGCGCGAGCCGCCGATGTCGGGATGGCCCTCGGTTACCGTAACCGTGCCGTCCTCGTTGACGTGGCAGGCGGCACTCGACTCTCCGCCGGCATTGTGCCAGTAGCCGGAGGCGATGCCACGGCCCTGATTGGGGCCGAGAGGCACGCTCAGTTGCGGGTGCGCTTTCGCGGCCTCGACGGTCTTCATATAGCCGATGTTGTTCCAGGTCGGGCCGTGCGCCGCTTTGGTGCCGTCCTTGGCGCCGTTGATCTCGCGCATCTTGAGCGGGTCGATGCCGAGCTCGCGGGCCAGCTCGTCGATGCAGCTTTCGACCCCGAACGAGCCGATCGGCGCGCCGGGAGCGCGGTAGGCGGCAACTTTGGGGCGATTGCAGAGAACGTCGTAGCCGACCGCTTCGGCGTTGGGCAGGTCGTAGACCGCAAGTCCACAGATGCAGCCCTGCTGCACCGGTGAGCCCGGAAACGCCCCCGACTGGTATTTGAGCACGGCCTTGGCGGCAGTGACCCGGCCGTCCTTTTTGGCGCCCATCTTGACTTCGACGACGGCGCCTGATGTCGGCCCGGTCGCCCGGAACACCTCTTCGCGGCTCATCACGATTTTGACCGGCCGGCCCGACTTCTTCGACAGCAGGTAGGCGACCGGCTCGAGATAGATGATCGTCTTGCCGCCAAACCCACCGCCGATCTCGGCGGGGATAGCGCGAATGCTCGCATTATCCTCGGCGCCGGCGATCCGCGAGGTATAGGCGCGGACCATGAACTGGCCCTGGCTAGAGCTCCAGATCGTCGTCTGCCCGTCCGGCGACACCGAGACGACGCAGGCATGCGGCTCGATGTAGGCCTGGTGAACCGGCTTTGTCGTGTAGCGGCGCTCGATGACGACATCGGCTTCGGCGAACCCGGCTTCGACATCGCCCTTCACAAAGCGAACCATCTTCGAGACGTTCGACGGCTTGCTCGGTTTGGGATCGAGCCCTGCGGTAAAGATGTCGTCGTGCAGCACCGGCGCATCGGCTGCCATCGCCGCCTCGACATCCATCACATGCGCTAGGACCTCGTACTCGACCTCGATCAGGTCGAGCGCTTGCTCGGCGATCGCCGGCGAGGTGGCTGCGACCGCGGCGACCGCGTGCCCCTCGTACAGGGCCTTGCCCTTGGCCATGCAGTTTCGCGACAGGTCCCACAGATTATGCGGCATGGCGCCAATCGAGCGCTTATCCGGCGGGATATCGGGGAAATCGGCGCGCGTCGTCACGGCCTTGACGCCGGGCAATGCCATCGCCTTCTCGGTGTTGATCGAGACGATGCGCGCATGGGCGTGCGGGCTGCGCTTGATCTTGCCCCACAACATGCCGGGCATTTTCATGTCGGCGCCGAAATTGGCCCGCCCAGTCACTTTGTCGACCCCGTCGGGACGAATGGGACGGGTACCGACGATCTTCAATGACTCTTTTTCGAGATAGCTCATCTTACCCTCCTATATTCGTCGTTCCCGCGAAAGCGGGAACCCAGGGCCAGGGCGTTCCGGTTGCCCTGGACCCCCGCTTCCGCGGGGGTGACGTTTGTTGGTCTATCGCCGGGTCAGATTCTCATGGCCTCTGTACCGCCGCCGGGCGCATTAAGCGGCGGGAGATGGGGGATTTTCCCCGCGCATGACCGCCGCGGCGTCAAGCACGGCGCGAATGATTTTGTCGTAACCGGTGCAGCGGCAGAGATTGCCGGCCAGCCAATAGCGGGTCTCTTCTTCGGTCGGGTTCAGATTCTCGTCGAGCAATGCCTTGGCGGCAACGATGAACCCGGGGGTGCAGAAGCCGCATTGCAGCGCCGCGTACTCGAGGAACTTCTGCTGCACCGGGTGCAGCTTCTCGCCCTCGGCGATGCCCTCGACGGTCGTGATCTTGCGGCCCTCGGCCTCGGCCCCGAGCATCAGGCACGAGCAGACGATTTGGCCGTCGGCGATGACCGTGCAGGCGCCGCAATCGCCCGAGCTGCACCCTTCCTTGCTGCCGGTCAGGTTGAGCTCGTCGCGCAGCACATCGAGCAAGGTCTGCTGCGGCTCGCAAAGGAACTCGACGGGTTCTCCATTGATGATCGTCGATACGTGGGTTTTAGCCATGGGCAGTCTCCTAGCGCTTGGCGGCGCGTTCAAAGGCGATCGCGGCCGCGCGCCGTGCGAGGACGCCGGCGACCTTGACCCGGTATTCGATCGTGCCGCGCTTGTCGTTGATCGGCTTGCAGGCGCGACCGGCGGCGGCATCGAGCTTGGCGAGGGTGTCATTATCGAGCTTGTGGCCGATCAGCGCAGCTGCCGCCTCCTCGGCGATGACCTGCGTTGGCGCCACCGCACCCAGCACGACGCGCGCGTCGGTGCAAACGCCGTTGCCATCGAGCGTGACATTGACCCCGCAGCCGACGACCGCGATGTCCATCTCGGTCCGCGGGATGAAGCGAAGATAGGCGTCGGATTGATGTGGCTTTGGCTTTGGTACATGAAACTCGACGATGAACTCGCCCTTCTGCAGCGAGGTCTGGCCCGGGCCAGTGACGATCGCCTCGACCGGCGCTTCACGTTTGCCGTTGGGCCCCGCGATGACGGCGGTCGCACGCGCGGCGATCAGCGCCGGCACGCTATCGGCAGCAGGAGAGGCGTTGCACAGATTGCCGGCGAGCGAGGCGCGTCCCTGGATCTGCTCGGAACCGATCAGATCCATACCTTCGACGATGCCCGGCCACGCGCGGGTCAGCGCCTCGTTCGCATAGATCATAACCCCCGGCGTCGAAGCGCCGATCACAAAACGGTCGCTCTCCTCGCGGATGCCGATCAGTCCCGGGATTCTTTTGGTATCGACAATCAGTTCGGGTTTAATTCGGCCCGACCGCAGCTGCACCAGCAGATCGGTCCCGCCGGCCAGAGGTTTCGCCAAGCCGGGCGCGCTGGCTAACGCGCGGATTGCCTCGTCGACCGTGGTCGGTGCGGTGAAACCGAGATTAGGCATGTTCGCTCCTGAATCAAACAGGCCCATCGCCGCGATGACAAGCCGGCGCGATGCGACCCAATCGGGATGACGCTATGGCTTACACTACCATCTTATGCGGCGGAAAGTGTCATGTTCTGATGTCAAACCCCCTTTGCACCGATGATCCCGATAAGTCGCGATATCGTCCTCGATGAAAGTGAAATCGAGGAAAGCTTTGTTCGCGCCTCCGGCCCCGGCGGCCAGAACGTCAACAAATTATCGACCGCGGTACAGCTCCGCCTCGATATTTCGCGCTCGCTTCCCGCCGAGGTGCGCGAACGGCTCGAGCGGTTGGCGGGGCGCCGGGTCACGCGGGATGGTGTTCTCGTCATAACCGCACAGCGGTATCGCACACAGGAGCGCAATCGCCGGGACGCATTGGAGCGCCTGGTTGCGCTGATCCGCCGCGCCGTCCCGCCGCCGACCCCGCGTCGTCCGACCAAGCCTAGCGCCGCATCGCAAGAGCGCCGCCTCGCGGCCAAAGCCCGGCGCGCTGTGATTAAAGTGCGGCGCCGTTCGCCGCCGGATGAATGATGAGCGCTCGTCAATCGGAGGCAAAGCAATAGAATAAGCCGTCGCCGCCGGTGCTGCGGAGGTCGGCTTGGCTGCAGCCGCCGTCGGGGCCGCGTGACAAGTGAGATGAATTCCAGGAATGCGAGGCTTCGTCGTCGCGCAATCCCTGACGGTCGATATGCCCTACCATCGCCGCGCCTTGGCTGCTGCTCGTCCAGTTGTGGCAGGTTTTGTCGTCGCCGGGCGGGAAAGCTCGGCCGTCCGGCTGCGTGCCGGTCAGCGCGTCGTGCTTATTGGGCGTATCGCCACGGCCGTTGACGACATCACCCTTCTCGGTAAGCGCGGTCTGTTTGGTCAGATTGTTTTGACCGTGCAGGTCATCGACGTCCTTGGCGATGACGATGCCCTTGCCATTCTGCCACGGCCCCCTGCCGATGCGATCGCGCGCATTGACCGCCGGCTGCCCGTCCGCCGCCTGCGTGCTGAGATAGGCCCGCCAGGTATGGTTGCCGGCTCCAGCTGCCTGCGCGAGTTGTTGGCAGAGGCGGTCCGCACCCGCCAATCCGCCGAGATCGGCCCCTTTGCCCGAGCCGGCGCTGGTGACAAAGAAGCTCACATTGGCCTGTTGTGCCCGCGAGCCGCCGCTCATGGCTGAGAGCGCCACTGTGGCCAGAAGAAGAACCGGGGTCGTTCTGTTCATGTCATACTCCCGTCAGTTCGCCACGAACTGCAAGGTGGGACACCGCAAAGCCATAGCGTTGGGCGAGGATTTCGGCGATGCGGCGGCGGTGACAGACTTGCCAGCCGGCTTCATAGCACAGTAGGCAGCTCGGCGCGGCTCGAGCGATTTCCGCGGCTTCCTGCATCGCGATCTCGGCTTCGGGGCGTGCGAGTTTTTCCTCGACGATGCCCCAGAATCGTTCCCATTCGCCGCGTCGGCCGGCCAATCGGCCTTCCGGCGGTGTGCCGAGTGCCTGGAGATGGATGTATCGCATCCCAGCGTCCTCGACAGCCGCGGCCAGCTGGCGCTTCGAGAAACCGGGCCGGCGGGATATCGGCCGATCGCGCACATCGAGCAACATCGCGACGCCGGCTTCGGCAAGAGTGGCGAGCACGTCCTCCAGGCGAGCCTTCTCGTATCCGATCGTGAAGAGCCGCTGGCCTGTCATTCGCCGCGGTAGCGCTCGACCGCGGCGCGGTCGAGCTCGATGCCGAGCCCGGGGCGTTCCGGCGGTCTGATCGTCCCGTCAGCCCCGATGTGGATCGGCGCTTTCAGCAGTTCGTCGCGCAGCGCGTTGGGGTTCTGGTCGAATTCGAGCACCAGCCCGTTCGGGATCGAGGCGATGAAGTGCAGCGAGGCGGTGAGCAGCACGGCACCTGCGAAAGCGTGCGGTGCGACCATCAGGTGGTGCGCCTGGGCCAGCGCCGCGATGCGGCGGCATTCGGAGAAACCGCCGGCCCAGGCGAGGTCGGGCTGCACGATGTCGACGGCGCCGCGCGTGATCAGCTCGCGAAAGCCGTAGAGCCCGACTTCCGTCTCATAGCCGGCGACCGGCGTGGCGAGCGCGTCGGCGACCCTCGCACTGCCGTCGATGTCGTCGGTCGCGACCGGCTCTTCGAGCCAATAGAGCTTATAGGGTTCGAGTGCCCTGCCCATCTCGATCGCGAATGACGGGCTCCAGGCGCAATTGACATCGACCATCAGCTTTGCGTCGGGCCCGAGCGCGCGGCGGACCGCCGCGACCCGCGCAATGTCCTCCTCGGGTTCGACCTCGCAGAGCGCGGCATGGTCGACGAGATGGCGGAGATGGGTCTGCGTCGACGGGTTGCGCCCGACCTTCATCTTCATCCCTTTGAAGCCCTGGGCGCGGTAGCCCTCGGCTTCGCCGGCGAGGTCGTCGACCCCTTTGCCTTCCCGGTAGAAGCCGCCACTGGCATAGGCCTCGATCCGGTCACGGCAGCCGCCGAGGAGGCGATAGAGCGGTAATTTCGCGACCTTGCCGGCGATATCCCACAGCGCGATGTCGATGCCGCTGATCGCATTCATCACGACGCCGCGGCGGCCGAACTGGCGGGTGCGCGCGAACATCTTCTGCCAAAGGCCCTCGATAAAGAGCGGGTCCGCACCGATCAGCATCGGCCGCAAGACCTTGTCGATGACTTCGCGGGTAGCGCCGCCGCCGACCCCCGCCTCGCCGATCCCGATCACCCGCTCGTCGGTCTCGATCTCGACCAGGAGGCTGCCGCGGCGGGACTGCATGCCGCCGGCGCTGCCGTAAGGCGGGTCGCAGCGGTAGGAGAGCGGGATAGTGCGGATGTCGACGATCTTCACGTTCTCAGCCTTCGTCCAGCACCGCCATCAGGTCGCATTGGATCTGCATCGGCGCAGTGAAATCGCGCGAAGTCAGGGTATGCCGCGCCGGCCGCGAATGCGGGTCGGGGAACATCGCGACCCAATGCCGGTTCATGATCTCGCGCAGCGAGCGGTCGGTGATCCACACCGTCATCTTGACGATATCGTCGGGCGAGCCGCCTGCGGCCGTCATCACGCGCCGCACATTTTCGAACATCAGCCGGCATTGCTCGTCGAGATCGGTGGGGACCTTGCCGGTCGCAGGGTCGGTGCCGGAGATCGCCCCCGACACGACAAAAGGCCCGCGCCGGCTGGCGCTCGGGATCGGGTTGATGTGGCTTGCGCCCGCCACGTCAATGCTTCGCCGCTTTTCCATGGATCACCTCCTATAGAGTCGACCTATAGAGTCGACGCGATCTTACCGTCATTCCCGCGAAAGCGGGAATCGAGGGCGCCAAGGTTCGACCGCGCGCCCTGGGCCCCCGCCTTCGCGGGGGCGACGATGCGATAGGGGCTGGCCGCTTCGACGCCGCTTCCCACATCTCGTTTTGCGCATCGCTTTTGGCGGCATCTTCGGGATTATCAGCGCAACCGCGCGGCGGCGCGTATATCGGTCTTGTCGAAATCTTCGCCTTTGAACAGCAGTACTGTTCGACCGTTCTTTGCCATTGCATACGCAAAGCAGTCGCCAAGGTTGAGTTGCGCGGGATGCCCGCGCCCCTTGCCGTAGCGGGAGAAAGCCGCAAGCGCCGTATGCGCCTCCTTGTCGGTAATCGGGGCCGTCCGGACTCCCGCCACCTCTAGAAATTCGCCGACGTCGTGCTCGACCTCCTCGATGCTCGCATACCGTTTGCGACAGATCCCCAGTACTGCCTCAAAAATCGCGATCGGCGAGGTGATGGCGGCGCGCGAGTTCTCGAGTACGTCCGCCAACGCGTCGGCTTCCGGCTCGCGGGTCAGAATAGCGACAATGGCAGAGGCATCCACTAACATTATCCATGCCCGCTGAGTTCGTCATAGAACGCTTTGTCCGCTTCCAGGCCAGTAGGCGGCCGGCTCATTACCCGCTCCTGAAGCGGGCGCAAGCGATCCCGCAGAGGGACTGCCTCGTCAAGGCGGCGTAGCTCATTCTCCAACGCAATCCTCACGGCGTCGGTCTTGTTCACCTTTCTGCGGGCCGCCAGCCTCTTGGCAAGCTGGTTGACGACTTCGCTACGGATATTGAGAGGCATGCCACGGTCCTGTATGGACGTAAAGACGACTTCGGTCGACGCGCAAAGATTAAGAAGAGTCAATTCCTCTCGCTAGGAGCGGCGACCAACCGTCTCGCGCGCCCGGCGACCGCCCTCACCTTGCCGGGAGCAGCAAGCCAGATCGCGAAAATCGAGAGGAGGCTGAAGCCGATCGCCATCCACCACGCAGCCGAGTAAGTCCCGGTCGCGTCATAAACGATGCCGGCAATCCACGGCCCCGCCGCTCCGCCCAGGATCGCCGCCACCATCAGCGTCCCGAAAATGCTCCCGAAATGAGGCCCCTCGAAAATCTCGGCGGGTATCGGACCCATTACGGATGTCAGGCTGTATCCAAAAGTCCCCTGCGCAACGACCATGAGGTTCAGCAGCAGCAGCGTTGGAGCGCTCCGAAGTCCTACCAGGCACAGGTAGCAAATCACGAAGCCGAGATTACCAATCATCCAGACCCATTCGCGCCCGATCCGGTCGGATAAATGACCGAGGACGACTTGACCCGGGACTGCGACAAGGCTCACCAACCCGAGCGCCCACGCTGCCTCGCCCGGCCCGAAGCCGACCTCGATCAGATATTTGGTCTGATGGACCTGGACGGCATACCAGGAAAACAATGCACCGAAATAACCGACGGCTAGCCACCAAAAGCGCTGCGTTCGCAGCGCCCGCCCGAGCGTCCAATTAACCGCCGCCCAGGCACGGTCCACAACGTTCTCGACTTGATCAGACGAAACATCGTTCGAGATCAGCCCATCGGGTCGCAGGCCCATATCTTCGGGCCACCCCCTGAGGAGCAGGTTGACGGGTCCCAAGAGCACAATCAGAAGAATGCCGAACGCGACGCACGCGGTGCGCCATCCCGCCGACCCGATCAGCCATGCAAACCAGGGCAGGATCGCGATCGAACCGACGCCGACGCCAGAGAAGGCGATGCTGAGCGCAAGCCCGCGCCTGCGCACGAACCAGTTCGTCAGATAAAGCGACTGCCCCGTGTAGGCGAGGCAGTTGACGCCTCCACCGACCAGCGCACCGAGCGTGAGGTAAAGCTGCCACGGCTCGCGGACGATAGACGCCAGGATCAGGCCCGCGCTCATCGTGAGGACCCCAAGCTCGACGACGACCCTCGGGCCCCGCAAGTCCATTAGCCGCCCGACGAACGGGGTCACCACCGCCGAGACGAGGAACCCGAACGAGAAGGCGCCAGCGGCCACGCCTCGATCCCACCCGAATTCGTCGAGGATGGCCGGAAACAGCAGGGAAAAAGCGGTGCGGGCGTTGACGCCGAGCGCCATCGTGATGAACCCAATGGCGACCAGAAGCCAACCGTAGAAGAACGGTAGACGGACGCCGCCGGGCCCGGGCGGCGACGAGCGGCTGTAGCTCATGTCGAGACCCGATTCAGCGGGGTCTCGCCATGCGCTATCCGCCGGATGTTCTCCGCGATCAGCCTGGCGCGGGCATCGAGCATTCCGTCCGTCCATCCGGAAACGTGCGGGGTCATCAATACGTTCGGCAATTCGTGGAATGGTCGTGTCGCCGGAGCGGCAGAGCCGCGTTCGCACGGATAGCGATACCAGACATCCAGCGCCGCGCCCGCGATCCGACGCTGCGAGAGGGCGTCGTAAAGTGCCCCCTCATCGATGATTTCCGCCCGCGCCACATTGACCAGAAATGCACTCGGCTTCATCAGCCCAAGCTGTGCGCGTCCGATGCAGCCGATAGTCTCCGGTGTTGCCGGCATAGAGACGACGAGGTAATCGCTTCGACGCAATATCTCATCGAGGAGATCCGGACCACCCAGCAAGGCCAGGTCGTCCCTCGTCGATTGCCCGACATTGCGCCGAAGGGCACAGACCTGCATGTCGAAGGCGCGGGCGAGACGGGCGATGCTCTGCCCGATCCGCCCGTAACCGAGTATGCCGATCGTCCCGCCGGCGAGTTCGGGCCAGACCGGAGGCGGCGCGACGCCGACCGCCTATTGGCTTTGCCAGTTTCCGTGCCGCAGCGCAGGATCGAGTCGCAGAAACTCGCGGGTCATTGCCAGGATCGCTCCGATCACATATTCCGCGATACCGGTCTCATGACCGTACGCATTGGTGAGCAGTGCGCCGTCGGGTAGACCCGAGCAGTCGACCCGATCGATGCCGGCGCCGGGAACCTGGACAAGCTTCAGCCTGGTTGCAGCGCGCCCCATCTCGGCTGTGAACCCCATCGTCACCAGCACGTCGACAGCGGGAAGTTTCGGCAAGATGTCCGCCTCCGTGGTGACGATGATTTCGCACGGTGTCGTCAGATGACGGCGCACCGGTTGTTCGAGGCTGGCGGGAAATGTCCCGGCAAAAGCAACTTGCAGCATGACGGGCGCTCCAATGCGAATGCCCGCTAATTTTCGAGCCGGTGACCGCGGCGGCTCAATTCCCTCGGAGGGAATTGGTGATAGTTGGCGAGCCGCGTATGCTCCGGCTGATGAACGGCTCGCCGCTCCCCCGACACCCGGCCGCAGGCGTGGATGAGAGCGCGTTTGGCCGCCTTCTGAAGGAATGGCGCGCCCGACGCGGCTTCTCGCAGCTCGATCTGGCGCTGGCCGCCCGCACGACCCAACGCCACCTGAGTTTCATCGAGTCTGGCCGGGCGACACCGAGCCGCGACATGTTCATGCGGATCAGCGGAACGATGGATATTCCGCTGCGACAGCAGAATGCCCTGATGCTCGCCGCGGGCTACGCTCCCGCATGGGGCGAGCGCGAGCTCGCAGCGCCGGATCTGGCGATGGTGAGCACCGCGCTCGATTACATGCTCGCGCAACATGAGCCCTTTCCCGCTTTCGTCGTAGATCGCCGCTGGAACCTGCTGCGCGCCAATCCTGGTGCGATCAGACTGACGGAGTTCCTGACGGGGCCCCTTTCGGCTGAGCCGCCTGCCGAACCGATTAATCTGGCGCTCGCGCTGATGTCATCCGATGGGCTGCGTCCCTTCATCGCTAATTGGGAGGAAGTTGCGCATTACTTCCTGCGTGGGGTGCAGGCGGATGCTCAGGCGGACGGTACGCCGGAAACGCTGGAATTGCTTCATCGGCTTCTGGCCCTGCCGGATATTTCGGCGCTGGGCGGAAGCTTTCCGGGCACAGAGTCTCAGGCCCCGGTGGTGCCGATCCATTTTCGCCGTGGCGACACCTCGCTAGGCCTGTTCACGACAATCGCCACGTTAGGCACGCCCCGTGATGTGACGTTGCAGGAAGTCCGTATCGAGTGTTTCTTCCCGATGGATGACGACACGGCGGCGATCTTTCGCAGTTGGGCCGCCGCCGCAAGCCGCGCAGACTGACCGCCGGCGCGGTCGGGCCGACACCGGCAATAGAGCGGAGCGAGCGGTACGCACCCAGCCAAAGGTCCGGTTTCCAACGACCTCGCCGTTGATCTGTCGCGATGTCAATGGCCGAATAGGACCCGTACCGGCCGTTCGCACGGCCACTATCGAACCGCCAGGTTCGACCGAGGGCGTGTGAAAACGCCTGATCTGGTATTCTGCCCGGGGGTTCGGGGGGACTGAAATGAAGCGTTTTGTTGAGGGGCAGG
>Ga0318548_10000359_pt1 | contig 11742 bp, 10 predicted proteins | sample GRESIP169b2f21_FD_203495 | JGI IMG/M metagenome (GOLD analysis project Ga0318548, IMG submission 203495) | Tropical soil microbial communities from Luquillo Experimental Forest, Puerto Rico - GRE.SIPMG.169b2f21 | ecosystem: Environmental > Terrestrial > Soil > Tropical forest > Bulk soil... | reverse complement strand
ATTCAGCGCCATGTCATCGACCACCGCATTGTCACGGCTCTGCACCAGAAGGCCGCCGGCAACGGTCTTTGCGGTCAAGCCCGCGGCGCGCGGGTCGGGAAGCTGGCCGGCGAGCAATAGCCGCAAATTCTTGCGCTTTCCGACAATGGCGATCGCTTCATCCGTCGCGTCGGGTGCGATGATCACTTCGGTGAAGATTTCGGTGACGGCGGTTGCGGTCTCCGTATCCAGCGTCCGGTTCAACGCGATGATGCCGCCATAGGCCGAGGTCGAGTCACAGGCGAGCGCCTTGCGATAGGCGCTGACGAGATCTTTTCCCTCGGCGACGCCACAGGGATTGGCATGCTTGACGATGACGCAGGCCGCGGTGCGCTTCGGATCGAACTCGCTGACAGCCTCGTAAGCCGCGTCGGTGTCGTTGATGTTGTTGTAGGACAATTCCTTGCCCTGCAACTGCCGCGCGGTGGAAACGCCGGGGCGCCTGTCGGGCAGCCGGTAGAAGGCGGCGCTCTGGTGCGGGTTCTCGCCGTAGCGCAGGGTCTGGATCAGCCTGCCGCCAAATGAGCGGAAATCCGGCGCCTCGATTTTGAGTTCTGCCGCGAACCAGTTCGAGATCGCGGCATCGTAGGCGGCCGTGCGCGCATAGGCTTTGGCGGCGAGACGGCGGCGCAACGCAAGCGTGGTTGAACCCTGATACATCTTGAGTTCATCAAGCACCGCCTGATAGTCGCCGGCTTCGACCACGACCGCCACGTCGTCGTGGTTTTTGGCGGCTGCGCGGATCATCGCCGGGCCGCCGATATCGATGTTCTCGATGCACTCCTCGAAGCCTGCGCCCTTGTCGACGGTCGCCTCGAACGGATAGAGGTTGACGACAAGAAGATCGATCGGCGCGATCCCGTGCATCTTCATCGCCTGCGCGTGGTCCTTGTTGTCGCGGATCGCAAGCAGGCCGCCATGCACCTTCGGGTGCAGCGTCTTGACCCGTCCGTCCATCATCTCGGGAAAGCCGGTCAGATCGGAGACGTCCCTGACCTGAAGCCCGGCTTGCGCGATCGCTTTGGCGGTGCCGCCGGTCGAAACGAGTTCGACACCGTGGCCGGCGAGAGCGCGGGCGAAGTCGATCAGACCGGCCTTGTCGGAAACCGATAACAGGGCGCGGGTGACGCGGCGGGGATGGTCGCTCATGTCGAGATCCTGGCTGTCAAGGCCGCCGGGTAGCATGGTTTTGCCGGCTTCGAAACCGGCCGCATGTGGAAATCTCCGACCGTTTCGGGCATTTTTCGTCGTGCACGGTCTGGAGCATCGCCATGCATGAGCCAGCGATGGAGTTCGAGGGCAAGGTCCTGTCACCCCAGAAGGAAGTTGTCCGCATCTTCTTCAAGGAGCTGTGGGACCACGCCGACAAGAGCCTGATCCCGAAGCTGTTCCATGCGGACTTCACTTTTCGCGGCTCCCTTGGTCGGGAGCTTCGCGGCCACGAGCAATTCGCGGGTTATGTCGACCTCGTCACCACGGCGCTTGGCGACTACACCTCCGACATTCTCGATATGGTGGAGGAAGGCAACAAGGTCTGGGCCAAGCTGAGATATCACGGCTATCACCGCGGTGAACTGCTCGGCTATCCACCGACCGGCAAGCATGTCTGGTGGTACGGCACGCCGTTCTTTACCTTCGAAGGCGCAAAGGTCCGAGACCTCTGGGTCCTCGGCGACATCCACGGGCTGATCGGAAGACTGTCAGCCTGAAGCGCGATGCCGTTGGGTCGAATCCCGATCGCGCCGGCCAACTCGCTACAGCGGCAATTCCGGCTCACGCCGTGCGTTCCGCCGGGCGCTGGTCGCGGCCGGCGAGCTCTGCGAGCGCACAAAGCTCCAGCGCACCGCGGAGGCGTGGCGCGAATCCTGCCGGATCACGATCTGGGCGGTGCGCCGTGGTCCGTCACTGCCGGCCAGAAATACACTGTCTTCGAGCTCGACCTTGTCGTCCAGCGCCTCGAACGTCCAGACTTCCCGGTTCGGCAGCACCAGCATGACCCCGCGTGCATCGGAAAGCCGGCTTGCCTTCACCGACGGGTGCAGGTGAAACCGAAGCGCGAAGTCGGACTCGCGGACGCGCGCGCCCGGGGCCGGCGAAATCGTGTCCTCGCCGTCGATCCGGGAACCGTCGGGCACCATCATCAGAACCCGCCGATGCACCACGCCAAACCGCGACACGTAGCCGTCATGCGAGGTGGTCAGGAGCACGCCGCCCGAGACTGTTTCGCGCAAGCTCTCGACATTCGCCGGTCCCGACACGATCGGAGCCCCGTGCAAAAACTTCTTCATCGCCGAGAGCTTGACGAACTGGCAGGACGAGCTGTCGTGATAGGTGAGCGTCGAATGCGCCGGCGTGCCGCGCGCAAAGGCCCGCCAATTGTCGCGCCCGGTCGAGGGCATGCCGCAATTGATGACGATCCGGCTCGTCCCCGACGATAACTCGAAGGAGAGACAGCCGGCATGCGCCTCGTGACTGACATTCGGCGGCGGGGGAGGGCCGGTATCCATGATCAAGGTCGTCGCGCCGGCATCGAGGCGCTGGTATCCGGTGTGCGGCATGCCCACCATTGGCGTGCCGAGGGTGTCGTCATAGGCGAGCAGCGTCGCCAGGATGTCGGACGGCGTGCCGCTCATGCCGTTGAACAACGCAATCGAGCCATCGCCATGACGGAAGAAGCGGAGCATCGGCATCATGCGGTCGATCGCGTTCAGAAGCGCCGGCGGCGGGGCGATGTTGCGGGCGGCAAAGGTTTGCCGCAGCGGCAACAGGTCGATCAGAAGATCGGTCAGCGCGCCGGGATTACGGGAGATGTGCCCGCCGTCGGGCAGGATCTGGCGCTGCAATTCATCGGAAAGCTTCTTGCTGGCGTTGCGGATGTGCTTCGCCTGGTTGGCGAGGCACAGCGAGGCGTAGCACAGCGCGATCAAGACTTGCAGTTGCGGCACCCCGTCCGGGATGTCGAGCATCGTGTAGCGCAAATAACGGATTTCCCGCGTCAGCCCCCGCAAGTAGCGGCGATAGAATTTGCTGTCGGTGTCGCCGAGCACGAGGGGCGCCTGCGACAACAGCGAAATCACCCTGCGCGACAGCACGTCGGCGCGGCGGCCGATCGGGCGCTTGCCGTGCGGATTGGAAATCCAGTCGTCGACCAGCGCGCGCGCGTTCGCCCGGGTCAGCGCGGTGTCGGCGGCGCGCAGGTGACGCAGCCAGCCGAAACCGAGCAGCGCCACCTCCCAATCCTCCGACGGCGGATCGAGATCGAAGATCGAACGGCCGTGGCAGGTGACGATCTTGCCGGCGAATACGAAGCGGCCGGCATAGATCTCGGCCGCGCGGGTGGCATCCGCGGTGCGCAGATCGTGCGGCGCAATGATCAGGCGGTCGGTGCGCCCCGGCCATAGCCGCGACACCGCCATGGAGCTGCCGCCGACGCGCGCCATCATGGACCGCGCAAAACGGCCCATGACTAGCGTCGAAATGCGTCTGCGTTGAGCGACCGACACGCCTTGCCTTGGTCGGGGAGAGGATTCGTTTGCGAATCCTTTTAATCTGGAAACGCCGGGATGACACCCTCTTGATAGCGCGCGAATCACCGCGGGTATTGGGAAAATCCTTGAAAAATCAGCTCTTAACCAGCCTCGCGGCGTAAAACCCGTCAAGTCCCCCCAGCCTCGGATCACTATGCGGCATATGGCAGGGAAGGGTGCGCAGATCGCCTTGGGGATTGATGATCTCGGCGAGGCCACCGACCTCGCCGCGGTCGACCGGCACTCGCCGCAAGGAAGGCTCAGCCGCAAGCAGCGTGGAAATCGCCGTTTCGCCTTCTTCCGGCTCCAGCGAACAGGTGCAGTAAACCAGCGTGCCGCCGGGTCTGAGCAAGGCGACGGCCCGTTGCAAGAGGCGCTTTTGCAGCGTGGTCAGCGCGGCGAGATCGGCCTCCTGCCGAAGCCAGGCGACATCCGGATGACGGCGGATCGTGCCGGTGGAGGTGCAAGGCGCATCCACCAGGACACCGTCGATGGCGCCCACGGCGCCCCCCTGCCATTCGACTGCATCGGTCACTACAGCCTCGGCGTGCAACCGAAGCCGCGCCAGATTGTCGCGCAGCCGCGCGGTCCTGCCGGGCGAACGGTCGAGCGCGACGACCCGCGCGCCGGCCAACGCCAATTGGGCGGTCTTGCCGCCCGGCGCGGCACAGAAATCGACGATCGTTTTTCCTTTGATGTCGCCGAACAGACGCGCCGGCAAGGCGGCGGCGGCGTCCTGGACCCACCACTCGCCCTCGGCGAAGCCGGGCAGGTTGGTCACCGATCCCTGCAACAGGGTGCGCACGGTGCCGGTCGGCAAGCTCTCGCCATGCAGGCGCGACGCCCACTGCGCCGCATCGGACTTCACGGTGATGTCGAGCGACGGCTCGTGCGCGAGCGCGAGCGCCATGGCGCGCGCGGTGGCCTCGCCATAGTGGGCGATCCAGCGCTTGTGCAACCAGGGCGGGATGTCGAGAATCTCGGACTTCACGTCATCGACCAGGCTTGGGCCCTCGCGTGCGCAGCGGCGCAGCACGGCGTTGACGAGACCTGCATATTTAGCGGCGCGCCGGTCCGACTGGACGAGCCGCACCGACAGGTCGACGGCGGCATGATCGGGCACGTCCATCCAGAGAATTTGCGCGGCACCGATCAGGAGCGCGCTCTGCGCGCGCGGCGCGTCGGTCGGGATGCCGCGGTCGAGCAGCCGCGACAGCAAATGGCCGAGCGTGCCGAGCCGGCGCAGGATCGTCGCAACCAGCTTCCGCATCAGCGCGCGATCGCGATCGGCCAGCGTCTTCAGGCCGGGATGCGCGGCTGCGCCATCGAGCTGATCGTCAAGTGTGCGATGTTTGTGCAGAACGCCGTCGAGCACGTCCGCCGCGATTCGCCGCGCCGCAAGACCGGGCACTTCGGAGGGGCGAGCTAATCTTGGAGGCATGCTGGACCATTACTCAGGGGAAAGGCAAATCCGCGAGAGTCCGGCGCATGCCATTGACGAGACCACAGCTGTGCCATGCGAATATGCAAAATGTAAGAACCCCTCTGGCTTTTTCGCTGTGATGCACGATGTGTTGATGGAGAAGCCCGGTTTCAAGGAAAGAGCAGTGGCCGAACACGACGATGCTTCACACGCCGCGACGACCGCAGCAAGCCCGCCTCGCAAGCCGCTGACGCCGGCCGCCCAGCGCGCGCTCGCTGAAGCCGAGGCACGCCGGCAGGCGGCTGCCGCCGACGCCAAGCCGCGGCCAAAAGAATATCAGGGGCCGAAGGGGCCGGAACCCACGCGCTATGGCGATTGGGAGAACAAGGGCATCGCCTCGGATTTCTGAAGCCGCGCGAGAGGCGCGACTTTTGCATTCTCGAAAGAGAAGCGATCAGTGCGTCACGATCACCCTGGTGCCGACAGACACGCGCTCGAAGAGGTCGGTGATGTCGGTGTTCAGCATGCGGATGCAGCCATAGGAGACGAAGCCGCCGACCGAACCCGGCGTGTTCGTGCCGTGGATCGCGTATTCGCCGCCGGCCAGGGTCATCGCCGCGACGCCCATCGGATTGCGCGGCGAGCCGCCGGGAATCACGTCCGGCATGAAGGGCTTGTCGCGCCTGACTTCCTGCGGCGGCGACCATGCCGGGTTGCGGTATTTGCCGTCGATCCGGGTGTCGCCCGCCCACTGCTTGCCGTGCCTGCCGACGCCGACCGGGTAACGCATGGCGTGGCCGGAATCGAGAATGAGATAGAGATGGCGCTCGTTGGTCCTCACCACGATCGTTCCCGGCGAATATTCGCCGTTGGGAACACCGACGAGTTCGCCGCGCGCCTGCGCCGCATCGGTCGCCAGAACAACCATCCCGATGGTGGCCAGGAATGCCATAGCAATCCGCTTCCGCATCAATCCTACTCCGCTCGCACACCCCTGAAGGGACACAACTGGTTCAAACCGCTCTCAAAGGCGGTCTGCTCGCGTATTTTTAACCGCGTGCTTTAACCGGATGGTTTCTACACAGGCTGCCGGACTGGCCTGACGAGGCGAAGAAAAGAAAAAGTTCCAAACAAAGTAAATGACTTGAAAACAACACTCGCCGGAAAACCGCCGCGGCCGCGCCACAGCTCTCCGACATTCCTTTGGCGATGACGCGAATGCCGCGTGGGCGCGCGGTTGCGCGTTCTTGCTCTTCCCGCATACGATCTGCATGCGGGAAGAGTGGCAGGAAAAACGGCGCCGCTTCGGTTTATGCTGCGCTCTGCCGCCGGTTCTGCCGGTTTTTGACGAGATCGTCGACCACGGCGGGATCGGCCAGGGTCGACGTATCGCCCAGGCTGCCGGGCTCATCCTCGGCAATCTTGCGCAGGATGCGCCGCATGATCTTGCCCGATCGCGTCTTCGGCAGGCCCGGCGCGAACTGGATCTGGTCCGGCGAGGCGATCGGTCCGATCTCCTTGCGGACCCAGGCGACCAGTTCCTTGCGCAGCTCTTCGCTCGGCTCGGTCCCCTCCATCAGCGTCACATAGGCGTAAATACCCTGACCCTTGATGTCGTGGGGATAGCCGACCACCGCGGCTTCCGACACCAGCGCATGCGCAACCAGCGCGCTCTCGACCTCCGCGGTGCCCATGCGGTGGCCGGAGACGTTGATGACGTCGTCGACGCGTCCGGTGATCCAGTAATAGCCGTCGGCGTCGCGCCGACAGCCGTCGCCGGTGAAATATTTGCCCTTGTAGGTCGAGAAGTAGGTTTGTTCGAAGCGGGCATGATCGCCGTAAACCGTGCGCATCTGGCCGGGCCATGACCGCGCGATGCAGAGGTTGCCCGTGGCGTCGCCTTCCAGCAGCTTGCCGTCGGCATCGACGATCTCCGGCACCACGCCGAAGAACGGATTGGTTGCCGAACCCGGCTTCAGCCGGGTGGCGCCGGGCAGGGGCGTGATCAGAATGCCGCCGGTTTCCGTCTGCCACCAGGTGTCGACGATCGGACAGCGGTCTTCGCCGACCACGCGGTGATACCATTCCCATGCTTCCGGATTGATCGGCTCGCCGACCGACCCGAGCAGGCGCAGGCTCTTGCGCGAGGTCTTCTTCACCGGCTCGTCGCCTCCCTGCATCAGCGCGCGGATCGCGGTCGGCGCGGTGTAGAAGGTATTGACCTTGTGCTTGTCGATGACGTTCCAGAAGCGCGAATTGTCCGGATAGTTCGGCACGCCCTCGAACATCAGCGTGGTGGCGCCGTTCGCGAGCGGCCCATAGACGATGTAGCTGTGGCCGGTGACCCAGCCGACGTCGGCGGTGCACCAGTAGATATCGCCCTCGTGATAGTCGAAGACATATTGGTGCGTCATCGCCGCGAACAGGAGATAGCCGCCGGTCGTGTGCAGCACGCCCTTGGGCTGGCCCGTCGAACCGGACGTGTAAAGGATGAACAGCGGATCTTCCGCGTGCATGTGCTCGGCCGGACATTCGGTCGTCACCATTGCAGCGGCCTCGTGATACCAGAGGTCGCGCGAGGGCTTCATGTCCACCTTGGCACCGGTGTGCTTGACCACAACGACCCAGTCGACGCCGTCCATCTTGGCGAGCGCGGTATCGACGTTGGCTTTCAGCGGCACCTTCTTGCCGCCCCGCAGGCCTTCGTCGGCGGTGATGATCACCTTCGACTTGGCGTCGGTGACGCGCTGGGCGAGGCTGTCCGGCGAGAAGCCCGCAAACACCACCGAATGAATCGCGCCGATTCTCGCGCAGGCGAGCATCGCGTACGCCGCCTCCGGAATCATCGGCAGATAGATGGTGACGCGGTCGCCTCTCTTGACGTTGCGGGTGCGCAGGATGTTGGCCATCCGGCACACCTCGTCGTGAAGCTGCCTGTAGGTGATGTGCTTCGATTGCGAGGGGTCGTCGCCTTCCCAGATGATCGCGGTCTGGTTGGCGCGCTTGGCAAGATGCCGGTCGACGCAATTCAACGCGACATTCAGAACGCCGTCCTCGAACCACTTGATCGAAATATTGCCGGGCGCGAACGACCAGTTGTCGATCTTGGTGGGGGTCTTCATCCAGTCGAGACGCTTGGCCTGTTCGGCCCAGAAGCCCTTGGGGTCGTCGACCGAGCGGGCATACATCTCGCGATACTTGGCTTCATCGACCCAGGCGCGCTTGGCCCATTCCGCCGGCACGTCGTAAGTTTTCTCGGACATTTGACCTCCTCCACACAGTTCATGCCGGCGAACGCGGGACGCTGACGCCGTCTTCGTTGTTCGCGCGATTATGCGTCGGCGCCACCTTCGCCGACAAGCCGACAAAATAAAACCTTCGACGACATGTCTGTGTTGAGCGAGATCAAGCGACGCCCGCAGCCCATCAATCGGCCTTCGGCGGGGCAGGGCTGTCTCAATTTTTCACCAAACCGTTTGGTCGGACATCAACGATGCCGGGTGAATGGGTCTCGTGAAAGGTAGTATATAACCGTGGTCTTAACAGTTCGGACTCGCAATAGGGAGCATAACCCCCTAAATGCCCTCCCCGGGCCCCTCCGCAGTGGCGGGGAACGAAAGGCCGCGAAGCGGCATTGACCGAGCGAACAGGAGCAAGGCATCTAACGCCATGACGGATCAGCAGAATTTTGCTGCGGCGCAGTCCGATTCCGCCGATCCTGCCGTGGCGCTGGCAAAAGCGCTGGGGCAATGGCCCAAGGCGGAGCCGGCGAAACCTGAGCTCAATGGCAAGACTTCGGTCGAAGAGCTCGCAGGCGAGCTGGGTCTGAAGCTCGGCGACCAGAACGAACTGACCATCCGCCGCATCCGCCGCGGCAAGGGCTATTCCTTCGTGCGCGCCAACGGCGCCCATATCCGCTGCGCGCGTACCATTCGCCGCCTCCATGCGATGGCGGTGCCGCCGGCCTACCGCGAGGTACGCTACGCGCCGGATCCCAATTCGCATCTGCAGGCGGTGGGACGCGATGCCGCGGGCCGACTGCAATACCGTTATCACGCCGATTGGGAAAAGGTGCGCGAGCATCGCAAGGCGCATCGGCTGGCCAAGCTGGTCGCCGCCCTGCCCAAGATCCGGCGCAACGTTTCGATGCATCTGGCCGGCGAGGAACCGACCCGGGAGTTCGCGCTTTCAGCGGTGATCGAACTGATCGCGCGCACCGCGATCCGGCCCGGCAACGAATCCTATGCGCGGCTGAACGGCACCCGCGGCGCCACCACGCTCCTGAAATCCAACGTCACGCTGGAAGACGACAGCGTCGTGCTGACCTTCAAGGCCAAGGGCGGCAAGGCGGTGAAGAAGGAATGCAACGCGGCCAAGCTGGTCCGCGCGATCGGCATCCTGCGCACGCTTCCCGGCAAGCGCATGTTCCAGTATCGCGACGCTGGCGGCGCCGTGCGCACGGTGTCGACCACGACGGTCAATGGGTTCTTGCGCGAGATCGCCGGCATCAAGATCTCGCTGAAGGATTTCCGTACGCTGATGGCATCCGCCGTGGTACTGGAATCGTTGTCGCGGATCACGCCGGCGGCAAGTGCCCGCGGCCGGAGGCGCCAGGTGCTCGAAGCCGTCCGCGCGGCGGCCGACGAGCTCTCCAACACGCCTGCGATCTGCCGCAAGAGCTATGTGCACGACACCATCGTTACCGCGTTCGAGGAGGGCATTCTCGAGCGTTTCGCCGCAACCATGAAGGGTTGCCGTTCGCAGAAAAAGCGCGAGCAGCTTTTGGCGGAAGTGGTGATGGCGGCGGCGGCGTAGCTCTCCCGCCCTCCAAAGGAGGGTGGCGCTCGCTGGCAATAACGCGCGTCAAGACACGAGCCCGCGTTCCCCTGGGGCTGACCCGCCCGCACTGCTCGCTTGTTTCTCGACGCTCGCTTCAAGCTCCCGGACGATGTCTCGCAGCAGGGCTGCGGCGAGCGAGTCCGTCACTTCGCGCTCCAGCGCGCGATAGCGCTCGATTTTGTTTTGAAGTTCTCTGCCTCGTCCAGTCTCGATCATGGCCGCGGACCTCCGCTCATACGACGCCGAGCGGCGGCTTTGGTTCTCCGGGTCTTTTAGACATTTGTTTGTGGTTTCCGGCTGGTAAAGAAGCTGGCGCGGGCGCGACCGTGCTTGCGCGCGAGAGCGTTCGGTCAACGCTTGGTCGGCGATGCCGGAGCCTGCCTCAAAAGCCGAACGAGTGCCGGATTTGCCGCAGGACCGCGAAGGCGGCATCGGTGTACCGCCCATCGTAAAAATGTCTGTCGAGCAGCGAGGCGATCACCACAGCCACGGCTGCATTGAAACACCCTTTGAACATGCTCCAAGAGTGCCAGCGACCGGTAAAGGATGCGTAGCGCGGACCGAGCACGGACGCACGAGTTCCGAAAACGGAACTGTGCCTAAAGCCCACCCATCTTGCAGACGAGCTTCCACTCGTCGGCTGTTACAGGCTGCACCGAAAGCCGCGAGTATTTTACCAGCGCCATGGCGGCGAGCTTCTTCTCCGCCTTGATCTCAACCATCGTCACCGGCTTCGGCAGCGCCTTGTCGGCCTTGATGTCGACGCAGACGAATTTTCCGGTCTTGTCGGTCGGATCGGGATAGGCCTCCTTGATGATCTCGGCGATGCCGACGATCTCCTTGCCTTCGTTGGAATGATAGAAGAACGCCTTGTCGCCCTTCTTCATGTTCACGAGGTTTTGTCGCGCGGTGAAATTGCGCACGCCGGTCCACGCCTCGCCCTTACCTCCCTTGGCGACCTGCTGGTCCCACGACCAGCTCGACGGTTCGGATTTCACCAGCCAGTACGCCATCGCTCACTCCTCGGCCTTGAAGGGACGCGTCAACAAGCCCTCGATTGCGGCATCGATCGTCAATTTGTTCGCAAGAATCGCCGCGACTGACTTCGATACCGGCATGTCGATGTTCTGCGAAGCCGCCAGCTCGATCAACACGGGTGCGGTGAACTCGCCTTCGGCAAGCTTGCCCACAGGCTTCGGCTCGCCACGTCCGAGCGCCAGCCCAAGCGCGAAATTGCGCGACTGCGGGCTCGCGCAGGTCAGGATCAGATCGCCGAGACCGGACAGGCCCACCATGGTTTCGGCACGTGCGCCGAGCGCACGACCGAACCGCGCGAGCTCGGAAAAGCCGCGCGTGGTGAGGGCAGCCTGTGCGGACGCGCCGAGATTTTTGCCGACCACGATGCCGGCCGCGATCGCCAGCACATTCTTGGCCGCGCCGCCGATCTCCACTCCGCGCACGTCGGTGGTGTGATAGGGCCGGAAGGTCGACGAGCCCAAGGCCTGCACGAGTTCGCTCGCGAGCGCCTCGTCCTTTGCCGCCAGGGTCACCGCGGTCGGCAAGCCGCGCGCGACATCGTCGGCAAAGCTCGGACCTGAGAGGATTGCAGGCATCGCGTGCGGTGCCGCCTCCGCGATGATCTCGGTCATGAATTTATGCGTGCCGTGCTCGATGCCCTTGGCGCAGGCGATGACGGGCGTCGCGTCGCGAAGATGGCTCGCGAGCGCGTTCACGGCCGCGCGCAGATGCTGCGCGGGCGTGACGACCAGGATGATCTCTGCCTGCGACGCCCGGGCGAGGTCGTTGGTGACGACAATCTCGGCGGCGAGTTTTGTGCCCGGCAAGCGCGGATTCTCGCGGCTCGAGGCGATGCGCGCGGCGTGTCCCGCATCGCGCGCATAGAGTGTCACGGTG
>Ga0318548_10000353_pt1 | contig 11792 bp, 13 predicted proteins | sample GRESIP169b2f21_FD_203495 | JGI IMG/M metagenome (GOLD analysis project Ga0318548, IMG submission 203495) | Tropical soil microbial communities from Luquillo Experimental Forest, Puerto Rico - GRE.SIPMG.169b2f21 | ecosystem: Environmental > Terrestrial > Soil > Tropical forest > Bulk soil... | reverse complement strand
CCCGCTTGCGCGGGGACGACCGCTTGAAATTGGCACGGCGCGGCGCGCAACGCGCGCGCCGCGCCGTCAAGAACGCGTCGGGCGATGCGGGGCGTTACTCCCGCTCTTTCGGCTTGTCGGCGTCCCTTGCATCGCCGCCTTGCGGAGAGTGGAAAGCCTACCGCGTCACCGCGGCGATCGCCCGAAACTCAATTCAAGCTCGCGGGACCTGTTCGATCTCGGTCGCGCGCAGCAGAATGGCTCCCCGGGCCGGATTCGAACCAGCGACCAACCGGTTAACAGCCGGTTGCTCTACCGCTGAGCTACCGGGGACCACTCGCGCGAGCGTCCGGCTATAACAAAAGGCGCTTGGGCTTGCAAAGCGTGAAATCGGCGCCGGCGGGCATCGTTCGCGAAGGAGCGGTCGGGCCCGAGCGGCGCGCTCTCATCATTGGACGCGTCCCGCGTCCACCGCCACCTTGGCGACGGCGGCGCCGCGCGTAGGCGCAAACTCGGCCACGCAGCGGGCGAGGTCGCGCAAATGCAGATGCAGCTGATCGAGCGCAAAGCCGAGCGCGAAGATGCGCTCCACCGCCTCGTCCGGCAATTCCCGCGTCAAACCTTGGTGTCGCAGCGCGGCGATTTCCGCGGCATAGCCGTCGAGCGCGGCTTCGACCGCGTCGAGCGGCGGCGGAGCTTGTCCCGTGGATAGCGCGGCGGCACTCACGCGCAAATACTCGGCGACGGTGTCGCACACGCGCGCGAGCCACGGCCCGAGCCGCGCCCCGAATGCCCCAGGCAGCGGCGCGAGCGCGGCCCGTCCGACCATGATCAGATCGTGCCGCAGCCGCAGCAGCGTGCGCAACAGCGGCGCCTGGTCGGGTTCGGCGCGCAGCCGCGTCATCCGCTCGTGCTGGGCCTCGAGCGCGGCGTTGTCCAAGCGCGCAAAGGCCTCGCCGATCCGGCTCTGGATGCTCGACAGCGTCGGCCGATCCAAATTCTGCGTGAACCCCATGAACAGGTCGGGCAGGAACCGCGCCATCAGCTCGAGCATCTCGGTCGCGGCCTTGACGGCCAAGTCATGCGCGCGCGCCGGCAACACCACGAGCGAGACTGCGAGGCCGACCACGCATCCGACCGCGACCTCGATGACGCGCTCGAAGGCCGCGGCGATCGGGCCGGTATGCGTGATGGTAGGGCCGAAGAAGACCATGACCGCGGTGAACGGCGCGGCGCTGAAGCGCGGATTGAGCGCGGCGAGCAGAACCGCCGGCGCCAGCGCGATCGCTAGTGCCGTGAACACCGCGAATTGATTGTCATGGGGAACGAGCGCTCCAATCGCACCGGCGTACACGGCGCCGCCGAGCGTGCTGACCAAATAGTCGGTCGTCGCCTTGAGCGAGCGGCCGACGCTGATTTGGGTCAGGATCACGGCGGTGAGCACCGCCCACAGCGCGATGGGAAGATTCAACAGCTGCGCGGCCGCCAAGGTCGCCACCGCGGCGGTCGTGCTCCGCACGCACAGGCGCAGCTCCGGGCCGTGGCTGGCGCTCCATGCGCGCAGCCGGCTCCAACCTGTTGCCAATCGGCTCATGCCAAGCTCCTCGGTGATGACGTCAGCATGCTCGCAGCGGGCGCAAAGCGTAGCCCCGCATGACAAATCCTTGCTGAGCGCGCGTGGCTCAATGCGGGGCGGCTCGGCGCGCGAGCGCCGGGGTGCCGAAAATGTGCGTGCCAGGAGCCGACATTGGGCCGGTCCATCCTCCCCATGCCAACCACGGTGGGGTGGGGGCGGCAAGTGTTTCTGACGGGCAACAATCGCCAATATTTTTCTTGGAAGCCGGTTATCGGGTTCGCCGGCCGCGCTAGTGTGGCGGTTCAGAAGTCCGCATCATTCTTGCAGCAGTACGAAATGCGGACTTCTGAACCAAAGCCACACTAGATCAACGAGTTGCTAGCGTCCTTCGATTCCGAAGTTCGCAAATGAGGCTGCGGCACAATGATGCGAACTTCGGAATCGGGACACTCGCGCGCAAGGCTCTCCGTATAGTTGGAGCGCGGATGCCGGTTGACTGAGCGACTGCCGCGAGCGCCTTTGGGGGCAAAATGGGGACGGACGGTGTGCGGCACGGCTTTTGGTCGCACTGCCTCACGGGTGGGGCCGTTGCGACGGCGCTTGCGCTCGCACCGCACCCCGCGTCGGCGGATGAAGTCGGGGAGAGCTTCTGGACCCCCGGATCGTTCGGGAGCCTCGCTGCCACGGCCTCGCAGCCCGGCTTCTCCCTCACGTCGATCTATTACCACACCGCGACGACGGCCGGCAGCGAGGTCGCGCGCGCGCGCTTGATCAGGATTGGACGCGCCGCGGTCGATGAAAGCGTGAGCGCAATCTCGATCTCGCCTGAAGATCTGGCAACGGTCACGCCGTCGTACACGTTCGCGACGCCGGTTCTCGGCGGTCAGGCGGCCATCGCGCTGACGGCGACTTATGGCCGCAAGCGGACGACCAACGATGCGGTCATCACGACCGCGCCGCGGGACGGGCCGTTCGCGACAACTCGGTTCGACACCGTCAGCGACGTGGTGACGGGCTTCGGGGACCTGTCTCCGCAGATCTCGCTGCGCTGGAATGCCGGCGTGCACAACGTCATGACCTACCTGACCGGCAATATTCCGGTCGGCGTCTACAATCGGGCCCGCCTCTCCAATATCGGCATCGGGCACGGCGCGTTGGACGGCGGAGCCGGCTACACCTATTTCGATGAGAAGACGGGGTATGAATTTTCGGCGGTGGCTGGACTGACCTACAACTTCATCAATCCCTCCACCGAATATCAGAGCGGCGTCGACGTCCATCTGGACTGGGGCGCGTCGCGGTTCCTGACCAAGCAGCTCCAGATCGGCCTGGTGGGCTACCTCTACAATCAAGCGAGCTGCGACGGCGGGTCCGGCGATCGGGTCGGTTGCTTCCAGTCGCGCGTTGCTGGCGCCGGCGGGCAGCTCGGTTACACCATCCCCATGGGCGAGCTCGAAGGAAACGTGAACGTCAGGGCGTATAAGGAGTTCGCCGCCGCGAACCGACCGGAAGGCTGGAACGCGTGGCTCACCTATACGCTGTCGCCCGCCGAGCCTACGCCGGCGCGGTCGGCGGCGCCGACGCGGCGCATGCCCGCGAAGTAGCGGAGCTACGACGACACTAGGGGCCGCGGGCGCAAGCGGGTTCACGTCGCATACCAGCCGATATCATCCCGTGCTAAGCTTTCCGCGATGAACCCTCGGCGTCGCCGACTTCTGCATCTGTTGGCGGGCGCAGCCGCGCTCTCGGCCGTGCCGGGCCGCGCGCGGGCGCAGAGCTGGCCCACGCGGCCGGTGCGCATCATCGTTCCGTTCCAACCTGGCGGCTCGACCGACATTTTCGCGCGGCTCGCCGCGCAAAAGCTCACCGAGCGTTTCGGCAAGCAGTTCTATATCGAGAACATCGCGGGCGCGACCGGCAATGTCGGCACCGCCCAGGCAGCGCGCGCGGCGCCCGACGGCGACACCTTCCTCATTGCATTTAGCTCCTACGTCGTGAACCCGACGCTGTTTGCCAAACTGCCGTTCGATCCCGACAAGGACCTCGCGCCGGTGACGCTGGCGGTCTCCGCTGCCAACGCCGTCTCGGTCAACCCGTCGCTGCCGGCGCGCAGCCTCCAAGAGCTGGTCGCGCTGATCAAATCCAACCCCGGAAAATACAGTTACGCTTCGGGCGGCGTGGGGACGCAGGGCCATCTCTTGGGTGAAATGCTGCGTCTGTCGCTCGCGCTCGACCTCGTGCACGTTCCCTTCAACGGCGCGGCGCCGGCGATCGCCTCGGCGGTCGCCGGCCACACCCCGATCGTGTGGAGTACGCTGGCGTCGGCCATGCAGCCGCTCGAAGCCGGGCAACTGCGGGCGCTGGCGGTGACGAGCAAGACGCGCTCGCAGCTCTTTCCCGACATACCGACGACCGCCGAGGCCGGCTATCCGCAGATCGAGGGCGACAGTTGGGTCGGGCTCTTGGCGCCCGCGGGAACGCCGAACGAGATTATCGGCGCGCTCCAGCGCGAGATCGTGGCAATTCTTGCCTTGCCGGACGTGAAGGAGCGCTTGCCGGCGCTCGGCTTCGAAGTGGTCGCAAGCACGCCGAAGGAGTTCGCTCGCCGCATCAAGGTCGAGACCGAGATCTGGGGCAAAGTCATCCGGTCGGCCAACATCAAGCCCGAATAATGCGGTTCAGTCGGCCGGGGCGCGGGCTGGTAGTTCTTACGCTTCATCTGTGCCACCATGCACGGGTGGGGTCTTGCAGGGCCACAACATAAAAAGGGGACGTCTCATGACACGCATTGGGCTGGCGGTGCTCGTGCTGCTCAACTGCACGGCGTTTGCAACCGACGTTTTCGCCCAGGCCGGTCAGATCACGAATCCCGTGCCGCTAACACCGCCGACCGTGAATACGACGACCACCACGTGTCAGGTCAATTGCGACACGCAGGCGATGAACTGCCAGAATTCCTGCGTTCCGACCACCGCGGCGGTGACGGCAAATCCTGCGGCGTCGAGCGGTTCCGGCGCTTGCAATCTCAACTGCACGACGCAGCAGCTCGTCTGCAAACAGCGCTGCTGAACGAGGCCAGCTCGGGACGAACGGCTTTCGCGCCGCAGCGCTTGGGCCGACTCGTTGATTTTATTGGAGGCCACGCCCGGAATTGAACCGGGGTACACGGTTTTGCAGTCTCGTCAGGGGGCTTTTATGGCCGTTGATGAGAACCGCCGTACATTGATTTCACTTGTGGAAAATTGATGAAAGCCCGTGTACATTGACCAAAATTTACGCAAAGTGGGTTCCTGGGAACCTCCCACAGGTAAACGGTTTCATGCCCGTCCGACTGACCGAGGCGCTACTCGATAGCCTCACGCCCAGCAACCGCGACCAATTTCTATTCGACAGCCTGTTAGCAACGTTCGGGCACCGGCTAACCCCCGCAGGCCGGGGCATCTTCTTTGTCGGCAAGCCTCGCCGCACGGTCGGTTACCGACCGCCCCTGAAGGTGGCCGAGGCACGCGAGCAGGCCCACCACATGCTCGCGGACATCCGCCAAGGCCGGGACCCGGTGGTCGAGCGCAAGGCGCGGGCCGCCCGCATGGCAGCGGGCACAATGACCGTGGCGCAATTCGCAGAGAAATGGCTTGCGAATTATGTCCGACCAAAGCTCAAGCCGAGGACGGTAATTGATTACCAAAGATTGCTGGCGCAGCACATCCTACCCGCGCTAGGCAGGCTCCCGGTGGGGGGCGTCGAGCGCTCCGACGCAGAACGTCTTCACGTCGCGATGGCGCGCACCCCGCGGCGGGCAAACTACACGATCAGCACGGGCCATGTGCTGTTCAACTACGCGATTGACCTTGGCTTGCGACCGCCGGGGAGCAATCCATTCCGACGAATCAAGCGCTACCGCGAGCGCAAGGTCGAGCGCTTCCTATCCGAGGCCGAAATCGCCAAGGCCGCTGAGGCAATCGAGCAAGCGGAGCGGGCAGGAAAGATCGGCCCGCATGGCGCAGCGGGACTGAGGCTTGCGCTGTTCACTGGCGCAAGGTCGGGCGAGATCACCGCGATTCAGTGGTCGCACATCGACTGGCAGCGGCGACTGGTTCGCCTACCCGACAGCAAGACTAACGAGCCTCGCACAATTCATTTGAGCGAGGCCGCGCTCGGAGTTCTCAAGACCGTGCCGCGCATCGGTCGCTTCGTCATCGCTGGGGCGAAGCCGGACGAGCCGTACAAAAACCTAGGTCGGGCTTGGATCGATATTCGTGGAAATGCCGGACTGCAGGGCGTCAGGCTGCACGATCTGAGACATTCGTTTGCGAGCCTAGCGGCGGGGAGGGGAGTCAGCTTGCAGATGATCGGCAAGTTGCTCGGCCACAAAGTTTTCGCGACAACCCAACGATATTCGCATTTAGCCCGCGACGCGGTTGCTGCCGTCAATGACGAGCTCGGCGCTGCGATGCAGGCCGCCATCGCTAAGGGCCAGCCAAAATCCGCCGCCGTGGTCAAGCTCAAGCGGCGGCCGCCACGGTGACAAAAAAATCGCATATCGACCGGCTGGTCGAGCTTGGACTCTGGGGCAAAGAAACCGCGGGACTAGCGGAGCTATTGGGCCAAGAACAACTCGAGCTGATGCTGCGTTGTCGCCACGCTATTTGGCGCTTCGAGCACATGAGCCGCAATCCCCTGACAATGCGGGAAGCGGCACCACTGTTGCGCAAGGCACTCAAACGCGCCGAAGTCTCAAGGCGTGCAGCCAAAAAAGCCAATGAGGATCATCGGGAGAAAACGAACAGACAAAAGCGAAGTTTCCGAACCATTATAGATGACGCGATAAAGAAAAATCCTTCTTTGCGACTGCCCGGAAAGCAAACCAAGCTCGCCAAGATCGCGCAGGCTGAATGGCCTAAACACGAGAAAGCACCGGCAATCGACACACTCCGGCATTGGCTCGCCGAGATTCGTCGAAAAAAATAATTTTGCTCCCAATTTGGCCGAGCCTTAGCGTGCGGCCAACTTTTCGTAGTTTCATCGGACCATCGAAGTTTTTTTGCGGTGGTTCGCAATGCCAGACGCAATCATCCCACAGAGCGACGACTACCGCCGTCGCAAAGGGCTCGAGTCAGATCTCGCAGATCTGATCGAGCGAGTTAAGCGGCTGGAAGCCGCCAGACCACCACCGCCTCAAGACGATCCGCTGCTCACCCAGGAGCAGGCCGCCAGCGCGCTGGGCCTGAAGCCACCGACGTTGGCCATGTGGAGGCACCAAAAGAAGGGACCGGCATACGTGAAAATTGGCCGGAGCGCCTTCTATCGCCAAAGCGCTCTCACGGCGTGGCTCGATGCCCAATCCGTCATTCCGCAATTCGAGGGCGACAAATAGAGCGGCCGCCAAGGGGTTTCTGGGGAACACCCAAGGCGGCCGGAAGGCTAGTCCGTATCAAGCAAGAAGACGGTTCTAGCCGACCGACCCGGCGCTGTGAAGCGGCCATGAGGGCTAGAACCTCTATGAGTCCTGTCACCACTCCTTCGACCCTTGATTGGCGCGAATATTGGCGCGCCCACGGTACCAGTTGGCGCAGGCTGTTCGAACTGCACGCTGCCATCGTCAATCGCCTCATCACTGTGGTGTTCGTCATGACCGCATGTTCGATCTGCGGCGACCAGCCCTGCCGCAATCCTTCCTTTTGTCGCGCCTGCCGCGACACTGATCGCCGCAAGGCTCGCGGCGAACCGCCGCGCTACATCGAGCCATCGCGATGGCATGGGCCATCCGATCGCATTCCTGGCAACTGGCGGGAAATGTCAATTGAAGCGCTGATTGCGCATTTCGACCGCGCTCGGCGTCGTGAGGGCGCGCCGCAGCCGGCCGTTGAAGCCTTGATGTATTCGCTCCGCGAGCGCGGCACCAAAGCGCTGGAGGAGGCGGCCATCAAGCGTCGGCTAGCCGATCTCAGCGACCTGCAAGTGATCGAAGTCGGCAACCGGCTGCAAAAACTAAAACCGGAAATTGCGCGCGCATGGTACGCAACGGAAGTAGAAACCCTCTTTCAGGCGAGGCTTAAAAGATGAGCGATGGTTTCGTTGATGCACGCCTGATTTTTGAAAAAGTGAAGCGCGAGGCGAAAGCCGAGAGTGGGCAGCAATACTTTCTGTCATTTCCGCCTTTCACAATGGATCCGAAGAAAGGGCTGTTCATAACGGTTGAAAAACGGCGTGGAAATAAAGAACGGAAAGAACATCTTTGGCTGTCCGCCCCGTTCGAGATCATAGGTCGCGTTCGCGACCCGCAAAGTCATGGTTGGGCTCGCCAACTGCAATGGAAAGACGATGACGGGGTGGTTCATCAGCACTCCGTCGCGGATCAAGACCTGCATGGTGATGGAGCTGCGCTTCGTGCCAGCTTGGCCAGCGGCGGACTTAAGATAGCCACAGGCAGCATTCGGCAGCACTTCGTGAGCTACCTTAACCAGGCGACGATCAAGGCTCGGATTACTATCGTTCCGCGTACCGGCTGGCATAGCGTAGATGACAAAAAGGCGTTCGCGCTTCCGGGTGAGGGTATCGGTATCGTTGGTCGAGTGATCCTTGCCGCCTGCATCCCAATACGCAAGCTGCGGAACACTTGGGGAATGGCAAAACTCGGTTGCCAAACTGGCGCAAGCACATGGCCGCGCGCGCTTTTCGATCGCGTCTGCGTTCGTCTCGCCGCTGCTTGCGCTAATCGGTGCTGATGGTGGTGGGATTAATCTGAGGGGGCCATCAAGTATTGGCAAGACCACGCTACTATCTGCTGCCGCATCGGTTTGGGGGCGCGGTGACGAGCGCGGTTTCATCCGAACATGGCGCGGTACCGGCAACGGTATCGAGGCCGCCGCGACGCAATTCTCCGATACGTTCTTGCCGCTCGATGAAATCGGTGTTGCCAGCGGCCACGAAGTTGGCAACGTGATTTATTCGATTGCTGGTGGCATAGGTAAGCAACGTGCCAATCGAGATGGCTCCGCCAAGCTGCCAAACACCTGGCGAATATTTATCCTTTCAACCGGTGAGATCTCGATCTTGGATAAGATCCGAGAAGGCGGGAAAAGAACGCGCGCTGGTCAGGAGATTCGTGTTCTTGACGTCAATGCCGATGCGGGAAAAGGTCTTGGCGTTTTCGATGCCGGTGACAGCCCGGAAAACCTAGCCCGAAAGCTGCGACAGGCCGCCGTCGACTTCTACGGCACGGCTGGACCCGCGTTCATTAAGGCAATCATCGCGAAGACTGATGACGTTGCCACCATCGCACAAGAAAGCCTCGATACTTTCCGTGAACAAGTCGCGGCCAATGTCCAATCTGGCCAAGTCTTGCGGGCAGCCAACAGGATCGGGCTTGTTGCGATCGCTGGCGAGCTCGCAATTCAGCTCGGCATCCTCCCGTGGCCTACCGGCTCAGTGAATGAGGCTGCGGCCGATGCCTTTCGGAACTGGCATGCGGAGCGCGGCGGCAATGATCCCGCCGAGGTTCGCGCTGCTATTGAACAGATTCGTGGGCTGCTCGAGCGATACGGCGATTCTCGATTTGATTCGCCAAATCCGGTTGCAGAATCCCGACCCGTGACCGACCGGCTCGGTTACGTTCATGGTGAAGGCGCTGAGCGCCAGTGGTGGGTTTTGCCAGAGACGTGGCGCAAGACGTTCTGCGATGGCTTTGACGCCAAGGCAACCGCACTGGCACTGATCGAGCGTGGACTGCTCTTGCCCGGAGACGGGAGCAAAACCAGCCGTCCCGCGCGGATCAGCGGCCGTGCGACACGCGCCTACGTGCTCCCGGTGGCGGCATGGACCGAGGACGCCACGCCATGAGCACCGACGATCTTCGCGCTCGCATGCGGGCAGTTTTTTCTGCCAGACTTCCTAAAAACGAAAAACCGGTGTTACGGTGTTACAACGTTGATTTTGCTGTAAAAAACGGTGTTACAGACGCATCAAGTTGTAACACCGCTTTTCCCAATGAAAATAAGGCCATAACACCCGCACACCGGTTTGCAACAAACAAAGAAGGTCTGAGAGAAAACACGCTTTGTTCGGTGTGCGGTGCCGGAGGCGACCTCTGGCACTTGGGCGACGCCCTGGTCCATCCGGAGTGCGCCAAGTTCTTGCCGAGGCCCGAACCTGCTGAGCCGAGCGCAGCCTATCAGGCGGCCTCGGCCGAGCCGGACGGCAACGGCTGCAGTATCGAGATCGTCGAGCTGCCGGCGGCGGGGCGCTACCGGAAAGTCTTTAGCATTCTCCAGCTCCGGCCTCCGGCCCTGATCCCAGTCGAACGCTGGCGGCAATGCGTCGACGACGGCAAACGCTTCCTCGCCAAGTGGGGCGAGCAGGCCCAAGCATTGAATTGGTCGAGCGCGGATCTGTTAGGGCTGCACCAGGGCCCGGAGCAGCCGCACCCCTCCTACAACAGGCTCTCGCGCTACGACTGCACCGGCCTGATTTGGTTGCTGCAGGGCCGCGAGGTGATCGCGCTCACCGAAGCCACGGCGACGATCCGCAGTCCAGCCACCGGCCTCACGACGTATCGACGTTCAATAAGCCGATCTAGCAGCGCTGAGCGGCACTGAGCACTAGAAGGAACGGCACGACTGGGGGGCCTCGGCTGTGACCCAGTGTCATGCACCACCCGAATGCCCTGCCGCAGCGTGATCCGCGCTCTTGGCCAGCGCACGATTGCTGCCCGGTAGGTTACTCTTCTCCGCGCTGTTCGCGGCGGCGCTGGCGCAGCCGACCGATGAACCATCCGATCACGAACGCGGCCAACAGGAAAGCGATGATCACGCCCATGCTGACGAGCACATAGGCGAGAACGATAGCGGTGCCGTCCTCGATGGTCATGACGCCCGTCGCAGGTTTGCATCAAGGCCTCCATACTGTCAGTCGAGCGGATCGCCTCCCTAGTTCATGCATTAAGTTGTTTTTTGGTCTTCATAATGGGCAAGTTCGACTCGACTCGCCCGCGTCCGGCGTTATCTATACGCCATGTTTTTGCATACCGTCTGAGGCGGCTTGCACCATCAACTTGCGCTCGTCACGCTCCAAACGCTTAGCCACGGTGCGGAACTCGTATGCAAATCCAAGCAAGGCAGCTCTTGTGTCGAGTTCCTTAGTCTTGTGAGCAAGGGCTAGGCACACCTCAGCACTTTGTAAACATTCCTTTGCCGTTAGTCCCTCGGCTAGGCTGAGGATGCTTGCAATGTCTTTGTTGGATAGGCCCCGCACAATCACATTCATTACATCGCGCTGACGAGCGCTTAGATTTTGGGCTGTGTAATCATCTGTCACGTCCATGGCCGATCCTGTTGTCGACCGCACAACTAAGGGCGACCAACCTCGACCCCGCGCTGTGATTTCGGAAGTGCTCGCGACGCCAGCTCTTAGCGAAATACTGCCATGGCGGCTTCTCGGGTCGCAGCACTCGTTACAATAAGGTGACAAGGCGGTTACACTGGGACCCAGTCTCGGATTCCGGTCCCATATTGAAGCACAGATCGGGACCCAGTTCTCAGCTTTGGGGTCCCATTGCCGGATTCCTGGCGTGTGTTGAAGACGCGCAAAGACTCCGACTCCCATCCGCCCCCTCTCCCCGGCGGGGGCCTACCGGTTTGCACCGGACCCGATTTCAAAAAAACAAAAAATTCAACAGAAAGGTCTTTCTTTTTTGATCTCGCTGTCGCTTGCCTCGATCGCTCGAGCAACGCAGCGCTCGCTGACGAGATTGGCACAGCAAAGCTATGCACAAATTGTAAGTTCTGTATGATTTTCGTCGCATTGATTCCAGTTATAGATTACAATGCAAAAATCGCTTTCAAAAGAGGATAGGAATATGACGACATACGGCTATGCGCGAGTTTCAACCAATGGCCAAGATCTCGCGGCACAAGAAGCTGAGTTGATGGCCGCAGGCTGCGCCAAGGTGTTCAAAGAGAAAGTCTCCGGTGCAAAGACCGATCGCGCCGAGCTGACCAAGGCAATACGCAGGCTCGGGTCCGGCGATGTGTTGGTCGTGACAAGGCTCGATAGGCTGGCACGTTCGACACGCGATCTGCTCAATGTCCTGGCCACAATTGGCGAGCGTGAAGCCGGTTTTCGCAGCCTGAAAGACGCCTGGGCCGATACCACGACGCCGCACGGCAGGCTGATGCTCACGGTTCTTGGTGGCTTGGCTGAATTCGAGCGCGAGCTAATTCGTGCCCGAACAGGCGAAGGC
>Ga0318548_10000331_pt1 | contig 12060 bp, 10 predicted proteins | sample GRESIP169b2f21_FD_203495 | JGI IMG/M metagenome (GOLD analysis project Ga0318548, IMG submission 203495) | Tropical soil microbial communities from Luquillo Experimental Forest, Puerto Rico - GRE.SIPMG.169b2f21 | ecosystem: Environmental > Terrestrial > Soil > Tropical forest > Bulk soil... | reverse complement strand
TTGCGCGGCTCAACGGCAAGGCGGTGGGCTTCGCCTTGTGCACGGCGCTCACGATCTGCGCCTATTCGGTCATCGACGGCGTGGGCGGGCGCCTTGCCGGCAGCGCGAATGCCTATTCGGTTGCGTTGTTCGTCGGCATCGGGCCGGTGCTGCTGATCTATGCGCTCGCGCGGCGCGGGCGCAAGCTCGCGTCGACGATGGCGGAAAACTGGGGCACCGGTCTTGCCGGCGGCGCGCTGCAGCTCGGCTCCTACGGCATCGCGATCTGGGCGATGACGGTCGTCCCGATCGCGCTGGTGGCGGCGCTACGCGAAACCAGCGTCCTGTTCGGCGCGATCATTGCCATCGCCTTTCTCAAGGAGCCGCTGCGAGCAAGTCGAGTGGGCGCGGCGCTGATGATCGTCGCCGGCCTGACGCTGATCCGGTTGTTCTGAGCTAGTGTCCCGATTCCGAAGTTCGCACATCCTTGCGGCAGACCCGAATGCGAACTTCGGAATCAAAGGGACACTAGCCAACTCTACGATTCTAGTGCCGCTTTTGAATCCGAAGTTCGCAAACGCACTTGCGGCATGACGTGTGCGAACTTCGGGTTCGCGGCACTAGGCCAGTGCGTGGCGAGTCAGCCATCTTTCGCCGGAATGAGCTCGCCGAGGCCGATCGCCCGCAGCCGCTCGAGGTCGGCGGCCATGTCGAGGTCCCAAAGTGTGAGCGGCTCTTGCCACGTGAGCCCGCACTGCTGCAGGCGGTGGCGCGTTTGCGCCATCACGTCGGGCGAGCTCCAGCGCATGTCGGCAAACAGCGCCGGATGCGGCTCGCGCATGCCGATCAGCACATAGCCGCCATCCCGCGCGGGAAAGATCACGACGTCGGTGCCCCCGCGCAAAATTTCCGCGGCTTGGCGCAGGTGATCGGCGCTCAGCGCGGGACAATCGGTGCCGATGACCAGGGTGGGCGCGTCCGTCGCCGCAATCGCCGCGAGCATCCGCGCGCCCAGATCTCCGTCGCCCTGACGCGCGAGCCGAATTCCCAAACGTGAGCCCAAGCGGGCGAAGACGAAATCGCCCGCGTCCGGCGTCGCCCATAGGGTCACCGGGCCGAGTTCGGCGTCCGCGGCGGTCGTTACTGCCCGCTCGATCAGCCGTGCCTGCAACAAAGCTGCGCCGGCTTCGCCGAGGGTGGGAATGAGCCGTGTTTTCGCGAAGCCCGGAATCGGCGCCTTGGCGAGCACCGCCACGGCCACCGGCTCAGCCATAGTCGTATCGCCGGGCAAGACGTTTCGGATCGGCGCCGAAGAAGTACGCGATCCGCAGGCGCCACATCAGGAGGATGGTCTGCAAGACGCCGTGCTTTTCCCAGCGGCGCCCGGAAGTGATCACGCGCTCGCGCAGGCAAAGGGGTCGGCTGATGCGCTTGAGGCGTTTACACAGTGCGATGTCTTCCATCAGCGGGATCGCGGCAAAGCCGCCTGCCGCGTCGAAGGCGGCGCGGCGCACGAAGGTCGCCTGATCGCCGGTCGCGATTCCGGTGATACGGGAGCGCAGGCTCATCAATCGGCCGATGATCGGAAACAGCGGATGACGGCCCGCGATGCGCACGTCGAAACGACCCCAGGCACGGCCCGATCGGTCAAGGCCGTTGAGCACGACATGATCGGCGTCGGCGGGAAGCTGGGTATCGGCATGCAGGAACAGCAGCACGGCGGCTGTGGCTCGCGCTGCACCCGCGTTCATCTGCAGCGCGCGCCCGCGCGGCGCCGAGATGACGCGATCGGCACGCAACCGCGCCCGCTGGATGGTGGCATCGCGGCTGCCGCCGTCGACCACGATCACCTCCGTGCCCAGTGCGCGCATGTCGGCGAGCGCATCAAGCGCGGCTGCGATGCCTTCCCCCTCGTCGAGCACCGGCATGATGATCGAGAGCTTTGCCATTGCAGCAATCTCATCTGCGAGATTCACCCACGATGCCGAAGTCGATCAAGATAGTACCGTCGTCCCGGCCGAGCGAGGCGCAGCCGAGCGAGAGCCGGGACCCATGCTCCGTGTGCTCGAAAGGAAACCGGGCATGGGTCCCCGCTTGCGCGGGGACGACCGGGAGTTCGTCTGCCAGCACCGGTTGGCTGCTACTTCACAGGCGCGGACGCGGCAATCGCGGTGCCGTCGTCGATGCCGAGCCGGCCGAAGCCCGGCAGCTTCACCGCGGGGTGGCGCAGGTCGAGGCCAGCCACGAGGCCCAGCAAATTGATCTCGACGCCCTCGACCCAGCCGGCCTTCACGCCGAGCACACCCCACAGCGAAGCTTCGACGCCGGTGCGGCTGTCGGTCAGGCCAATATAGGGCATGGCACGGAAATCCTTGCCGACGGCATTGGCGGGCAGGGTGACCGCGAGTTCGGGCAGGGCGCGCAGGATGGTCGCGGTGAAGGTGTTGCTGTTCGGCCCGGGCCAGATGCGGTAGTCGCCGAAATGGCTGTAGCCGTACGCGGCGATCGCCGCCTTCACCTTGGGGATCAGCGCCGCGGCCGCCGCTCCGCGCACGTCGACCAGAACGCGCGGCGCATCCCCGAACCAGCGGCCGTCTGGCGCCCAGCCGTTGCTGCGCACCGGCGTCCCCCAGCCGACCACGTCGTAGCGGCTCCACGTCGCGGCGTTTTCCGGCTTGAACACGATCCAGCTGTGGACTGCGAAGATGCCCTTCCAGCGGCCGGTGCGCCCGGTGAAAACCAGGAAACGCGCGTCGCGATCGGCGCTGGCCGGCGGCAGCATGCCGGTGCTCGACCAGTCGGCGTCGCGGAAGCTCGCCGGCCGATCCTTGCCGGCGTAGAGCGCCGCCTGGACCGCGAGGGGAAACAGAAAAAGCGCCAAGATTCCGATGAACACGTTGCGAACGGGGCGGCGCATAGCGCGAGTGAGATGCACGTTGCGGACGGAAATATGGCGTCTCGCACAAGCGCCGCACAATGGCGATGCGGCACAGCCGCACATTAAAACGCGGCAATCATCAGCTGCTCGCTAGTGCCGCGAACCCGAAGTTCGCACACTCCGTGCTGCAGGTGCGTTTGCGAACTTCGGGTTCAAAAGCGGCACTAGAATCATAGAGTTGTTAGTGTCCCTTTGATTCCGAAGTTCGCATTCGTGGCGGCCGCAAGGTTGTGCGAACTTCGGAATCGGGACACTAATCGCGCCGCGATCACCGCCTCCCGCACGATCGCTTCCCCCGCGCGCGTGAGATCGTCGAGGGTCAGCGACGGCCGCCAGCGCGGCTGACCGCGCGCGCTTGCGACGATCGGAACATGAATGAATGCCACCAGGCGCGGCATGCCGGTCCGGGCCGCCTCGGCCGCACGCCAGCATAGATAATTGCAGAGATAGCGCCCGGCATCGCGCGAGAGCGCGGACGGCATGCCGGCGGTGCGCGCCGCCTGCAGCAACCGCGCCGCCGGAGCGGGCAACGGCAGTGTCGCCGAGTTGCCCGGTGTGATCGTCATTGCCATCGGCCGGTGCCCGCCGACGTCGGGCAGCGTGGGCGCGAGCGCGTTGCGCGCGCGCGTTTCCACGCGCAGGTGCCGCGTGCGCGTCGCGAGGCCAAACATGACGAGGGCGTCTGGTTGCTCGCGCTTGAGCAGCGCCGGGAGCTCCCGGTCGATCGCCGCATAGCTCACGGGAAACACGTGCGCCACCCTGCGCACGTTGGCTAAGGCGGGATGGCGCCGGCACGCCAAGGCGAGCGCCAGCGGCTCGGTGGGATTGAACGGCGCGCCGGGAAACGGGCCGAAGCCGGTGATCAGGACGGTGGTGCTCATTGCGGCATTTCACACGCCGAGCGCCGCCGCGATTTCGTCCACCGCCATCGCTGGACTCATGCGCCCTTCGGCGACGGCCGCCTCGAGCCGCGGAAGTTTTGCGCGCAACGCCGCATCGGATCGCAAGCGCGCGAACACGCGGTCCTCCAGCATCGCCCACATCCACTTCACCTGTTGCTCGCGCCGGCGCGCAGCAAGCTCGCCGTTTCCGGTGAGGCGCTCGCGATGATCGAGGACCATGCGCCAAAGCTCGGGGATGCCGTCACCGGTCAGCGCCGAGTAGGTCGCGACCGGCGGCGACCAGGTTGGGCTGCGCGGAGTGAGGATATGCAGCGCGGCGCGGTACTCGGCAGCGGCGGCCTTGGCGCGCTTGAGGTTGTCGCCGTCCGGCTTGTTGATCGCGATCATGTCGGCGAGTTCGACGATGCCTTTCTTGAGGCCCTGCAGCTCATCACCGGCGCCCGGCAGCATCAACACGAGAAAAAAGTCCGTCATATCCGCGACCATCGTCTCGGATTGACCGATGCCGATGGTCTCGACCAGGACCACGTCGTAGCCGGCGGCCTCGCAGACCAGCATGGACTCGCGCGTCTTGGCGGCGACGCCGCCGAGCGTGCCGGAGGCCGGCGAAGGCCGCACGAACGCGTTGGGATCGGCGCCGAGCCTGCCCATGCGCGTCTTGTCGGCGAGGATCGAGCCGCCGCTGCGCGCCGACGACGGATCGACGGCGAGCACCGCAACCTTGTGCCCCTTTTCCGTGAGAAACGTGCCGAGCGCATCGATGGTGGTCGACTTGCCCACCCCCGGCGCGCCGGTCACTCCGACGCGCACCGCCTTACCGGTCGCCGGCAAGAGATCCTGTACCAGCCGGCGCGCGATTTTCTGATGATCGCCGCGCCGGCTCTCCACCAGTGTGATCGCGCGGGCGATGGTCGGGCGGTCCCCGGCGCGCACGCCGCGCCCGAGTGCGGCAAGGTTGGCGCTCATCGGCGGGGGCGCGAAGACATAATTGGTGCCAATGCGAGCGTCCGCACCCCGGTGCCTACTCCGCGGCCTCGCGGCCATGGCCGAGGCGCTGGTTGAGCTTGTGCAAAAGCTTCTCGGCCGCCTCAGCGATCACGGTGCCGGGCGGGAAGATTGCTTCGGCGCCGGCACGCTGGAGCTCCGCGTAATCCTCGAGCGGCACGACGCCACCGACCACGATCATGATATCGTCGCGGCCTTCCTTCTTGAGCGCCGCCTTGAGCTGCGGAACCAGCGTGAGATGCGCCGCCGCGAGCGAGGAGACACCGACCACGTGCACGTCGTTCTCGACCGCCTGGCGCGCCGCTTCCTCGGGCGTCGCGAATAGGGGGCCGATGTCGACGTCGAAGCCGAGATCGGCAAACGCCGTGGCGATCACCTTCTGCCCGCGGTCGTGGCCGTCTTGGCCGATCTTGGCGACGAGAATGCGCGGCCTGCGGCCTTCGTTGCGTTCGAACTCGGTGATGAGCTTTTGCACCTGCGCGACGGCTTCCGACATGGCGCCGACCTCCCGCTTGTAGACGCCGGTGATCGCCTTGATCTCCGCCCGATGCCGGCCGAATACCTGCTCCAAGGCCGACGAGATTTCCCCCACCGTGGCTTTGGCGCGCGCGGCGTCGATCGCGAGCGCCAGCAGGTTGCCGTTGCCGCCGGCGGCGGTGCGCGTGAGCGCTGCTTGAGCTTGTCGATCTGCAGCTGCCGCACCGCCGCGTTGTCGACCTTGAGCAGGCGAACCGGCGCCTCCTGCTCGGGCCGATATTCGTTGACGCCGATGATTGCCTGCTCGCCGGCATCGATGCGCGCCTGCGTCTTCGCCGCGGCCTCCTCGATGCGCAGCTTCGGCAGGCCCGCCTCGATCGCCTTGGCCATGCCGCCCATGTCCTCGACTTCTTCGATGTGGTCCCAGGCGCGCTTGGCGAGATCGTAGGTGAGGCGCTCGACGTAGAACGATCCGCCCCATGGATCGATCATGCGGGTGGTGCCGGACTCCTGCGCCAGCACGAGCTGCGTGTTGCGGGCAATCCGCGCGGAAAAGTCGGTCGGCAGCGCAAGCGCCTCGTCGAGCGCGTTGGTGTGCAACGATTGGGTGTGGCCCTGGGTTGCCGCCATCGCTTCGACCGCGGTGCGCACAACATTGTTGAACACGTCCTGGGCGGCGAGCGACCAGCCCGAGGTCTGGCAATGGGCGCGCAGCGCCAGCGAACGCGCGTCCTTGGGCTCGAACTGTTTGATGAGCTTGGCCCACAGCATGCGCGCCGCGCGCAACTTGGCGACCTCCATGAAGAAGTTCATGCCGACCGCCCAGAAGAACGAGATACGCGGGGCGAAGCGATCGATGTCGAGGCCGCCGCGCAGCCCGGCGCGCACGTATTCGATCCCGTCGGCGAGCGTATAGGCGAGCTCGAGGTCGGCGGTCGCGCCCGCCTCCTGCATGTGGTAGCCGGAGATCGAGATCGAGTTGAACTTCGGCATGTGCCCTGCGGTGAAGGCGAAGATGTCGGAGATGATGCGCAGCGACGGGGCGGGCGGATAGATGTAGGTGTTGCGAACCATGAACTCCTTGAGGATGTCGTTCTGGATCGTGCCGGAAAGTTTTTCCGGCGGCACGCCCTGCTCCTCGGCGGCGAGGATGTAGAGCGCAAGCACCGGCAGCACCGCGCCGTTCATGGTCATCGACACCGACATCTGGTCGAGCGGGATGCCGGCAAACAACGTGCGCATGTCGTAGATGGAATCAATCGCAACGCCGGCCATGCCGACGTCGCCGGCGACGCGCGGATGATCGGAATCGTAGCCGCGGTGGGTGGCGAGGTCGAAGGCGACCGAGAGACCCTTTTGTCCCGCAGCGAGATTGCGCCGGTAGAAGGCGTTGGAATCTTCCGCCGTGGAGAACCCGGCATATTGCCGGATCGTCCAGGGCTGCGTGGCATACATCGTCGGGTAGGGACCGCGCAGATAGGGCGGAATACCGGGATAGGTGTTGAGGAAATCGAGTCCCGCGACGTCGTCCGGCCCGTAGACCGGCTTCACCGCGACGCCTTCCGGCGCGCGCCACGGCTCGGCGGCGGCGGCAACCGGTGCCGCGATGGGCGCCGGCGCGAATTCCACTTCGGCGAAATTCGGGATTCTGGTCATGCCGTCGACCGCTCGGCTCACGACTTACAATATCATGCCTGGCATCGCCTGGTGCCAATGGTTGCGCGGGTCAGTCGGTTGCCATGAAACTATGTGCTGCCTGCAGCAGCGCGACTGCATTGCAACCTGGAAAAATGAAATCGGCCACGCCGGCCTGCCGGAGTGCCGTCTCGAGCCTTGCGGGCGGGTGCGTGACATAGACGCGGGCGCCGGCTGCCATAAGCGCGCGCGCGGCCTCGGCACCTTCGTCCGCGTAGACCTCGTCCGATGCGCACAGGCAGGCGAGCTTGGCGGCCGATTGTCTGAATGAGTTGAGCATCGCGTCACGGCTGGCAAAGCCCTCGTCGTCGCTGGCCGCCTCGATGCCGCCCGCCTCGAACAAATTCTTCGCGAACGTCGCGCGCGCGTTGAAGTCGGCTGGCTTGCCGAGACAGGCAAGAAAGATCTTCGGCCGCGCGCCGGTTCTTTCGCGCAAGCGGTCGGACGCATCGCGCAACTGCTCGAACGGCTGCGCCAGCCGTAGCGATGGCAGCGCCGCGAATTTGATGGCGAGAGTTAAGGGCGGGCGGGCCGCAGGCTCAGCGTCGAGCACCGTCACCGGCGTCTCCGCGAGGTCGGGAAAATCGTTGGTGCCGATCAACGCGTCTTTGCGGCGCGCCACCGCAGCCTGTCGCTCGCCGCGTACCGCGGCAACTTTTTCCTGCAGCAGCCCGCGTTCGAGCGCGGCCCAGATGCCGCCAACGCGCTCGATTTCCTGGAGCTGCGACCACGCCGCGCGGCAAAGCTTTTCAGTCAAGTCCTCGATCCCGCCGGAACCGGCCGCTGGGTCTAAAACTTTCGCGAGGTTCGATTCTTCGAGCAGGATCAGCTGCGTGTTGCGGGCGATGCGGCGAGCGAACCGGTCGGGGAGACCAAGCGCGATGGTAAACGGCAGCACCGTGACAGCATCGACGCCGCTCACTCCAGCAGCGAACGCGGCGATCGTCGAGCGCAGCATGTTCACGTGGGGATCGCGCTTCGTCATCATGCGCCACGCAGTCTCGGCCGCGACGAACGCCGGCGCGGGGCTGAGCCCGCACGCTTCCTCGACCCGCGCCCATAGCTGCCGCAGCGCGAGCAGCTTCGCCATCGTCAACAGCTGGTCCGCATCGGCGGCGAGGCGGAAATAGATCATGCGGCGCGCCGCGGCGAGCGCGATTGCGCCCGCCTCGAGGGCGCGCAGATAGGCGAGCGCGACCGCGAGCACGTAGGCGAGCTCCTGTGCCTCGGAGCCGCCGGCATTGTGAATCACGCGGCCATCCGCGACCGCGAACGGTCCATGAAAGCCCTGCGCCGCCAAATCGGAAATGTCGGCAGCGAAAGCCGGCGCGAGCTCGTTCCAACGCAGCGAACTGCCGCCGGCCACCGCGGCCGCGCCGATCGGATCGAAGCCGAAGCGGATCACGGTTGCGCTGGGCGCGATGCCGCGGTCCTTGACGAGATCCGCAACCAAGCGGCCAACGTCTGCCGTCGAAGCATCCAGGTCGAGCGCGACGCCGGGGTCGAGCAACACACCGCCGAGCGCGCGCGCGATCGCCTGCTGGCTCGCGGGTAGGCCGTAGCCGTAAGCGCCCACCGCTCCAGCGAACACGACGCTAAGCCCGGTTGCGCCGTTTTCCAGATCGTGCAGCGCCTCTGCGTTCGCCGCCGCCGGATCGGGGTGATCGAGGCGCTGCATCACGGCCCATGCCGCCCCCGGCGCACGCCCAGCGATCGGTCGCGCCGAGGCATCGCGGGAAGAAAGCGGCCCGATGGCGAGTCCGTCGTAGGACTTGGCGACGAGAGTCTCGAACGGCGCGCCCTTGAGCACGCGCTCCACCAGCGCACGCCATTGCGCGCGCGTGGCCGCCGGAAATTCGGCGGCGAGCGGCAGCGTGTCGGCGGCGGGATCGCTCATGCGCAAATGTGCCGTGGCGGTTCGCGTCGCTAACTGCGCTAATCCTCGGCGACGAAGCCCGATGCCTTCACCACCGGCTGCCAACGCGCGAGATCGCTCGCGACCGTGGCAGCGAACGTCGCCGGCGCCTGGAACGCCGGCTCGTTGCCCGCCTTGGCCAGATTCTCGATCATCTGCGGCGACTTCACCGCTTCGCCGATGGCAGAGCTCAGCGCATCGACCACGTGCGCGGGGGTCTTCGCCGGGACGAACACGCCGAGCCAGGATTCCACCACCACGTCGTAACCGGCTTCGGTCATGGTCGGGACATCAGGCAGGAACGGCGAGCGCCGGGCGCCAGTCACGGCGAGGACGCGCACCGTTCCCGACTTGGCGAAGGGCAGCACCTCGCTGACCGGGTTGACGCTCGCCGGAACGTGACCGCCGAGCAGGTCCTGCAACGCCGGCGCGCCGCCGCGATAGTGCACCGGCGTCATGGCGACGCCCGCGGTATTCGCCAGCATCACGCCGACGAAATGCGGCGTGCCGCCCGCGGCGGTGGTGGCGTACGTCGCCTTGCCGGGATTGGCTTTGCACCACCGCATGAAGTCGGCGACGGTCCGCACGTGGTCGGGCACCGCCGGCCCGATATTGTAGGCCAGCATCGATTTCGCAGCCGGCGACACCGGCGCGAAATCGCGCAACGGGTCATAATTGAGCGAGCGAAAGCTCGCGGGATAAAGGGTCATCGGAAAGTCCGGCGTGAACAGCATCACGCTGCCGTCCGCCTCGGCGTTCTTCACGTATTCGGCTGCCAGCCGCGCGGCGGCGCCGGGCTTGCTTTCCACCAGGATGGTCTGCGCGTAGCTGCCGCGCAGCCGCTCGGCGAGGATGCGGGCGATGACGTCGGTACCGCCGCCCGCGGGAAAGCCGACGATGATGTGGACAGGTTTGCTGATCGCTTCGGCGACGGCGCGAACAGCGCCCCCACTGGCGGCAAGCGCTGCCGCGGAAAGCGCCAGCAGGTGACGACGTGTGGGCATGTCAGGTACGCAATCGGCCCGTTGCGGCATAGCGGGAGGCACCTGATATTACCACGGTTGACCGAGGACTTCATGGCCGAACGGCGTCGCCACCCGCGGACCGCCCACGGTTGAACTTCCAGCGCGAGAATGCGTTGCGACGTCCAAGGAACCCGGATGGGGTGAGTGGGTTCGGAGGCAATTTCCATGAGCGCGGCTGATGCGAGGCGTTGGATGTGGGCGGAAGCCTGCGCGATGATCGAGCGCGCCGAGCAGCTGCATCGACAGTTCTTCGAGCCGAATCTCGCCGTTGCCGATGCGTGCTGGGAGCCGCCGATCGACGTGTTCGAGAACGAGCACGAGCTGTCGATCATCGCCGCGCTGCCCGGCGTCGAGACGCAGGAGCTGGAAATCTCGGTCGAGGCGAGCACCTTGGTCGTCGCCGGCGTGCGGCGGCTGCCGGCGGTCGCGCGCGGCACCGTGATCCACCGCCTGGAAATCCCCTACGGCCGCTTCGAGCGCCACATCCGGCTGCCGGCCGGCACGTGGAAGCTCGAGCGCTCGACCTTGGCGAACGGCTGCCTGCGCCTGAGCCTGATGAAACGCGCGTGACAATGGAAGGCCGGAGCATGGCGGACGAACCGCAGCGCAAACCAACCGATCAGGGCCAGGCGCATGAGCCGCTCCCGCGCGATGCGATGATCATTCTGCCCGTGCGCAACACGGTGCTGTTTCCCAGCATGGTGCTGCCGTTCACGCTCGCGCGAAAATCGTCGATCGCGGCGGCGCAGGAGGCGGTGCGCGGCGAGCGCATGGTGGGCGTCATCCTGCAGAACGATCCCGCCGCCGAGGAGCCGACGCCGGAGCAGTTGCACCGGGTGGGGACCGCGGCGCAGGTGCTGCGCTACGTTACCGCGCCCGATGGCACGCACCACGCGATTGCGCAAGGGATCCGCCGCTTTCGCGTCGTCGAGTTTCTTCCTGGTTTCCCGTTCCTGGCCGCGCGCGTCGAGGAAATCGGCGTCGCCGAGGTGATGAGCCCGGAGATCGAGGCGCGCGTCGGGCTCCTCAAGGAGCGCGCCGGCGAAGCGATCCAGCTCTTGGCGAACGTGCCGCAGGAAGTGGTGGCGACCATTGCCGGCCTCGACTCGCCCTCCGCGCTCGCCGACTTCGTCGCCGGCATCATCGATGCGCGGCCGCAGGAGAAGCAGGAGATACTCGAGACGATCGACATCAAGGATCGCCTCGACAAGGTGCTTGCGCTGCTCGCGCAACGCATCGAGGTGCTCAAGCTCTCCAAACAGATCGGCGAGCAGACCCAGCAATCGCTCTCGTCGCAGCAGCGCGAGCATATCTTGCGCGAGCAGCTGCGCCACATCCAGAAGGAGCTGGGCGAAGGCGACGAGAAGTCGACGGAAATCGCCGAGCTGCGCGACGCGATTGCCAAGGCCGGGATGCCGAAGGAGGCGGAGGACCAGGCTACGAAAGAACTGCGGCGCCTCGAGCGCATGCCGGAGGCTGCCGCCGAATACGGCATGATCTGCAGCTATCTCGATTGGCTCATCGATCTGCCTTGGTCGAAACTCGACACCGACAACATCGACATCGGCGAGGCGCGCCGCATCCTCGACGAGGATCACTACGGGCTGCCCAAGGTCAAGCGGCGCATCCTCGAATATCTCGCGGTGCGCAAGCTCAATCCCGAGGGCAAGAGCCCGATCCTGTGTTTCGTCGGTCCGCCCGGCGTCGGCAAGACCTCGCTCGGCCAGAGCATCGCACGCGCGACCGGCCGCAAATTCGTGCGGCTGAGCCTCGGCGGCGTGCACGACGAGGCGGAAGTCCGCGGTCACCGGCGCACCTATATCGGCGCGCTTCCCGGCAACATCGTCCAGTCGATCCGCAAGGCCGGCACGCGCAATCCGGTGATGATGCTCGATGAGGTGGACAAGCTCGGCGTCGGCTTTCACGGCGATCCGTCGTCCGCGCTGCTCGAAGTGCTCGACCCCGAGCAGAACTCGACCTTCCGCGATAACTATCTCGGCGTTGCCTTCGATCTCTCCAAGGTGATGTTCATCGCCACGGCCAACGTGCTCGACACCATTCCGGGCCCGGTGCGCGACCGCATGGAGGTGATCGAGCTTCCCGGCTACACCGAGGACGAGAAAC
>Ga0318548_10000319_pt1 | contig 12198 bp, 11 predicted proteins | sample GRESIP169b2f21_FD_203495 | JGI IMG/M metagenome (GOLD analysis project Ga0318548, IMG submission 203495) | Tropical soil microbial communities from Luquillo Experimental Forest, Puerto Rico - GRE.SIPMG.169b2f21 | ecosystem: Environmental > Terrestrial > Soil > Tropical forest > Bulk soil... | reverse complement strand
GACCTCCGCGACCAAACAGCAGGAGGCACAGAAGACGATTCTCGATGAGGCCGCCACGCCTCAGCCGAAACCTGCGCCCGCTACGGGCAGCTCCGCACCGTCATCCGTGCCCGCTACACCGCCGCCCGCGGCACCGGCACAGAGCCCGGCACCGGCAGCGGCGCAGAGCCCGGCACCGGCCCCTGCACCTGCGCCGGCACCGGTTCCGGCACCGAAGTGAGTTCGCCCCGCCGGGGGCGCTACGGACGCGATATTGCCGACGTGGTGGAATTGGTAGACACACTAGCTTGAGGGGCTAGCGCCGCAAGGCGTGTCGGTTCGAATCCGACCGTCGGCACCAACAGAGCGCGGGCACGAAATACCGCCGAGGTCAAGTCTGGCGGGAGTCGGTTGATGCTTCATCAACCCGAAAAAAAACAACTGCGCTGCTACAATGCGGCCCCTTGAACGAGGGGGCAGGTCGCGTCCGATCTGCCTTTTTTACGCACGCTGGGCGCATGCTGTCGAATTACCTGCCGATACTGATCTTTCTAATCGTCGCCGCGGCCTTGGCAGCCGTGCTGCTCGTGCTCGGCACGGGGATCGGGCGCTATTTCTCGCGCTTCCATCGCGACCCGGCGAAGCTCTCCCCCTACGAGTGCGGCTTCGACGCATTCGAGGACGCGCGCAGCAAGTTCGACGTGCGCTACTACCTCGTGGCGATCGTGTTCATCGTCTTCGATCTCGAGATCGCGTTCCTGTTCCCCTGGGCGGTCGCGCTCGGCAAGATCGGCGCGGTTGGACTTGCGGCGATGGCGATTTTCCTCGTCATCCTCGTGGTCGGCTTCATCTACGAGTGGAAGAAGGGAGCGCTCGATTGGGACTAGCGGCGGAAAGCGTCGAGGGTTTTGCGCAGCGCGGCTTCCTCACCGCACGCGTCGACGATCTCATCAGCTGGGCGCGCACCGGGAGCCTGTGGCCGATGACATTCGGCCTCGCCTGCTGCGCGGTGGAGATGATGCACGCCGGCGCCTCGCGCTACGACCTGGATCGCTTCGGCGTGGTGTTCCGCCCGAGCCCGCGGCAGTCGGACGTCATGATCGTAGCGGGGACGCTCGTCAACAAGATGGCTCCGGCGCTGCGCAAGGTGTACGACCAGATGGCCGAACCGCGCTGGGTCATCTCCATGGGCTCGTGCGCCAACGGCGGCGGTTACTACCACTATTCCTACTCGGTGGTGCGCGGCTGCGACCGCATCGTGCCGGTGGATGTCTACGTCCCGGGGTGCCCGCCGACGGCGGAGGCGCTGATCTACGGCATCGTGCAGTTGCAGAAGAAGATCGCCCGTACCGGCGCCATCGCCAGATAAATGCATATGAGAGGTTGAGCAGGTGAGCGAGCGCAGCGAAGCACTCGCAGGCAAGGTTGACGCGCAACTCGGGGGCAGCGTGCGGCGCCTGCCATCGCGCGCGGGGGAGCTCGCCTACGAGGTCGAGGCGGCGGCGCTGCTGCGCGTCTGCCGCACGGTGCGCGACGCGGAAGACCTGAGGTTCGAGATGCTCATGGATCTCGCCGGCATCGACTACCTGAATTACGGTCGCGATGACTGGCAGAGCCAGGGCGCCACGCGCTCGGGTTTCAGCCGCGCCCGCTCGCCACAGGAAGCAGCGCCCGATCCCGGCGCCGCGGGGCGCTTCGCCGTCGTCTACAACCTCCTCTCGATCACCCACAACCAGCGGCTGCGCCTCAGGGCGATCTGTCCCGACACCGCCGAGCCGGTCCTCGACTCGGTGGTCGACATCTGGGCGAGCGCCAATTGGTTCGAGCGCGAGGCCTTTGACCTCTACGGCATCCTCTTCCGCGGCCACCCCGACCTGCGCCGCATCCTCACCGATTACGGGTTCATCGGGCACCCCTTCCGCAAGGACTTCCCGCTGATCGGCAACGTCGAGGTGCAATACGACCCGGAGCGGCAACGCGTGGTGTACCAGCCGGTGAGCATCACCCCAAGGGTGCTCGTGCCGAAGGTGATCCGCCGCGATCACCGTTACGAGCCGGCGCTGAAAGATCCGCAGGTGCCACGCTGATGGCCGCGACTCCCGCCACCGAGATCCGCAACTACACCATGAACTTCGGGCCACAGCACCCGGCGGCCCATGGCGTGCTGCGCCTGGTGCTCGAGCTCGATGGCGAGGTCATTCAGAAGGCCGACCCGCACATCGGGCTGCTGCACCGTGCCACGGAGAAGCTCGCGGAGTCCAAGCCCTTCAACCAGTCGATCGGTTACATGGACCGGCTCGACTACGTCTCGATGATGTGCAACGAGCACGCCTATGTGCTCGCCATCGAGCGGCTGCTCGGCATCGAGCCACCGGAGCGTGCGCAGTACATCCGCGTGTTGTTCGATGAGATCACGCGCATCCTCAACCATCTCATGTTCCTCGGCTCGCACGCCCTCGACATCGGCGCGATGACCGTGTTCCTGCTGTGCTTCAAGCAGCGCGAGGAGCTCATGGACGTGTACGAGGCGGTCTCGGGCACGCGCATGCACGCCACCTACTACCGGCCGGGCGGTGTGTACCGCGACCTGCCGGAGTCGATGCCGAAGTACCAGGCGTCCCGCTGGCGCTCGGAGAAGGACGCCGCGCGCCTCAACGAGGCACGCAGCGGCACGATGCTCGATTACATCCAGGCGTTCACCGCGGCCTTCCCGCCGGCGGTCGATGACTTCGAGACGCTCCTCACCGACAACCGCATCTGGAAGCAGCGCACCGTCAACATCGGCGTGGTGAGTCCGGAGCGCGCCATGCAGCTCGGGTTCTCGGGTCCCATGCTGCGCGGCTCGGGCATCGCGTGGGACCTGCGCAAGAAGCAGCCCTACGAGGTTTACGAGCGCATGGACTTCGACATCCCGGTGGGGGTGAGCGGCGACTGTTACGACCGCTACCTGGTACGGGTCGCGGAGATGCGCCAGTCGAACCGCATCGTCCGCCAGTGCGTCGATTGGCTGCGCGCCAACCCGGGTCCCACCATGGTCGATGACCGCAAGGTGCGGCCTCCGAGTCGCGAGCGCATGAAGGAGGACATGGAAGCACTCATCCACCACTTCAAGTTCTTCACTGAAGGGTTCGAGGTCCCCGAGGGCGACACCTACGCCGCGGTCGAGGCGCCCAAGGGCGAGTTCGGCATCTACCTCGTCTCCGACGGCGCCAACAAGCCTTACCGTCTCAAGTGCCGCGCGCCGGGCTTTGCGCACCTCGCCTCGCTCGAGGAAATGGTGCGCGGCCACATGATCGCGGACGTGGTGGCGGTGATCGGCACCCAGGACATCGTCTTCGGGGAGATCGACCGATGAGCGAGCGCAGCAGCGTCGGGGTCGGCGGCACGCAGCTCGCCAGCAAGCTGTCGTTGCTCTCGGAGAAGACCCGCCAGGAGATCGATCACTGGGTGGCGAAGTTTCCGCCGGGGCGGCAGCGCTCGGCATCGCTCTCGGCGCTGCGCGCCGCACAGGAGCAGAACGAGGGCTTCCTCACCGCGGATCTCATGGATGCCGTGGCCGAGTACCTGAAGCTGCCACCGGTTCAGGTCTACGAGGTGGCGCGCTTCTACTCGATGTTCGAAACCCACCCTTGCGGCCGCCACCACGTCAGCATCTGCACCAACATCTCCTGCATGCTGAACGGTGGCGAGGAGCTCCTCACGCATGCGCAGCGAAAGCTCGGCATCCGCGCCAACGAGAGTACCGCGGACGGGCGCATCTTCCTCAAGGAGGAGCACGAGTGTCTCGCCGCGTGCACCGGCGCCCCGATGATGATGGTGGATCACGTCTTCCACGAGCACCTCACACCCGAGAAGCTCGATGCGATCCTGGATGAGCTGAAGTGAGCGACCTGGAGAGCAAGTACGCCGACAGGATGAATCTGCTGGTGTTCGAGCCGTTGAAGCTCGAGCGCTCGTGGACGCTCGCCACCTACCGCAGCATCGGCGGCTACGAAGTGTGGGAGCGGCTGCTGCGGGAGAAACCCGAGCGCGGCACCATCATCGATCAGGTCAAGGCCTCGGGCCTGCGCGGCCGCGGCGGCGCGGGCTTCCCCACCGGCACCAAGTGGAGCTTCATGCCGCGCAACTCGCCGGTGCAGAAGTACCTGGTGTGCAATTCGGACGAGAGCGAGCCGGGCACCTGCCACGACCGCGACATCCTGCGCTACAACCCCCACGCCGTCATCGAGGGGCTCGCCATCGCCGGTTACGCCACCAACTCCACCGTCGCCTACAACTATATCCGCGGCGAGTTCCTCGGCGAGCCAGTGCCGCGTTTCGAGGCGGCGCTTGCGGAAGCGTATGCGGCGGGGCTGCTCGGCAAGAACGTGCAGGGCTCGGGGATCGATTTCGACCTGCACACCTTCGTGGGCGCGGGCGCCTACATCTGTGGCGAGGAGACCGGGCTGCTCGAGTCCCTCGAGGGCAAACCCGGCAAGCCGCGCAACAAGCCGCCGTTCCCGGCGAATTTCGGCGTGTACGGGGCGCCCACGACCGTCAACAACACCCTGAGCTTTGCCTCGGTGCCGACCATTCTGCGCAAGGGTCCGGCGTGGTTTACCGGGCTCGGGCCGGCGAATTCCGCCGGCACCATGATCTACTCGGTATCCGGGCACGTGGCCAAACCACGCAACATCGAGCTGCCGCTCGGCATTCCGTTCGCTGATCTCCTCGGCCTGTGCGGCGGGGTGCGCGACGGACGCAAGCTCAAGGCGGTGATCCCCGGCGGCGTTTCGGTGCCGGTCGTGCCGGGCGAGATCATGCTGAAGACCAACATGGACTACGACTCGGTGAAGGCCGCGGGCTCCGCCCTCGGCACCGGCGCCGCCATCGTCATGGACGAGACCACCTGCATGGTGCGGGTGCTCGAGCGCGTCTCGCGCTTCTACATGGCGGAGTCGTGCGGTCAGTGCACCCCCTGCCGCGAGGGCACCGGCTGGATGAACCGCATGCTCAGGCGCGTGCTCGCCGGGCAGTCGCGGCGCGAGGAGCTCGGACTCCTGCTTGATGTGGCGAACCACATCGAGGGGCACACGATCTGCGCGTTCGGCGATGCCTCCGCCTGGCCGGTGCAGAGCTTCCTCAAGCACTACCGTCACGAGTTCGAGTACATGATCGACCACGGCGGACGCAGCCTCGTGACCGAGGCCGCAGGAGCGCAGGCCGCCTGAGCGCGCGCCAACGGACACACCCATGGCGGATGACCTGGTCAATATCGTAGTCGACGGCGTGCCGGTGCAGGCGCACAAGGGCGAGACCGTCATTCGCGCCACCGACAGGAGCGGCATCTACATTCCGCGCTTCTGCTACCACGACAAGCTTTCGATCCCGGCCAACTGCCGCATGTGCCTGGTGGAAGTCGAGAAGGCCCCCAAGCCCCTGCCGGCGTGCGCCACCCCGGTGACCGAAGGCATGAAGGTCTTCACCAAATCGCGCCGCGCCATCGACGCACAGCGCGCCACGATGGAGTTCCTGCTCATCAATCACCCGCTCGACTGCCCGATCTGCGATCAGGGCGGGGAGTGCGAGCTGCAGGATCTCGCGGTCGGCTTCGGTCGCGACATCTCGCGCTATAACGAGGGCAAGCGCTCGGTGGCGGACGAGAACCTGGGTCCCCTCATCGCGACCGACATGACCCGCTGCATCCAGTGCACCCGCTGCGTGCGTTTCACCGACGAGATCGCCGGCATCCAGGAGCTCGGCATGATCGGCCGCGGCGAGCACGTGGCGGTGCGCACCTACATCGAGAGCACCGTCAACCACGAGCTCTCCGGTAACGTCATCGATCTGTGCCCGGTGGGAGCGCTGGTCTCCAAGCCCTACCGTTTCAGCGCCCGCGCCTGGGAGATGAACGCGGTGCCGCTCATCTCGCCACATGATGCGGTCGGCTCCAATCTCTTCGGCCACGTGCTGCGCGGCCGGCTGATGCGCGTGGTGCCGCGCGAGAACGAGGCGATCAACGAGGTCTGGATCGCCGACCGCGACCGCTTCAGCTACGAGGGCGTCTACAGCGCCGACCGGTTGCGCACGCCGCTCGTACGGCGCGGGACCGAGTGGCTGGAGAGCGAGTGGGAGCCGGCGCTCATGCTGGCCGCCGAGGGCCTGAAGGAGCGCGCCGGCAGCCTCGGGGTTCTCGCAAGTCCCTCGGGCACGACCGAGGAGCTGTATCTCGCCGCGCGCCTCGCGCGTGGACTCGGCTCGAACAACATCGATCATCGCCTGCGGCAGCGTGATTTTCGTGACCAGGCGGCTGACCCGGTCTTCCCGGCGCTGGGCCTGCGCATCGCCGAGGTCGACGGCCTGAACGCCCTGCTCGTCATCGGCTCCAATCTGCGCCGCGAGGCGCCGATCCTCGCGCACCGCGTACGCAAGGCGGCGCTGCGCGGCACGAAGGTGACGATGCTGAATCCCGCGCGCTTTTCCTACCTGTTCCCGCTTGCCGGCTACCTCAGCTGTACCCCGGGAGCGATGGTGGCGGAGCTTGCGGCGCTGCTCAGCGCGGCCGCCGCCGCGACGGGTGCGCCGGTACCCGAGCATCTGGCGGCGGTCGTCGGTGCTGCCGCCGTCACGGATGCTCACCGTGGCACGGTGCAGGCGCTCATTTCCGGGCCGCGCCGCGCGGTGTGGCTCGGCGCACTCGCCGCGCGACATCCGGCGTTTGCCGATCTGCGGGCGCTCTCCGCGGCGCTCGCGCAGGTGTGCGGCGCGAGCTATGGCCGGATCGCCGAGGGCGCCAATGCCGCGGGCGCGTATCTTGCCGGCGCCATCCCGCATCGTGAGGCGGGTGCGAAGGCGCTCGCCCAGCCGGGACTCGCAGCGCGCGAGATGCTTGGCAAGCCGCTGCGCGCCTACCTGCTCTTCGGCGGCGTCGAGCCCGGGATCGACACGCTCGATGCCGAGGCGCAGCGCACGCTCGCGCAGGCGGAGCTCGTTGTTGCGATCACCCCGTTTGCGAGCGAGGAAGTGAAGCGCATCGCGCACCTCCTGCTTCCGATCGGCACCTTCGCCGAGACCTCCGGCACCTACGTGAATTGCGAAGGCCTCTGGCAGAGCCAGGCGGGCGCGGCGACGCCGGTCGGCGCCGCGCGCCCGGGATGGAAAGTGCTGCGGGTCCTCGGGAACCTGCTGAACCTGCCGCGCTTCGAGTACCAGTCTTCGGAGGACGTGCTCGCGGAACTGCGCCGGGTGTGCGAAGGCGTTGCGCCCGCCGCCTACGGCGGACAGCACGGGGTGCAGCCGCCCGGCAACGGTGCGCGACTTGCGCCGCCGGTGACGGTCACCGATGTCCCGATGTACCAGGTCGACGCAGTGGTGCGCCGCGCGCCCTCGCTGCAGAGAACGCGCGACGGCCGGGCGCAGCTCACGAGTTACTGAGGGAGAGGGCAGGGTGCTGCACACGCTGACAACACGCTGGATGTCGCTGCCGGACTATGCGCAGTCGACGGCGTGGATCCTCGTCATCACGGTCGTGCTGATCATCCTGGTCGCACTCCTCACTCTGTGGGAGCGCAAGGTGATCGGCTGGATGCAGCTGCGCCGCGGGCCGAATCGGGTGCGGCTGCTCGGGCTTTTCCCGGGCCTCGGCCAGCCTTTTGCCGACGTCTTCAAGCTGCTCATGAAGGAAGTCGTCATTCCGGCGAAGTCCAACAAGCTGCTGTTTCGCCTGGCACCCATCATCACGCTCGTCCCGGCGTTCGCCGTCTGGGCGGTGATTCCGCTGTCACCGACGGTGGTGGTGTCGAACGCCGACGCCGGGATGCTCTACTACCTGTCGCTCACCTCCGTGGGGGTGTACGGCATCATCATCGCCGGCTGGGCGGCGAACTCGAAATACGCCTTCCTCGGCGCCATGCGCTCGGCCGCGCAGATGGTGGCGTACGAGATTGCCATGGGGTTCGCGCTGGTGGGGGTGCTGATGGCCACCGGCAGCATGAATTTCGGCAAGATCATCGACAGCCAGGCCGGCGGCATCCTGGCGTGGAACTGGTTCTGGCTGTTTCCGCTGTTCATGGTGTACTTCATCTCAGGTGTCGCCGAGACCAACCGCGCGCCCTTCGATGTCGCCGAGGGCGAGTCCGAGATCGTCGCCGGCTTTCACGTCGAGTACTCCGGCATGGCGTTCGCGCTCTTCTTCCTCGCCGAGTACGCCAACATGATCCTGATCTCGACCCTCACCGCCGTGTTCTTCCTCGGCGGCTGGCGGGCACCGCTCGAGGGCTACCCCGGCATGGCCTCGGCACCCTGGTGGCTCGCCTGGCTCGGCGCCCCGGGCTTCGGCTGGCTGTTCCTCAAGGGCTTCGTGCTGGTGTTCCTGTTCCTGTGGTTCCGCGCCACCTTCCCGCGCTACCGCTACGATCAGATCATGCGCCTCGGCTGGAAGGCACTGATTCCGGTGACGCTCGTGTGGATCGGTGTGGAGATGATCATGGTCGTCTATCGCATCGGGCCGTGGGCGCGCCCCTGGTACCACTGAGGACGAACCGATGGCGCTCAACCCTCTCAAGACTTTCCTGATGCCGGAGCTCGTCAAGGGGCTGGCAGTGACCGCGCGCACCTTCTTCAGCAACAAGTACACCCTCAACTACCCCGAGGAGAAGACGCCGCAGTCACCGCGCTTCCGCGGCCTGCACGCGCTGCGCCGCTACCCGAACGGCCAGGAGCGCTGCATCGCCTGCAAGCTGTGCGAGGCGGTGTGCCCCGCGGTGTGCATCACCATCGACTCGGATGTCTCACCCGATGGCACCCGGCGCACCACGCGCTACGACATCGATCTGTTCAAGTGCATCTACTGCGGCTTCTGCGAGGAAGCCTGCCCGGTGGATGCGATCGTGCTCACCCGCATTCACGAGTACCACATGGAAAAGCGCGGCGAGAACATCATGAGCAAGGACAAGCTGCTCGCGGTCGGCGAGCGCTACGAAGCGATGATCGCGGCCGACAAGGCCGCGGACGCCCCGTTCCGATGAGCGCGCACGTACCATGCTGATCCAGGTCCTGTTCTACCTGTTCGCGGCCATCCTGGTGGCGGCGGCCCTCGGGGTGATCACCTCGCGCAACCCGGTGTACTCGGCCCTGTTCCTGGTGCTGTGCTTCGTCACCTCGGCCGCGATCTGGCTGCTCCTCCAGGCGGAGTTCCTCGCGGTGGTGCTGGTGCTGGTGTACGTGGGTGCGGTGATGGTGCTGTTCCTGTTCGTCGTGATGATGCTCGACATCAACCTCGAGCGGCTGCGCGAGGGCTTCACGCGCTTCGCCTGGCTTGGCGTGCTCGTGGCGTTGGCGGTGATCCTCGAGATCGTCGGGGTGGTGTGGGCGCGCGGCGGGCTCGGCATCGATGCCAGCCACGGCGGCGTGCCGACGCCCGCAGGCTACAGCAACACGCTCGAGCTCGGACGCGTGCTGTATACCCGCTACGCCTACCCGCTCGAGCTCGCCGCCGTCCTGCTGCTGGTGGCGATCATCGCCGCCATCACACTCACGCTGCGGCACCGCCCGGGCTACAAGCAGCAGGACATCTCGGCGCAGGTGGCGGTGCGGGCCGAGGACCGGCTGCGCCTCGTGAAGATGGACCCGGAGCCGCGCAAGTGATCTCCCTCGCACAGCAGCTGACGCTCTCCGCGGTGCTGTTCGCCATCGCGGTGGCGGGGGTGTTTCTCAACCGCAAGAACCTCATCCTGCTCCTGATGTGCGTCGAGCTGCTGCTGCTGGCCGCCAACTTCAACTTCATCGCCTTCTCGCGCTACCTCGGGGACCTGAACGGACAGATATTCGTGTTCTTCATCCTCACCGTCGCCGCGGCCGAGTCCGCGATCGGCCTCGCGATTCTCGTGGTGCTGTTCCGCGAGCGCCGCACCATCGAGGTCGAGGACATCAACACGCTGAAGGGCTGAAGACCGTGCGTCCGCTGAATCCGACCCTGCTGCTCCTCATCCCGCTGCTGCCGCTGCTGGCGTCCGTCGTCGCGGGTCTTGCAGGCCGCCTCATCGGGCGCGTCGGCGCGCACACCATCACCTGTGTCGCGGTGGGGGCATCCTGCCTGCTCTCGCTCGTGGTGTTGAAGCAGGTCTACTTCGACGGCGCGCCGCTGTATGACGCGCCGGTGTACACCTGGCTCGTGAGCGATGGCATGCACATGGAAGTCGGCTTCCTCATTGACCGCCTCACCGCGCTCATGATGGCGGTGGTGACCTTCGTGTCGCTGTGCGTGCACGTCTACACCATCGGCTACATGGCGGACGATCCCGGCTACACGCGCTTCTTCAGCTACATCTCGCTGTTCACCTTCTCCATGCTGATGCTGGTGATGTCGAACAACTTCATGCAGCTGTTCTTCGGCTGGGAAGCGGTGGGCGTGGTCTCGTACCTGCTGATCGGTTTCTGGTACACGCGGCCGAGCGCCACCTACGCGGCCCTCAAGGCCTTCATCGTCAACCGTATCGGCGACTTCGGCTTCGTGCTCGGGATCGCCGGTATCGCCTACTACACGGGGTCCCTGAGCTACCGCACGGCATTCGCCGCGGCCCCGGCGATCGCGCACGCGGTGCTGCCGATGACCTCTACCTCGGGCGTCGCCGCGCTCACCCTCATCTGTATCTGCCTGTTCATCGGCGCCATGGGCAAGTCCGCGCAGATGCCGCTGCACGTCTGGCTGCCGGACTCGATGGAAGGCCCGACGCCGATCTCGGCCCTGATCCACGCCGCCACCATGGTGACTGCGGGCATCTTCATGGTGGCGCGCATGTCGCCGCTGTTCGAGTACTCGGACGCCGCGCTGTCGTTCGTCATGGTGATCGGGGCGATCACGGCTTTTTTCATGGGCCTGCTCGGAGTGGTGAACAACGACATCAAGCGGGTGATCGCCTACTCGACACTCTCGCAGCTCGGCTATATGACGGTCGCGCTCGGCGCCTCGGCCTACGGCGCGGCCATCTTCCACCTGATGACGCACGCCTTCTTCAAGGCGCTGCTGTTCCTCGCCGCCGGCTCGGTCATCATTGCGCTCCACCACGAGCAGGACATGCGCCGCATGGGCGGACTCGCCAGGTACATGCCCATTACCGCGGTCACCTGCTGGATCGGGGCGCTCGCGCTCGTCGGTACGCCGTTCTTCGCCGGCTTCTACTCGAAGGACGCCATCATCGAGGCGGTGCAGGAGTCGCATCGCTTTGGCGCAGGTTTCGCCTACTGGTGCGTGCTGCTCGGGGTGTTCGTCACCGCGCTCTACACCTTCCGGCTGCTGTTCCTCACCTTCCACGGACCGGAACGCTTTCGCGAGGCGGCGCCGGCGCACGCGACGGCAGATCACGGCGGCGCGAGCGCTGACCCCGGTGAGGCGCACCACGATGAGCCCGGCCACGGCGGAGATCCGCACGAGAGCCCGGCGGTGATCACCGTGCCGCTGATTGCGCTCGCGATACCCTCGGTGGTGATCGGCGCGCTGACCGTGGTGCCGGTACTGTTCGGCAATTACTGGGGCCGGTCGATCTTCGTGCTGCCCGCGAACGACGTGACCGCGAAGCTCGGCGAGGAGTTCGCGCAGCCGGTGTGGCTGTCGTTCGCGCTGCACGGGCTCCTCGCGCCGCCGTTCTGGCTCGCGGTCGCAGGCGCCGTCACCGCGTACTTCTTCTTCCTGCGCAACCCCGCCTGGGCGGACCGCGCGGCGCAGCGATTCAGCTGGCTCTATCGCGTCCTCGTCCAGAAGTACTACTTCGACTGGTTCAATGAGCACGTGATCGGCCCGCTCACCCGTGGCATCGGTATCGGTCTGTGGCGGGGAGGCGATGAGGTGCTGATCGATGGCGCGATTGTGAACGGCACGGCAGAAGGAGTGACCTGGTTCGGCAGCGTGCTGCGACTCGTGCAGAACGGTTACCTGTACTCCTACGCCTTCTGGATGATGATCGGCCTGGCGCTGCTGCTCGGCTGGTTCCTCATGCACTTCCACGGCTGACACTGCGCACGAGCCACACGATGCACGCGCTGCTCTCCTGCCTGATCTGGATACCCATCGCCGCGGGCGTGCTGATCCTGCTGCTCGGCGAGCGCAACATCGTGATCGGGCGCTGGCTGGCGCTCGCCGCGTCGCTCGTGACGCTCGCACTCACCGTGCCGCTGTGGGCGCACTTCGACACCACCACCGCCGCCATGCAGTTCATCGAGCAGCTGCCGTGGATTCCGCGATTC
>Ga0318548_10000300_pt1 | contig 12366 bp, 10 predicted proteins | sample GRESIP169b2f21_FD_203495 | JGI IMG/M metagenome (GOLD analysis project Ga0318548, IMG submission 203495) | Tropical soil microbial communities from Luquillo Experimental Forest, Puerto Rico - GRE.SIPMG.169b2f21 | ecosystem: Environmental > Terrestrial > Soil > Tropical forest > Bulk soil... | reverse complement strand
CGAGTTCCGCATGCAGCGGCAATCGGGTGCGCCGCTCGAATGCCGCGGCGTGCTCGCCTATCGCGACCATCGCCTCGACGAGGTCGTGCTCTACGCCTCGACGCAGACGCCGCATACCGTGCGCGTCGCGCTCGCCGAGATTCTCGATATAGAGGAGCGCCGCATCCGTGTCGTCGCGCCCGATGTCGGCGGCGGGTTCGGGCCCAAGGCGCGCCTCTACCCGGAAGAAATCGTCCTCGCGGCATTGGCATTACAGCTCGATCATCCAGTGCGTTGGATCGAGGACCGCAGCGAGCATTTGCTTACGGCGGCGCATACCCGCGACCACCATTACAAAGTCACCGCCTATGCCGACCGGCAGGGCCGCATTCTCGGCGTCGATGCCGAGATCGTCGTCGATGCCGGGGCCTACGGGCTGTGGCCGCAGGGGCCTTACCACGAAGCCAGCATGGTGGCGCGCGCGCTGCCCGGGCCGTACACGATCCCGAACTACCGTTCACGGCACTACACGGTCGCGACGAACAAAACGCCGCTCGGCCCCTATCGCGGCGTCGGCCGTCCGGGGGCATGTTTTGTGATCGAGCGGCTCGTCGACGAGATCGCCCGCGCCGTCGGGCGCGAGCCCAACGAGGTGCGGACCCTCAATCTGGTGCGCCCCGAGCAGATGCCGTTCGCGACGATCGGCGGCCTTAGTCTCGACAATGGCGATTATCCGGCGAGCGTCGAGCTGTGCGCCGAGCTGCTGGATCTGCCCGCGGTGCGCGCGCGCCAGCAGCACCGCGAGCCGGATGGCCGGAAGATCGGTGTCGGTTTTGCCACCTTCGCCGAGCAGACTGCGCATGGCGCCGCCGAATTCGCGTCGCGCGGCGCGGCGATCATCCCCGGCTTCGAGAGCTGCACGGCGCGGGTGCTGACCGACGGCAGCGTCGTGCTGATGGTCGGAATCCAGTCGCACGGCCAAGGCCTCGAAACGGTGCTCTCGCAGGTAGCAGCCGAGGAGCTTGGCATCGACCCGGGGAGCATTTCGGTGCGCCACGGCGACACCGAGAGCACCGCCTTCGGCTTCGGGACCTTCGCATCGCGCAGCATGGTGATGTCGGGCGGCGCGGTGGCGCGCGCCAGCCGTATGCTGCGCGACAAGCTCTGCCGCATCGGCGCGCATCTGTTGCAATGCGATGTCGCCGCCGTGCGCTGCACCGACGGCGTCGTCGCGGGGCCGCAGGGCTCGGTTACGATCGCCGAGATCGCCAAGGTCGCGCATCTGCGTATGGACGGCCTGCCGCCGGGGGTGGATCCGCTGCTCGACGCAACCGCGACTTACGAGCCGGCGATAAGCACCGGCGTTTTCTCCTATGCGACGCACGGCGCCGTCGTCGCGGTCGACCCCGAGACGTGCTTTATCGAGCTGCTCGACTACGCCGTCGCCGAGGATTGCGGCACGATGGTCAACCCGCTGCTCGTCGAGGGCCAGATCAGGGGCGGCGTCGTGCAGGGCATCGGCACCGCGCTGTTCGAGGAAATCCCCTATGACGAGGCCGGCCAGCCGCTCGCCGGCACGTTGGCCGACTACCTGATGCCCGGCGCCGCCGAAATGCCGGCGATCAAGATCGGCCACCTGCACACGCCGACGCCACACACCGAATACGGCATGAAGGGCATGGGCGAAGGCGGCGCCGTCGCTCCGCCGGCGGCGATCGCCAACGCTGTCCGCGACGCCCTCAGCAGCATCGGGGCTGAAGTCAACGAAACTCCAATCACCCCGCGCCGCGTCCTGGCGGCGATCCAGAAGGCGCACAAACTGTAGGTTGACTTGAGCGGCTAGCAAAATCTACCCATTGGATCCGGACATAATGGGGTTTCGCACCGCTCAACCCATTATGAGCCAATGCTGAGGGATCTCAATGCATTGCTCGTCGCTGCCAAGTGGTTCAAATCGGCTCTTGAGCATCTCAAAGGTATTTCGAGAGATGTAGAGGCTGCCCCGGAGATCCGCGTTGCGTTTTTCTATCCGTCTCCATGCCTCGTCCTCCGGGCACGTCAACTGATAAAGGCGAGCCTGTCCACCGGTGGCCGCGGCCTTCGCCCTCGCGGTATCACGTTCCTGTCGCGTCCAAAAGCCGAAGTCGAGGACCACATTCAGACCGAGTTCCAGGCATCTCAACCACACTTCCTCCATCTGCTCATAAACCCGCCGATAAAATTCCGCAAAATGATCAACAGGTGGATCATCTCCGTAAAAACGCGCCATCCATTCGTCATGCGAAAAACGGATGGCCGGAAGCTGCTGTTCAAGCTGACGAGCGAAAGTCGTTTTTCCGACGCCGAGAAACCCGTGAATTAGGTGCGCCGTCGCCATTACGTTAAATCGCTCCAATTGACGAGTTGTAGGGGTGGGTTGAGAGGAAAGCGAAATGCACCTTTCTGGCCCAAGATGATGGGTTTCGCGTTGAGGCTGGGCAAGAATTCCGGTACCCGCCTCTCGACGCGTCACCCCGGCGGCAGGCCGGGGTCCAGGCTTCCGCGGCACGAACGGATGAGGGTTTGTACGACATCGCCGTTGCTTGAGAATTTGGCGATCCGGAAGAGCGGGTCCCGGCCTTCGCCGGGACGACGAGGGGGCAGTTTTGGGCCTCTTAGCGACCTGACTGAGATATCATATCAATGGCCAATCGCTCGGCAGCCCATGCTCGTCGCAACCGAGGATCTCGTCAGCCGTCCGTGTGTCGAGATCGGCAACGAGGCGCAGCGCCTGCCGATTTCGAGGATTTTGGCGGCGAGGCCGCGTCCTCCGCGATCCCGGCGGACACGTTGCAGCTGCTCTTCGGCGGCTCTGCGGATTGTAGTAGTCACCGTCTCTCCAGTCAGCCCCGCGAACTCGCGGACCAACTTTATCGTGGCGGGATCCTTGATTGCCAACGTCATAGGTGCTGCTTTCTGAACGCTTTAATATTGCGAAGACGATCACCGCAAAATTGCCTCATTCCCATTGTATCTTTCTGGCTCAAAGGCGATGTTGGGGGCGAGGACTTTGGCTGAAAGCAAGAATATGGGATGGGCAAGCGGAACTGCAACCTGAACACGAATTTGCTGCTGATTCGCTGCAGATTGCACACACGGTAATAAATGGCTCAATTTATGGTTGTGGCGCGAACGCCCCGGCGGGCCATGCCTTCTCGCACGATGATCGCGTATAGTGCCGGCGAAAAATAGGAGGTGTCCGATGGCCAAAGCTCGCCATCAAATGCCGCCCGAAATCGCCGCGCTGTCGCTCGAGGATATCGCGGGGCGCTACATCGGACGGTTTCGCGACAAGAAGGCCGATTGGGAGGCCTTCGAGGACGCTAAGATCGAGGGTTACCGCCGGGCGCAGCACCGCTTCATCGGCGCCGGCGGTTCCGGCAAGCACGATGACCCGAACACGATCCCGGCACGCGGCTTCACCCTCAGCATCGTCTATGTGCCGCCGGGGCAGGGCAATGCCGCGCACACGCACGAGGTCGAGGAGGTCTTCTTCGTGCTGCAGGGCTATCTGACGGTCTTCCTCGAGGACGAAGACGGGCGGCGGATCAGCCGCAAGCTGGGCCCATGGGAATGCATCGCCTGCCCGCCCGGGGTCATCCACGGCTTCCAGAACGACAGCCTCGAACCGGTCTACATGCAGGTCATGCTCGGGCGCGGCCGTCCCGAAGCGATGGGCTATGCCAATGAAGAGCTCTACCGGCGCCGCGAGGCGCATCTGGCGCGCTGATGAGCTGGGACATCCTGATCCGCGGCGGCATCTTGATCGACGGCAGCGGGCGACCTGGCGAAATCGGCGACATTGCGGTTGGTGACGGGCGTATCGCCGCGATCGGCCGGTCTCTGCCGACAGGCGCGGTCAAAATCATCGATGCCGAAGGCCTCGCGGTGACGCCGGGCTTTATCGATATCAAGACCCATTCCGACTTCACCTTGCCGATCAATCCCAAGGCCGAGAGCAAGGTGCGCCAGGGCGTGACGACCGAGATCATCGGTCATTGCGGGTTCTCGGTTGCGCCGGTGCTGCCGGGGAAGGCCCAACTGCTCGCCGATTATCTGAGCGGCGGCGCGCCGTGGCTGCCGTTCCGCGAGATGCGCTTCCCGGAATACCTCGACAGCTTTCCCGCCGTCGCGGTCAACACCGGCATGCTGGTCGGCCACAACACGTTGCGGCTGATGGTGATGGGGCTCGAAGACCGCGCGCCAACCCAGGCCGAGCTCGATGCGATGATCGCGCTGCTGGAGGAGGGGCTCGCTGCCGGCGCGCTCGGGCTCTCCTCGGGCCTCTTCACGCCGCCGGGCAGCTTTTCCGAGCCGGCGGAAATACTCGCCTTCGGGGCGGTGCTGAAGCGCCACAACGCCAACTATTTCACGCACATTCGAGACGAGTCGAACGGCGTGATCGGCGCGGTCGAGGAGGCAATCGAATTCGCCCGCCGCGTCGGTGTCCATGTCGAGATCGTGCATCTGAAATGCTCCGGCGTCGACAATTGGGGGAAGGCGGCGCAGATCCTGGCGATACTCGAGGCGGCACGCGCCGACGGATGCGAGGTTGATTGCGACGCCTATCCCTACACCGCCGGGGCCAACCCGCTCAAAAACCTGCTGCCGCCCTGGGTGCAGGCCGCCGGCCAGGAGGCGATGCTGGCGCGCCTCGCGCTGCCGGAAACCCGCGAACGGATCCGCCATGAGATCGAGCGGAACGGGCTCAATAATTGGGGCCGCATCCCATCATGGGAAGCCGTGCAGATCTCGGTATCGCCGAAACTGCCCCAGCATGCCGGAAAAACGATCGCGGCGCTGGCGGCGGGGCGCGGGTGCGAGCCGATCGATCTCGTCTGCGATTACCTGGTCGAGGACGATGGCGCGACCCGCGTGCTGATCACCTCGATCGCCGAAGAAGACATCCGCGAGATCGTGCGCTCAGCGTCGGCCCTCGTCGGCTCCGACGGCAACTGCATCGCCGATTACGGGGTGGTCAGCCAAGGAAAGCCGCATCCCCGCTTCTACGGCACCTTTCCGCGGATCATCGGCCATTACGTCCACGAGCAGCGAATCCTGCCGCTCGAGCAAGCCATCCGCAAAATGACTGGAGCCACGGCAAAGGCGCTGCGGCTGCGCGACCGCGGGTTGCTTGAGGAAGGCTACCGGGCCGACATCACGATCTTCGATCCGGCGGATTTCGAGGATCGCGCGACTTATGCCGACCCGCACCAGTATCCGACCGGCTCGCGGACGACGGTTCTCGTCAACGGCGTCGTCGTCGTCGAAAACGCCCGGCACACCGGCGCCACTCCAGGCATGGTGCTGCGCCGCGCCGCCGACGGAGCCGTCGGGTGAAGTCTGCCCCTCACCCTCCCATCACGGTCGTGATGGGCCCCTCCCTCTCCCCGCTCGCGCGGGGCGAGGGATTTCCGTGGCGCTCTCCCTCTCCCCGCCTGCGGGGAGAGGGTTGGGGTGAGCGGCTGTCTAACCGGCGAAGGCGGCGATGCCGGTCTGCGCGCGGCCCAGGATCAGCGCGTGGATGTCGTGCGTGCCCTCGTAGGTGTTGACCGCTTCGAGGTTCATCACATGGCGGATCACGTGGTACTCGTCGGCGATGCCATTGCCGCCGTGGATGTCGCGGGCGGCCCGGGCGATGTCGAGCGCCTTGCCGCAATTGTTGCGTTTGAGGATCGAAACCATCTCCGGCGTGTCGCGTCCCATATCCTTGAGCCGCCCGAGGCGCAGGCAGGAATGCAGGCCGAGGGTGATCTCGGTCTGCATATCGACGAGCTTCTTCTGGATCAGCTGATTGGCGGCGAGCGGGCGGCCGAACTGTTTGCGTTCGAGCGCGTAGCTGCGGGCGGCGTGCCAGCAGAACTCGGCGGCGCCGAGCGAGCCCCAGGCGATCCCGTAGCGCGCGCTGGTCAGACACGAGAACGGACCGCGCAGCCCTCTGACCCCCGGCAACAAATTCTCCTGCGGCACGAACACGTCATCCATGACGATCTCGCCGGTGAGCGAGGCGCGCAGGCTGAACTTGCCCTCGATCTTCGGGGCACTCAGCCCTTTCATGCCCTTTTCGAGGATGAAGCCGCGGATCACGTCATCCTCGGTCTTGGCCCAGACGACGAACACATCAGCGATCGGCGAGTTGGTGATCCACATCTTGGCGCCGCGCAGCCGCCAGCCGCCGGGCGCGGCCATGGCGCGGGTCGTCATCCCGGCGGGGTCGGAGCCGTGATCTGGCTCGGTCAAGCCAAAGCAGCCGACCCACTCGCCCGACGCCAGTCTGGGCAAGTACTTCTGCCGCTGCTCCTGGGAGCCGAAGCGATGGATTGGATGCATGACAAGACTGGACTGGACGCTCATCGCCGAGCGATAGCCACTGTCGACGCGTTCGACCTCACGCGCGATCAGCCCGTAGCAGACATAATTGACGCCGGCGCAGCCATAGCCCTCGATCGTCGCGCCGAGAAACCCGAGCGCGCCCATTTCGTTCATGATCTCGCGGTCGAAATGTTCGTGCCGGTTGGCTTCGAGGACCTGCGGCAACAGCTTTTCCTGGCAATAGGCGTGGGCGCTGTCGCGCACCATCCGCTCGTCCTCGCTCAATGATTCGTCGAGGAGGAGCGGATCGGCCCAATCGAAACGGTTCTCGCTGGGCGCAGGGCTCTCGTTCATAGCGGACCTCGGCGGCAGGAGCGGACAGATCTCAATATAGGGCAGGGGGTCGGCTTGCAGGCGGTAAAGAGTTGCGCATAACTTTGCCGGCGTCCGGGACCCGCGCGGGCATGGCATATTTTCTGCAGCAGTTGATTAACGGGCTGACCCTCGGGTCGATCTATGGGCTGATCGCCATCGGCTACACGATGGTCTACGGCATCATCGGCATGATCAATTTCGCCCATGGCGAAATCTATATGATCGGGGCGTTCATCTCGATCATCGCGTTTCTCGTCCTGGGACTGGCCGGCGTCACCTATGTGCCGCTCGCCTTGGCAGTCGTCCTGCTGACGACGATGCTCTTTACCTCGATCTACGGCTGGGCGGTCGAGCGGATCGCCTACCGCCCACTGCGCGGGTCGTTTCGGCTCGCGCCGCTGATCTCGGCGATCGGCATGTCGATCTTTTTGCAGAACTACGTACAGATCTTTCAGGGCGCGCGCGTCAAGCCGATGCCGCCAGTCATCGAGGGCGGGTTCACAGTCTTCGAGAGCGGCGGTTTTGCCGTGCGGCTGAGCTATCTGCAGCTCTTCATCATGCTCCTGACCCTCGCGCTGATGGTCGGCTTTACGAGCGTGATCGCAATGACGCCGCTCGGCCGCGCACAGCGAGCCTGCGAGCAGGACATGCGGATGGCCTCGCTGCTCGGCGTCGATGTCAACCGGGTTATCTCGATGACCTTTGTGATGGGTGCTGCGCTTGCCGCGGTCGCAGGGCTGATGGTCACGCTTTATTACGGCGTCGTTGATTTTTTCATCGGTTTCCTCGCCGGCGTGAAGGCATTCACCGCCGCCGTTCTCGGCGGCATCGGGTCGTTGCCCGGGGCGATGCTCGGCGGCATCCTGATTGGCCTCATCGAGGCTTTCTGGTCCGGCTATTTTTCGGTCGAGTACAAAGACGTCTCGGTCTTCGTCGTCCTCGTGCTGGTGCTGGTGTTTTGCCCGACCGGGCTGCTTGGCCGGCCGGAGGTGGAGAAGGTCTGATGACGGCTGCCTCGGGGCTCGCCGTCGATACTGCCGCTCCGCCCTCGATCATTTGGCCGGCACTTCTCAAAGATGCGCTGCTGGCGGCATTCGTCGCCGTTCTTCTCGCCGTGCCGCTGGTTGGACTGCAAACCTACGATGTCGGCGGCGGCGCGCTCGGCATCCGCACCCATTTCGATTGGGTCGGGTTCGCCGCCATCGGAGTATTCGCCGGCCGGCTCGCGTTACGTTTGCTTCCGTCGCCAACACGAGGGGCGTGGCGGGAGGGCATTCAGCCGGGTCTCCGCCTGGAGTAATCGCCGAGCGCGGGCGATAACGCTCACCGGGATCGCGTTTGCGGTCGCGTTGCCGTTTTTGCCGTTCTCCTCGCGCTACCTGGTCGACCTCGGGACCACCGTACTGATCTACGTGATGCTCGGCTGGGGTCTCAATGTTGTGGTTGGCCTCGCGGGTTTGCTCGATCTCGGCTACGTCGCCTTTTACGCCGTTGGCGCCTATACCTTCGGTCTGCTCGCCAGCGATCTCGGATTTACTTTTTGGGAGGCGCTGCCCTTTTCCGGCCTCGTCGCGGCGAGCTTCGGCGTCATTCTCGGCTTTCCGGTGCTGCGGCTGCGCGGCGACTACCTCGCGATCGTCACGCTCGGCTTCGGCGAGATCATCCGCATCGTGCTGTTAAACTGGGCGCCGGTCACCGGCGGTCCAAACGGCATCGGGGGAATCCCGCGGCCTTCCTTCTTCGGATTGCCATTTGCCCGTTCGGCTCCGGAGGGGGTCACCACCTTTCATCAATTCTTCGGTGTCGAATTCTCTCCCGACCAGCGCGTCATATTTCTCTATTTCGTCATTCTGGCGATGGCGCTGGTTACCAACCTGTTCACGTTGCGCATCCGCAGGCTGCCGGTCGGGCGGGCGTGGGAAGCGCTGCGTGAGGACGAAATCGCCTGCCGCGCGCTCGGCATCAACCCCACCACGGCGAAGCTCTCCGCCTTCGCGATCGGCGCGATGTTCGGCGGTTTCGCGGGCTGCTTCTTCGCGACCCGCCAGGGCTTCATCAGCCCGGAGAGTTTCACGTTCATCGAGTCGGCGACGATCCTCGCGATTGTCGTGCTCGGCGGCATGGGCAGCCAAATGGGCGTGGTGCTTGCCGCTATCCTGCTCGTGACCTTGCCCGAATTCGGCCGCGCTTTTGCCGAGTTCCGCATGCTCATATTTGGCGCCGCGATGATCGGCGTCATGGTGTGGCGGCCGCAGGGCTTGATCGCGCATCGCGAGCCGACCCTGCGCCTCGGCCCGCAGCCGGTGTCGACGCGATGACCGAGGTTGCCGAGCCGAGGGTTCCGCTGCTCGCAGTTGAGCGTCTGACGATGCGTTTCGGCGGGCTGATCGCCGTCGACGATTTGTCCTTTACCGCTTATCGCGGCGAGGTTACCGCGATCATCGGTCCAAACGGCGCTGGTAAGACGACTGTCTTCAACTGCTTGACTGGGTTCTATAGACCGAGCGCCGGGCAGCTCGCGATGCATCACGACGGCGAGACGCTGCAGCTTGAGCGTATCGCCGGCTTCCGGATCGCGCGGCGGGCCGGGATCGCCCGTACGTTCCAAAATATCCGCCTGTTCGCCGGGATGACGGTTCTCGAAAACCTGATCGTCGCGCAGCACAACCCGTTGATGGCCGCGAGCCTGTTCTCGATCGCCGGGCTCTTGGGCCTGCCGCGCTACCGCGCCGCCGAGCGAGAGGCGATCGAGCGCGCCCGCCATTGGCTGAACCGGACCGGATTGACCGATCGTGCCGATTGGCTGGCGGGAGCGCTGCCTTATGGCGCGCAGCGCCGTCTGGAGATCGCGCGTGCGTTGTGCACCGGCCCCGCCTTGCTCTGCCTCGACGAACCCGCCGCCGGCCTCAACCCGCGCGAATCCGCAGAGCTCAACGAGCTCCTGCTTGCGATCCGCGCCGAGAAGGGGATCGGGATCCTGCTCATCGAGCACGACATGAGCGTGGTGATGGGGATCTCGGACCACGTCATCGTCCTCGATTACGGCCGCAAGATCGCCGACGGCACCGCGGCCGAGGTGCGCGCCGACCCGGAGGTCATCAAGGCTTATCTAGGTGAGGAGGAACTCAACAGCCTGCCCAAAGAGGTCGCAGCCGATCTGGAAGCTCCGCAGACGTGATGCTCGCGGTTTCCGGCGTCCACGCCTTTTATGGCAATATCGAGGCGCTGAGAGGGGTCGATCTTGAGGTCGAGGCGGGTCAGATCGTCGCGTTGATCGGCGCCAACGGCGCCGGCAAGTCTACGTTGCTGATGACGGTTTGCGGCCGGCCACGGGCAGCGCGGGGCCGGATCAGCTTTGATGGGCGCGACATCTCTCACCTCGAGACGTTCGAGATTGTCCGGCTCGGGATCGCCCAGGTGCCGGAGGGGCGGCGCATTTTCCCGCGCATGACCGTGCTCGAAAACCTGCAGATGGGCGCCACGGTCGCCGATCCCGCCCGCTTCGAGGAGGATCTTGGCCGCGTCTTCGCGCTGTTCCCGATCCTGCAGCAACGCCAGACGCAACGCGGCGGCACATTGTCGGGCGGTGAGCAGCAGATGCTGGCGATTGCCCGGGCGCTGATGAGCCGACCGCGACTGCTTCTGCTCGACGAGCCCTCGCTCGGATTGGCGCCGCTGATCGTCAAACAGATTTTTGACGTGATTCGCGAGATCAACGAGCGGCAGAGGATGACGGTGCTGCTCGTCGAGCAGAATGCCTACCATGCCTTGCGGGTGGCCCATCGCGGCTATGTGATGCAGACTGGGCGGATTGCGTTGAGCGGCACCGGGCGCGAATTGTTGGCCAATCCGGAAGTGCGCGCCGCGTATCTTGAAGGAGGGCGGCACTGAGCGGCCGCTCGTGCTACAGTTAATTCGAACACGGAGCCAGGGGAGGGTTCATGAAACGCTTAGGCCAGTCGGTAATCTTGGCGGCGGCATTCGCGGCGGCCGCGGGGCTCGCCAACGCGCAGAATATCCCGATCGCGGTCGTCGGGCCGATCACCGGTTCGAATGCCGCGCTCGGGGAGCAGATGACGCGTGGCGCCAAGATGGCGGTCGCCGACATCAACGCCAAGGGCGGCGTGCTCGGCAAAAAGCTCGATCTGATCCTCGCCGATGACGCGTGTGACCCGAAACAGGCGGTCGCGGCGGCCAACGACGTTGCCGGCAAGAAGGTCGTGTTTGTCGCCGGGCATTACTGCTCGTCTTCGTCGATCCCGGCTTCTGCGGTCTACAACGAGGCGGGGGTACTCCAGATGACCCCGGCCTCGACCAACCCGGCCTTGACCGACGACGCGGCGAAGAAGGGTTGGAACAACGTCTTCCGCTCTTGCGGCCGCGACGACAAGCAGGGTGCGGTCGCCGGCAAATATCTCGCCGATCATTACAAGGGAAAGAAGGTGGCGATCGTCCACGACAAGACGGCCTACGGCAAAGGCATCGCCGACGAGACGATGAAGGCGATGAACGCGGCCGGCCTGAAACAGACGATGTACGAGGCGGTGACCCAAGGCGACAAGGATTTCTCGGCGCTCATCAGCAAGATGAAAGAAGAAAATATCGATGTGATCTATTATGGCGGCTACCAGACCGAGGCGGGACTGATCGTCCGCCAGGCGCGAGATCAAGGATTGAAGGCGCAATTCATCGGCGCCGATGCGCTGGTTACCGAGGAATACTGGAAGATCACCGGTCCGGCGGGTGAGGGGACCTTGATGACCTTCCCGCCCGACCCGCGCAACGTGCCCGCCGCCAAGGCCGTCGTCGACAAGTTCAAGGCCGAAGGCTACAACCCCGAGGGTTACACGCTTTACACCTACGCCGCGATCCAGGCCTTTGCGCAGGCGGCCGAGAAAGCCAAGTCGGTCAAGCTCGACGATCTGTCAAAGGCGCTGCACTCGATGACCGCGCAGACCGTCGTCGGCCCCTTGACCTGGGACAACAAGGGCGACGTCACCGACCCGAAATACGTCTTCTACGTGTGGAAGAACGGGACTTACGCCGAGATGTAGCGCCGCGGCCCCGCCTGTTTCTGCAGGGAATCTACAGGCGTTAACTTTTGGCCGTTCCCGCGTTATCCCCGAAAATGATAGCGAGCGAGATGCTGTGAGCCGCGGAAATCCTCGCTTTTTGGCGGGAGCAGCGGCGTCCCGCCGGCACGATCGGAAAGACGACCGTCTTGCGTGACGTCAAGATCCATTTGCGATTAGAGTATCACGCCATTGTGGCAATTTTCGGGTAGGTCGAAGACATCAAGTCCGCATGCTCATTGACATGGATATGGCTGCGACAATCGCAGGCGGTGGCGGCTGGTTTGGTTGGCGTGCTTGCACCCGACCATTTCCGCTACAGCGAATATTCTTGACGGTTGCAGTTTTCTGCTGTAGTGTTTTCCCCTTAATGGCAAAGAAGACAACACCTAAGAGGGTCTCGCGTTCGGACGACGACAACCCCGAGTGGACGAAGGAGGATTTTGTCAAGGCACGGCCTGCGACGGACGTGCTGGCGGGGTTGATCGGCGAAAAGGCGACGCGGGAACTGACGCGCCGCAGCCGTGGCAGGCCGGTGAAGCCGGGCAGAAAGGTGAACCAGACGCTTCGGCTCGACCCGGACGTGCTG
>Ga0318548_10000276_pt1 | contig 12833 bp, 10 predicted proteins | sample GRESIP169b2f21_FD_203495 | JGI IMG/M metagenome (GOLD analysis project Ga0318548, IMG submission 203495) | Tropical soil microbial communities from Luquillo Experimental Forest, Puerto Rico - GRE.SIPMG.169b2f21 | ecosystem: Environmental > Terrestrial > Soil > Tropical forest > Bulk soil... | reverse complement strand
GGAGCCGCCCGGGGTCAAAGACCGGTTCCACGGATTGTTCGTCGTCCCGTAGACCGGGTTATAGCTTTGCGAATCGGCGAGCATAACCGGGACATTGGTCTTGCCGAAGATGACGGCCCCGGCACCGAACAGCCGGTCGACCGCCAGCGCATTCGCTGGGGGCAAATTGCCTTCTAGCTCCGGCAAACCCCAGGTTGTCGGCATGCCGATCACGTCGAAGGATTCCTTGACGGTCATCGGCAGGCCGTGAAGCGGCCCCCAATTCTCACCGCGCGCAAGCGCGGCATCGGCCTCGTCGGCGCGCCGCCGGGCCCGCTCCAGATCGGTGACGATGATCGCATTTAGCGCCGCATTGTGGCGATCGACCCGCGCCAGATAATGTTCGAGCAACTCGCGCGAACCGAGCTCGCGCCGGTGGATCGCGGCGGCGAGAGCCGCCGCAGAGCGAAAAGCCACCTCGGTCATCTTCGCTTACCAATCAATGCGAAAGGTGGAACAGGCGTGGCCACAGGCCAATCAAGCCGACGACAATCAGGTAAATCGCGACGACGTAGTTGAGCAGGCGCGGGACGAGTAAGATCAGGATGCCGGCGATAAGAGCGACCAGCGGTTGGATCACGACAACATCGAAGGTCATCGAGCGAATTCCCGAGCGGAGGTAATCGTGAGCGAGATTTTTACCGGCGGCTGCCTCTGTGGCGAGATACGCTACCGTATTACCGGTGCGCCCGTCGAGGCGCTCTATTGTCATTGTCGAATGTGCCAGCGGGCGCATGCCGCGCCGGTTGTTCCCTGGCTTACCGTCCCGCTCGAAGGCTTTGCTGTCACCGCGGGGAACCCGGTGGCCTACCGCTCCTCGGCCAAGGCATTTCGCCACTTTTGCAGCAGATGCGGCACGCCGCTGACCTGGCGCCAAGCCGACAGCCCCCGACTTGTCGACATTAGCATCGCCAGCCTCGACGATCCCGATGCCGTGGCGCCCGCCCTGCACCTGTGGACCGACCGCCGGATCGCTTGGTTCGACACCGCCGACCCGCTGCCGCGATATTCGAGCGACCAGCGGCCCAAACCAGCCCCCTAAAAAGGACCGGAGATGGCGGAGCAGGACACGATAATCGCGTTGTCGATGGACGCTCGAACACCAACGACGCCTATGTCACCTCCGACTTCGTCAACGTCGCGCCTTACATCAGCGGCCGGATTGTCAGCATAAGCGTCGTCGACAACCAAACGGTGAAAAAGGGTGATTTGCTCGCGACGATCGATCCGACGCCGTTCCAGCTGGCTCTGAACGAAAAGCAGGCGAAAAAGACCGAGGCCGAGGCGCAGCTCGCTGTCGATCGCGACACGATTGCGGCAGCGCAGGCGCATCGCGACGACGCCGCGGCGAAGGAACATCTCGCCGCCGACAATTTGCGGCGCGCCACTCCTGTCGCGCAGGCCGGTTTTGTATCTCGCCAAGCGCTGGAGACTGCGGCAGCGCAAGCGCACGAAGCAAAAGCGGCATTGGCAGCGGGATCAGCGCCTTCCAGGTGACCCGCGCGTCGCTCGAAGTCGCCTTGTCGCGTGGCGTCATGCGGGTCACCGGCAGCGTCGTCGGCGCGTCTATCGGTCTGATCGTCCTCAGACTGTTCGTCTACCAACCCTTGCCGTTCTGCCTTTGCCTCTTTGTCGTGGCATTCATCGGATATTTCGGATTCGCGATCTCCCGCTTCAGCTATGGCTGGCTGATCGGTGCGGTTACCGCAAACCTGATCATGCTGATTCGCATTCACGCAGCCGCAGGGAGCGTTCACGATCGCCGTCGATCGCGTCGCGGACGTAGTGATCGGAACCGCCGCATCATTGCTCGTCTGCGGCCTGATGCCGGCGCCGGCCAATGCTGGGGCTGTTCCTGCATCCGGCCAGCTCAGGCCGCCGCCGCTGGCGTTCTGGCGTCGCCGCTGGGGAATTGAGCTCCGGCATTGGCTGGACGGCAAGCGGCCATTGCTGATCCACGCCTGCCGCATCTCCCTTACGGTCATGCTGCTGCCGGCACTGGCGAACTGGCTAGCGCCGGTGAGTCCGGTCACGATCGGGCTCACCGCGGTCATGGTCATGGCGGTCCCGATGACGGCGATCGTTGAAGCCGACACCCGCTTTATCGTGCAGCGCGCGGCGCATCGCGTCATCGGTTGTTTGCTCGGCGCGCTGCTCGGCCTTGCCTGCCTCGCCATCGTCGGCAGCGATTTCGCAATCTGGACCGTACTCTTGCTCGTCGGGGTCTGGCTCTGCTCGCAAATCCAGACCGGAACCACCGGGATCAGCTACATCGGAACGCAGGCGATGTTTGCGTTTGTGATGAGCCTAGTCGGGGTGGTGGCCGGGCTCTCTCTTTTGTTTGTTATCACACTTGTACTTTCGCTGATCTCGATCTCGCAGCCGGCGACGCCTGCGGTCGTCCGCGATTGACAAGCATCCTCGGCAAGGTTGTGATCTGCGGCAGCATCGATCCCGCGCAAACGGAGGAAGCCTTGGCCAAATTCAGGATCGCGACGCCGACCGGCGCCAGCTACACGACCGCCGCTGATTATGGCTACGAGATGGAGGCGCTGACGCCGATCGACGCCGAGATTTTCGAGGTCCGGCCGGGCTCCGAGGACGAGTTCGTCGCGGCGGCGCGCAACGCCGACGCGCTCTACGCCAAGGGACGGCGCATCACCAAACGCATGATCGACGGGCTCGAGCGCTGCAAGATCATCGCGCTCGGCAGTGTCGGGGTCGACTCGGTCGATGTCGAGGCGGCGACGCAAAAGGGCATCCCGGTGACCAATTGCCCCGACACCTTTATCGACGAGGTCGCCGACCACGCGATGATGTTGATTCTGTCGACCTTTCGCCGCTTGATCGTGCAGGACAAATTGGTGCGTGACGGGCGCTGGGCCGAGGGCCGGCCGATGCTGTCGAAGATCCCGCGCCTGATGGGCCAAACCTTGGGGCTCATCTCATTTGGCCATGTCGCGCGAGCGGTCGCGCGGCGGGCAAAGACCTTTGGCCTGCATGTCATCGCCTACGATCCGTTCATCGAGGAATTGGTGGCGATCGAACACGCGGTCGAGCCGGTCAGCCTGCCCGAATTGCTGCAGCGCTCCGACATCATCTCGATGCACGCGCCGGCGACCGAGAGCGCCAACCGGCTGATCCGTGAAGAGCACTTCCGGCAGATGAAAAAGACCGCGATCTATATCAGCACCGGGCGCGGTCCGACGACCGACGAAGCCGCACTGATCAAGGCGCTCGACGAAGGGATGATCGCCGGTGCCGGGCTTGATGTGCTGGAACAGGAGCCGCCGGGCAACAACAATCCGCTCCTCAAGATGGACAATGTAATCCTGACCGCGCATGTCGCCTCCGCCTCCGCCCGCTTCGACCCGGCGCGGCGCCGACGGGTCGGTCAGGAATTATCGCTGGTGCTGAGCGGCAGATGGCCGATGTCTTGCGTCAACCCCTCGGTGCTGGCCAAGAGCGACCTCAAGCGCTGGCAGCCGGTGTCGATGGAGCGCGGCCCGAACTCCTAAATCCGGTCGGGTACACGGATGGTTATCGGCAGACGGTCATTCATTATCGGCGGGGGATTGGCGACGATGGCGGCGACTTGGGACTCGGAAATCGTACGCTATCCGGATCAGCGGATAAAAACCCTCGACCCCCGCTTTTCGTCGCTGGTGCTCGGCAATGCCGCGGTCGAGCGGATCGCCACCGGTTGCCGGTTCAATGAGGGGCCGGTCTGGTTCGGGGATTTGCGCTGCCTGATATGGAGCGACATCCCCAACGACAGGATGATGAAATGGGATGAGGAGACGGGGGCCGTCAGCGTCTTCCGCAAGCCCTCGCACTACGCCAACGGCAATACCCGTGACCGCCAAGGCCGGCTCGTCACCTGCGAGATGGATACGCAGCGCGTGACGCGGACGGAGTACGACGGCACGATCACCGTGCTGGCCGACAGTTTCGAAGGAAAGAAGCTGACCGGTCCCAATGACGTCGTCGTCAAATCTGACGCCTCGATCTGGTTCAGCGACAATGGCGCAGGAATTCGCGGCAATTACCTCGGCCACAAGGCTACTCCGGAGTTGCCGTATCGGGTCTATCGGCTCGACCCGTCGACCGGCCAGCTGACGATAGCGGTCGGCGATATGAAACGGCCCAACGGGCTTGCCTTCTCGCCCGACGAGAAACTGCTCTACGTCATCGACACGCCCGGTCCGGGGCAGCGCACGATTCAGCTTTACGATGTCGTCGACAACGGCACCAAGACCGCGAACCGGCGTGAGTTCAACAGCGCCGAGCCGGGCGGCTCCGACGGTATGCGGGTGGATGTCCAGGGAAATTCGTGGTGCGCCTGGTCCGGCGGCGAGGCCGAGGACGGCGTTGCCGTGCTCGCCCCCGACGGCAAGATGATCGGCCGCATCATGCTGCCCGAGCGCTGCGCCAATGTCTGCTTTGGCGGGATCAAGCGCAACCGCCTGTTCATGGCGGCGAGCCAGTCGATCTATTCACTCTATGTGGAAACCCAGGGCGTCGCCGGCGGCTAGCCGGACAGGGCCGACATTACCGCTGCGATGATCGGCATGCCGATTTCGTCGCGCGAGGTCATTACCGATTCCGGGTGAAACTGCACGGCAGCGATCGGCAGTCGGCGGTGCTCGATCGCCATTACGACACCGTCCTCGGTTTCGGCAGTAACCAAAAGTTCCGGCGGCAAGGCGCTGCGCCGCGCGTGCAGTGAATGATAGCGGCCGACCGTGAACTCGTTCGGTAGACCGCGCAGCAGCCGGCCACCGCAGACTCGGACCAGTGATGGCTTGCCGTGGACCGGCACGTCGAGCACGCCGAGCGAACCGCCGAAATATTCGGCAATCCCCTGTAGCCCGAGGCAGACGCCAAACACCGGCAATTTCCGCTGCACGAGCAGATCCATCGTCTCGGCCATCGCAAAGTCTGACGGCCGCCCCGGTCCCGGCGAGAGCACTACGAGATCGTGATCGGTTGCCTGCCGCAATGCAGCACGGGCCAGATCCGGCCGCATCGTCGTAACCTCGGCACCGGTAGTGCGAATGTAATTGGCCAGAGTATGAACAAAGGAATCCTCGTGATCGACCAGTAGCACTCGCCGGCCCCAGCAGGCCGCTTGCGTGGTTATCACCGGGGTTGCGGGGACGGCTCTCGGTCCGCGGATCGCGGTGAACATGGCGGCGGCTTTCAGCCGGGTTTCGGCTTCCTCTGCTTCGGGGTTGCTGTCGTAGAGCAATGTCGCCCCGGCGCGCACCTCGGCAATGCCGTCCTTCATGCGGATCGTGCGCAAGGTCAGACCGGTGTTCATGTTGCCGTCAAAAGTCACGCGGCCGATGGCGCCGCCGTACCAGCGGCGCGACGAGCGCTCCTCCTCTTCGATAAAGCGGATCGCCCAGCGCTTTGGCGCCCCGGTCACCGTTACCGCCCAGGCATGGCTCAGAAAGCCGTCGAGCGCATCGAACTCCTCGCCCAGCATGCCTTCGACGTGGTCGACGGTGTGGATGAGGCGCGAATAGAGCTCGATCTGACGCCGCCCGATGACCCGCACGGTGCCCGGCACGCAAACCCGTGATTTGTCGTTGCGGTCGACATCGGTGCACATTGTCAATTCGCTCTCATCCTTGACGGAATTGAGAAGCTCGCGAATACGCTCGGCGTCCTCCACAGGGTCGCGGCCGCGCGCGATCGTGCCGCTGATCGGGCAGGTCTCGATCCGCCGTCCTTCGACGCGGACATACATCTCAGGGGAAGCCGCAACGAGAAACTCGCCGTCGCCGAGATTGATCAATGCGCCATAGGGCGCCGGATTGGCTTGGCGCAACCGGTGGAACACGACGCTCGGCGGGTCGGCGCAAAGATCGGTGAAGAGCTGCCCGGGCACGACCTCGAACAAATCTCCGCGCATGAAAGCCGCGCGCGCCCGCTCGACGAGCGCCGCATATTCTCCCGGCCCGTGATCGCTCTCGACCGGATGCGCCGGGGTAATGTCGAGGCGATACGGAGCCAGTGCGGTCGGGCGCGGCAAATTATGCGTCGAAACGCCCCTCGCATCGAATTCATAGCGGTGGGTCGCCGCAATTTGCCGCATGTGATCGACGACTAGGATCTCATCGGGCAGATAAAGTACGAGGTCACGCTGGTCCTCGGGCCTCGGCAGGCGCAACGGCATCGGCTCGAACTGGAATACCAGGTCGTATCCGAACGCGCCGTAGAGTCCCAGATGCTGGTCGTTCGGGCTGCTGAAGAGATCGACCAATGCGCGCAATACCGAGAATACCGAAGGCTGCCGGCTCCGGTCTTCTTCCGGGAAGCGCTGATCGGATTCCTCGATCTCGCCCGCAACGCGGTCGCGACCTACCCGTTCGACATGCGCTGCGGCGAGGCCGGCGAGGCTCTCCGCCGCCGGCTCTAACAAGACACCGCCGCGTTCATTGAGGGCATCGATCGCGAACCGGCGCCCGCGCGCGGTGAAGACCAGCGGAGGATCGACAAAGCCCATGTCCCATCGCGTGTAGCGGCCGGGAAACTCGAAGCTCGACGAAAACAGCACGCCGCGCCGCTCGTCGAGGGTGCGGGCCAGCGCGGTATCGGCCGGCTGGTAGTCGTGGTCGCGGATCTCCCGCGTGATGCGGATGCCGCCTTTGGTGAGATAGCTCGTGGGCTGCATGAGGATCTCCTCCGGGCCGTGGCCGCTCGGGAGATCCGGGAAGGTTCGGCTAGAAACTGCGAAGGCCGCCCGGCGCTCCCCAGGCGGCCTCACTCGAAAAACCAAGGTGGCCGCCTCTACTAGACGGGCCACCACCAATTCGAAGATTGCGCGAACCGGTTCATCTTCGGGACCATACCCGCTTTGGCGCTACACCGCAATCGCCAATACGCGTTGCTGGTTGCCCCTCATCCTCCTGCTTCGCGGGCCCCTCCCGCTCCCCGCACGCGGGGAGAGGGGCGGGGTGAGGGGCTCTGCTCCGAATCGTACCCGGCCGCGGCGAGGTCGAATTCTTGCGGTCGGCCGAACATCTCGCTGCGGACGTCCCAGAGTTCCGGGTACATCGGGCTTTCGATCAGCTGGTTGGCAGCCTGCTGCAGATATCGGAGCCCGCTCGACCCCCCGGTCCCGGCATTGCTGCCGATGACCCGCGACACCGTCGCGAGGTGCGCAAAACGCCATTTGCGGAACGCATCCTCGAGATCGATCAGCTTCTCGCCAAGCTGATACAACTCCGGCGCGCTCATGCGGTTTCGGTAGACGTAACTCCATGCCCTGAATACCGCCGCGTTCTTTTGATGCTTAACCGAGTAGTCCGCCGACCGCGGATCGGCGATCGCAAAGCTCGGCAGTGTCCGCGCCATGAACGAGATCACCGCGTCATAAATGCCTGGCGCCGCGAGCGCAGTGCTCAATGCCTCTCTCTCCGCTTTGGTCTGGGCGTTCTCGAACACGTTGAAGCTTCGCGTTTCGCCGCTGGGCAGTTCGAACTCGACATACCGGTATTTGAGCCCGAGCTTGTATTCCAACGCGCGATATTGAATCGACTGAAAACCCGACGCACCGTCCCGTCCCACCGTCTCGCGAAACAAAAAGAATTCATCCGGTGTCAGGGTCGCCAGCACATCCCAGGACGAGATCAGGATGTGCTGGATCGCACTGACCCGTGACAGCCGCTTGAACGCGATGATGCAATCGGCTTCGTGTGCCTCCTCCCGCATCAGCGAATTGATTGCGCAGTCAAGCTCGTGGATTGCCAGCTTGAACCACAGCTCATGCTGTTGGTGAATGATGATGAAGAGCAGTTCGTCATCCGAACTGGTCTGCAGCGTTTGCGCCGACAGCAGCTGCTGGAGAGCGAGATAACTGGTGTAGGTGTTTTTCAATTTTGGCAGCTCGGGCTACGCTGCTGCGGCGCGGGCGGCGAGGCGTCTGACGAGCACGACCTTCTGTGCGGTGCGCCCGAGAAAATGGTAGCCCGATCCGCCCTCGGCGAGAATATCGAGGAACGCATCGGGGTCGGTAATCCTCACGGTGCCGAGAATATCGGCGCCGCGGCGCAGAAACCCGTCGGGCAATAGGCTCACCGTCGGCCCCACCATCGTGACACGCGCCGTCGGCCTCGCCAACGCCAACAACTCTTCGAGGGTGCCGTTGATCAAAGTCGTGCCGGTGATCAGCAATACATCGGCTTCTGGGACTACCGCCGCGGCCTGTTCGGCCGGGCGAAAAAACGGCAGCTCGTCGGCCTTCAGCGTTGCAGGGTCCTGCTCGAGCACGAGATAGGGTTGATGGCGGCGCTTCAGCTCGCGCAGAAACGGCACGAACGCTCCGACCACGACGACCTTGTCGCCGCGGCGGATCTCGGTCGCATCAAAGGCGTCGATGCCGAGGCGCAGTTCGGTCTCGGGATGCGGGCGGCGGCGCCAGCAGGTATCGGCGAGCGCATTCATCGCGGCGATGCCGGCCGCCCGCCGGATGCCGTTGTCTCCCAGCGCCTCGCGCGCGAAGTCAAACGCGGGACGGCCCTTGAGCTTGCCAGGAAATGGCATTGCCATCGCCGAACTCGGGCAGCACACCGCTTCGGGGATCGTCTTGATCGGCGTCGCGCAGGCCCCGGCGATGCCGTTGTTGAGTTTCACCCCGGTGAAGAACAGACCAATCACCGCGCGCTCGACGGTGATTCCGTCGAGCTCTGGTCCGAGGACCTCACGGATCGCGGCAAGGGTTTCCCGCAGGATCGCTTTGTTGTCGTTTTCCATCGTGGTTTCTCTTCCATTAGAAGGGCTGTGCGGGCGAATACCATAGTTCAAAGGAAAACCTCGTCACCTGACGGAGAATATCACCGAAAGGGGCACGGTCAGTGGGTTACCCGGCGGCACGACTGTTTGAAGCACCGACGCCGCGAGCACGGATAGGGCTTCCCGGTGGAGTTGTAAGACAGCTTGTTGCCTCGATCGAGGCCCTTTATGCCGTCGTTCGGCGACAGATCGGCGAAGACCTTCACGGCTGCTTTGGTCGAGAAAGGGCGGCAGGGGGATCCGGTGCGGCGCGTGCAGTCTCTGGCATGAACGCTAAGAGAACCGTAGGCGCGACACTGGCGACGATTGATGCAATAAGGTCTGCGTGCGCAATGCAAACCCTTGATCGATCAGCTGCTGCTCGTGGTCGCTCTCCGCGAACGCCAAGCCAATCAGCGTGCCAGCCGCTCGGCAGAGCATTTCCCTTCGGTTCGTCATCAGCATTTCCCCATGTGAGCGGCTTTGTTCCTGGCTAATCGAAGCCTTCTTCGACCACGCCCCGGATCTGCGGCGCGTCCATCCCGGTCAGGCCCAGCCGGTCGAGCGTGCGCCCCTCTGTTGCAAAGTCTTTGCCGGTCATGTTCCGCACGATTTCGATCAGAGCATCGATCGCCGGCGTCCTAACCCCCGCCGCCTTACCCAAAGCGCTCATCGGAATGAGGCCGGTCGGGACATCTTCGGTGATGAATTTGTGATCGAGCGACTTCGGTGTGCCTGTCGCCTGATAAGGGCCATCGCTGTTGTAGGTGAGGCGCTGACAGGTCTCGACGAGGGTCGCTTCGCGCACGCCGTAGACGCGGTCGAACCAATCGGCCAGGGTGGGGACCCCCGCACCCAGCGCCGCAGCGACGGCCACGCGCTCGGCATTGATCGCCTCGTAGAGCCGGGCGACCGACGGCGTCACGCCCTCGGCATAGAATTTATAGCTGTCCCCGCTCTCGATGCGCCCGGCGTTGGCGACGCAATCCGCCACATGGAGCATCGCATTGGCGTTGGTGAAGCCGGTGCAGAGAATGTTCGGCGCCGCGACCGCTTCCGGGAACAAGGATGACAGGCGCGGAAATACCGCGCCGATGCGGTTCCCCGGGAACGTAGCGATCTGCAGCCAGTGCTTCCTGACAATGGGGCGTATTCGGCTCTGTCCGAGCCGCCAGCATGAATAGGGGTAGTTATCCATTTCGGCGACATCGATTTCGGCTCGGCAGCCAGCATCGTCCAGGGCCTGGCGCACGATCAGCGAGCCTCCGGTGTTGCCCTGGATCAACAGGATCACCTGGGCATCCCTGAGCAGTGGGGCAAGCGATCGCGCGACCATCGCCTGAGTATTTCCGCCGGTCACAATGATGATGACATCGGCGCGATCGACGGCAGGTTCGAGATCCGTCGTCGCGCGCTCGACCGCAGCAAAGCCGCCTCTCTCACCTTCGACATCCACCCCACCACGCGCGCGAATTTCGGCGAGCTTTGCATCGTCGATATCGTGGAGCCGCAGCTTGAACCCGGCGATCCCCAATTCAGCGACGAGGTAAAGACCGCCGATTCCGGCTCCGATGATCGCAACTGTCTCGGTGCTTCTCTCCGTCACGGCTACATCCCTGTGCTGACCGGCGACTGCTTACGCCGCCGCCGAGATTACCTCTAAACGCCGCCAGATCGATCGGGCTGGTGCGTTTTTTGGGCTCCGCCCTCTGCCCCTTTCGCCGACTCGCTCGGCAAGCTCCGAATGGGCCGGCGGACGGGGGCGGGTTTGGGTCTTTCCTCTAGCGCCGTGAACGGCGGTGACTCCGAACCGGATTCGGAACGACCTGATCGACGCCGAATGCAAACCGACCTCGCCACCGCCGAGGAATGCGCCCGTCAGCCTGGCTCCCCGCACTTCAAAGCGACATGACTTGGATATTAGGCCTCTTGCGAACCGGAACCGAGGAACCGGGCCGGGCCGGCCACCTCCGGCTCAAGGACTGCGACATTCCATTCCCTTGGCCGGCCTTTTTTGGTTTCCGCAGCGGCCATTTCTCGTGCCTGCTGTGCGTTTTCGGCAATCACCGTAGCGTAAAATATATCGCTACCCGAGGACATGGTGCAGCTGAATTTCATCATCCCCTTTCTCTCCCTTTAAACGGACAGAACATTTCAGCCCATCATACAAGCATACCGCTGCTCGTCGCCCCGGGGCCGCCATCTTTTCCTAGCCGCCGAATGCAGGAGTCACTCCTTAATCGACGTGCGGATCTGGCGCCATCTATTGCGACGAGGCCGCATATCTTACTTTGCGGCGCTGCTGTGGCCCGCTAGCGTGGTACATAGTGCTGTCAGCCGGGCTGACGAGCCATGCGCCGCCGACAATTGCGAAGGCTATAAATCCGGGGATGACGGCGAGCCAAGTGCTCGCTGCTGCCAGTGCGCCCGCGCTGGCCCAGCTACACGACGACAGCGCCTCGGCAAAAGTGGCAATGCGCGACGAGGTTTGGCGGCGCCGAAAACGGCTGCGCTTTGCTTGCACACGAAACCAGAACTGAATTGACGTGGCCGAAGCAGCGGCGGTGGCGCCTCCAAGCGCAGTGACCAGTGCGGAAACGGGGGCGACGACCGCAAGTGCAACGATAAAAGGAGCGAAGACGACGGCAATCACCCCCATCACCGCTTCGGTCTTAGCGCGAAGCACGCGAGCGTTTGTGACTGGTGAGGAAGCTATGAGATCCGGTGCGTCCTCGCCGGAGATGGCAAGCCAAGCAAGACCGCCTGCTAATTGTCCGGCCGCCATGATCAGTATCGGCACCAGCAGTGTGGATGCACCTCTGTTATCATAGAAAATCACGCCACAACAAGAAAGCGGGCGGCAGAAGGTAAAGCAATTGCATCATGCTTTGCGACATCAGCCACGGATCGCGTCGCAACAGATGCCATTCCTTGTGGCGCAATGCGCGTGTCGGCCATGTCTCGCGAAAGCCGGAGGATCGTAGGCGCTGCCGGATCGGGTTTCGCGAGACGCCGGCGGCTGCGAGCACCAATTGCCCGGTGCGCGGCGCGAAGACGCAGATGGTTGCGGCCAGCAGGATCGCGCTGATGCTGAAGACTAGCAGCAGTGCAAGCAAGTCGCCGAGGATGGCGCGCGCCGGCAACCAGAGGACGCTTCCGCTGTCCGGGGTAAATCTGATCACCGCTTCCGATTGCAGAAACACGACCCGGGAGGGGGTGCCGTAAGAAAGGATTGCTGCCAATTGCACACCAATCACAAAGCTCGCACCGATCACGGCGGCGGCGATCTGCGCGCCGAGCCGTGTGTGCTTTGGCCCGATTGTGCGGAAGAGCCCGACTGTGAGTACCACGGCAACCGCGACTGCGACCATCGCCAGCGCTACAATAACGCCGTAAGCGGCGAGCCAACGCAATCCGCCGAACCAAGTCAGAATGTTGATAAAAGGCGCGGCCAGCGCCAGCGACATCACCGCGATGGTCGCTGCAATCGCGACGATGCGCACAGCGAAGAGCCGCCAGGTTGCGACCGGCGAGGAGAGGATCAGATCGAGATCGCCGCGCCCGTAAAAGGCGCGCGTTACAGCCTCCATCGCCTGCGACAGCATCAACGACCCGTAGAGTGCAAGCGCGCCGCTTATCATCAGCAGCATTCGCTTGTCCGGCGGGCGCGACAAATCCGCACTCTGATAAAGGGCCAGGTAAGCGAAACCATGCAGAAACAGCGCGATGGCGATCAATCCCAGCGCCAGTCTGCGCCTGCTCCGGCGGCGGCGGGACATCAACCACAAACAATCCCGCCACGCGAGCCGCCATTCATGATGTGCAAACCAGAATATCGTACCGCCTCGCCTCACGCGGCGACCTGTCCTGTCCGCGGCGCCGGTTTCGACCAGGGCAAGAAAGCCGGTTTCGACCAGGGCAAGAAAGATGTCCTCAAGGCTGTCACCCGCGCCGGTCTGACGGCGCAACTCGTCCATATTCCCTTCGGCCAGGAGTCGCCCTGCGACCATCAC
>Ga0318548_10000274_pt1 | contig 12861 bp, 7 predicted proteins | sample GRESIP169b2f21_FD_203495 | JGI IMG/M metagenome (GOLD analysis project Ga0318548, IMG submission 203495) | Tropical soil microbial communities from Luquillo Experimental Forest, Puerto Rico - GRE.SIPMG.169b2f21 | ecosystem: Environmental > Terrestrial > Soil > Tropical forest > Bulk soil... | reverse complement strand
CCGGCCGACTTGATCAGCTCTTTGTGCAGCCGCGTGGTTCGCTTGATCGTGCTGACCAGTTTGTGGGCGAATTGCAGCGAAAAGGTCTTGGTCTCGCGTTGCGCCAGGTCAATTAGAATGCCGGCGACATCATCCGGTTGATCCTTGAGGTCGACGCCGGCAATCACGTCGGCGCGGTTTTCCTGTTCGGCAAGCCGAGCAGCTGCGGGATCTGTCGCGGTTTCGGAAAGCGTATAGACCGTGGCGCCCTGCGTGTCCCCTTCCCTTTTCGGTAGCGAGTCAGCATGGATTGATATGAATAAGGCAGCGTCAGCCTCGCGGGCAAATCGAACCCGCTCGGCAAGCGGCACGAACGTGTCGTCGGATCGGGTCAGCAGCACGCGGTATTTGCCCAAAGTCTCGATTTTCTCCTGCAGGCGCTTAGCGAAATCGAGCACAATGTCTTTTTCTTCGATCTGCCCGTTCGGCCCTTTGGTGCCGGTGTCGATCCCGCCGTGTCCGGGATCCAAGACGATGACCGGCCGGGCATCGCCGTTCGAGGATTGCGGCTCGCGCGGCGGCGGCGGCGTTTGCGCGGATCGTTGATCGGAAGCAACTTTTCGCAGGAAGCTGTCGCGATCGGTTACCGCCAAGTCGAGCACCAATCGCGCCGGTGTGCCTTCGCCCGGATCCATAACGAATGCCTTGTCGACCCGTGCCGGTTTGACAAGATCGATCACAATCCGCGAGCCGCCCGGCATGACCAGGCCAAAGCGAAACGCCTTGATCAAGCCGCGACCGGTCTCGCCAGCCTTAGACGGTAGTCGAAACGCAACCTGCGAAATGTCGACGACGACCCGGTCAGGATCGGCAAGGGTAAAAACGTGCAGGTCGATTTTGCGCGTGAGGTCGAGGATGAACCGCGTTTGCGTCTCGTCACCGCCGAGTCTTGCGTCGGTCGCAACCGGGAACGAGTCGGCGGGAACCGTCGCCGGCGCAGCCGGCGCCCGCGCCGTCAAACCAATGGCGGCGAGCAAAACGCCGAAAAAGGCCAAGCGCGCGGCTTGGACGACCATCGGCTCCGACCTCATCCCGGGCCCCTCCTACCCCATTATGCGGGCATAGTTAACTGCGACCTAATTAGCCCGAGAAAAGCCTTGGCAATAAGGCAAAAAGTCAGTTGCCTGCGGGTAAATCCCACAGGCGACTTGCCAATTCGCTGCCGGCGGCCTTAAGAAGGGCGTGCCGACGGTGAAAGGTTCCGGCTGTGTCCGCGTGACGGCCTCCGGCGCGTCCGCCCCGATTGGCTCCCAAAACGATGCCGGGAGCCGGGCAAACGCCGCTTTCGATCCGCCGCACTGCCACGATTTTTCGTGGAGACGATGTTCGGACTGATCATGTCTTCGACGAACACCGCAGTTGTGGCGATGCAAAGCTCTGCCAGGGCCACTGGGGATGAGGCCGGCCGGAACTGTGTGCGCCGCGTGTTCGCAGCAGCAAAGCTGCGAAACGGCGTGCCGCAACGTCGGCGTCTAGCGAAATCGCGGCTGCGTTCCGCGCGGCCGCCTCATTGCGGTTTGGAGTTCATGTTCGAGGCGCAAGTCAAGGTTCAATGCAACGGGCTCGGCGGCACTGATTTGTCGCTCGCCGGCGGCCGGACCTCTTATGCTTGCGGCGCTCGCGGCTTCCGAGCCGTTCCAGCCACCGAAAATCGGACCGGTCTCCTCGCGTCCCGCCCATGCGGCGCGGCGCGATTGGGCGTACCGGTCCCCATGAGATTTGCCAATGGCCAACAAAATGCTGATCGACGCGACCCACCCCGAGGAGACCCGGGTGGTGGTTTTGCGCGGCAATCGCGTCGAAGAATTCGACTTTGAATCTGCGCACCGCAAACAATTAAGAGGCAACATTTACCTGGCGAAAGTAACGCGCGTCGAGCCGTCGCTTCAGGCCGCTTTCGTCGATTACGGCGGCAACCGCCACGGATTTCTCGCCTTTAGCGAAATTCATCCCGACTACTACCAGATCCCCATCGCTGATCGGCAGGCCTTAATCGCCGAGGAGGAGCGCGCGCAACGCGCCGCCGCTGACGAAGTTGATCGAGCACCGCGGCGCGCCCGTGGGGCCGCGGCTTCGGCCCGGCGTGATGAGGATGCAATCCGCAGCGACGGTGCAGCTCCCGCCGAGCCCCTTGGCGGCGACGTTATTGAGGCGGAAACGTCTTCGACGGCAATTGAACCCGAAGTGACTGATATAGGATTCGAGCCGCCAACTGGCGCCCCCGACGAGGAGATAGTTGCGCCGGCATTCGAAATGCACGCACCGGAAGCACCAGCCGGCGGAGCTTCCGCCGACGAAGTGGAAGCCGGAATCGTGCATAAAGCGACGACGGGGCAAGCGCCAGATTACAACGCCGACATGGCGCAAGGCACGGCGCAAGATTCAGCGCAGGACTTGGCGCAACAGGACTTGGCGCAAGATGTGGCCCAATCGATGTCCACAGCAGACACCGACGACGAAGGCGCGGTTGCTAAGCAGGTGGGGCCGTTTGAGGACAATGGCGAGGAAGAGACGACAGACGACGTTGTCGAATCGGTAGGCGGCGCCGATGCACTCGAAGAAGTCCCGGATCGTGCCCCACGCTACCGCCGGCAATACAAAATCCAGGAAGTCATAAAGCGCCGACAGGTCATGCTTGTGCAGGTCGTCAAGGAAGAGCGCGGCACCAAAGGCGCGGCGCTGACGACATACCTCTCGCTCGCCGGACGTTATTCGGTGCTCATGCCAAATACGGCACGCGGGGGCGGCATCAGCCGGAAAATCACCAATCCCGAAGATCGTGCGCGGCTTCGAGAAGCGGCGTCCGATCTGGAAGTGCCGGAGGGCATGGGCGTGATCCTGCGCACCGCCGGCGCAAGCCGCACGAAGATCGAGATCAAGCGCGATTTCGAATATTTATTGCGGATGTGGGAAACGGTGCGCGACCTGACGCTTAAATCGACCGCACCCAAGCTCGTGTATGAAGAGGGCTCGCTGGTCAAACGTTCGCTCCGCGATCTTTACACCAAGGATATCGACGAGGTCCTCGTCGCTGGTGCCGAAGCCTACCACGAGGCCAAGGAATTCATGCGCATGCTCATGCCGAGCCATGCCAAGAACGTGAAACTGTACACCGATACCCAGCCGATATTGTCGCGATATGGAGTCGAGAACCAACTCGACGCCATGTTCTCGCCGGTCGTGCAGCTACGGTCCGGCGGTTATATCGTGCTCAACCAAGCCGAGGCGCTGGTCGCCATTGATGTCAATTCCGGCCGCGCTACGCGCGAGCACCATATCGAGGACACCGCGTTCAAAACCAACTTGGAGGCGGCGGACGAGATCGCGCGGCAGCTTCGGTTGCGCGACCTTGCCGGGCTCATCGTCATCGACTTCATCGATATGGATGAAAAACGCAACAATCGGGCGGTCGAACGCCGGCTCAAGGAATGCCTCAAACACGATCGCGCGCGCATCCAGGTCGGCCGCATCTCGCATTTCGGGCTTCTCGAAATGTCACGCCAGCGCCTCCGCACGAGCGTACTCGAAAGCTCAACCGAGAAGTGCCCGTATTGCGGTGGCAGCGGCCATGTTCGCTCGGTCTCGTCGCTGGCTTTGCAGGTGCTGCGCGCGCTTGAAGAGCAGCTGATAAGAGGCGCGACGCACAATCTCACCGCTCGCACGCGCCCCGACGTCGCTCTCTACGTTCTCAATCAAAAGCGTGCGCATTTGCGCAGCCTCGAGGAGCGGTTCGCCATCACCATCACGGTCACGGCTGACGAGACGGTGCGGGCGCCGCAGACCTTCGTGATCGATCGCGGCGAGCAGGTGCATACGATCGAAGCGGCGAAGGCGCTTGCTGAACGGGCGCAGGCGCAAGCCGCACCATTGGAAGAAGAAGACGATCTAGAAGACTTCAGCATTGTCGAAGAGGAAGACACCCAGGCAGAAGTGGCGGTGGCGTCGACGGCGGTGGAACACGGCGAAGGCGGCTCGCGGCGGCGCCGGCGGCGGCGGCGGCGCGGCGGCCGCGACGACGGCGATCACCCTCACGGACCGTCGCATGGACAAGCACATGGCCAGTCGCATGGCCAGTCGCATGGCCAGTCGCATGGCCAGTCGCATGGCCGGGCGCTGGAACGGGTTGAGCACATCCCGATCGGTGAACCGACCGGCGAGCCGGGGGCGGACGAGATAGAAATCGTGGCCGACGAGAGCATGATCGATCCGACCGGAGGTCTTGCGTCCGAGAGTCATGAGCAGCGCGCCGATGACCATAGCGAGCGTGGCGAGCCGCGCCGTGACGAGCGGCGCCGGCGTCGAGGCCGTCGCGGCGGCCGACGCAATCGGCAACGCAATGATGAGAGCGGCTATGCCGGTCGCGAGCAATCCGGCCCCTCCGCGTCGCAGGAATTCGCGCCGACGGAACAGCTGACCGCACCGCCTGCACCCGAACCCGAACTCAGGCATGCCATCGCCGACCTCGATTCACCGGTCGAGCGCGCAACGCCGCCCGATGCGTCGCCAGCTGCGGAGCCAAGCGAACCCGCTCGCCGGCGCTCGACTGTGCGCGAGCCCGCGCCCGGCGGCGAGGTGCCGGCGAACAATCCAGGGCAAACAGTCTCCGAGTCATCGGAGCCGGTTATTACGGAAACAGGCAACGGTGCTGAAAGCGAGCGGCCGCGCCGCACCGGATGGTGGTCCCGCCGGTTCGCCGGCAGCTAGGCGATGAAAAGCGGCTGGGTCGATCGTGACGCCGAAGCCATTGTGGCTGACGGCGTCAAAGCCGGAATCGATCCCGACCTATCGCTTCGCGTTTACAGCTCGCGTCTCTTGGGCTGTGATCCCAAACTTGTGTTGCACGGCGGCGGCAACACGTCGCTGAAGACCAAGATGCGCGACGCCCTTGGCGCGGAAGTCGAAGTCCTGCGCGTTAAAGCTTCCGGCGTCGACATGGCAAGTATCGCGCCCACCGGCTTTCCGGCGATCCGGCTCGAGCCGATGCGCAGGCTGCGCGCGTTCGCGACCATCGGGGACGAGGAATTGCTGGCCGTCGAACGCGCCAATTTGATCGATCCGCGCGCTCCGAACCCGTCGGTTGAGATGATGCTGCACGCTTTTTTGCCGCACAAATTCGTCGATCATACCCACGCGACCGCAGTGCTCAGCCTCATCGATCAAAAGCGCGGCGAAGAAATTTGCGGCGAGGTTTTTGCCGGGCGCATGGCGTTCGTTCCCTACCTGATGCCGGGATTTGGACTTGCCAAAAAAGCCATCGAGGTTTTCGAACATGCGCCCGGCTGCGAAGGACTGATCTTAAGCAAACACGGTCTGGTCACTTTCGGCAAATCGGCGCGAGAGGCGTACGAGCGCATGATCGCGGCTGTCTCGCGCGCGGAAGATTTCATCGCACGGAACCGGAAGTCGGCTGCGGTGAAAGAGACTCCTCATCAAGCCCCGCCGGTCGCCGCGGTGGCACCGATCGTGCGCGGGGCCTGCAGCGAGAAAGATCACAAAACCGAAGGCGCGTGGCGGCGACTAGTGCTGGAATTTCGCCAGAGCGGCGCAATTCTGGATTTCCTCAACGGCAAGGATTTACAGCTGTTGAGCGACGCTGGCGTGATTACACCTGACCACACCATCCGCACCAAGAATTGGCCGCTCCTTCTGAGCGCACCCGAGTCCACAAAGATGGGTGAATTCGCGCAGGCCACGGGGGCCAAGGCGCAAGCATTCACAATGCGTTACCGGGACTATTTCGCGCGTCATAATAAGCGTGCCGGCGACCAAAAACGGCCGCTCGATCCGCTGCCGCGGGTCGTGCTGGTCCCCGGACTCGGCTTGTTTGGCCTCGGGCAGCGCAAACAGGACGCTGTCATTGCCGCTGATATCGCCGAGGCATGGGTCGAATGCTTGGCCGATGCCGAAGCCATCGGCCGGTTTGAATCAATCTCCGAAGCCGACATGTTCGATTGCGAATATTGGCCGCTTGAACAGGCCAAGCTCGACGCACGCCAAGAGCTACCGCTTGCCGGACAGGTGGCCGCAATTACCGGCGCCGGCGGTGCGATTGGCGCCGCCATCGCGAAATGTTTTGCGGCGGCAGGCGCCGAGGTGGCGTTACTCGATGTCGATCGCGCTGCCGCGCGCGAGCGGGCGAACGCGGTCGGCGGTCACGCGCTGGCACTCGCCTGCGATGTGACCGACGGCGGTTCGGTGAGCGCCACATTTGATAAGATCGTCGAGCATTTTGGCGGAATCGATATTGTCGTTTCCAATGCCGGCGCCGCCTGGCAGGGACGAATCGGCGAGGTCGACGAGGAAATCCTGCACAAGAGTTTCGAGCTGAATTTCTTCGGTCACCAGCGCGTGGCGCAAGCCGCGGTGCGGATCATGCGTGCGCAAGGCACCGGAGGCTGCCTCCTATTCAACATCTCCAAACAAGCGGTCAATCCAGGCCCGAATTTCGGGCCATACGGAATTCCGAAAGCGGCGGCGCTCGCCTTGATGCGGCAATATGCGCTCGATTACGGCGCCGACGGCATTCGCGCCAATGCCGTCAATGCCGACCGCATCCGTTCTGGCCTGCTCACGCCAGAGATGATCGCCTCACGCGCCCAAGCGCGCGGCGTGAGCGAGAAGGATTATATGACGGGCAATCTCCTTAATCGCGAAGTGACCGCCGAGGATGTCGCTCAGGCTTTTCTGCAGCAGGCGCTAGCGCTCAAAACCACCGCCGACGTCACCACCGTCGACGGCGGCAATATTGCCGCGGCAATGCGCTGACGCGCCACCGTTTCGGATCCGGCACCGCCTTGATTGTAATTTGCCGGCCGCGGGGGAAAATAGCGAGTGACGCAACACAGCGTCCCATTCGTTAGCCGCCATGGCTGTTCGCCGGCTGTTGTTTCAATCCCACTGCGTGCGGCCGGAATAGGACCAATCGACGACGCGGCCGTCGCGCTGCGCGAGCTTGGCGATCTCGGCCATTTCCGCTTGGCTTAGTTTGAAGTCGAAGACCGCAGCGTTTTCCGCCAGCCGTTGTTCTTTGCTGGTGCGCGGGATCACGACAATGCCTTGCTGCACCGCAAATCGCAAACAGACCTGCGCCGCGGTCTTGCCATGCTCGGCGCCGATCCGCGCCAAGGTCTTGTCCTTGCGTGCGCTCCCCCGCGCGATCGGACTATAGGCAACCACCGCCATGCCGTGCTTGCGGCAGGCCGCGATCACTTTGGATTGGTCGAGAAAGGGATGGCATTCGACCTGATTGCACGCCAGAGGCTCGCTCGAAAGCCGCACTGCCTGTTGGACGAGCTTCACGGTGAAGTTCGAAATGCCGATGTAGCGGGCGAGCCCGTCGCGCTTGACCTTGCACAACGCCCCGAGCGTGTCTTCAAGCGGAATTTGCGGATTGGGCCAATGCAACAGCAAAAGATCCACCTCGCGCAGATGCAGGCGACTGAGCGAGTCACGCGCCGCGCGCTCAAGCTCGCGCGGTGCAAAATGCGACGGCCAGACTTTCGTGGTCACGAATACCTCGCCGCGCTTGACGCCGGAGGCGTGCAGACCCTCCCCCACTTCGCGCTCATTGTCGTACATCTCGGCCGTGTCAATGTGTCGATAGCCGAGCCGCAAAGCCGCTTCGACCATGCGGGCGCAGGTGCGGCCTCGCAAATCCCAGGTGCCAAGTCCAAGAAGCGGAATCTCGGCGCCGTTCGCCGCCACGCTCGGGACCGGTCCGACAGCGCTCATGAATCCCGCGTCGGTGCTTGCGGCGGACTTCCCACAATAACCTCCATGGATTGACACCACACCTTCCGGCGAACCGCAGCATCAATGATTGCCGGAGGCAATTCCAGCCCTCGCGACGCCGGAGTTTTGTGCGGATATCAACGCGCTTTGCCGAGCACGGCAAAGGCAGCGTCCGGCGCTTCTTCGATCACTTTGAGGAGCGCGCGGGCCGGACCGCGCGGCGAACGCTTGCCCTGCTCCCAATTGCGTACGGTCTCGACCGGCACGCCGATGCGCGCGGCAAAGGCAGTCTGAGTGAGTCCGGTTCGCCCCCGCACATTGCGCGCATAGCGCGCCTCTTCGACGCGCGCCGCGTTATGCGCGGCCGTTGCGATGGCGCGTGGGTCGCTGGCGATCGGGCGTTCGCTGCCGTCGGGAAGGACCTCGACCAAACGTCCGTCTGCTTTCAACCGCACGCGAAGCATCGCGCTCGCTCCCGCGCTTTTTCGGTGCGCGATCATACATGATTCGTCATGGATTCAATGAGTTAGTAGAAGCGCCTGCAAACTAGGCCAATGCCTTACAGAGGCAATGGCCTAGTCGGTCAATGACCGCTATCAGAGAGCGGCCCCAGCGGGGGAAGGAGCCTCGACGTGCACGACCTCAAAATCAATGCACAGCGACTTTGGGATTCGTTGATGGAGACGGCGCAGATCGGCGCGACGGCGAAGGGCGGCATCTGCCGCCTCACGCTGACCGACCTCGACCGCCAGGTGCGCGATTGGCTCAAAACGCAATGTCAGGCGCTCGGCTGCACGGTCGCAGTCGACGAGGTCGGCAATATGTTCGCTCAGCGCGCCGGCAAGGATCCCAAGCTTTCGCCGATCGCCATGGGCTCGCATCTTGATACCCAGCCGACTGGCGGCAAATTCGACGGTCCGCTCGGAGTGCTGGCCGGGCTCGAAACGCTGCGGACGTTCCACGCGTGTGGTTACACGACCAATGCCCCACTCGTCCTGGTTAATTGGACGAACGAAGAAGGCTCCCGTTTTGCCCCCGCGATGCTTGCGTCGGGAGTTTTCGCCGGTGTTTTCACCGCTGATTACGCCTATGGGCGAACCGATCGCGACGGCAAGACGTTAGGCGAAGAATTGCAGCGCATCGGTTATCGCGGAACAGAGAAAGCAGGGGCGCGCAAGTTCGCCGGCATGTTCGAACTGCACATCGAGCAAGGGCCGATCCTCGAACACGAAAGGCGGACGATCGGCATTGTGCAGGGCGCGCAGGGTGTGCGCTGGTACGACATCAGCATCACCGGCCAGGATGCCCATGCCGGCGCCATGCCGATGAGCTTGCGCAAAGATGCGCTGCTCGGCGCCGCCCGCATCGTTGAGCGGGTCGATGCGATCGCGCGCGACATGCCGGACGGAGTCGGCACTGTCGGTGTACTTGAAAACAAGTCGAACAGTCGCAACGTCGTCCCCGGCGAGGTGTTTCTCACAGTCGATTTTCGCCACCCCGACGAAAAGTGTCTCGACTGGATGGAAATGCAGTTAAAAGAAGCGATGGCGAAAACGCTCCCGCCGTTGCATCTCCGTTATCGCGAGAGCCGGATTTGGGCTTCGGCACCGGTTCACTTTTCGCCGAACCTGATCGATTGCGTCCGCGTCGCCGTTGAAACCGCGGGGTACTCGTACCGTGACATCGTCTCCGGCGCCGCCCACGATTCTGTCTATATCGCGCGCGTGGCGCCGACGACCATGATCTTCGTGCCGAGCCGCGGCGGCATTTCGCACAATGAAGCCGAGTGGACGAGCATTGAAGACTGCGCCGCCGGCGCGCAGGTCCTGCTCAATGCCGTGTTGGAATACGATCGCCGGCTGGGCAGCGGCCGCTAACACACAGCCCCTCACGCTACATCTGACTGAAAAACCGAAGCAGCAACGCACGGCGCGCGGTTTCGCGCGTGGCGCACGACGCTCCCATCGGAATGGCCATCGAGCCCTGAATTTTGTCCATGTAAAAATTGCAGGTTGTATCGCGATAAGCGATCCAGGCTTGCTGCATCGCGCGCAGCTTCGTGATTTGTTGGTTATCGAGCGCGCCCATCAGACCCTTGAAGTTCTCGTTGAGAAGGTTGTCCCAGATCACCCACTCGACGCGATAGCAATCCGTCGTGCCGAGATTGGAAGAGCCTTCTCGTGTCTTGGTGCACGGCGTGGCGACGAGATTGAATAGGCACTGCCGCTCGCCTTCGTCCACGTCGTCCTGGTATTTCGTTGCGCGGTCTCGAATTACTGCCACCTCTTGCGCGGTCGGCTTGCGCGTTTGCGCGTGTGCGCAGTCTAATGGCAGCTCCGACAAGACAATCGCGAGCGCCAGCAAAATTCGGGCTGTCATGTCCCTCACCGCGTCTTTTCGAAAATTTCCCGTCCGATCAGCATGCGGCGGATCTCGCTGGTGCCGGCACCGATCTCGTAAAGTTTGGCGTCGCGCAGAAGTCGCCCCGCCGGATAGTCGTTGATATAGCCGTTGCCGCCCAAGCACTGGATGGTTTCGAGCGCCATCCAGGTCGCGCGCTCGGCGGCGTAGAGGATGGCGCCAGCGGCGTCTTCGCGCGTGGTTTCGCCGCAATCGCAGGCTCTGGCGACGGCATAGACATAAGCCTTCGCGGCATTGAGCGTTACGTACATATCGGCGAGTTTGGCCTGCATGAGCTGGAAACGGCCGATCGGCTGACCGAATTGTGTGCGCTGATGCAAATAAGGAATGACGAGATCGAGGCAGGCCTGCATCACGCCGAGCGGGCCGGCGGCAAGCACCGCGCGCTCGTAATCGAGCCCCGACATCAACACGTTGACGCCATTGCCGACGACGCCGAGCACGTTATCTACCGGTACCTCGCAATCGGTGAAAACGATTTCGCTGGTGTCTGAGCCGCGCATACCGAGTTTGTCGAGCTTGTTGCCAGAGGCAAAACCTTTGAATGTCTTTTCGACGACAAAGGCCGTGATGCCGCGTGAGCCCGCGGTACGGTCGGTCTTGGCATAGACCACGATCGTATCGGCGAGCGGCCCGTTAGTGATCCACATTTTCGAGCCGTTGAGGATATATCGATCGCCTTTGCGGTCGGCGCGCGTACGCATGGAAACCACGTCCGAGCCGGCGCCCGGCTCCGACATCGCCAGCGCGCCGACATGTTCGCCGGAAATAAGCTTCGGCAAATAGCGCCGCCGCTGCTCGTCGTTGCCGTTGCGGCGGATTTGGTTCACGCACAGGTTCGAGTGGGCGCCGTAAGAAAGCCCGATCGCGGCTGAGGCCCGCGAAATCTCCTCCATCGCCACACAATGCGCGAGATAACCAAGGCCAGCGCCGCCCCACTCCTCCTCGACGGTGATGCCAAGAAGACCGAGCTCTCCGAATTGCGGCCACAGTTCGCGGGGAAAGCTGTTGGAGCGGTCGATATCGGCGGCGTGCGGCGCGATCTTCTCCTGCGCGAAGTCGCGGACGGAGTCGCGCAGCATTTCGATGTCGCTGCCAAGGCCGAAATCGAGGCCGGGCAGGCTGTTCGATAGCATCGTTCGCTCCCTAAGGGGCCAAGGCAAGGGACCAAGGCAAGGGACCAAGGGCAAGGGTTCAATCCTAAAGATAACGGTGCGGCCCGTTGCCACAAAGCCCAGTATGACGATCGGCCAAGGCCGTAACGGGCCCGATTCCCGAGATTTATTAACAGTGGGGCCACAAACGGACCATCTCGTTCACATGCCATTAATGTCGCCGGACCGTAAGATTCAGGTCGGATTCGTAGTCCTTAGGAGAATGCGCATTTGTTGTTCGGCCGTCAGGCGTTCGTGGTGAACGATCGGCTGTGGGGTCCGGGGATGTGCAAGGCCGGGGCAGCCTTATTGATCGCGGTTCTCGCGGCGGCGGTCGCCACGTCGCTGTGTTCCGAATTGGCTTCGGCGCAGGCGCCGCCAACTCAAGCAGCCGCTTCCCAATCCGCGCCGGAGGCGAATGCGCCAACCGCTGTTGCGCAGGCGACGCAAGAAGCCGCCGGCCAAGCCGACGCCAACTGTCCGGGACATCCCGACGCACTCGGCACGAGCCGCGTCCTTGCTCTCGATCCCGCCGAATATCCGCGGATCGGTCGCATGCAATATGCGGACTCGCTGCCACTGAATGACAAAGAAGTAGTGCTGACCTTCGATGACGGCCCACTGCCTCCCCATTCCAATCAAATCCTGGACATTCTGGCGTCGCAATGCGTGAAGGCGACTTATTTCCTGGTCGGCGAAATGGCGCGTGCTTTTCCCGCCACGGTGCGGCGCATCTACGAGGAAGGCCACACGATCGGCACTCATAGCGACGATCATCCTACCCGGTTCGGTCAATTGCCGGTCGAAAAAATCCGGCGAGAAATCGACTGGGGCATTTCTGACGTCAGCGCCGCGCTCGGCGATCCCAAATATTTGGCGCCGTTCTTCCGTATTCCCGGACTGGCGCGATCCGATATCGTTGAGAAAGAACTCGCGGCGCGTGGGCTTGCGGTATTTTCTTCCGACACCGACGCCGACGACTGGCATCACCGCATCGGTGGCAAGCAAATCGTAGCCTTGGCAATGCGACGCCTCGAAGCGCGCGGCAAAGGCATTTTGCTTCTTCACGATATCCATCCGGCGACGGCTGCTGCTTTGCCCGGCCTACTCAAGGAGCTCAAGGACAAAGGCTTCCATATTGTGCAGGTCGTGCCGGCTGCGTCCTACGTGATTGCGATGGCGAATAAGCCGAATGCGCAGATAGTAGCCTCCGCTTTGTCAGCTAAACCCATGATCAGCGACGATACAAACCGCGGCGCGCAGCCACGTTGGCCGCAAGGCGCGGCGCAAACCGAGGCGAATATCGCGCCAGAGGAAAGCGCACTGCCGGTTCCGGACGCCTCGGCTTTCGAGCCTGATGCGGTGGCAAGCGAAGACTTCGCCGAGGTGCAATGGCCCGTCCAGGCGCAAGTAACCGCGCCATCAGGCGCCAAAACCCACGCGCCTTCGCGCAAACACAAATTCGCGCGAACGACGGTGAAGCAAAAGCAGCGCGTCGCCCACCCTGCCAATGAGC
>Ga0318548_10000265_pt1 | contig 13100 bp, 10 predicted proteins | sample GRESIP169b2f21_FD_203495 | JGI IMG/M metagenome (GOLD analysis project Ga0318548, IMG submission 203495) | Tropical soil microbial communities from Luquillo Experimental Forest, Puerto Rico - GRE.SIPMG.169b2f21 | ecosystem: Environmental > Terrestrial > Soil > Tropical forest > Bulk soil... | reverse complement strand
CAGGTGACCAGCGCCAGCCTGTACAACTACTTTCCGAACAAGTCGGAGCTGATCAAGGCGGCGGTCGCGGCCAGAACCGACGTCGCGTTGCCCCGGCTGCGCCAGGCCGCCGGCAACCCCGGCGGCGTGATCGACCGCATCGAAGCGGTGCTTGATGAATCGGGCCGGTTGATGCGCGAGTACCCGGATCTCGCCGCCTTCGAGTGGGCGATTCGGGCGGAAAGCGCGGTCGACTCCGGGCTGGCGGGCAGCACTGGGTTTCAGGCGTTCAAAAAGATCATCGAGGGCATAGTCGGGGAAGAGGACTACCGCAGGGGCGCGGTGGAAGCGATCTATTCGCTGATCTACGGGTTGACCGAGTTGGCGGCCACCCTGCCGGCGGAGGACTACCACGCGGCGCTGGGCTCGGCCAAGCGGCTGATCAGGGGCACGTTGCTTACCCGTCGAGACTGCAACCAGCGCGTGGGTTCGCAAAAATCCGCGCCCTGAGCGCAGGGTCGATGCCGTCACCGCAGACTCGACGAGACACGCCACATCCCTTGATATGATCAAGCGATTGATTATATAGTCGAGGCCACGAACAGGAAGTCGAGACCTTGACCGAGTCCGTTGGCCTGACGCTCGACGTCGACGCGCTGCGGCAGAAGTACGCCGAAGAGCGGGCCCGGCGACTGCGCCCCGACGGGATCGCGCAGTACGTCGAGATCGCGGGTGAATTTGCCCGGTTCGGCGAAGACCCTTGGGTGGATGGCGAGTTCGCCCGCGAACCGCTGACCGACCAGGTTGACGTGGCGATCGTCGGTGCCGGTTTCGGTGGGCTGTTGACGGGCGCGAGGCTCCGTCAACTCGGGGTCGAAAGCATCCGGCTGATCGACAGGGCGGCCGACGTGGGTGGCACCTGGTACTGGAACCGGTATCCGGGGATCGCCTGCGACGTCGAATCCTTTGTCTACATGCCGCTGTTGGAAGAGCTCGGTTACATGCCCACGGAAAAATACGCCAAGGGCGCCGAGATCTTTGCGCACTGCCGGGCCATTGCCGAGCGCTATGACCTGTACCGCGATGCCTGCCTGCAGACCGATGTTCATGAGATCCGTTGGGAAGCAGAAAGTTCCCGATGGATCATTCGGACCAACCACGGGGACGAGATCCGGGCCAAGTTCGTGTCTATGGCCAACGGGTATCAGGCCAAACCCAAGCTCCCCGGCATTCCCGGAATCGGATCCTTTCGCGGGAAGACGTTCCATACCAGTCGGTGGGACTATGGCTACACCGGCGAGACGCTGGAGAAACTGGCCGGTAAGCGGGTCGGCATCATCGGTACCGGTGCTACTGCGATCCAGTGCGTCCCGCACCTCGCCGCGGCGGCGCAGCATCTCCACGTGTTCCAGCGCACCCCGTCATCGGTGGACGTGCGAGCCAACCGGCCCACGGATCAACAGTGGGTCAACACATTACGGCCGGGCTGGCAGCGCGAGCGCATACGGAACTTTCAGATCCTGACGGCCGGCGGACGGGCCGAGGAGGATCTCGTCGCGGATGCCTGGACAAGCATCACCCGCAAGCTCCCGGTTATGCGCCATGATCGCAATGGCTCATCGGCTCACGACATCGAACTGGCCGACTTCGCCAAGATGGACGAGATCCGGGCCCGGGTCGATGAGATCGTCGCCGATCGCGCCACCGCCGAGGCGCTCAAACCCTGGTATGGCTATTTCTGCAAGCGTCCGTGCTTTCACGACGAGTATCTGCAGACGTTCAACCGCGACAACGTCACACTGGTCGACACCCGCGGTCGCGGAGTGGAGCGCATCACCGAGGCCGGCGTGGTCGTCGACGGAGTGACGTACGAACTCGACTGCCTGATCTTCGCAACGGGTTTCGAGGTGGGCACGGACTACTGCCGGCGTACCGGGTTCGACCTGATCGGCCGCGGCGGCGTGACGCTGACCGACCGGTGGCGTGACGGTGTGCGCACGTTCCAGGGCTTGTGCACCAACGGGTTCCCGAACTGCTTCATCGAAAGCATCGCCCAGGCCGGGCTTACGGTGAACTTCCCATACCTGCTCGACGTCCAGGCAAGCCACGTCGCGTGGATCATTGCCTGGGCGGTTGCGCGCGGCGTCGCCGAAGTCGAGGCGTCACCCGGGGCGGAAGCTGCCTGGGTCGAAACCGTCGCGGCCCGGTCGGCCGCGACCGCCGAGCGGGCCAAGACGTGCACCCCCGGCTACTACAACCGGGAAGGCAAGGCGGACGCCAAGACTCGTCAGGGCAGCTTCTTCTTCGGCGCGCCAACCGAATACGCCGACATCCTGGAGGCGTGGCGGGTCAACGGCGACATGGAAGGGCTTGAGATCCGCGCTGCAGGGGCTCGCCCGTGAGCAGCCGACAGGCGCGTCGGCGCTACGCGGTCGGCCGGCTGCGGGCGGCGACACGGCGCCGACGCGCACCGAGGGTAGCGATCATCGGTGCGGGTTTCGGCGGTCTCGCCGCGGCGGTGGCGTTACGTCGCGCCGGCATCGACGATCTGGTGATCATCGAGGGCGACGACGGGGTCGGAGGCACGTGGCGGCGCAACACCTATCCGGGTGCCGCCTGCGATGTCCAGAGTCACCTGTACTCGTACTCGTTCGCGCCCAACAAATCCTGGAGCCGCACCTATGCCCGGCAGCCCGAGATTCTGGCCTACCTGGAGTCGGTGGCCGACGATTTCGATCTGCGCCGCCATCTGATGCTCGGCACCAAAGTCCGCTCCGTCCGGTGGAACCCGGACACCTGGAGCTGGGACTGCCAGTTGGACCGTGGCGGGCACGCCGCCACGGTGACCGCCGACGTCGTCGTGTGTGCCGTCGGATTGTTCGGATCGCCAAAGCTGCCCGATATCGCGGGGCTGACCGACTTCGGGGGCGCGATCATGCACACCGCGCGATGGGATCACGCCGTCGACCTGGCCGGCAAAAGGGTGGCGGTACTCGGCACCGGCGCCAGCGGGGTGCAGGCCGTTCCCGAACTGGCGACGATCGCCGAACGCGTGACGGTTTTTCAGCGGACTCCGCCATGGATGGTGCCCAAGGACGACCGACCTTACAGCCCAACCGAATTGACACAGTTCCGCCGCAGCCCGCTGGCGGTGCGCCGCAAGCGTTGGCAGATCTGGAAATTTCACCACGACAACACGGCGACTTTCGCCGACGATCCGGTGGTGGCGGCACGCACGAACATCGCGACGTCGTTCCTGGAGCGCACCGTCGCGGACGAGCCGCTGCGCCGTGCGCTGACGCCGGACTATCCGTTCCGCTGCAAACGGGTGCTGCTGGGCGACGACTATTACCGGGCGCTGCAAAAGGACAACGTCGAGCTGGTGACCGACCCCGTCGAGAGGATCGCCGAGACGTCGGTGATCACCGCCACCGGCCGAAGGTTCGACGTCGATGTGATCGTACTGGCCACCGGATTCGAGACGTCGCGCTACCTGTCGGGCATCGACGTCATCGGGACCGGAGGGCAGCGGCTGCACGAGCGCTGGGGAGCCGATCCGAGCGCCTACCTGGGCGTGGCCGTCGGTGGATTCCCCAACTTCTTCATGCTCTACGGACCCAACACCAACCAGGGCGGCAACTCGATCGTCTACATCCTGGAGGCCGGCGCGCGACTGGTGGCCAGCGCGGTGAGCCGTGTGGCGCGTCGCGGCGGATACGTCGACGTGCGCCCGGAAGCCGAAAAGCGCTACAACGACGAGCTTTCCGCCGACCTCGAACGCACCGTCTGGACCCAGTGCGACAGCTACTTCCGCTCGCCCACCGGCCGCATCGTGACCCAATGGCCCTACACCGAGCTGGAATACGCTCGACGCACCTGGCGGCTGCGGCCCCGAGAATGGCTGCACCGCACGGGCAGGCGACCGGAACTAGCCAAGGCCGAAATCGATGACGCCGCGGATCAATTTGCCGTCGACCAGGTCGGCATAGGCGTCGTTGATCTCGTCGAGCGCGTAGCGCTTGGTGACCATCTCATCGAGGAGTAGTTGTCCCGACCGATACATCGTGGCCAATACCGGAATGTCGCTCTTGGGGCTGCAGGCGCCAAACACGGTGCCGCACAACGTCTTATTCATCAGTATGAACTCCTGCAGCGCGACCGCGATCGAGTCCGTCATCGGCGATGGCAGGCCGGTGAGCACACACGTGCCGCCCTTGCGAGTGAGCGTCAAGGCCGTCTCTACATCCGCCTCGCCGATCATCGCCGGGGAGACGACGACCGCATCGGCCATCACGCCGTGGGTCAGCTCGCGCACCATGTCGATCGCCTCGGGTGCGGTCGCGGCGGCGTGAGTGGCACCGAACCTCACCGCGGACTCGCGCTTGAACTCGTTCACGTCGACCGCGACGATGCGGGCCGCACCGCTGATGCGCGCGCCCTGAATGGCCGCGGTGCCGATACCGCCCGCGCCGATCACCACCGCCGTGTCGCCGCCGCGGATCTTGGCACGCCGGGCCGCCGAACCGTATCCGGTCGGAACCGGGCACGCCAGCAGGGCGGCGGGCACCAGCGGGAAACCGCGGTCGATCATGACGAGCGAATTCGCCGCGACGACGGTGTGTTCGGCGAACGCCCCGATCTTGGACACGTGCCCGAGGTTTCGCCCGTCGACCGTGTGATGGCGAAAGGTGCCGTCGGTCGGCATGCCTGGCGCCAGGGTCCCAGAGACCCGTTGTCGCACAGGTATTCCATGCCCGAGGCGCACCAGCGGCATTGCCCGCAGACCGCCACGAAGGACGTGACGACGTGATCGCCGGGCGCGAAGCCGCTCACCCCGTCCCCCACTTCGACCACGACGGCGGAGCCTTCGTGGCCGCCGATCGTCGGCGACATCGCCGGCAACCCGGGGGCGCGCAGGGTATCCGCTGCAGGCGCCAGCTTTCCTTGCCGAATGTGTTCGTCGGAGTGGCATAGCCCGCTGGAGGCCAGCCGGACGAGGACCTCACCGGACCGCGGCGGATCCAGCTCGAACTCTTCGACACACCACGGCCGGCCGTATTCATAGAGGATTGCCGCGCGGCTTCTCATCGGCTATCTCAGCGGATCGTCGGCCACCTCGATGTCGCCGGCCTTGGCCGCCGCATGAAGCTGATGAAAGTCGTCGAGCGACTTGTCGGCATAGGCGTACGACCACTCGGCGATCGCATCGTGTGCAGTGTTGCTGGTGCCCACATAACCGCGCAGTATCGATGCGTTCGCGCTCTGCGAGTGCGCGCGCGCCAGCAGAACCGCACAAGCGCTCACGTACTCGCCGAACGTCGACGCCGACATACCTTCGGTCTCGACGGTGCCCTTCATGTCGTGGAACTGACGGATGTAGTAGTCGCGGCCGTCCTTGCGTGTCGTCCCGAGGAACACATCCGACATCGCCTGCAGGATCTGCTGCCCATCGGTAACGCGCACACCCTGGCCCTTCGCCTCGATGGCCGCGGTCATCGGGGCTGGCTGGCGCCAACCGCCGTATTCTTCGAGCACCGATCGGTTGGCCTCTTTGATCTGCAGGATCAGCGGCGTGCCGTTGGGGCCGACCAGGATGACCAGGTAACACCGGGTACCGACGCTGCCGACGCCGACTACCCGGAGTGCGAGGTCGGTAGGGCGGAAGTGCGACAGCAGTAGCGCAACGTCGGCCGGGACCGCGGCCAGATACTCCTGGACCGCCTCCACCAGTGGGGCTTCGATCTCCTCGTCGACGTGCTGCAGGACGGGGGGTTGTTCGCGCAGGCGCGGGGTTCCGTCCGGTCCAATCTTCATGATCTGCTTGAAGACTTGCGCCGACGTGCGGGTGCGCGCCCGGGCAGTCGTTTTCTGAATCACCCCCAGCAGGCCCTTGGATACCTTCCCGACGTAGCGCTCCGGCTCCACCCGCAGGTAGTAGCGGTCCATAACGTCCATGTTCTCGAGCATCGCCTGCAGGCTGGTTTGGTAGCCCACCAACGCCTCTTCGACATAACGGCGGATGGCATTGCTCGGGTACCCGGCATGGCGGCCTCCGACGATCGCGCTGGTGATCAGGCGTTTGAGGTCCCACTCGGCGGGCGCCACAGCGGCCTCATCGAAGTCGTTCAGGTCGAACACTATTGAACGGTCGGGGGCGGCGTACATCCCGAAATTCGAGACATGGGCGTCGCCGCAGCACATGATTTCGATCCCGGTCGACGGGTTTGCTGCGAGGTCGGCAGCCATGACCGCGGCAGAACCTCGGTAGAACGCAAAGGGGTCAGCGAGCATTCGGGCGAAACGCAGCGGGACGAGTTCGCGCAACCGGTCCGCGTTTTGGGAGACGAGGATTTCGGTGGCCGTTCGCGGAGAGGGGGTGAGTTGTGCAAGGGCTCGTCTCGACGCAGTTTTTCGCAGCGCCTTACCGCGGGCCACATCCTCGCTCGGAACCTCAAGATCGATCAGGCGGTCGCGCAATACCTTTTGCGGCATTCAGTCAGCATATGCTCGGTGGCCACCGTTTGTTAACCTGTCGGCCTTCCCGCTTTGATGGCCGCGATGACGCCTCCGTCGACGAGCAGGTCGGTGCCGGTGATGAAGGACGCGTCCGGGCCCAGCAGAAAGGCGGCGGCCAAGGCGATGTCTTCGGGCGTTCCGAGGCGACCCGTTGCCGAGGCGGCGATCATCGCTCGCATGCCGTCACCCACCGGGGAGGCGAGTTCCTGCTGTCCCATCGGCGTAGAGATGATGCCAGGACTGATCGAGTTGATGCGCGCACCCAGGCGGCCCCATTGCGCGCTGGCGGCACGGACTCGAATGTGGTTGGCCTGCTTAGCGATTCCGTACGCGATTCCGGAATCGGTGATCTTTTCGGGGCTTACGAACTCCAGTCCCATCAGTTCGCCGGCCGGGGTGTGGGCCAGCGCGTGTTCCTGTTCGGCGCTCAACGGGGGGAACATGTGCCCGGCCATGCTCGCGATGACGACGCCCGCGCCGCCTGGGGCGACGACTTCGCCGAATTCCTGCAACACAAGCGCGGTACCCAAAAGATCCACGGCCAGGATTGATTCGGCCGAGGCCTGCGACGGGGACAGGCCCGCCGTGTGCGCCACCTGTTTCACGGCGCCGAGGGATGCGGCTTGCGCGGCAAGTCCGCGCACCGATTCCGGTGACGAGACATTGACTTTGCCGGTCTCGACGTGATGGCCATCCGCGGACAGCGCTTCGGTTACCGACGCCAGCGCCTCCTCGTTGTAGTCGGCCAGCAGCACCGTCTTGCCGGCACCCAGGCGCCGCGCGATCGCCTGGCCCATCCCGCCCACGCCGATCACGGTCAGCACTTCACGGGCCACTGGAGCTCCAAATCCGAGACGGGTCTAGTCAACTCGCGATGCTATACAGCGCCGGCTACGTCTGTGTGTCGGGACCGTCTTCCGCGTGCTGGGGGCGACCACCGTGGCGAATCGCCGTTCCGACAAACGGCGCCCGGACGGTGGCAAGCAGGTAGCGACGGTTGACGACCACCCCGGCGATGGCCACCAAGATGTAGATCCCGGATAGCACCAGCCGGCCTTGCGTCGAGACGATAGGGAACTGGACGACGAACAACACCAGCAGCGCCCACGCCGCGGGCCCACGGAAACGCAGCCCCAGGATCAGCGCAACCCCCATCAGGGTTTGGGTGGCCGTGAGCAGCACTTCCTCGATCTGACGTGAGTCGAGCACCAGCGAGTATCCGCCACCGCCGAGCAGGTGCGCCACCGGCAACGACCCGACAAGCAGCGTCCACTGGTTGACCTTGGAGGAGATCAGCGTGGCGATCGCCGCCGTGCCCCTGCCGCGCGAGGCGAAGATGACCGCGATGATGAACTCCGGTGCTTCGGAGGCCAGCGGGGCAAGCCACTGAACCAGCAGGAATCGGTCGATGCCCAGTTCGGTACCCGCTGCGACCAGATTGTCGGCGAACGGTTTGGCGCACAGCAGGATCACCGCGCCCGACGCCAGGAAGAGACCGACGACGGCGATGCGGCGACTTCGATCCGGTAGCTCCCCAAGCGCGGCTGCGGTTCCGACGAGGTCGGGTTCCTCCACGTCGCCGTGGCTCACTTTGTAGATGTAAAAGCCGAACCAGGCCAGCAGCGCCAATCCCAGCGCCAGGTGGATTTCGCCGCTCGCGGGTATGACGAATGCGACCACCCCGGCGATCAGCAGGAACCCGAGCTCGACGCGATTGGCCGGCTCCAGCGCCAAACCGGCGCGTTTGCCCGCGCCGGCCTTTCGCGCCACGACGATGCCGACCAACACGACTACGGGCCAGCCCAAGCCCATGAGCAACCGGTTCGACCCGGTCATGTTGGCGGCGGCGTACTGGGTGTACTCCGCGTTGTGGCCGGACGTGTACGCGTAATAGAGGTCAACGGCGTATTCGGGCAGGACCGCAACCAACGCGAGCACCGCGATCGCCAGCCCGCCGGCGACATCGATCTGGGCGGCTTCGGCGGCCCATGCCAGCAGGAAGCTGGCCGCCACCACCGCGGCCCCGAAGACCAGCAGCGCAACGACGGGGTCCAGATGCAGGCCGACGATCCGGACCACTACCGCCGGGGCGATGAATATCGCGGTGAGCAGCGCCGAACGGATCAGGGTCAGCCGCCGCGCGCGTGCTGTCGTCGGGACCGCGGCAACGGGCCTGTCTGTGGCCGGCATCGTCATCCTTCAACTCATCGAGGGGTGCCGATCATTGGTGACTAGGTCGGCTCGCTTGCCGTCGCGAACTGTCTTTCAAAAGTACCCGCGAAACCGCAACCCAGCAACGTTGTGGGTAGGCAAAGCCGAAGCGAGCCCGACCCTGTCTTTGCTGGCTAGATGTGGCGATCCTCAAAGTTCGGGCGTGCTGATCTGAAACTTCGGCAAACCTGCTGTCGCAGCTCATCATTCATTACGACGCACTGCCGGGGTCGGAGGTTCCGCTCCGGCTCAGTCCGCGGGGCCCATCGCCACGGCGCTGGCTTGTGTCATCAGTTCGACGATCTGACGGCGGGTGAGCGAAGCCATCATCGGCACGGCGGCGCGCATGTCCTCACCCACCATCCAGGTCGGGCCGTTGGTCAGGTTCTCGAATGCCTCCGCGATGACATCGTCGACGGCGGCGGCGCCCAACGGCACGTCGTCGGGCGAGCTTAGATGGCCGCGGCTGTGTTCGAGTTGACGCAACGCGGGAGTGTCGGTCTTGCCCAGGATGAGGCCCAGGACGTCCACGCCCTTGTCGTGCAGTTCGGCCCAGAGCGCTTCGGCGAAGACCATGTCGAACGCTTTGGAGGCGCCGTAGGCGACCATGTTGGTGCAGCCGGCCAGCCCGGCGCCGGACCCGAAGATGACGATTCCGCCGCTGCCTCGGTCCACCATGGCGGGAGCGTAGTGGTGGCACAGTTGCATCGGAACCATGCAGTTGCGCCGCACCATCGCTTCGGCGGCCTCGATCGGATTCGCAAGGAACGGCTTGAAGTTCGGATCGGCCCCCGCGCAGTACACGAGGAACCCGATCTCGAGGTCTCTGGTGGCCGCGGCGATCGCCGACGCCGCGCCGGGCTCAGCGAGATCGATTGCCAGGGTGCGGGTTTGGACAGAAGTCCGGAAATTGATCTCTGCCGCAACCTCATCCAGAACCGCCTGGCGGCGAGCGAGCAGCACGACGTTGACGCCGCGCTCGGCAAGTCCCGCGGCGAACGCGGCACCCACGCCATCGGACGCCCCGGCGACCAGCGCCCAAGGTCCATACTTCGCTGCGAATGTCACTGGCACTCCTTATGTTTCGCCGAGCGTAATCAGGCGCACTATGGTTGTCCGGCGTCGGGCAATGCGCCACCCGTCGGCGGTCCGGACGACCTCGTCGTCGTAAAAACCGATGGCGTTCACGCCGGATTTGTTGTCGGGTGCCATCATCAGTCCGTCGAGGTAGGTGCGGGCCACGCCCCGGTTACCATCGACGGTGATGGCGATATTGCTCATTCGGTGCATCGTGTGCCCGAGCAACGCGTGGGTCTGCTCCATGAATTCGACTACCGCGTCTACGCCCTTCCATGCGCCGATCTCGCCGTAGTCGAGTTCGCAGTCGTCGGTGAACACCGTACGGAACAGCGGCCAGTCGCGCCGGTCGATCCCCGTGGCGTAGCGCACCAACAGATCCGAGATGTCCTGGCGGTCTTCGCGTTCGGTCACCGGACGTCTCCATTTGGATGGACCACGATGCGCGGTGGGCCGTCGGACCTGCGGGCAAGGTCGAGCGCGCCGGGAACTTCGTCGAGGCCGATGATCTTGCCGACGCTGGGGAGCGGGTCCAGCCGTCCCGACGCGATCGCATCGAGGGTCCCGTACCAGTCCTGTGGGTGCGGGCCACCGCCGAATTGGATTGTGACGCCTTGCCGAGTGGCGGTGCTGATGTCGAGTGTGTCGCCGGTGTACCAGCCGCCCGCGCAGTAGATCCGGGTGGCCATCTCGGCGGATTCGACGATCCTCTGGATGAGCCCCTCGGCGCCGACGCACTCGAATACCACAGCCGGGCCGGGCAATCCGCGTTCGGCGCGAACCTCCCTGAACGCGTCGAACGGTGACTTCTCGGCGGGATCCACTACGACATGGGCGCCAAAGGAATTCCGGGCCAGCTCGCGACGGTCGGATTTGTAGTCCGCCACGATGATCGGTTCGATGTCGCGGCCGGCCAAGGCGGCGACGGCCGACAGGCCGATTGCCCCCGCGCCGATGACGATGGCGACCTCGCCCGGCTGGATCTGCGCCGATCTCACGTAGAACTCGCCGACGGCGAACGCGTCGGTCAGCGCGACGGCGTCGCTGCGAACGTCACCGGGAACCGTTTTGGCCGCCGCTTCCGAAACCACCAGCAGCTCACCGAAACTCCCCTGGGCTTCCGGGTGCTGACCGATGATGCGCATCCCGCCGGCGCCGCCGTCGACAAGACGCACCGGCATCGCCGTCACCCGCGACCCGACCGCGAACTGATCGGTGCAGCCTGGTCCGTGCCCGATGACCTCGCCGACGAACTCATGACCGAGCACGATGTCGCGGTCCACGTCATACAGCGAGCGACCGGTGGGATCGTTGACGGCCAGTTCCGGGTGGTCCATGAAGTGCACATCGGATGCGCAGATCGCGGTGCTCAATGTCCGCAGCAACAGTTCAGCCGGTCCGGGCGCGGGGTCCGGCGTCTCGCGGACCCGCAGCTGGCCATCCCTCAACACAACAGCGCGCAATCCGCAGACCTCGATTACTTTTTCGAATAATCGATATAGGATCTCGACTTATCGGGTATCACTGTATGAACCTCGGCGCAGAGGAGTCAAGCCATTCGGGGATCGACGTCAGCGCCGACCGCCCGGGTGCTCGACGTTGTCGAGCTCCTGGCTCGGTCCGCACATGCGCGGCTGCGCTTCTCGGACATCGTGCGCGAGCTCGATCTCACTCAGGCGACGGCTCACGCGATACTCAAGACGCTGTGTGACCGTGGATGGGCCAGCCGCGATCCCGTCGGGAAGACTTTTACGCTTGGCCCCGCGCTCGCCGTGGTTGCCGCGCGGACCGACATCGCTCGCCCCCTTGCGCATGCCGCTCGAGCCGCGGCGCTGCGACTCTCCCGCAGCGTCGGCTACGCCGGCTCGGTGGTCGAGCGATTCGGTGATTCGTTGGTGGTCACGGCCTTCGAGGGCGATCCCGCGAGCCAGCCGTCGGGAATACCGGGTGACCGCATCCCCTATGCCCCGCCATTCGGCGTCGCGCTTGCCGCCTGGGACACCCAGGAGGAACAACGCGCGTGGATCCGTCGCGGTGCGGGCAACAACACCGATCGCATTCGGCGCCTCGAACGCGTTTTGGAGCACACGCGAGTGCGTGGATTCGACGTTGACTGGACAACGCCGGCGCTGGCGCAGGCCGTCCAGGCGGTCGGCACGCTGGACAGCCACGAGATGCCGACGCCGGTGCGGCACATCCTGGACCAGTTACTCGTCGAGTTCACCACCATCGGCTTCCTGTCCGACGACAATCCCGGTCGCCGTAAACAGCCAGTGGCGACCATCGCGGCGCCGGTTTTCGACCATCGTCGCCAAGTCGCCCTGATGGTGGCCGTGCATCCGCTGTGCCCTCTCAGCGCGCGGCAGATCCGGCTCATCGGGAAGAAGCTCACCGACGAGACGGCGGCACTCACAAAATCGCAGCTGCACGCGGTGGAGCGGGCCGTCTAAGTTCGGCGTACACGGGAGATGTCGACGGGAGGACGAAGAGCCGTGGCGGGTGACTACGTTGTGGACGAGCTTGCCGGCTTCGTCGTCGGCGCCGAGCCGTCGGACCTGAGCGGGCGGCCTCGGGCGTTGCTCAAACGCAACGTGCTGGACAGCGTTGCCTGCGCCATCGGTTCCCTCGACGGTGAGCTGATCGCGACGATTCGCGAGCACACCGACCAGTTCAGCGGGGCCCACACCGCAACGCTCGTGGGAGGCGGACGGGCGTCGGTCGATCAGGCGGCGTTTTTCAACGCGGTGCTGGTGCGCTACCCAGATCTGCTCGACACGTATCTGACGGTGGGAGGGCTGTGCCATCCCGCCGACAACTTCGGTGCGGTCCTGGCGGTAGCGGAGCACGTCAACACAAGCGGAGCGGATTTCCTGCTGGCCCTCGCGGTCGCCTACGAGATCCAGTGCAGGTTCAGCGCCCAAGTTCCTGTCATGGCGCGCGGCCTCAACCACGCGCTGCAACTGGCGATGTCGGTCGCGGCCGGGTCGGCGAAGCTGCTGGGGCTGGATGCCGAGCGCACGGCCAACGCCATCGCCGCCGCCGCGGCCGATAACGTGTCGCTTGCAGCCGTACACGCCGAGCCGGTTTCGAACTGGAAGGGCATTTCGCCGGCCATCACCGGCATGCGCGCGGTGTACACGACCTTGCTTGCTCGCCGCGGCATCAGCGGACCCAAGTCATTGTTCGAAGGCCCGCACGGCTTGGTGCAGCTCTTCGATCAGCCAATCGACTTCCACACCGCCGACCGAGGGCTCACCTGCGTCGAGCAGACCTACTTGAAGCAGTACTGCGCACTTATCCACGGGCAGGCCATCATT
>Ga0318548_10000257_pt1 | contig 13293 bp, 15 predicted proteins | sample GRESIP169b2f21_FD_203495 | JGI IMG/M metagenome (GOLD analysis project Ga0318548, IMG submission 203495) | Tropical soil microbial communities from Luquillo Experimental Forest, Puerto Rico - GRE.SIPMG.169b2f21 | ecosystem: Environmental > Terrestrial > Soil > Tropical forest > Bulk soil... | reverse complement strand
CTCCAACGGGCCGGGCACCCTTTATGCGATGCAGGACGCTGTTTGCCAAACCCGCGACTCGGTCTCCCCGACGCGCGGTATCCATTCGAGGAACGCCGTCATCGCCGCCTCGGGCGTCGGCTCGTAGCCGTGCGCCGCTTCTTGTCGTAGCCGGTGCTTGGCTGGCGGCGACCGCGACTGTGGCATTGGCTGAGGAGGTGGCCGAGCTGCTTCAGGGTTTCCGCTCGGCGCAGAAATCTATGACTTGCTGCGCGGTAAAATCGAAGCGCGCACCTGCCACGACTAAATTTGTCTCGGGATCGACCAGGCAGAACCCGCCCACAATTGTCTTCGACCGCGCGTAGCGCGATTTCTTGGCGATGAAGCCAACGCGTTTCGCAGCGCGGCGAGCGCGGCCCTCAAGGGCCCTGTCAGATACATCATCCACGCTGATCTTCGTCTCCATCTGCGCTGCGGGCGCGGGGCCGCATCCTTCTCACGAGACGCGGACCCCTCGATGAGGAACCGTCGCGCCCGCTACGAGCATCTCTTTCGCAGAACAACCCCGTCAATTGCTGTTTTTTGGAATAACTTGTTCATTTGCGTCAGAGATTTGTTAGTTTACGCCAAGCACGCAGGGCCGGTCCCACTCATCAACCGACGCCACGGCGCTACTTTAAGCTTAAAATTTAGGTACGAGTTATAGGCGTAAGCTATGATGAACCGTAAGCGTAGAGATAGGTCGCCGGAACGTAACCGCAAAGTAAGCGCATAAGCTGCGATCTGCGCGTTAATGAGTACACGGCTTAGTGTGGAACAGATGCCCTATACCGTGCGCAGGCGCCAGCTGTCCTCGATCACTCGCGCACCCTGCCGCAAGGTGATGGGGGTGACGGGCCGTTCGCAGGCGTCGCAGAACATAGAGGGCCGCCCGGTGGCGTGCCGAGCGGCCTGCAAAGAAAAAGCCCCGCTCAGCGCGGGGTTCTTGTCACACACCCACTACTTGCACGGCGCCTGATATCCGTAGCCACGCAGGGAGTCGGTGTGGGTTACGCACATATTGCCGCGTCTCATTGGGCCGGGAGCGGCGTACCATTCATTCGGTTGGGCAGAGTTTGCGGCATATGTTCCAGTAGTAACGGCATAGGGCGCCCCACCAGAGCCAGGGGTGAAGGCCGTACCACCGGCATAGACCGCAGGGGGAGCACCATAGTTAGCGGGACGACGAGCAGAGCGGACTGGCGCACGGGCGGCCGCAGCCTTTGGTGGCGGACATGCGGATTGGTAGCCGTAACCGCGCAGGGGGTCGACGTGGGTCACGCACATATTGCCGCGTCTCATCGGGCCGGGAGCACCGTACCATTCATATGGTGCCTGCGCTCCGTACCGCTCGCCCCTATTACCGGGGTATTGGTTCGGGTTGATATTGGCTTGTGCATTGGCCGACACCACCCAGACGGTTGAAGCCAAAACGCCCACGCTTGCGACGATCAGAGCGCGTTTCATCGTTTACCTCCCTTTGATGGACTTTATGCGGCGAAAAGTAACGCCGGCGTAAAGGCGAATGCAAGCGATTATCGTCGCGCCGGAAGTTGTTAGGCTCGTCTGCAAACGAGAGCCCCGCCCGAGTGTGTGGCTGTCCAAAGGGAGGACTTTGCCCGGGCGGGGTCTCGGGAACCCTCACCAAAGGGCTGGGAGGACTCCATCAGCGAAAACACCCCAGGCGCAGCGAATGTTCCTCACGAAACGTCCGGCACGACGAGCTCGTAAGGCATGCGCGCCTGGAAATGCTTGAGGACGCGAGTCTCTCCAGCCGGCCCTCTGATCGCCAACGCCTCGCCATCGGACATGCGAAACTCGACCACATAGGTGCCGTCACTCTTCGGGCCGTAAATCATGATCCGGTTCTTGGCGTTCATCGCCGTTTCTTGTTGCCCCATTCTTTCTCCTCTTCGCGCTTCACCGCCGGTGCATCCGACGGCCCTACCGAGGTCCGCCGCTTGGGCTTCGTGGATACGTGGGTCAAGCATTCGCCACCGAAGCGATTACGGAATGCATCCGCAGTAGCGGTGTCTGGAAAGCAGAATCGAATATAGAATCGCTCGACCTCGTGTCGATTCCGGCCGCGTCGGACTGGGATGCGTCGGTCACGGTGGAACGCATCAATCTCTAGGAAAACACTGCGAAAGCCTCCCGGCGGAAATGTGAGTTCGACCAGATACGGGAAGTCCTGTTCGTTCGCGAGGCCGGCGATCTCGAGCTTGCGACGAGTCATCTCGCCCAATCCTCCTCGGCTTCGCGTTTCACGGCCGGTGCATTTGCGTTCTTCATTTTGAGCCAATCGGGGGAGCGGCCTCTATCGCTCCGCTCGGTAAGCGCGACTTCGGGCGGTCGGCGCTAAGTTCCAGCTCCCGCCTCTCCCATAGCCCGTGCCGGGGTACGGATTGGGCGTGCAGAATCCATAAACGCCCGACACGCTCGCAAGGCATTGCTGCTGCGAGGAGTAGCTGCAGTTGATCCCGCTATGGCCGGTGCCGTAATTTGCGCACCAACTGCCGTCAGCGCGGGCGCCAGTTGTGGACAGGGATAGGGCAGCGAATGCGATGAAAGCGAGCGGGATCGTGCGCATGAATGCCTCCTCGGCCACTCCCCGATCGAATGCGAATTTTAGCAGATGGGATTGAGTTTCGACAGTACCGCCCGTCTCGACAATCAGCGGGAAGCGACGAGTGAGATCGTTGCCGGGGCGGCTATAGAGCCTCACCTGCGCGCCAGTCTTGCGGGCAATGATGCGGAAGCCGTCGTGCTTGATCTCATGCAGCCATTGGCTGCCGGACGGCAGCTTATCGGTTTTGGTAGGGAGGCACGGCGCGATGAACCCAGCCGGGAGGATACGCTGCAACATGTGGAATAAATAAAGTCGCGCAATGTTTGTTGCAACTAGGCGGCAAGTTACGCGTTAGTCGTTGGTCATGAGATGTCCGAGGGAACTATGTCTGATGGGTTCGACGACCTGGACGCGACCGAGAAGGCTGGCATTGGAGCCGCGCTCTATAGGTGTCGCGCCCTGGCGGCCAAAATTGCAAACGAACTTCGTAACAAGAGGCCCGAGCACTTCTTTGACAAGTTGTCGCTGGCAGACATTCACGCCTCCCTTGAGCGCGCTGCCGATGCCCTCAGCAGGGTGAAGCAGCGCTCGCGCTGACCTCGACGGCGGCGATGAAGTCGCGAAGGCTTGTGACATCCCGCAAGCTAGCGCTGATGGCCTCAAGGGGCGGCTGCTGGCGGCCTCGCCACCAGCAGGACGAGGAGGCCGCCGACCAAGGCGCCAGAACAGGCGACGCCGATACAGAGCCATGTGCACATTTCTAACATGCAGACAGCCAGGCATTGATTTGATTTATGAGCCTACGACAGTTTTCGAGCGCGGCCCCAGCCTCGATTTCCTTGAGCACGATTGCACCTCCATCCAAGCTCCGTTGGCCTTACCCTGTGGTTAAAGGCCACCGTGATTTTTTGGACGCGTACCTTGCATGATTCTGACGCATATCGCGATCCGCGCCTTGCCTGATTTGTGCTTTGGGATAGTATCGGGGCGTCTAGCGGCTGCTAGACTCCTTAACTGGTCTCCTTAAAGCCCCGGCACGCCCGGGGCTTTCTTTTACCCTCGCCGCCAGCTCTTGGCGAATGCCGCCATTGCGTCCTCGCGCGTAGGTGCGAGCGAAGAGCGCCAGCGGTGGGAGCGCCGCGTGCGTGAGGCACAGAGCGCTGTGAAGGCACTCGCGGAGAGCGTGCCCAAGGCCGTTGAAGGGGAGAAGCCCAAATTATTGCCGGGCAGCGAGCTGGCGCCGCACAGCGTAGGATGCGGGGAGTGAGCTTAAGCCCCTATTCGTATCGAATCTCTTCGACAACGGCCGCAAGACGCTTCAGGCCCGGGCCGCTGGAATAGGTGCCGTAGCTCTCCCCCGCAATGGCGTGCCCGAGGACGCGCGCGGCATCCGTCTGCGAGACTGCGGCGGCCTCTAGACGCTCGGCGACGGTGTGTCGGAGGGAGTGAAAGCACAGCCCATCACGCTTCATCTCAAGCGCAATGAGCTTCTTGCGGAACAGCTCGCCGATCCGTGCCCCGATCTTGCCGCCCTTGCTCTCGCGGCGCGTCAGCCCGGGGAACAGTAGCCCGTCCTGCGGTAGCGCCTGACCATAGTGGAGGAAGCCCGCACGGACGAGTTCGCTGTGAACGGGAACGGCGCGCGCGCTGCCATCGTTCTTCAGGTGGTGAGCATCGTCGCCGTTGTGAACGTCGAACACGATCACCGTCCCACCATTCGAGCCACGCGTTTGGACATCCGCAACGGTTAGCTGCGCGATTTCTTCGAGGCGCATTCCGGTATAGGCCGCGATCCGAACCGCCCACGGCAGCGCCGTCTCGGGTGAGTGCCTCTTCGGTGCGCGCTCAGCGGGGAGTGCGGCGAACAGCTTGGCGATTTCCTCGTCGGTGAACGCCTCGCGCTTCTCGCTGGCCACCTTGCGGCGCTGATCCTCGAATGGGTTCTCGCCGGTAAAGCGTCCGCGATTGCGAGCGTGCTTGAACAGGCACATCAGCGTCATGGCGTAGTTATTAACCGTGCGGTTAGAGCGCCCGCTCGCCATGGCCGTCAGGAAGTCGCTGGCCATCGTGCGGGTGACTGACGTCAACGCGACATCGCCACAGCGCTCCACAAAGCTCCGTATGCGCAAGCGGTGGCCGTCCAATGTCTGGGGGCGCACATCGGTGCGCTGCATTTCGGCAAACCAAGCCTCAGCGGCTTGGGTGATGGTTTCGCGCTCGGGGACAGTCGGGACTGGCTTTTGGTTCACACGATCCGCAATGCTCTCTTTCCAGGCGCGAGATTGTTCCTTCATTACCCTGTCCGCGAGATCATTCCATGCCTCCGAACCCTCCGCGATATCGGTATCCTTCACAAGGCGCCCAACCTCTTTCGCGATATCACGGCGCGCCTCGGCTTTCATGGCCGCGACGAAGGCATCAATGGCGGGCGACACGGCCGCGTCATAGGGCGGCCCCGCCGCTACGCGATCTACCCGCTCTCGATACTCTCGCCGCACTCGCTCTAGTTCGCTCTGGAGCGTGGGCAAGTCGGCGACCGTCTGGCGCCCCTCTGCCTGCCGCCTTATTGCCTGTATTTCGCCTTGTACGGCTTCAGCGGTCATTAGACCGGCGCGGGCGAATAGCGCGCGATAATCAGCCACGCGGCGATCAGCCTCGACTCTCGCGGGATCATAGTTGCGCCCTAGCGGCTCAGAGATGAAATCGCGTGGCTTGCCGGTGCCGCTCGGAAACAGGTGGCGAATGGGACGAGGGATCGCGAGCCGCAGATAGTATTGGTGCCCCCGTTGGATCAGATGTTCCCGCGCCATTTGGCCCTCCTGTAGCACAGCGTGTAGTACAGAAGATATGCCCGGTAAAAATGCCCCGTCAATGGGGAATATAGCAAAAATGGGCACAAATTGCGGGTCAGCCTACCGGCATCGCCGGCTGCTGGGCGTGCGCCGTGAGCGGCCATGCCGCCACGCCGCCGAGGAAGGTGATGAATTCCCGTCGCTTCAATTGATCGAATTGCATTCGGTGCCCTGCCAACGTCCCCAGCCAGTTGGAACTGTGCCAGCGCTAGACGCAAGGCCGCGCTCATGCATGCCAGGATGAGAGCGGCACTTGCTGACCTTGATGAGGGCGAGTTCACCGAAGGCCACGAGCTTGATCGCAAGTGGCGAGACCGGCTCCATCCACATGGCCGCTTGATTTCAATAGGCCGGAGACTCGGTTCGAATTCATATGAGATGGGTTCGATATTCCATTCGATCGCCTTGGCGATGCTTGCTGCCTCGTCGAGCCATTGCCGGATTCCAAACCCTGCGGATGCTCCGCCAACTGGCGGCGGATCCATGTGGCACGGAGAACTTTGGGACGGTCGGCAACGGATCGTCGGGGCTTTGTTGGCGCAGCATTTCAGGGTTACGAGCGCGGCCCTCGCGCGTTTTCAGAGTGTCGAAGCCGGGCCAACACCTCGTCGGCCGTCATGACATCACCGAATTGCTGGATGATGTTTTCCAGAGCGCTGCGATGTTCGTCATCCGATAGCGCGGCAGAACAATCTTCGACCAGAACAACCTTGAAATCGAGCATCATGGCGTCGCGGGCCGTTGATTCGCAGCATACGTTCGTCTTGGTGCCTGCGACGAGGATGGTATCGATCTCCATACCGCGAAGCATACGCTCGAGCGGCGACGAGCCCGGGATCAAGGCACTGTAGCGGTTCTTCAGCACTGTTTGGTCGGTCGGCCCGGTGACAAGCGCGGCCCAGACGCTTTGCTTCGCAGCAGCCAGACTCTCAAGCGTCTTTTCCCTCACGTCGTCAGCGACGATGGTGTTGAAGAAAAGCTCCCAATCGCTCTTGCCGCCGATCCGGCTGTTGGCATGCAGGACCCAGATCACGGGCACACCCAAACTGCGGAGCTCGGCCGTCAGTCTGTTGATCGGTCCAACGATGCCTCTCGATGCCGGCACCTCGGCAGGACCGCCTGGAGCGCAGAACGTGTTCTGCATGTCGATTACGACCAGCGCCGTGCGGTCCGGGTCCAGCCGATCGAACAGATGGTAACGGCCGCGGCGTTGTAGGACGCGATCGACAATTTCCTTGCGGACCGTGACGGAATGCATGAGTCCATCTCAGCGGAGCCAGGGCTGACGCCATGCCAGCCCGGCGAGATCACTGACCGGCCCGATCACGGTGTCAAAGCGCATGGTCATGCGGTCCCCGCGCTGATACGGCGGCCACACCGGCATGCGCGGGTGATCCGGTTTTCCGGTGCGGGCGAATGCGATCCATGCGCCATGCATCGCCTCCGCAAGGCCCTTGGTTTCCTCAGGCTTGGCGCCCTTGAGCATCGGCGAGTCCGTCCAGTTCGCAAAATTGTTAAACACGAATGGAATCTCGAGGCAGTGACATGACTCAAATCCGGCCGGTGATTGCCAGTCGAATTGGTACACATAAGCAGGCCGTCTTTGATCGGCCCGCGCTTCGGCCATGAGCAGACTGCCGATCCGAAACAGCGCATCGCTCATCAGATCGCCCAGCAGCGCTGCGTTGGTGCCCGAGGCCCGCATCCGGCGGATCTCTTCGTAGTAAGGCCGATGATCGGATTTGAACATCGCTACAAATACGCCTTCGATCGCGCTAGCGTCTGCGTTCGCGACCTCCTGGTCAATGCAGTAGAACGCCGCCATCTCCTCACGTGTCGTGCCGATCATGGTGTCGAGGTCGGCGCCGGCGCCGGCCTTGAGCGCCGGCGCGACCTCACCGGGATAGACGTTGCCGTCTATCACCGGCCAGAACGGCGCAAGCGCATCGGCGAATTTCTTTTCGAGGCGGGCGACCTCGCCCTGCGCAGTCACGAATCGTGCGAACGGCAGCGATTTGAGCGTCCCCGCTTCGTCCGGCTCAAGTCCCAGTACCTCCAACAAACGCCGCCCGATCCTATGGGAGTCTTCGAGCGTGCGCGACATGCGTCCAAACGGCGTGCTTTGCAGGATCGCGCGCCGAAACAGACCGACGGCCTGCGGCATAGTCATGAGGATCGCGATCGAGGCCGCTCCCGCCGACTGCCCAACTACCGTCACGTTGTCCGGATCGCCGCCAAAGGCGGCAATATTGTCGCGCACGAAACGCAGCGCCGCGACCTGATCGAGCAGTCCAAGATTGCCGTCACTCACTCCAGGCAGGCACAGAAACCCCAGCGCACCAAGCCGGTAGTTGATCGAAACCACGACCACGTCGCCGTTGGCGGCAAACCGCTCGCCGGAATACCACCGTAGTGAACCCGATCCGCTGGCGAAAGCACCACCGTGGACCCACACTAGAACTGGACGTTTTGCAGAATCAGGGGCAGGCGTCCAGATATTGAGCGTGAGGCAGTCCTCTGATTGCGGGCGCTCGAAATCGCCCATGATGTGGGCAAGCCGCGAACGCCCCTGCGGCGCGATCGGGCTGTCCAGGCTCGCATCGCGAACGCCCCGCCACACCGGCACCGGCTGCGGCGGGGCGAACCGCAACTCGCCGACGGGAGCCGCCGCGTAAGGAACGCCGCGGAAGACCGCAATGCCGCTTTCGCAAGTGCCACGCAACTCACCGGGCTTGGTCCGCACCACTGGGTCTTCAGTCGCAGTCATCGCCATGGTCATGCCCCGTCTTCACCGGTGCGCGAAGCGCCGCTCCAGCGGCACTATCACCAGCCGCTCGCCAGCAACGAACATCAGCACGATGGCAAAGCAGGTGGCAAGGAAGGTTGTGCTGTCGGCCGCGGTCTGGGCCCGCAGCATCAGATAGCCGAGCCCACTCGGAGCACCGAGCAATTCTGCGACCAACGCGATCTTCCAGGCGATCCCGTAGGCTATACGGGTCGCGGAGAGCCCATATGGCACCAGCAGCGGCAAGGTCAGACGCCAGAGAATGCGCAACCGGCGGCGAGTGAAGCTCTGACCCATCTCCATGAGTTCGCGATCAATATTACGTAGTCCCTCCGCGATATTGATCAAACAGAACGGGATCAGGATCGCGACCTCGACGAAGATGACGCCGAAATCACCGGGCTCGAACCAGATCGCCGCCAGGATCGCCCAGCCTATCGAGGGAAACGAGTTGAGCACCGGCTTGATTCGTTCATCGACCACAGCCTCGAGCCAAGGAACGCTACGGGAGAGAAATGCGAGCCCGCCGCCAATCAGAAGAGCCGCCGCAATCGAGACAAGCACCCGCCAAGCGGACGTGAACGCGTGCCATAGGAATTCCGGCATCATGAACAATTCGATCAGCCGACGCACGACCCCGACCGGCCCGGGCAGGATGAATTCCGGCAAGCCGCGCGCCAACATCCACCAAGCCAGCAGCGCGAGCACGACGAGACCCTCGCCGATCACGCGATCGGCAACCACCGACGTGACTGATGTTCGCTCAGTAAGCATAGTGACGCGATACGCTCGCTTGCAGCGGGGCAAGAATGTAATGGTCCATGCTGTGCACGAATGCGATAATGAGAATGATCGCCGCAAAGATCGTTGCCGTATCGAACTCCTGCCGTGACAGATTGATCATGTAGCCGAGCCCGCTGTTGCCGCCGAAGAGTTCGGCCGTCAGCGTGACCTTCCAGGCGACTCCGAACATGATGCGCAGCGTGGCGAAGATAAACGGATAGAGGGACGGCACGATCACGAGCGCAAACACCCGCCACAGCTGGCGCGTGAAGCTCTCAGCCATTTCGAGGATCTCGGCATCGAGATTGGCGAGGCCTGCCGACATGTTGACCAATGCGAATGGCACCAGCACGGCGCTGATCGCAAAGATCACGGTGAGCGGCGAAACCCCGAACCACATGATCGATAGCAGTGTCCAGCCGATGGCCGAGAACGAATTCAGGAACGGACCGATGCGGCGCTCGATCGCGAACCGCAGCAGCGGCACGTAATACGGGATCAACGCGAGCAGTGAGCCGATGACGAACGAAATCGCGATTGCCGCGGCCACGTGGTAGAGCGACGCGCCGAGATGGCCAAGATCGCGCCAGCTCGTGACGAAGGACCAGAGCCGCCATGCGACCTGGACAGGACTTGGCAGCAGATAAGACGGCGCGACCAACGCCGCCGCTTGCCAGGCGGCCAGGAACAGTAGCATGAAAAGATGCGCGGCAAGTCTGCGTGCGAATAGGCCGCGCGAACGCGAAGATTGGGCGAGCGCGATGGCGGTATCGACCATCAGTCGCGCAACGCGTGCTCCCAAACGACGGTGCGGATATCGGGATAGCTCTGGATCATCCCGATCTCTTTCGACAGTTCGTAGAACCTATTGATGATCTGGGCATGGCCTTCCTCGAACGTGCCAGGCACGTCGGAGCTCTTCTCGAACCACCAGTTAAAGAAGTCCGGCGGCAGGTTGGTTTGCTTGCCGACCGCGCCGAACACCTCGTCGCGGTGCGCAAGCGTGTAGCGCACGGAGTCACGGAACATGCGGTTGAATTCCTTGAAAGCCTCGGGCCGCTGCGCCACCCGTTCCGGATATGACACGTTGAGCGCGCTGATGAAGCGCATGCCGAAGGCCTCGATGTTATCGCGTCCCGTCTCGGCGATTGGGCGGAACTCGCCGGATTTCAGGGCGCGATAGGCCTGACTGTGGATCAGCGTCGCGGCGTCGATCTGACCGGCCGCCAGAGCGCCGGGCAGGTTCGGCGCCTGGATCTCGACTTGCTTGAGATCGCCGCCTTCAAGGGCGGCATTGAGTCCGTATTTCTTGATCAGCGCCAGACGCACCTGCGTGTAGCCGGTTGAGCGCAGCGCATAGGAGCCGAGCGACTTGCCCTTGAGCTCCTTTGGGTTCTTGAAAGGAGAATCGTTCTTGACCCAGACGCCGGCGCCTTCACCCTTGGATGACTGCTGCAGCGCCGTCGACAACACCCTCAGCTCGAGACCGCGCGCCGCCGCCGGCGGGATCGCGATCACGGCGGTCATGATCACGTCATACTGCTTGGCTGAGGTGGCCTGGATCAGCTGCGGGATCGCGAGCCCACGCGCCTCGACCGTGATCAGATCGGAGCTGGTCTTCTCGTTGGACATCGCCCAGGTGACCGCGTCATAGGCGGGATCGAGCAGATAGGCGTAGGTGACCTTTTCCTTAGCGAATCCAGGCCGGGCCAGGGTCATCACTGCCGGGGCGGCCATGAGCTTGAGGACGGAGCGACGTTTGATCATTCGACGGCTTCCTTTGTGATGTGGGCTGCTGCTCCAGCGATCGAAACAGCTTAACCAATTTCTGGCGATGTGTATCGAGACCGCGATCGCCCAGCGTGCGTGGCCGTGGCGTCTGCAACTCGATGAGCTCGAGGACGCGGGTCGGCTTATTCGACAGCACCACCGTGCGATCGGCCAATTGCAGAGACTCGTCGATGTCGTGCGTGACGAACACCACAGTCTTGCCGGTCTCGAGCCAGATCCGCTCCATTTCGACCCGCATGCGCGAGCGCATGTTAGGGTCGAGCGCCGAAAATGGCTCGTCCATCAGCACGATCTTGGGATCGACCGCGAGCGCACGCGCGATCGCGACCCGCTGGCGCTCGCCACCCGAGAGCATCGACGGGTATTTGCGCGTGTCTCCGGCGAGGCCCACGAGGGTTAGCAGTTCGGTTGCGCGCGCCCGGCGTCGCTCCTTGTCGCCCGAGCCGAAACGCAGTTCCATGCCCAGCAGCACATTATCGAGTGCGGTGCGCCAGGGAACCAGCCGCGGTGACTGAAACACGAACGCGATTTCCGGCCAGGCGTCGCGTGGCGTGCGCCCATCGACGGTGACGCGCCCCATATTCATCTCGAGCAGGCCGCCAATCATCCGCAACAAGGTGGATTTGCCGCAACCCGAAGGGCCAAGGATGCAGACGAACTGGCCGCGGCGGACGTCGAAGCTCAGGTGGTCGTAAATTTGCTCTTCGCCAAAAGCGACACCGACATTCTCAAAGGTGATGATCGGGTCGGTTACCATACGGATGTCGACCTTTTGCTCCTGCTATCATGCCGTTCAGTGCGTGCTTTCCCGCTGGCGGAATAGGCCGGTTCTCCCGATGAACCTCGACCTGATATCGAGGATAAAGAGCTTCCCGATCCCTGCAAAGCCCACTGCTTTGCTCCATTGGTTGGAGCCGAGCACGGCTCGTCGTGGGACGGGGAATGTCTGATGACATTTTTGAGGTTCGAATCCTTTTACGGCAGAATAGCGGGGCGAACCTCGCCATCGAATACGAAATGATAGTCGGCTCCATCGCGCGCAATCGTGCCGCCGGTCGGCGTAGGAAAATGCGTAGGGAAAACAAGCCGCCCGCTATCAGCATGCTTCTTGAAGAACTCGATACGCGTCAGCCGCGCCTGATCAGGATCCACACAAAAGCGCGTGCTCCATGTCGGATAGCGTACCTGCAGCGGGTGATGCATCAGGTCGGAACACACGATCGCTTCGTGTCGCCCGCCGCTGAGCCGCACGAGCGTGAGCCCGGGCGTGTGGCCTGCCGCTGTCTCCAACGCGATATCGCTCGCTAGCATGTGCTCGTCGCCGATCAGGCCCGCCTGTCCGGACTTGAAGATGGGCAAAACGCTATCGGTGATGTAGTCGCCGGTCCGCGCGAGCGCTTCAGGTCCGGCCGCACGCCAATAATCCCATTCACGTTGTGCAATCAGGTACCGCGCATTGGGAAAGGTCGGCACCCAACGGCCGCTTTCTAGCCGCGTGTTCCAGCCCACATGATCGACATGCAGGTGCGTGCACAAGACCACGTCGATGTCCTCAGGCGCGACACCCGCGGATCGCAGAGTTTCGAGCCACGGCCAGCTGCGACGGTGAAAGTGAGGGCGTGCGCGCTCCTTGTCGTTGCCGCCACAGGCATCCACCAGGACGGTAAGGCCATTGCGCCGGATCAAGAAGCTTTGGATGGTGATAATCAGAATTCCGCTCGTCGCGTCCTGAAAACGCGGCACCAGCCAAGCACGATTCTGATCGAGATGCGCTTGCGTGCAGTCGCCAAAAATCTCGAACGGCGACAAGATCGGGCCTTCATACTCGACGATGCGGCGCAGCGTCGATTCGCCAAATGTCCAGTGCGATGGGGCTGACATCGAGCGCCGACCATATCAATCTCGACCGTGGCAGTCGACGCCGCTCCTGGCACGAAGGGACATCCACTTTCTACCCAAGAAATCCGCTATCCGAGGGAAGCCGACGTCGTGCGCGTCGACAGGGCTCAAATATCTGAAAATTCGAAGCGGAGACCGGTTCGAATTCTGTCACCCACCAGCCAGGCAGTGCGGTCTCTGTGCGCATCGCGCTAGCGGCACGATCAAGCTTGCTGATTGACCGCTTTCGCGCGCGCCGTCGCGGCCCTTGATTTTGCTTGTCGTTTCGGGTGGTGGCGCGCGCCTCCATCCGACCATGGCCTCGCCTCCGCGAATTCATTGCGGCGCCGTCGGCACGTGCCCACGCAGGACATTTGGCGCGCTGCTTCGCCGAACACCCTACAGGCGGCGAGGAAGCCTATGCCCGCATAATTAAATGTGGGCGGAACAGCTTTAGTTCCGGAGCGACTAGCGTCCTCAGAGCCGTGTTTGCCAGCCGAGATGAACCAATGGCTTCGGCACCCGCGTTGCCAGAAGGAACCGTTTCAGGACAGTTCGTGCAGATCTTCGGTCGAAAGGAGAATCCGCGCGGCGGCGACGTTCTCGTCAAGGTGCGC